>Ga0307412_10001945_pt1 | contig 11422 bp, 6 predicted proteins | sample DK1Cmetagenome_3_FD_203823 | JGI IMG/M metagenome (GOLD analysis project Ga0307412, IMG submission 203823) | Maize rhizosphere microbial communities from greenhouse at UC Davis, California, United States - DK15-C-1 | ecosystem: Host-associated > Plants > Roots > Rhizosphere > Soil | place: USA...
GCCTGTAAAATAGACAAAGAGATAAGCATTAAATTTTTGGTTTGCTGCGTGTAATTGCTTTTTGGGTAGTGCCTTTGGCGCTTGTTGCCCGCTTACGCCCATTGCCAGGCTTAGGCATAAGCCAAGACTAAGGCCTCCCTTCATCATGGAGTTGTTTTTAAATCTGGTCATCTAAGTGATTGTATATAAATTATGGTATACCGTATAAGCAGCACTAAAAGCTTTCCGCCTCTCTTAAGAAGCTAAATATCAACCAATAAGCCACATTGTTAGTTAGTACGGGTTTGGATTTACAATTATAATTGTATAAATGACAATAAAAAAATAAAATTATACTCTGAAAATGCAGATTACTCTGCGAAATAGTATGGCTTTCCGCAATTGCTTCCAGTTAAAACTGACGGCACCTTTACACTTACGAAGGTAAGACTCAAGGTTGCCTGATAATTATGCAATTTAGAACGCCTATGCTTTCAGGCAAGAAAAACACCAGATTATTTAATTGACTATCAGCAGAATGAAAAACTAAAAAGCAAAATTCATAACAATAGTCTTGTTTTTATTTATACTTAGTCTAAATAATATATATTTGCGCAAACAAAATGAAAGCGCGTAACATCATCCGTACCATACACCTTTGGCTGGGCCTGCTCTCCGGACTTGTGGTATTCATTCTTGGCGTAACAGGCTGCATCTATGTTTTTGCAAACGATATTAGAGAAGCCTTTAATAAAGAAAGGTTTTTTGTTGACGCGCAGGAAAGTCCCAAACTTCCACTTAGCAGAATATTAGAAGCCGCTCAACAGGCGGTTGGGCCTGAGTTCAAAATATCACGTGGGAAGATCTACAACGCACCTAACCGGGCCTATGAATTTCGGGCTCTTAAAACAGATCCAAAAGCATTTGGATACTGGAACCACTATGTGTACTACTACCGCGTTTATATTAACCCTTATACTGGTCAGGTAACATTTAAAGAAGATGCCAGGAATTCATTTATCAGCATTGTTGTTGCTATACATACAACTCTTTTGCTTGGCAAAGCTGTAGGCCATTCTGTAGTTAAGTGGTCGGTGATATGCTTTGTGGCCCTGCTTATTTCAGGACTGATGTTGTGGTGGCCTAAAAAAAACTCCAAAAAACAGTTTTCAAAAGCGTTTACCATAAAATGGAATGCAAAATTTAAGCGCCTTAATTACGATCTGCATAACGTTGCAGGGTTCTATTCTCTGCTGGTTTTGCTGGTTATCGCGCTTACTGGGCTAATGATGTCATTCGAGCTGCATGTAGTTAAATATCCTACCGCAAAATCAAATACAGTAAATGCAGATAAGCCGCACTCAGATATTCATGAACGGATACTTGCAAATGCTACTTGGAGAAGCCCTAACGCAGCATTTTTCTACTATAATATTCCTGCAGACAGTACCGGAACTATCAACGTTTCCGCCTATGCAAGCGAAAGCAATTTCTATCAGCGCAGCACTTATAAATATGGGCAGTTCTCGGCCAAACCCTTGCTAATTGGAAAGCCCTTTAGTGATTTGCCCTCTGCGGCAAAAATACAAACCATCAATTTTGACTTACATACAGGCAGCGCCTTTGGACTCTTCGGCAAAATAGTGGCATTTATAGCATCCTTCGTAGCTGCCTCACTACCCATAACCGGCTTATTAATCTGGTTGGGAAAAAAGAAGAAAAATAAATCCCCTAATAAAATCAAGTCGAATCACCCTTACAATTCTGAAAAAAAAGTATCATCATGAGATTTCTCACTAACGCTATTCTTCTACTACTCTGTATCACAACCTTTTGCCACCCTGCTTTAGCCCAATCCGGCCAGGCCGGAAGCATTAACGGGACCGTAAAAACAAGTGATGGCAGTGCAGTTGCCGGAGCTTTAATTAGCATTAAAGGTTCAAAAAAGACATTTGTTAACGATAACGGAACATTCGCCTTCAAAAATATTACTCCGGGAACTTATACTATTACTGCTTCATTCGCGGGGCTTGAAAGTAAAAGTCAGCAACTTACGGTAGTTAGCGGCCAAACAACAACAGCTGATTTTATATTAAAAGAAAGCAGCCAACAACTAAACGAGATTGTTATCAGCGCAGGAAAATCGAAAAAACTGGTACAACGCGAGACAGAATCTGCCGCTCGTATGCCCTTGAAAAACCTTGAAAACGCGCAGGTTTATAACACGGTTAGCAATGCACTAATGGTGCAGCAATTAGTAGTAGACCGCAGCGAGCTTTACCTTAACATTCCTGGCGCTGTGCCAAATTTCTCCGCGGGTGGCTCGCAAGGAATTAGCCAACGTGGATTTTCTAACACAAATGGTATGCGTAATAGATTAACAACCAGCGCAATCTACCCGATGAACCCTGCTGTACTTGAAAGGCTTGAAGTAATGAAAGGCCCCTCAGGAACTTTATTTGGAACCGGCCGTGGCAGCACCTTCGGCGGAGCATTTAACTATGTTACAAAAAGGCCTTTAAACTACAATTTAATGGAAGTGAGCCTAAGCGGCGGAAGCTTCGATTTTATGCGTACTGCGGCAGACGTAAACGCTGTGCTGAACTCTGATAAAACATTGCTTTTCCGTGTAAACACGGCATGGCAAAGCGAAAATTCTTTCCAAACTGAAGGTTTTTCAAAAAACTTTGTATTCGCACCAACTTTATCAATGCAGGTTAATAAAAAGCTGAGCTTTTTGGTGGATGTTGAGATTACTAAGAATAAGTATACTACTACCTCATTGGCAATAACTAACCCTAAGAACCTGAGCTTTAATAGCTTCAGAGATCTTCCATGGGATTATAAACAAGCTTTGGGAGATAATGATGTTGAATCAGAAGTTGGCGTAGATAATATTGGAGCTGAAGTAGAATACAAATTGTCGAACAAATGGAAATCGGAAACTAAATTCTTGCTTTCGCAGGGATACTACGACCACCTGCTTTGGGGGACTTTTTCAATCATCTCCGACAGTAAGATTACCCGTTCAGTGCGGAATCAAACACCGGAAACCTTTGGAAATCTACAGTTACAACAGAACTTCATTGGCGACTTTAGCATTGGCAAGTTCAGAAATCGCATTGTTGCAGGGTTAGATTATAACCGGAATTACAACCACTTAAATCGGGTAACAGTTGCTTATGATACTCTTACAATCAACAAAGCAATTCCAGATTTTAATACCACCCAAATAAATGCAGCATCGGCGGCAAAAAAATGGGACGAGACAAAATTTACTGGACATAATTATTCTGCCTATGTAAGTAATGTATTTAACGTTAGCCCTGCACTGATGGTTATGGCCAGCCTTAGAGCTGAATATTATAAAACAGATGGCAACTTTACAGTTGCAACTGGTCAATATGGCGGTGGCTTTGACCAAACTGCACTTTCGCCTAAACTGGGAATCGTCTTTCAACCCATTCAGGACAAATTATCGCTGTTTGGAAATTACATGAATGGCTTTGCTTTCCCTGTTCCAGTCAAGCAGCAATATGGCGGCCCTCTAAGCGTATTAAAACCTCAGTATGGCGATCAGATTGAAGGAGGCGTTAAGTTTGCAGTCTTGAACGATAAAATTACCGGCTCTGTAAGCTATTACAACATTAAAGTAACCAACTCTACCCGCACAGAAGCCCAAACAGTTAATGGTAGGACTGAGATAATTACAATTCAAGATGGTACTCAAAGAAGCGAAGGCGCAGAACTTGACCTTACCGCGAATCTTTTCACAGGCTTTAACATTATTGCCGGATATGCTTATAACGAAAATAAATACATTAAAGCTTCTCCTGCTTTAACCGGAAAATATCTAACAGCAAGCCCTAACCACGTGGCCAACTTATGGATGAGCTATGCTATTTCTAAAGGAAAAGTAAAGGGGCTTGGATTCGGTGCAGGCGGCAATTATGTAAGTGATTCATGGTTTGAAAGCACAAATACATTTATTTTACCATCTTATAAGCTTATTAATGCTGCTGCATTCTACGATAAATCTAAATACCGTATCAGCTTCAAAGCTAATAACATCAGCGATGAGCAATATTGGAATGCTACTGGTATGCCGCAGAAAAGCCGCTATTTCTTAACAGAACTGAGGTACAAGTTTTAATACCACAACTACCTATGAAAAACATTTTTAAGCATGCAAGTAGGTTCCCGAAATAAATTCGGGATGACAAATCGCTTTATTTAGTATGATGTCATTTTTACTTTCTGTGTTAAAAAAAATCTACCTATGAAAAAAATCCCTGCAAAATAAAACTTGCAGGGATTTTTTATATCTGAAGCAACATTTTAGCCGGAACTTATGTTGTCGTCTTGTTTAAACCTCCAGTTATAAGCTTTGTATCCGACTTCGGATCGCAAATCCTTACGGCTAATAATACTGAGGTATGTTTCCTCCTGGTTTGATACTTTAGTCCATTAATCTATGTATTTATTAATTTCCGGAATAAAATAACTGTCGACATTCTCACTAGAGAGATGTCTAGAAATTTCTATTCTAACCAATCCTTTGCTATCAATTATAAAATGAGAAGGATAGGTCTGAAAATTAAGTACATCATTCATAACTGCAGTTTCATCTTTTGATAAAAGGACAAACTTTCCCGCGATCTTATATTTTTCTTTCAATTCATTGATTCTTTTCTCCGATTCGTCTACTGCAAAGAAAATGAATGTAATAGCTTTGTTCTTATAAGCATCTATCAAGGATGGATAAACAGGCATTTCCAACATACATGGGGCACACCAAGTTCCCCAAAAATCGATATAAAGAGTTTTGCCTTTCTCCTCTTTAAAAACTTGAATTAAACGCTCTTTTAAGTTATTCGGTGCATCAAATTTGTCAATAGCTGCTATTATATCAAAAGATTTGAAAGCAGATGCAGAGGTGGCTTTATTTTTTAATTCAAGGAATAGGCTTTTCAAATAAGAATTGGAAACAGTGCGGAAAAATCGGTCCCAATTTTCATTAATTTTAGTTGGGTTTAACAACACTCTTGAAGAGTATATATCATAATACACTAACTCCTTTGCTATTCCAGTAAAAACACCATTGCTCTTATCCAAGAAAACAGATACATTTTCATTATTTGTTCTTAAAACTATTTGTAAGGAAGTTGCCAACGCATCAAGGAATCTATAGTAAAAAGCATTTTTTAGAGCTTCAGGATTGTTTATAGGAATCGGCCCAAGACATCCCAACAATTTACTCATTGAAATGTCTTTATTTTCTTTACCAAAAAAAGGAAACAAAACTATTTCATACGCAGCTTCATATACTAAATAATTTTTTGCCCAGTTGGCGAACCCTTGGTTGTTATTATTTGTTTGTTTAAGATATTGACTTAAGAACTCAAGATTTTCGTTCATCAATATTAATCTTTGGGAAGAAAATAAGCTATCTGTTTGGCTTTTATCTCCAAGTCGAGCTTTGGTAACAAATTTATGTCGCTGAAATTCCGACATAAAATCAAATATCTTATTATTTATCTCCGCTAAGTCCCCCTTTGCATTTAATGCTTTGGTAAAATTCCCGCGCAATTCAGCCTCTTTGCTATCAATTACCAAACATAATTCTTTACCAGGCTTTACATAAGCCTTCGTAAAGATTTTTTTATATTTAATATCTATCTCGCCTTCGTAAGGTTGAAATAATTTACCACTGAAAGATCCATCTGCATTAATTCTAATAGATTTATTTTGAGATTTCCCACTCAAATTGTAACAATAAAAACTTATTAATTTATCATCAGTATCGTTCTTAAAACCTATAATTTTTCCGTTGATGACTGTACTATCATTGGGATAAAAGATTCTTTCACCAGCTTTTGATGATAAATTACAGGTAAGTACTCCTAAAAAAACACAAATTATTAATAATCTATTCTTAATCATTTTTCGGCAAATTTTGGTTACGGCTTTCAATGTTAAATTAGTTTTTGGGGTGGTATTAATTACTCAACTATTTCTCTTACTTGAAATAATACTCTTTGTGAAGATGGTATAAGAGCTGTCGGGCTGACGAAATAATTTCTTCAGGTTTTGTGTCTTGTTGAGATAGATGTATTTTCTCAGAAGTCATTTTAAGGTTTTAGGTTAACGATTAAAAAATTCAATAAAATATCACGCAAAAAACTTCGTCTTTGATAGTGGTATTTATCAGTAAGACACCTAATCATAATGAAATATACTCACCGAAACTAAAAAATTTCCCTTTGCAGATAATCAGTTGTAAGGTTATGAAGGCTTTCCCCAAATAAAAAAAGGCTGCCCAGCGTAATCCGGACAGCCTCTTGCCAATAATATTATATAATTAACCTACTTAATCGGCAGTGTTAACAAGTTAACAGAACCAGGTTTAAGATTCACTTTAAAACTTGTACCCTTTACTTTTGCAGCAGTAGTAACCGGAACAACAACTGTCGGTTTATCCAGCGAATTATAGGCAAAAGGTTCTGATGAACTTAGCACTTCCCATGTTCCGCCTTTTACAGCTGATGCTCCTTCAAGATTTACATTGAAAGTCTTCGCTGCATTCGAGGTATTTACAACTTTCAAATTCAGCACATTTTTCTTTTTATCGATAGTCGCACTTGCGTAAATACTGTCTTTTCCTGCTAGAACTGCCCCGTTATTCAATACTGGAACCACATGCGTGCCCTTGCTGGTTGAGAATATCTTCTGGACATAGTAGTTAGGAGAAGCCATTGCTTTTAAATTGTCGAACCAAATTAAATCGGGGCGCCACTGCCAGGCTTCTACGTGTGCCAACAAAGGCGCATAAGATGCCATATGTACTACATCAGCATTTCGTTCAAGACCAGTCATAAAAGCAGCTTCGGCGATAGCACTTTGGAACGAGTTCTTCGATTCGGGAATGGGGCTATCTTTCATATGAGCCGCATATTCCCCAGCAAACACCTTCGGGCCTTTCCGGTCATAGTTGTCATAACGCTTTGCATTATTTAAAAACCATTCAGGCGACTTGTAGTAATGTTCGTCAACAAGGTCGGTATTTAATTTTCTAAGCTCTTTCCATGCATAATCAAAACGAGAACCGTCTGAACTTGGGCCACTGCCTGAAACCAGTTTAATTTCAGGGTGTTTCTGACGAAGTACTTTATCAAACTCCTTGTATCTTTCGATATACTGTTCATCCCATTGCTCATTTCCTACACCTAAAAATTTAAGGTTAAAAGGTGCTGGGTGCCCCATAGCTTTACGCAACTGCCCCCATTTAGTATTTTCTGAACCGTTAGCAAATTCAATAAGGTCTAAAGCATCCTGAATGTAAGGGTCTACATTTTCGGCAACTTCACCAGTGTTATACTGGCAAGCCATACCGCAATTCAGAATTGGAAGAGGCTCTGCACCAATGTCCTCCGATAGCTGGAAATATTCGTAGAAGCCCAGTCCGAAAGACTGAAAATAATCCGAAGCATTTCTTGGTTCCTTAAACTCAATGTTCCAACGGTTCATAATCAACTTGCGATCTTCTACCGGGCCCACCGTTGTTTTCCACTGGTAGCGGTTTGATAATTCGCGGCCTTCCACAATACATCCTCCCGGGAAACGGATAAAACCAGGCTTTAAATCAGCAAGCATCTGCACAAGGTCTGCCCTCAATCCTCCGGGACGATTTTTCCAGGTATCTTTAGGAAACAGCGAAATCATATCGGCATCAAGTTCGCCTTTGCCTTCAAATAATACCTGAAGCTTGGCTTTTGGCTCGGTTTGAGTAGCTTTAAATGCCAGGGTATATTTTTTCCACTGTCCGGTGCTGTTAAGGTTTATTGACGAGCTCTCTCCTATTTTCTCGCCTTTAGAGGTAACCAATTCCAGGCGAAGCTTCATATCACTCGAATTTCGTAGCAGCACAGAAAAAAGATATTCTTTATCCTTCTGAACACCGATACCTCTAAAGCCTTCATTCTCTAAACCGTACACTCCATTTTCTGCATTTACAGTGATATGGGCAAAACGTGGGTTAGCAGCGTTTTCATTTTCATGGTTGGTAACCAGGACTTTTCCTGTACCCCCTTTTTTAACTTCTTTCCATCCCATCATAGGATTTAGAAATTCAAAGGAGCGGTTTTTTACAAGCTCGGCGTACAAGCCGCCATCAGCTGCGAAGTTTATATCTTCAAAAAAAATGCCCCACATAGTAGGCTTTACTTCAGTTACTGGCTTGTTTACCTGAACGACAAGATTTTGCGATTGTGCATTTGCTGAAAATAAGTGGCAGGAAAGAGCCAGCATAGCAGCAGCAATAGGTGTTTTCTTCATTTTCTAATAATTGCATAAGGCAGGATTCAGCAAAGCCAAATCCTGTGTTTTTCTATTTTGTTTTAACTCGTAATACTGTAAATGAATAAGGAAGTAACTCCATGGCAAGCTTTTCTGATACAGGAATTTCTGTAACCACCGGCACAATATTTTTGTCTGCCGGATTGCCCTGCATAAGGCTCTTTACTCCCTTTGTACCTGCAAGTGTAATGTTCTTTAAATCGGTTGTAGAATTAACTGCAACAGGTAAAAGATTTACCAGCTTTACAATCAGGTCTTTAGTCTGCGAATCGCGTACCACTGAAATAGCTACCCGCTTTTTCACCGCATCCTGGTTGTTTGAGAGGTTTGCTATAGCTGGCAAATACTGGTCCCCGGAATTCTGCCCATATAACTTTTGTACCTGGTAAGCAACCGTTGGCTTCACTTCAGTATTATTGAAGTAAATCATATCGGGATTCCATTGCGTGTGCCCTTCTTTTGCTAATAAAGGTGCATATGATGACATGCTCACCACATCAGCATTACGTTCTAATGAAGTTAGATAGATTGCTTCAGAAAGGGCAGTTTCATAGTTGGCTCCTCCCCTTGGCATTGTAGCAGCATATTCTCCTAAGTACACTTTAGGTTTTGAACGGTCGTATTTGTCGTAAAAATCCTGATTATTGATAAACCAACCAGCCTTTTCGTAATAGTGTTCATCTACCATTGGAACTCCAAGTTTTGAAGCGATATCCCAGCCTTCACGATAGTCTGAACCTTCAAAGAATGGGCCCACAGTTCCGATAACAGTAATTTCAGGATATTTCTTCTTAACGGCGTTAAAGATCATTGTAAAACGCTCCTCAAACACATCTGTAATAAGGTCTTCATTTCCAACACCAACATATTTCAGGTTAAATGGCTTTGGATGTCCTGCTTGCGCACGCAATTTCCCCCATTTTGTGTTCACATCGCCATTTGCCCATTCCACCAGGTCAAGCACGTCCTGCACATATTCATCCATCTGGTCCATAGGAATCCCCCCCTGTTGGCCATTGCCACCATCGCCGGAGTTTTGGCAAGGCACTCCTGCAGCAACTACCGGAAGTGGGGCTGCACCTATATCCTCACAAAACTGGAAATACTCAAAATAACCAAGGCCAGCAGATTGATGGTAATTCCATAAGTTACGTTGTGGCTTGCGTGCCTCTAAAGGGCCTATTGTATTTTTCCAATGATAGATATTGCCTAATCCATCACCATGTGAAGCACATCCTCCAGGGAACCTTACAAACCGTGGGCGGAGATCGGCAACAGTTTGTGCTAAATCTGCACGCATACCATTCTTACGCGCTTTGTACGTATTTTGAGGAAACAGGGAAATCATGTCAACTGCCAAACGGCCAGCCGTCAGCGGTTGTAATTCCAGCTGCGCGTCTTTAACCGTGGCATTTGCAGTAAGCGTTGCTTTGAGAGTTTTCCAGGCACCAGGAGCAACTGTTAAAGCTGTTTCAGCTAGTACATCTCCACTTTTACTAACCAGCCGAACTTTCAATTTTCCACTTTGCGCGCTAAGCCCTTTTGCGAAAACAGAGAAATTATACTTCTCTCCTTTTTTTACAGGTATGCCATCAAATCCTGCATTTACTAAAGAAGCTCCGGATGTTTTAGTGTCCAACACGGCATAATGCAAATTATTGGCATGGATGGGCGATACAGAATCAATTGTAAAACTGGTATTTTCACCTTTTAGCAACCACGAATGTGTGCTGTTCCATGTTTTGTCTCTGCCGCGTTTATCGTGCAAATTATATTCAAAATCCCTGTTCTGAATTAACTCGGCATACAGACCGCCGTCGGCTGCGTAGTTGATGTCTTCAAAAAATATCCCCATCAACATATTACTTATAGGCTTTGCTTTATCAGCCTGAACGGTAAACGTTGCATCAACAGGCTTCAAACCAGCAAAACGCTGCGCATCCTGTGAAGTTGTTTCCTCTCTCTGGGCATTTTTATATTGCTTTAATTCGCATGATTTTATCAAGCGGTCTGCCGTAGCCCATGCCACACGCTGTATTTGTCCGCTGGTTTCTCCGGATGGCAGGATAACGGTGGCCGAGGAAATATACTGGCTTGCAGGAATCTCCTTTGTTGCACTGTAATTCTTAAAATCCCTTGTAGTAGTAGCAAAAAACTTTCCTTGCGAATCCGTATAGGTGATTATATAATTTCCCTGGCTCTTGTCGTACTTAACCCCAGGACGGAGGACGTTAGATCCAAGTTTCGGCTCAGGATAGCTCTGGCGGTTCCAATCAACAAGGTTTGGAGAAGCAGCGTGAGCAAAAACTTTGTCTGTGTTATTCAGGCTCCAGATGCAGTGCCACATTTCATCCTGCCCATAAACTAAATATGGGCTGTACATTTTCTTCTGAGATCCCCAAGGCCCAAAATCACTTTTTAGGAAGCTCTGTCCATTTCCAACGGGGAACCAGTTTTGTTTATTGGAACTCCAGGCAAATTGTAAGCCATGAGTGGGGTTATTAGATGCATAAGAAAAAAGATAAACCGAATCCGGCTCATCTACCAGTTTGTTAACAGCTGAGGCATTTGATGCCAGCGATACTGCCAGCATTCCAATTAATCCTAAAATCCTTTTCATTTATTTTTGTGCGTATATTTAAAATTTCATTTTTAAGCCCCAGCGTTTCGCAAGTGTATTGGCTTCTTTGCTGGTAAGGTGAACAACTGCCGCATGTTTGGGCGAAGAGAAGTTTGTTGCCTTCATTAGGCCTTCATTAAAATGGCCGAGATCTTTAAAGGTGGTAAAATCGGTAGTTTCGCTAAAGCCGAAATTATGGGGTTTGATTCCATAAATATCATACATCAGCACGTACTTATCTGTGCCTATTCTTTTCCAAACGTTGGGGGCTTCGCAGGCTCTCGGTTCCGGGTCATACCATTTCGGATCGTAAACGTATCCTGCATTGATTGAATCTGAAAGGGCTTGTTTAATTCCGGCAGTTCCATCATGTGGCACGTAGAACATATGGAATTTGTTACCAACCCTGGTGATATCCGCATCAATATAACTTACATCCTTCGGATATTCAAATAACAGTTTAGGCGC
>Ga0307412_10001946_pt1 | contig 11420 bp, 8 predicted proteins | sample DK1Cmetagenome_3_FD_203823 | JGI IMG/M metagenome (GOLD analysis project Ga0307412, IMG submission 203823) | Maize rhizosphere microbial communities from greenhouse at UC Davis, California, United States - DK15-C-1 | ecosystem: Host-associated > Plants > Roots > Rhizosphere > Soil | place: USA...
GTCGCGTACCGCGCGCACCTTGTCGAAGCTCATGCCGGTCAGCTTGCCGCCGGTGTGCAGGAACGCCTTCGGCACCAGGCAGTCGAGGATCGGGATGCCTTCGTGGATCGCGTCTTCCTTCTCCCACGGCGACGCCTTCATCTCGTCGAACGGCGAGCGCACGATCACCTTGACGTCGGTGCCGCCGAGCCGCTTCGAACTGCGGCAGCAGTCCATCGCGGTGTTGCCGCCGCCGAGCACGATGACGCGCCGGCCGATCGCGGTCGTGTGGCCGAACGAGACCGACGACAGCCAGTCGATGCCGATGTGGATGTTCGCCGCGGCTTCGCGCCGTCCGGGGATCGAGAGATCGCGCCCGCGCGGCGCGCCCGAGCCGACGAAGACCGCGTCCCACTTCTCGCCGAGCAGCTGCTTCATGGATTCGATGCGCGTGTTGGCGCGGAACTCGACGCCGAGCTTCATCACGTAGCCGGTCTCTTCGTCGATCACTTGCTCGGGCAGGCGAAAGCGCGGGATCTGCGACCACATCATCCCGCCGGCCTTCTTGTCGGCGTCGAAGACGACCACTTCGTAGCCGAGCGGCGCCAGGTCGCGCGCGACCGTCAGCGATGCCGGACCTGCGCCGACGCAGACGATGCGCTTGCCGTTCTTCGCGCTGACGATGCGCGGCAGCAGGTTGGAGATGTCGTCCTTGTAGTCGGCCGTCACGCGCTTCAACCGGCAGATCGCGACCGGCTCGGGCTTCTCCGCCTGCGCCTCCTCGACCCGACCACGCCGGCAGGCCGGCTCGCAGGGCCGGTCACAGGTGCGACCGAGGATGCCGGGAAACACGTTCGATTCCCAGTTCACCATGTACGCGTCGGTGTAGCGACCGGCGGCGATCAGGCGGATGTATTCAGGAACCGGGGTGTGGGCCGGACAAGCCCATTGACAGTCGACTACCTTGTGAAAGTAGTCGGGATCTTGAACATCGGTGGGCTTCAACGGTTCCCTTCCTGCGTCCTGCAGGCTGTTGCCCGCGCGCCGCGTGACCGCATCTCGAAGGCGTCGATGCTAAGCCCTACCCTGTTGCGTTGCCATCAGGGGTTTGCGCCAACGTTGCGCCCCGGCACCCCGGCTCGATGGGGTCGCGCGCTAAGCGGGCGCGTACTCAGTCGCGTGGCGCGATGCCGGTCGGCGCACCGCGCGCTACCCCGCGGACAGGGGCTTTGCGAACGCGGTGGCGCTGTAGAGTTTCGCGCATCGAAACTCCGTGGGAGCGGATGTGACGATCGTCATTGCCGTGATTCTGGGAGGCGTGTTCGGAGCCCTGATCGGACAAGGGACCGGCGCGGTGGCAGGGGCCTTGCTCGGCTGGCTCGTCCTTCGATCGGTCCGTCAGCAGCGCCAGATCGATGCGCTGCGGCAGGCCCTCGAGGCGGTGAAGGCGGCAGCGCCCGCGATCGCGATGCCGGCAGCCGCTCACGGTCTGTCCGACGACGCGATCGATGTACCGCTCGAGCCGGTCGAGCCGCCCGCCATCGACCTCGATCTCGGCCCTGAGTTGCAGCCGGCGAGCCGCCAGGCGGCGACACCGGAGGAAGTCGATCTGGTCGTCGATGCGCATCGTGAAGGCGCGCCGGTCGCGCCGGCAACCGAGCTGTGGGCGTCGACGCCACCCCGCACGTCGTCGCCCGCGTGGGCCGCGCTGCGCGGCTGGCTGATCGGCGGCAACACGATCGTCAAGGCCGGTATCGGCATCCTCTTCATCGGCCTCGCGTTCCTCGCCAAGTTCGCGAGCGAACACGTGCACGTACCGGTCGAGTTTCGCCTCGCGTCGATCGCCGGCGTCGCGTTGCTGCTGCTCGGCATCGGCTGGCGCCTGCGCCTGCGCCGCGCCGGCTATGCGCAGGCCCTGCAAGGCGGCGCGATCGCGGTGCTGTACCTGACGCTGTTCGTCGCGTTCCGCTTCTACGGCGTGCTGTCGGCACCGCCGGTGTTCGCGATGATGGTGCTCGTCGCCGCGCTCGCCGCCGCGCTCGCGGTGCTGCAGGACGCGCGCGCGCTGGCGGTGATCGGGGCGCTCGGCGGCTTCGCGACGCCGCTGCTCGTCTCGACCGGCAGCAACAATCACATCGCGCTGTTCAGCTACTACCTCGTGCTCGACCTCGGCATCGCCGCGGTGGCCTGGCACAAGACCTGGCGCTCTTTGAACCTGGTCGGCTTCTTCGGCACCTTCATCGTCGCGACAGCGTGGGGCGCGCTGAAGTACACGCGGGAAAACCTCGCCAGCAGCGAAGCGTTCCTGATCGCGTTCTTCCTGCTGTTCGTCGTGATCATCGTGCTGCCGGCGCGCCGCGCGCTCGCGCCGGATGCAACCGGGCCGCACCGCAGCGATGCGTGGGTCAGCAGCAGCCTGCTGTTCGGTTTGCCGACGATCGTGTTCGCGCTGCAGTACGGGCTGGTGCGCCACATCGAGTACGCGACCGCGCTGTCGGCGCTCGTGATGGCCGCGTTCTACGTCGGCCTCGCCCAGTGGATGCGTTCGCGGCCGCAGCTCGGCCTGACCTTCGATGCGAGCCTCGCGATCGGCACCGTCTTCCTGACGCTCGTGATTCCGTTCGCGCTCGATGCGCGCAGCACGGCCGGCGCGTGGGCGCTCGAAGGCGCCGGTCTGGTGTGGATCGGTCTGCGCCAGCGCCGCCTGCTGGCGCGCACGTTCGGCTACCTGCTGCTGCTGCTCGCCGGCTTCTCGATGCTCTATGCGCACGAGCGGCATGGCGTGCCGGCGGCGGTCTTCAATGCCTACCTGTTCAATGCGCTGATGGCGGCCGCGGCGTCGTGGGCCGCTGCGTTCTTCACGCAGCGCCATGCCGCGAATGCTTCGACGCACCCGAGCGAAGCGGTCGCCGAGCCGTTGCTGATCGGCCTCGGCACGCTCTGGCTGGTGTCGGCCGCTGCGCTCGAGATCGAGACGTTCGTGCCAGCGCCGTTCGGGCTCGCCGCCTGGCTGGCGTCGATCAGCGCGATCGCCGGTCTGTGTGTCCTGCTCTCGGTGCGACTCGCCTGGCGCCGCATCGCCTGGCCGGCGGTCGCCCAGGCGCCGTTCATGGCACTCGTTGCGCTGGCCACGGCGGGTGCGCTCGCGAGCCCGGTGCGCGGCGGCGGCTGGTGGGCGTGGCCGTTCGCCTTCGCGGTCCATGCGGCCGTCCTCTCGTTCATCGCACCGCGCTGGCCCGAACCGCTGCGCCATGCGATCCATGCGGTCGGCGTGCTCGTCCTCGGCGCGATCAGTGCGCTGCAGGGTCGTGCCGTCACCGGCGGCTGGGGCGATGCGGCGAGCGCCTGGCCGTGGCTCGGCTGGTTCGTCGTCCCGGCGCTGCTGCTGATCGCGCTTCCGCGGCCGGCCACGGCGCGGCGTTGGCCGGTCGTGGCCGAACCGGGCGCGTACCAGGCGACCGCAGCCGCCGTGATCGCGGTCGGCCTCGTGTTGTGGACGCTGATCGCGAACGTCGCGTCCGACGGCACCGCCCGTCCGCTGCCGGCGTTCCCGTTGCTGAATCCGCTCGACACCGGTATCGGCATCGCGCTCGCGGCCGTCTGGGTCTGGACGCGCAGCGCTGCGATGGCGCCGCACCTCGTCGATCGCCAGCGCTTTGTCCATGCAGCGCTCGCGGTCGCGGGGTTCGTCTGGCTGAACGCGATCCTGGTCCGCGCGTTCCACCACCACGCCGGCGTGCCGTATCGCTTCGACGCGTGGACGGCCTCGCTCGCGGTGCAGACCGGCATCACGCTGCTGTGGACGGCGACCGCGCTCGCGCTGATGTGGTTCTCGGCGCATCGGGCCGCGCGCACGGTCTGGATGGTCGGCGCCGCGCTGCTCGCGGCGGTCGTGCTGAAGCTGCTGCTGGTCGATCTGTCCGGCACCGGCACGGTGACCCGGATCGTCTCGTTCATCGGTGTGGGCGTGTTGATGCTGGTGATCGGTTATGTCGCGCCGCTGCCGGCGAAAGGAGAACGCCATGCGGCGGTTTGAACCGCGTGCGATGACGCTGCGCATCGCGCTCGTGGTCGTCTCGAGCTGCCTCGCGACGGTGACGGCCGCATTCGCCGCAGAGCCGGCCTTCCTGTACAGCGCGCCGATCGAGATCGGGAAGCCGGCGCCTTTCGTGCAGCTCGCTTTGCCGCCGAGCGCCTACGCCCATGTGCAGCAGCCCGACCTGCGCGACCTGCGCGTCGTCGATGCACGGGACGAGCGCGTCCCCTACAGCCTGCTCGGCGCTCGCTCGGAGCAGCAGACCACCGAGCAGATCCGACCCGCGACGCTCTATCCGTTGCCGGCGCGGCCGGCGGCGAACGGCATCTGGGCGTCGCCGGTCGAGGTCGTCGTCGAGGGCGACCGGATCCGCGTCCGTCAGGGACCGGTGCGCGGCTCGTCCGGTGGTGCGCGGCCACCCGCGGCGCGCTCCGGCGGCTGGCTGATCGACCTCGGCGAGCGCGCGGCGGCCGACCCGGTTCCGCAGAGCCTGCGGCTCGAATGGTCCGCGCCGGCCGAGTTCACCGCCGGCTATCGCACCGAGCACAGCGCCGACCTGCGCACCTGGCGGCCCGGCGGCGCCGGCCAGCTGATGGCGTTGGCGTCGGCCGTCGGTCCGCTGACGCAGCCGAACATTCCGCTGCCCGACGGCACCGGCCGCTTCGTCCGCCTGGTCTGGACCGATCCCTCGGCGGCACCGGCGGTCACTGCGGCGCAGGCGGTCTCGACCGAGCGGCGCGCGATCGACGTCGATCCGCCGGTCGCCCTGTCGCTGGCGCCGATCGCGGCGCCGACCGATCCGGCGACCCGGCCGGAGCAGGCACGCGGTGCGCTGTATTTCGATCTCGGCGGCGCCTTGCCGCTGCAGAAGGTCGAGCTTCGCTTCGCGTCCGGGACGCGCGTCGCGCCGGTTCGCCTGCAGGGCCGGTCGGCCGCCGACCGCCCCTGGCGCGACTTTGCACAGGGCGTGTTCTATCGCCTCGAGCGCGACGGCGCGGTGATCGAGTCGCCCGCGCTCGCGGTGCACGAGACGACCCGCTATGTGCGGGCGGTGCCGGACGAGCGCGCCGCTCCGCTCGACGCCGACTCGACCCGGCTCGCGGTGCAGGCGCCGCTCGCCCGCCTCGTCTTCGCGGCCCAGGGCCAGCCGCCCTACCGGCTGCTCGCCGGTTCGAAAGACGCGCCCGGCGGCGCCTTGCCGGCCGCGAGCCTGGTGCCGAAGCTCGACGACGAGCGTGCCCGCTTCGGCCGCGCCGAGATCGGCGCCTGGACCGAGGTCGCGGCGGTCGCCCGCAAGCTCGACGCCGAGCAGCGTGCCGCACAATGGCGTCCGTTGCTGCTGTGGTCGGTGCTCCTCGCCGGTGTCGTCGCGCTCGGCGTCATGGTCTGGAGTCTGGTCCGCGGAACGTCTGCGCCAGCGAAGCTGGACACCGCGCCGATCGAGGCCGATCCCGCGGGCTCCGCACCGCGCTGAAGAGACGCCGCGTCGAGCGTGCGAACTGCACGTGAAATGCCGGCTTGCTCCGCGCTTGGCGGGCTCTGCCGCTGCCTATGCTTGCAACAATGACACCGAGTTTTCTACAACGCTGATTCCATAGGTTGCACCATGAAGTTGTTCGGCATCCCGTTGCGCAAGCCCACTTTCAACGAAGTCACCGCGGCCACCATCATGGCCGTGGGCCTCTGGCTGGCTTGCCTGGGCGGTGCGGTCGCGTTCGGCCAGCAGATGAGCCGTGTCGATGCGGGCGCCGCGCTGCTCGTGATCCTCTGGGGTTGCCTCAGCGTCCGTTTCGGCGTTCACGTCGGCAAGGGCCGTGCCCATCTCGCGGCCAACGTCAGCGTGACGGCCGTCCTGCTGCTCGTCTACCAGGGCGCCGTGCTGGCGATGACCTGATCGCCTCGCGCGTCGCTCGTCGGCGCAGGCAGAGGTTCAGCTGCCGAGCAGTTCGCCGACCGGCTTCAGGTCCTCGATGCGGTCGCAGACCGCCTTGACGACCATCAGGATCGGCACCCCGAGCAAGAGGCCCCAGAGGCCCCACAGCCAGCCGAAGGCGAGCACGCCGACGAACACCGAGACGGCGTTCATCCGGCTGGTCTTGCTCGTCAGCCACGGCGTCAGCACGTAGCCCGAGATCGTGTGCAGCACGAGCGACACCCCTGCCGCCATCAGCGCAGATTCGATGTTGCCGAACTGCATCAGGCCGACTGCGGCGGAGGCGACGGTGAACACGATCGAGCCGACGTACGGGATGAAGTTGAGAACCGCGGCGACGATGCCCCACACCGCCGCCTGCTCGATGCCGATCCAGACGAAGCACAGCCAGGTCGCGATGCCGACCAGCACGCTCGTGAACACCTGGACCAGCAGGTAGCGCTGGATCTGCGCGGTGATCTCGTCGAGGGCCTGGATCGTCAGCCGCTTCTCGGTGAACGTCGGACCGGCGATCTTGACCATCTTGCGCCGGAACGTGTCGCCGGATGCGAGCAGGAAGAAGGTCAGGAACAGCACCACGGTGGCTTGGCCGATCAGTGCGACGAGGCCCAGCGTGCCGGTCCAGAAATAGTCCTGGATGTTGAACTTGGGCTTCTCGATCTGCACCCTGGTCACGCCGCGGTTCGCGGTCGGGGCGCTGGCGGCGCGCGTCTCGGCGGTCTTCTCCAATTCGCTGGCCGCCTGCTGGACCTTCTCGATCGCCGCCGTCGGTTTGGCCGGCGAGCCCTGCCCACTCTGGATCGACTGCCGAAAGCGCTGCGCGACCTCGGGCAGCGACTCGATCAGCGTGCTCGCGTCGTGGCGCAGGTGCCAGGCCATCGCGCTCAGCGCCGCGACGATCGAGATCAGCAGCACCGCGGCGGCCAGCACGCGCGGCACGTGCCAGCGATGCAGCCGGTCGACGACCGGCGTCAGCGCATAGCTCGCCATCAGGCCGAGCAGAACCGGGATGAAGACCGCCTTGGCCCAGTACAACGTGTAGAGGCTGCCGAGCACCGCGAGCAGCGCGAGCGATGCGCTGCGCACGTCGACCGGCATGTGCAGCAGGACGCGGTTTTCCTCTTCGTGGGCGGGCGGCTCGGCGTCGTCGGTCGCGGTGACCAGCGCATCGATCGGGGCTTTCGCGTTCATGGCAGCAGCGGAATCCGCTCAGCCGAGCGTGTCGGCCCAGATCGTGCGTGCCCAGTTCAGACCGTAGCCACCCTCGACTTCGCTCGGCACGCTCGACAGCCCGCCCGAGCCGGCCACCGTCTTGAAGGTGCGCTCGGCGGCGACGTACTCGTGCACGCTGGCGACATGGATCGCACGCCGGTCGTCGACGAAGCTGTAGCAGGTGTTCGTCAGCATCGGCGCCGGATCGATCTCCCAGCCGCTCAACTCGGCGACGATCGCCGCAGCCGCGACCTTCGCGTGGCCGTTCGCCATGTGGCCGCTCTTCGGCATCGCCGGCGCGATCTGGATCGCGTCGCCGAGCACGTGGACATGGCGCGCCACCGTCGATTCGAAGTTCAGGAAGTCGACCTGGCACCAGCGCGCGTTCGCGTTGGCGAGGCCGCTCTGCACCGCGACCGCGCCGGCCCGCATCGGCGGCAGCACGTTCAGCACGTCGGCCCGAACGTCCTCCTGCACCTCGAAGCGGATGATGCCGGCCGCCGCGTCGACGCCGGTCGCCTTGTATTGCGGCCGGTACTCGATCAGGCCCGGGTACGACTCGGCCCAGACGCGCTTGAACAGTGCCCCCTTCGACGTGACGTCCGGGTTGGCGTCGAGGATCAGGACCTTCGACTTCGGCTTCGCGGTCTTCAGGTAGTGCGCGATCTGGCAGGCCCGCTCGTAGGGCCCGGGCGGGCAGCGGTACGGCGCTTCCGGAATCGCGATCGCGCAGGTGCCGCCGTCGCCCATCGCCTCGAGCTGGCGCCGCAGGGTCACCGTTTCGGGGCCGGCCTTCCAGGCCTGGACGATGCGACCCTGTTCGTTCGCCGCGCGCAGGCCGGCGACGCCGTCCCACATCAGTTCGACACCCGGCGACAGCACGACCTTGTCGTACGGCAGGCGCGCCCCGGATGCCAGCACCGCGATGCGCTCGGTGGGCTCGATGCGCTCGACGCGATCGCGGATCCGGCGCACGCCGTGCGCGCGCTCGAGCGTCGCGTACGGCACCGTGATGTCGGCCATCGCCTTGCTGCCGCCGAGCACCATGTTCGAGATCGGGCACGAGACGAAATCGGCGTCCGGCTCGACCAGCGTGACGTCGATGCGCTGTCCGGACAACAGGCGCAGGTACTTCGCCGCGGTCGCACCGCCATAGCCACCGCCCACGACGAGCACGCGCGCGGCGGCCGGCCCGGAGCGCGTCGTCGCGCAGCCGCCCAGCGTCGCGAGCGCGCCGGCGGCCGCCGCCTTCAGCAGGCGACGACGCGGCAGCGAACGGTTCGCGCTCATCGCTGAGCCGCGAAGTAGGCCGCGAGCTGGCGGATCTGCTCGTCGCTGTAGCCCTTCGCCAGTTGGGTCATCACGGTCGCCGGCCGGCCGCCCGCCTTGAACGCGAGCAGTTGCTGCACCGTGTCGGCCTCCGGCCGCCCGGCCAGCGCCGGCACGATCGACCCGGCCGCCGCGCGCCCCTCGGTGCCGTGGCATTGCGCGCAACTCGCCGCGAGGCTGCGCGTGCGCAGCTGCTGCAGGTCATCGGCGCTGCCGGCCGCAAGCGCCGCCGATGCGGTGACGGCCCACAGGCAGGCGTGAAGAATCGATCCGATGAAGCGCATGGGTGAGGGGCGTTCCGAAGCGCCGGCTATCCGGCCGCGGACCACTGTAGCCCGGCCGCTGGCGCCGGGCATGCGGGCTATCCAGAAAGCCCCCCGACCCGGGGCCCTACAGCGTGCCGGCGGGTGCGAAGCCGAAGATCGCGGCGATCAGCCGGGTCGGGATCTGCCGGATCGCACGGTTGTACGCGACCACCGCCTCGTTGAACTGGCGACGCGCGAACGCGAGCGCGGTGTCGGCCGCGCCGAGCTCGGCGTTCAGCGCCGACATGTCGACGCCGCCGACCGCCTGCACCGGCAGCCGCGCACGGGCCTCGGCGAGGATGTCGTCGGCGAGGCGCAGGCTCGTGATCGCGCCGGGTGCGCCCGGATGCGTCTTCGCGTGCGCGCGGGCCATCTCGGTCTGCTGGCAGGCCGCGCGCAAGGTCTCGAGGCGCTCGGCGGCGTTGCTCAGCACGGCGCCGATCGCGTCGATCTGGCGGTCGAGCAGCGCGTGGCGTGCGCTGAATTGCTGGTCGACCGGGTCGAAGCTGCGGACCAGCGTGTTGCGGAGGCTGACGAGCCGGTTGTACGCGCCGACGGTCCAGAACACCGTCACCGCAACGACGATCCAGAGACCGACCTGCCAACCCATGGTCTCGATCGCCCTAACTGACGAGCCAGGCTTCGTAGCCCTTTTCGCGCAGGTAGCACGACGGGCACAGTCCGCAGCCGTAGCCCCAGGCGTGGCGATGCGAGCGGTCGCCCATGTAGCAGGAATGGGTGTGCTCGACGATCAGGTCGACCAGGCGATCGCCGCCGAGCTCCTCGGTCAGGGCCCAGGTCTGCGCCTTGTTGCGTCGCATCAGCGGCGTCTCGATCGCCATCGGCCGGTCGAGCGCGAGGCTCAACGACACCTGCAACGACTTCAGGGTGTTGTCGCGCGAGTCCGGGTAGGCCGAGAAGTCGGTCTCGCACATTCCGCCGACCAGCACGTCGAGCCCGCGCCGATCTGCGACGGTCGCCGCGAACGCGAAGAAGAACAGGTTGCGGCCCGGGACGAAGCCTTTCGGCAGGCCGTCGGTCTTCATCTGCGAGGCGCGCTTCTCGGTCGGCCGCATCGCGGTCAGCTGGTCGAGCGCCGACAGGTCGAGCAGGTGGTCGTCGCCGAGGCGCGCGGTCCAGCTCGGGAACTTGTCATGCAGTTCGGCGCGCACGTGCAGGCGCGACTCGAGCTCCGAACCGTGGCGCAGCGCATGGTCGAAGCCGATCGTCTCGACATGCGCATAGCGGCTCAGCGCCCACGCCAGGCAGACGGTGGAATCCTGGCCGCCGGAGAAGAGGACGAGGGCACGACGCGAGTCGGTCATCGCGCGATGATGCCCGCGCAGCGCTTGCGGCGATCCGCAAAGGCGCTCGGCCCGTGTGTTCGGTCACGCCCGGGCCGGAGGGCGTCGCGCCGACGACGCAGCGACGCGCCGCTCAGGTGCGGATCTCGCCCTGGCCGAGCACGACCCACTTCAGCGAGGTCAGCCCTTCGAGGCCGACCGGGCCGCGCGCATGGAGCTTGTCGGTCGAGATGCCGATCTCGGCACCGAGGCCGTACTCGAAGCCATCCGCGAACCGGGTGCTCGCGTTGACCATCACGCTCGCCGAGTCGACCTCGCGCAGGAAGCGCATCGCGTTCGGGTGGTTCGTCGTGACGATCGCGTCGGTGTGGTGGGAACCGTAGCGGTTGATGTGCGCGATCGCCGCATCGAGGCCGTCGACGACCTTGATGCTGATGATCGGTGCGAGGTACTCCTCGGCCCAGTCGGCCTCGGTCGCATCGACCAGCTTCGCATCGGCCACGGCGGCAAGGACGGTTCGCGCGGCCGGGTCGACGCGCATCTCGACACCCTTTGCAGCGAACACCGCGCCGATGCGCGGCAGGAAGTCGGCCGCGACGCGCCCATCGACGAGCAGCGACTCGGCCGCGTTGCAGGGGCTGTACTTCTGCGTCTTCGCGTTGTCGACGACGCGCACCGCGAGGTCGAGGTCGGCGCTCGCGTCGACGTAGACGTGACAGTTGCCGTCGAGGTGCTTGATCACCGGCACCTTCGCCTCGCGGCTGATGCGCTCGATCAGGCTCTTGCCGCCGCGCGGAATGATCACGTCGACCGCTTCCGGCGCTGCGATCAGGTGCCCCACCGCGGCGCGGTCGGTGGTCTCGACGAGCTGCACCGCCTCGGGCGGCAGGCCGGCGTCCTGCAGCGCGGCCTGGACCAGCTTCCAGAGCGCCACGTTCGACTCGATCGCTTCCGAGCCGCCGCGCAGGATGCAGGCGTTGCCGCTCTTGATCGCGAGCGACGACGCTTCGATCGTCACGTTCGGCCGGCTCTCGTAGATCATCCCGAACACGCCGAGCGGCACCCGCATCCGCCCGACCGAGATGCCGCTCGGCCGCTGGCGCAGCTCGCTGATCTCGCCGATCGGGTCCGGCATCGCGGCGATCTCGTCGCAGCCGGCGGCTGCCGTCTCGACGATGCGCGGCGTCAGCTTCAGACGGTCGAGCAGCGGCGCGGCGAGCCCGGCCGATTCGGCCCGGGCGAGGTCGCGCGCGTTCGCGGCCTGCAGCGCCGGACCGCTGTCGCGCAGGCGGCACGCGAGGGCGCGCAGGGCGGCGTTCTTC
>Ga0307412_10001949_pt1 | contig 11413 bp, 10 predicted proteins | sample DK1Cmetagenome_3_FD_203823 | JGI IMG/M metagenome (GOLD analysis project Ga0307412, IMG submission 203823) | Maize rhizosphere microbial communities from greenhouse at UC Davis, California, United States - DK15-C-1 | ecosystem: Host-associated > Plants > Roots > Rhizosphere > Soil | place: USA...
TGCCCAGCGCGATCCAGGCGGTGTGGGACCGGATCCGTACCTTCCATCCGGCTGCCGAGGCCACCGTGCGGGAGCGGATGCATGCCTGACGCACCCCGCTGGGCGATCATCGTCCATGGCGGCGCGAAGACGATCGATCCAGCGCTCCACGACCGCAACCGGGCGGGCTGCGCGTCCGCTGCCGAAGCCGGTGCGGCCGTGCTGCGCGCGGGCGGCAGCGCCGTACTGGCGGCCGAAGCCGCAGTGCGGGCGCTGGAGGACGATCCGGTATTCAACGCGGGCTTCGGCTCGGTCCTCACCAGCGACGGCACCGTCGAGATGGACGCGGCGCTGATGGAGGGGACGGATCTCACCATCGGCGGCGTGACCGGCGTCCGCCGGGTTCGCAATCCGGTCAGCGTCGCCCGAGCGATGCTGAGCGCCCAGCCGGTGCTGCTCGCCGGCGAGGGAGCGGAGCGGTTCGCCGCGACGAACGGCATCGCGCTGGTCGCGCCGGAATCGATGATCACCCCCGAAGTGCTCGCCTCGGAGAATGGCAAGGCACACGATACCGTGGGCTGCGTGGCGATCGACACCAGCGGCGCGATCGCCGCCGCCACCTCGACCGGCGGGCTGCCGGGCAAGCATCCCGGCCGGATCGGCGATTCGCCCGTGCCGGGTGCCGGCCTCTATGCCGACGATACACTGGGCGGCTGCGCCTTTTCGGGCGACGGCGAAGCGATCCTGCGCACAATGCTCGCCGCACAGGTGATGCACGCGCTCGAACAGGGCGGCAGCGCCTGCGAAGCGGCGGAACATGCCATCGCCCGGCTCGGCCGGGTGGGCGGCGAGGCCGGCGCGATCGTCGTGGTGCGCTCGGGGGCGTTCGGCGTTGCCCATAACAGCGCTCATTTCGCGCTGGCACTGCACGCAAGCGGGCTCGATGCCCCGCGCGCGGCGATCCATCGCGACGAACTCGAGGAATTCCTGCATGGCTGAACGCGGCGGACCGCTCATCATCATCGGCGGGCACGAAGACAAGGAGGGCGACAAGGCCATCCTGAAGGAAGTCGCCACCCGTGTGAAAGGCGGCAAGCTCGTCATCGCCACGGTCGCCAGCCACCAGCCCGACGGCTATTTCGACGCCTATCAGAAGGCGTTCGGCGCGCTGGGCGTCGACAATCTCGTCGAGCTCTACGTCCATGAACGCGGCGAGACGCTGGAGCAGGAAACGCAATCGGTGTTCGACGGTGCCGCCGGCATCTTCTTCACCGGCGGCGACCAGCTCCGCATTTCCAGCCAGATCGGCGACACGCCGGTGGAGCGCATGGTGCGCGACATCCACCGCCTCGGCGGGGTGGTGGCGGGCACGTCCGCGGGTGCCTCGGTGATGAGCGAGACGATGCTGGTGAAGGGCACCAGTTCCGAATCGCACCGCATCGGCGACCTGCACATGGCGCCCGGCCTGGGGCTGGTTCGCGATGTGATCATCGACCAGCATTTCGCCGAGCGCGGCCGCATCGGCCGGCTGCTGGGGGCGGTGGCGCAGAACCCCCGCGTGCTTGGCATCGGCATCGACGAGGACACGGCGATCGTGCTCGAAGGCTGCTGCTTCCGGGTAGTGGGCGCGGGTGCCGTCACCATCGTCGACGGATCGGGCGTGACCCGCTCGAACATTGCCGAGGCCAGCCCCGAACGCACGCTATCGATGCACGATGTGCGCCTGCATGTGCTCAGCCATGACGATGAATTCGATCTCGACGAACGTCGTCCGCTCAACCGGAAAGCCTGAGCCGCCGTCCCTCAGGCCTCGCCGGGCGCCAGCACCGCGGCCAGCGCGTCGGCCGCCTGGGCCCGGCGCTCGACGATGCCGGCGGTCATCCGCAGCACCAGTTCACGCGCGCCCTGCCAATGGCTGCCGCTGCGGCGCGCATGGGGGAGCTGGGGGATGCCGCCAACCGCACTTCCCCAGCCGGTCGCCAAGGCCTGCACCCGCTCCGTAATCGCCGTATTGGGCGTGTCGCCGCTCAGCAGCAGCGAGGGGAAAGGCAGCCGGATTTTCGGCGATGCGAAGAGGGCGGCATCGCCCTCCCCCGCAATCGGATCGATCAGCAGCGCGCCTGCCACCCGGTTGATGTAGTCGCGCGGCGAGAGCCGGGCCCACCAGGTCGCCGCAAAGCAGCTCGCGCCGTTCGCGACCAGCAGGACCGGCCGTTCGGCATGGAGGATCGCCGAGTCGAGCTTCGCGGCCCACAGGCTGCGCTGCCGGGGCGTTTCGCTCGAATAATCGAGATGGGCGTCGCTGCGCAGCGGCGCGTCGAACAGCGCCGAAAGCGCGCGCGCGGGGCCGTTGCCGGTAGTGATTACCGAAAATCGTTCCAGGGGGGCGGTCACGAGCGTCATGGCGATTCTTCCCGTGTGCAAGTCGACCGAGGCTATATCCGAGTCGCGTGCTGTGCAATGCGGATTGTGGAGCCCGGGTCGCAGCAGGCGCACGCTTCGCCGTGGGGCTCGGTGGGCTTGCCGCGCGGCGCGCCGCGAGGCACGAAGATTTGAAGGAAGGCGGAACGCAAGGCCATGCGGCGCGGGCGACGATGGACGATGCTGCTGGTGCCGGCGATACTCGCCGCAGCGCCCGCACTCGCACAGGCGCAGCCGCAGCGCGGCATCGGCCAGTATAACCTGCGCGCCTGGAATCTGGTCGACGGCGCCCCCCCGGACATCTGGGCGCTGGCGCAGTCGCGCGACGGCTTTCTCTGGCTCGGCACGGGGGCCGGCCTCTACCGCTTCGACGGCATCACCTTCGAGCCGGTCGTACCGCAGGTTGGGCGTTTCCCGTCGCGCAACATCACCGCCCTGCTCGCCGATCCGGATGGCAGCCTGTGGATCGGCCATTTCTCCGGCCAGGTCTCGCACTTGCGCGGCGGGCGGATCGACAGCTTCGGGACTCCCAACGCCGTGGTCGAGGAACTGGCCCGCGGCCGCGATGGCGCGATCTGGGCGGCGATGACCGGTCTCCAGGGCGGGCTGTTCCGAATCGATGCGCGTGGCTTCACCCGGATCGGTGCCGATCGGGGCATGCCGGAGGGCGTGGCGTTCAGCGTGGTCGCGGCTCGAGATGGCGCGATCTGGGTCGCCACCCGCGCCGACATCCGCGTCCTCCGCCCAGGCGCTGCGCGCTTCGTGCCGGTTTGGCGCAGCCTGTACCGTACCCGGCTTGCCCAGGCGCCGGGCGGCCGCATCTGGGCATCGACCGACCCGGTGGGTGCCCCGGGCGCTGCAGCGGCGGGGCTGGCCATCGCGCCGCTACCGCCCGGACTGCAACCGCCCGCCGCCGACCGCATGCGGTTCACGGCCGATGGGACGCTGTGGCGCACGCTGTTCGCGGGCGGCGTGCTGCAGACCCGCGGCCTCGACACCGCTGGCCGGGCCTCGCCGCTTTTCACCCGCCTGAGCACGAAACAGGGGCTGCCGTCGCTCGTCGCGGTGCCGTTGCTGGAAGATCGCGAGTCCAACCTGTGGATCGGCACGAACCTCGGCCTGTTCCGCCTGCGCCCGGTCAGTGCCACCACCGCGCTGAGCGTCGACGACAAGACCCTGGGCGGCTTCGAGCTGGCAGTAACGCGCGACGGCACCGTGTTCGCGGCGAACCCGCACAACCTGTATCGGGCCCGCCCCGGCGGCCCGCTGCAATGGGTGCGGCGGTTCGAACAGCCGATCCGGATGATCGAGGCCGACGGAGCCGACCTGATCCTCGCGCTCTCCGACACGCTGGTGCGGCTGCGCGACGGCGCCCTGTCGGCGGTTCCTGCACCGCCCCTCCCCGGCCCCGCCGCCAGTTGGGCCCGTGCGGGCGACGCGCAGTGGGTCTCCGTGGAAGATGTTGGCGTGTTCCGGCAGGCCGGCGGCCCATGGCTGCCGCTCGAAACGACGGACCAGCCTGCCGCCCGCATGTATACGGCGTCGGGCGCGGGCGGCGGCGTGTGGTTCTATGGCAGCGATCGCCTGTACCGGCGCGAGGGCGGACAGCTGCATCCCGTCGCCGGAGACCGGATCGGCGCCATCGCCCTCGTGTCGTTCGGCCCGGCGGGAACGCTGGTGGGCGGCGAACTGGGGCTCGCCCGCATCGAACAGGGCCGAATGCGCGCGATCCAGGACACGCGTGTCCCCGAACTCAGCGGCATCACCGGCATCGTCCAGGATCGCGACGGCACCGTGTGGATCAATGGCGTGCATGGGCTGGTGCGCACCCGCAAGGCCGCGCTGGATGCTGCCTTCGCCGATCCTCGCGTGCCGCTTGCGCACCAGCTGTTCACCGCCGCCGACGGCCTGCCCGGCGTCGCGCAGCAGGGCGCGCAGAAAAGCACCGCGGTGCGCGGCGGCGACGGACGGATCTGGGTGGCGGACAATGTCGGCATCGGCTGGATCGATCCCGCGCGGATCGTCCATAATCCGCTCCCGCCGCCGGTGGTGATCCTCGGTCTGGCCGCCAATGGACGGCGCTATACGGCGGCGGGCGATGTCGCGCTGCCCGCCGGCACCGCCAACCTGCGGATCGCCTATACCGCGTTGAGCCTGGCCGAAGCCGAGCGGGTGCGCTTCCGCTATCGGTTGATCGGCGTCGACCGCGGCTGGATCGACGCGGGCACGGCGCGCGAAGCCTATTACGCCAATCTCGGGCCCGGCAGCTGGCGCTTCCAGGTGATCGCCGCCAACAATGACGGCGTCTGGAACAAAGAAGGCGCGACCCTCACCGTCACCATCGCCCCGCGCTTCTACCAGCGCTGGTGGTTCCGGCTGCTGGCGATCGGCGCGGGCGCGGGCCTGCTGTGGTTGCTTTATGCATGGCGGCTGCGCGAGCAGATCGCCCGGAGCCGCGCCCGGGTGGAGGCCCAGCTGGCGGAGCGTGAGCGCATCGCCCGCGAACTGCACGATACGCTCCTGCAGAGCATGCAGGGGCTGATGCTGCGGTTCCAGGCCGCCGCCTATGCGACCGAGCCCGGATCGCGCGCGGAGGCGCTGATCGATTCCGCGCTGGATCGCGCCGACGACGTGATGATGGAGGCGCGTGATCGCGTGCTCGCCCTGCGCCGCATCACCGGGCCGGGCGATCCGCAACCGTTGATCGAGGAACTCGCCCGTTGCCTGTGTGAAGAAGGCATGACCGTGACGGTTGCGCGCGAGGGGCCGGCGCTGCTGCTCCAGCCCGGCGAACTCGAGCAGATCCTCGGCATCGTCCAGGAAGCGCTCGCCAATGTCCGCCGCCATGCCGGATCCACGCTGGCGGAGGTCCGGGTGCACAGCGGCGATGGCGGATTTAGCGTCGAGATCAGCGACCAGGGGCGCGGCATTCCTGCCGACATCGCCGCCGCGGGCGGGCGTCCGGGCCATTACGGCTTGAACGGGATGCGCGAACGCGCCGAAGCCCTGGGCGGCACCCTGACGGTGCGCCGCGGCGACCCGATCGGCACCATCGTTCGGCTAGCCGTGGATCGATAACCGCATGCTTGCGTCTGCATTGTTTCTGAACGATGAGAGTGGGTGCCCGGCCGTTTCCATCCCTGGGAAGCGGGCCGCATTCGGGGCGGGGCGGGGCAACGGATGACAATGAACGCCTACCATCGTACGCTGGAACGTCTGCCGTTGCTCGAAAAGCGACGGGCAGCGGCCTATGCGATCACGCTGGGGTTCTGCGCCATCGCCTGGTGGCTGCGGCTGGTGCTGGATCCTTTTTTCCCGCCCGGTTTTCCCTATCTGACCTTCTTCCCGGCGGTGATCCTCGCCTCCTTCCTGTTCGGCCGCGGGCCGGGCATCGTCGCCGCGCTGCTGTGCGGTCTGCTCGCCTGGTATTTCTTCATCCCGCCGCTTCGCAGTTTCGGGCTCGGACGCGGCACCGCGGTCGCGCTGTTTTTCTATGTCGGCGTCGTCACGGTCGACATCCTGCTCGTCCACTGGATGCAGGTCGCGAACGCGCGGCTGGCGACGGAGCGCGAGCGCAGCGCGCAGCTCGCGGCGCGGACCGAGATCCTGTTCGAGGAACTGCAGCACCGCGTCTCCAACAACCTGCAGATGGTCGGGGCGATGCTGTCGCTCCAGCGCCGCGCCGTCACCGATGGCGAGGCCAGGCGCGCGATCGGCGACGCCGCCGCCAAGCTGCAGCTGATCGGCCGCATCCAGCGGCGGCTCTACGGCAGCCGGGGCGAGCCGCTCGCGCTCGACGCCTTCGTGACCGCGCTGGTCGAGGATCTGGCGGAAAGCGGCGGAAAGCCGGGCATCCGCCACCTGGTGGAAGCGAACAGCGCCTTGCTGCTGCCGGCCGACCGCGCCATCCCGCTCGCGCTGATCGTCGCCGAAGCGATCGCCAATGCGGTGGAACATGGCTTTGCCGATCGCGAGACCGGCACCGTCGCCGTCCATGTGTGTGCCGATGGCGACCTGCTGTCGCTGACGATCCGCGACGATGGCCACGGCGTGCCGGAGGCGTTCGACGTTGCCGCGGTCGACAGCCTCGGCCTGCGGATCGCGCGCAGCCTTGCGCAGGGCATGGGGGCCGAACTGCGGATCCTGCCTGGCCGCCCCGGCACGCTGGTGGAACTGCGCAACGTGCCGATCGACGTCGCGACGCCGCACCCCCGGCCCGACTGACTGCGATCAAGGCCGCTGGCGTCGTTCCGCTGCATCCGGTAGATGGATCCAAGGAGGGCGGCGACGATGGAACAGCGTTCTGGCACCCCGATGGCGACGCGGCTCGGCTTCAAGCCCGGCATGCGCGTATGGTTTCACGACATGCCGGCAGCGATCCGCGCGGCGATCGCCCCCGAGCGGACCGCGCTGGAGGAAATGGATTGCGCCACCGATGGCGTGCAGGCGGTGCATCTTTTCGCCACGCGCCGCGACCATCTAGAGCGTGAGCTGGGCGCATTGCACGGGCTGCTCGCCTCGAACGGATTCTGCTGGGTATCCTGGCCGGAACAGGGCGTCGGTGAACTGCGGGGAGAGGCGGTCCCCGATCTTGCCGCCGCGCAGGGCTGGGAGGAGCGCGATCGCTGTTCCTTCGAAGGCTGGTCGGGCGTGAAGCTAACTCCACGCGTTACGGCGGCAACGGTAAAAAGCTCGACATAATCGCGGCTCCGCACAACAACCGAATAGACAGTCGCCGCCGCTTCGACGACGGTGCCGGCCACTCCATTCTATGAAACCAGATATGCGGCCTTGGACTCCTGATCTCGATCTGCCGGATAACGAGCGGATCGCCCACGCCGCTGCCTTTTGCGAGCGCATGGCGACGCGCCACAGTTGCCGGAGTTTTTCGACCAAGCCGGTGCCGCGGGCGATCATCGAAACCGCCATCGCCGCCGCCGGCACCGCGCCCAGCGGCGCCAATCGCCAGCCCTGGCATTTTGCGGCCCTCGCCTCGCCCGGCGCCAAGACCGCGCTGCGCGTCGCGGTGGAGGAGGAAGAACGCCATTTCTACGGCGGCATCGGCGGCAGCGAGTGGCAGGGGCTGCTGCGCGACCTCGGCACCAATGCCGACAAGCCCTATCTGGAAACCGCGCCCTGGATCATCGTCGCCTTCGGCCAGACGCGGGCGAGCGACACCGATCGCTTTCCGAACCCGCATGTCACCGAAAGCGTCGGCATCGCCTGCGGCCTGCTGCTGACGACGCTGCACCTGGCGGGACTGGCGACCCTGGTCCACACCGCCACGCCGGCGCGCTTCCTCAACCGGTTGTGCCGGCGGCCCGAGCATGAAAAGCCGATCATGCTGATCATCACCGGCCATCCCGCAGCCGATGCGATGGTTCCCGCCGCCGCGCTCGACCGCAAACCCCTCGATCAGATCGCCACCTGGCTCTAAGCGCTGCGGGTGCCCCCCCCGATTTCCCCCCGCCTGCTCTCGCTCGATCTCGTCCGCGGCACCGCGCTGCTCGGCATCCTGCTGCTCAACATCGTCAGCTTCGGCATGCCCGAGGCCGCCTATTTCAACCCGCGCGCCTATGGCGGCTGGCACGGCGCCGATCTTGCCGCCTGGCTGGTCAACTTCCTGTTCTTCGACGGGCGAATGCGCGGGCTGTTCTCCTTCCTGTTCGGGGCCTCGCTGCTGATCGTGACCGACGCTGCCGAGGCGGCGGGCCGTAACCCGTCGCGCGCCCATTATGCGCGGATGGGCTGGCTGTTGGTGTTCGGCTTGGCCCACCTCTGGCTGGTGTGGCACGGCGACATACTCGCCCATTACGCACTGGTCGGCATGATCGCCTTTCCGCTGCGACGGCTGCCGATCTCGAGGCTCGTCAGCCTGGGCGCGGTGCTGGTGCTGGCGAGCACCGCGCTGTTCGGCACGCTGGCGCACGATGCCTGGCGGATGTCGCTCGCCCCCCAGCCGGCACGGGGCGAATATACGTCCCTGGTCGAGGCGTTCGGCACCCCACCCCCCGCGCGCATCGCCACCGAACTGGCGGTGCGCCGCGGCGCCTATGCGGGTGTCGTCGCGCAGCGTTTCGGAGAATATGCGACCAGCCCGTTCGCGCTGCTGATGCTCTATGGCTGGGAGACGCTGGGCTACATGCTGTTCGGCATGGCCGCGCTGCGCAGCGGGCTGCTCACCGGAAACTGGCCGCGCGAGACCTATCGGCGCTGGTGGATCCGGTGCTGGGCGATCGCCCTGCCCGTCTACGCCCTGCTGGCGGCGTGGCTGATCGCCGCCAGGTTCAGCCTGTTCGCGGTGCTGATGGCGGCGGTGACGCTGCCGGGCATCGTGCGGCCGGTGATGATCCTCGGCTGGGCGTGCCTGATCCTACTCGTCGCCCGCCCCGGCGGCTGGCTCACCACCCGCGTCGCAGCGGCGGGGCGCATGGCCTTTTCGAACTATCTCGCGACCAGTCTGCTCTGTGTGCTGTTCTTCGACGGCTATGGCCTTGGCTGGTTCGGGCATCTCTCGCGTTGGCAGCTCTACCCCGTGGTGCTCGGCGTCTGGGCGCTGCTCCTGCTGTGGTCGCGGCCGTGGCTCAGGGCCTTCCGCTACGGGCCCCTGGAATGGCTCTGGCGCAGCCTCGCACGCTGCCGCCTGCAACCCATTCGCAATAGCCTTGCGAATCGCTCGCAGTCGCACTAGGTTTGGCGCAGCGAGAGACTCGAGGGATTTTCGATGGTCGTGTGCGTGTGCAATGCCCTGCGGGAAGGTGACGTTCGACAAGTGGCGCGACAGGGCGCGCAGAGCGCCTGCCAAGCCTATCGCGCGCTCGGCTGCCAGGCCAAGTGCGGCCAGTGCGTTCCCTTCGCCCGGGCGATCATCGCCGAAGAACGGGCTGCCGCCTGAACGCATATCCCCGGTTCCGTCCCGATGGTTTCGCGGCTAGGCTAGCCGCCTGACGAAAGGGATTTGCACATGAAGGGCGACGCCAAGGTTCTCGAGTATCTCAACGAGGTGCTCAAGAACGAGCTCACCGCGATCAATCAATATTGGTTGCACTACCGCATGCTCGATCACTGGGGCGTGCAGAAGCTCGCCGAGTTCGAGCGCCACGAATCGATCGACGAGATGAAGCACGCCGACTGGCTGGCGGAGCGCATCCTGTTCCTCGACGGCCTGCCCAATTTCCAGCTGCTCGGCCGGCTCCGCATCGGCGAGACGGTGGAGGAACTGCTTCGCGCCGATCTGGCGCTGGAGGTGGAGGCGATCGCCGTGCTCCGCGATGCGATCCAGCATTGCGAGACCGTACGCGACTTCGTGAGCCGGGACCTGTTCCTGAAGATCCTCGACAGCGAGGAAGAGCATGTCGACACGCTGGAGCGCCAGTTCGACATGATCGCCCGCATGGGGCTGGAGAACTATATCCAGCTCAACAGCAAGCCCGCCGAAGCGGAGTAAAGCTGAGCAATTTCTAAGGGCGCAACGGTAGCACCCACCGCCCAAACGTCGTCATCCCCGCGAAAGCGGGGATCCATTGGTGGAGACGTCGCGGCTCTTGCTTCGCCGTCCTGGCAAATGGATTCCCGCCTTCGCGGGAATGACGATGGAGGTGCGGGTCCGGCGCTTCTTGCAGCCCCCGCCTCAATCCTTGTCGTGGTCGAACGGGTTCTTCGGCGCGCGGAGATTGAGCCGCACCGGCACCGCGCCGAAATCGAACTCACGGCGCAGGCTGTTGATCAGATAGCGCTGATAGCTGACCGGCAACTGGTCGACGCGCGTGCCGAACAGCACGAAGCTAGGCGGGCGCGACTTGTTCTGGGTGATGTAGCGCGGCTTGATCCGCTTGCCGCCCGGCGCAGGTGGCGGATTGGCTTCGATCGCGCGCTCGAACCAGCGATTGAGCTGACCGGTCGAGACGCGCCGCGACCAGGCGTCGCGCGTTTCGAACGCCACGCGCATCATCGTGTCGAGGCCCTTGCCGGTGATCGCCGAGACGGTGAGCAGCGGCACGCCCTTCACCTGTGCCAGGCCTTCGTCCAGCGCGCCCTTCACGCCGTTGAACAGGCTGGAAGCGTTTTCGGCGACATCCCATTTGTTCATGACGATGATCAGCGCGCGGCCTTCCTGCAGCACGCGATCGGCGATTTTCAGATCCTGTACTTCCAGCCCGCGCGTCGCATCGAGCAGCAGCACGACGACTTCGGCAAAGTCGATCGAGCGCAGCGTATCGGCGACGGAGAGCTTCTCCAGCTTCTCCTCCACCCGCGCGCGCTTGCGGAGGCCAGCAGTGTCGATCAGCCGTACCGCGCGCACCTTGTCTTCGAAGTCGGACCATTCCCAGTCGATCGAGATCGAATCGCGCGTGATGCCCGCCTCCGGCCCGGTGATCATGCGGTCCTCGCCGAGCAGCCGGTTGACCAGGGTGGACTTGCCCGCGTTCGGACGCCCGACGATCGCCAGCTTCAGCGGCGCGTCGGGGCTTTCGGGATCTTCCTCGGCCGCCTCGTCCTCGTCGCGTTCGAGATGGGGGAGCAGCGCTTCGAACAGATCGACAAGGCCTTCGCCATGCTCGGCCGAGAACGGGATCGGATCGCCCAGGCCGAGCGCCATCGCCTCCAGGATGCCCGATTCGCCGGCGCGGCCCTCGGCCTTGTTGGCCATCAGCACCACCGGGCGATCGGTGGAACGCAGCCAGCGGGCGATTTCCTCGTCGAGCGGGGTCACGCCGGCACGCGAGTCGATCAGGAACAGCGAGACATCGGCTTCGCGCACCGCCGATTCGGTCTGCGCGCGCATGCGGCCGGGCAGCGTCGCCGCATCGTCGTCCTCATAGCCGGCGGTGTCGATGATCCGGAAATCGAGGCCGAGCAGCGACGCATCGCCCTCGCGCCGGTCGCGGGTGACGCCGGGCTGGTCGTCAACCAGCGCCAGCCGCTTTCCGACCAGCCGGTTGAACAGCGTCGACTTGCCCACATTGGGGCGTCCGATGATGGCGTCGGTGGGCAAAGACATGGTCGATTCTCT
>Ga0307412_10001950_pt1 | contig 11412 bp, 9 predicted proteins | sample DK1Cmetagenome_3_FD_203823 | JGI IMG/M metagenome (GOLD analysis project Ga0307412, IMG submission 203823) | Maize rhizosphere microbial communities from greenhouse at UC Davis, California, United States - DK15-C-1 | ecosystem: Host-associated > Plants > Roots > Rhizosphere > Soil | place: USA...
TCTGCAACAGCTTGGTGAAGTAAGCCAGTTGCTCGGCATTCATGTAGTCATCCGCCGGCATGGCCAGCAACTTTTCCTTTGTCATTGATTTCTCTATAAAAAAACGTGCATTAAGGCGAATTATGGAGCGTCCCGCATCAAGCAGCCACGCTCATCGGAAAGGCGCCGTCTATTCCAAGCGCCACCCGGCACTCAATTTACGAGGGGCGGCAGTCTAAGGCCGAGTCGGGGCGTCAGCAACCGAAAACATGGGGAAAATGCCCGACAGCCGCTTCAAATGCTGTCAGACCGGCTTCTGCTGGCCGTCGGAGTGCGTTTATAACAAGAAATTCGCTGCAATGGCTGTATTAAGAAGACAAATGGCAACGCCACGCGTGTCAGGCGTGGCGATTTGTCGCATCAAATGGTCGTTAACGTTTGAGCTTGCGTTTATTGCGGTACTGATCGATCACCACGGCAACGACAATGATCAACCCCTTGATGATGTCCTGGATATAGGCGTCGACACCGACAAAGGTGAACCCGCTGGCCATGACGCCGAGGATCAATGCACCGATCACCGTCCCGGTGATGCGCCCCACTCCGCCAGCCAGGCTGGTGCCGCCGATCACCGCCGCGGCAATCGCGTCCAGTTCATAAGACATGCCCATGCCCGCCTGCCCGGTCGCCGCCCGCGCCGAGGCCACCACACCGGCCAACCCCGCGAGCAGCCCGGCGATGCTGTAGACAATCACCAAGTGGCGCTTGACGTTGATGCCCGACGTCCGTGCGGCCTGCATGTTGCCGCCGATGGCGTAGGTGTATTTACCGTACTTGGTGTAGCGCAAAGCGACGTGGAAAATCACGGCCACTACCAGGAAGATGATCACCGGCATCGCGCCATGACCGATGGCGGTGTACGAATCCGACAACATGCTCACCGGCTGCCCTTCGGTGTAGTAGCGCGCCAGGCCACGGGCCGAGACCATCATGCCAAGGGTGGCAATAAACGGTGGGATACCGGTAATGGCAATGATGCTGCCGTTGATCGCCCCCGCCAGCAGCCCCACGCCGAGCCCGGCCACCACCGGAATCCACACCGGCAGGTCGGTCAGTGAAGGAAACACCGCCCGGGCGAAATCCGAAGTCTGCGCCAGGCTCGCGGCGATCATCGCCGACAACGCCAGCACCGACCCCGACGACAAGTCGATGCCGGTGGTGATGATCACCTGGGTCACGCCGATGGCCAGCAGGCCGATGATCGACACTTGCAAGATCATCAGCACCAGGCGCTGGGAGTTCATCAGGAAGCTCTGGTCGCGCATGATCCAGCCGAACAGCTCGAACACCAGGCCGATGCCGATCAGCACCAGGAAAATGCTCAGTTCCGTCGGCAACCGTCGACGCGTCCTGGCCGGGGCGGCCGCGGGTTTGTTTTCCAATATCGCGTTCATAGCCATTTACCTTTTTTATCTGGACTGACGGCCATCAGGACAGGCCCGACGCCAGTTGCATGACTCGTTCCTGGGTGGCTTCGCTGCGGTCGAGGGTGCCCATCAGGTCGCCTTCGTGCATCACCATCACGCGGTCGCTCATGCCCAGCACCTCGGGCAGTTCCGAGGAAATCATGATGACCGCCATGCCTTCGCTGGCGAGGTAGGCAATGAGTCGGTAGATCTCGGCCTTGGCGCCGACATCGATGCCGCGGGTCGGCTCGTCGAGGATCAGGATGCGTGGGTTGGTCATCAGCCAGCGGGCGAGCAGCGCCTTCTGCTGGTTACCGCCAGACAACGTATCGATGCATTGCTCAAGGGACGGCGTCTTGACCCGCAGCTTCTTGCACATGTCCTCGCACAAGGCGCGCAGGGCTTTTTGCTGGATGAAACCGTTGCCGACGTAATGGGGCAGCACGGCCATTTCCATGTTTTCCAACACCGACAGGCACGGGAACAAGCCGCTGAGCTTGCGATCCTCGGTCAACAACGCGAAGCCCTTTTCGATGGCCATGTGCGGATCGCTGATGTGCACCGGCTGGCCGTCCAGCAGGATCTCGCCACCCGTGGCCGGGGTTACGCCGAAAATCGCCTCGGCCACGTTGGTCCGGCCCGAGCCCATCAACCCGGCGATGCCGAGGATCTCGCCGGCATGCAGGTCGAACGACACCCCTTTGAAAATGCCCTCCAGGCTCAGGTCGCGAACCGACAGGACCCGATCACCGATAGGCTTGTCCCGCTCGGGAAACAACTGGCTCAACTCACGTCCGACCATCATCGAAATCAGACTGTCGCCATCCATGCTGTCGGCGCGTTGCAGGCCGATATATGCGCCGTCGCGAAATACCGCCACTTCGTCGGCAATGGCGAACACTTCGTTCATTTTATGCGTGATGTAGATGATGCCCTTACCCTGGGCCTTGAGGTCGGCGATGATCGAGAACAAATGGGCGACTTCGGTCTCGGTGATGGCCGACGTCGGCTCATCCATGATCAGGATGTCTGAGTCATACGAGACGGCCTTGGCGATCTCCACCATCTGCCGCTCGGCAATGCTCAGGTTGCCCACCTGCTCCTCCGGGTCGAGCTTGATTCGCAAGCGCTCCAGCAACCGGGCGGTGCAGCGATGCATTTCACCGTGGTCGATCATGTGCAGGCCGTTGAGCTGTTCGCGACCGATCCAGATGTTCTCGGCGATGCTCATGTGCGGCATCAGGTTCAGTTCCTGGTGGATCATCGCGATCCCGGCCTGCAAGGCCGCCAGGGGCGTGTCGAAGGTCACCGGCTTGCCGCGCAGGCGCAGTTCGCCAGCGTCGGGCTGGTAAATGCCGGCGATGATCTTCATCAGCGTGGACTTGCCTGCGCCGTTTTCACCCATCAGGGCCAGCACCGAGCCGGGGCGTACCCGCAATTGCACGTCGGACAACGCCACTACGCCGGGAAAGCCCTTGCTGACATTGACGACTTCCAACAGGTACGGTTCGTCAGGTAATGCGTCCGGCCGGAAAGTCGGTGCCGGAGCGCTCGAAGCAGTCGCTGATGCGAACATGGTCAGGTACTCCCTGGGCAAGGTCGGCGCGGCGACCTTGCCTGTTTATTGTTGTGATGAAACAGGTAAAGCGTCACTTGAACTGATCGACGTTCTCCGGCGTGATCAAACGATAGGGCACCCAGACGGTTTGCTCGACCGGCTGCTTCTTGACCATCTTCACTGCCGTATCGATCGAGCCATCGGCCTGGCCCTTGGCGTCCTGGAACACCGAGACCGCCATCTCGCCTTTCTTGATCGCGTTCAAGCCGTCCGGCGTGCCGTCGACCCCGGCGATCAAGACGCTGCCCTTCTTGGTGCCCGCTTGCTTGAGCGCCATGGCTGCGCCGATGGCCATTTCGTCGTTGTTGGACACCACCGCATTGAAGTCACGGCCCTGGGTCAGCCAGTCGTTGACCAGGGTCATGCCCTTGTCCCGGGACCAGGTGCCGGTCTGTTCCTGCTCGATCTTGATGTCCGGGTATTTGGCGAGTACCTCCTTGACGCCCTTGGTGCGGTTGGTGGTGGAGTTGTTCGCCAGATCCCCCAGCAGGATCACGATGTCGCCCTTGCCGCCCATCTTGTCGGCCAGGAATTGCATCTGCATGCGCCCGGCTTCCAGGTCGTCCGAGGCGACGGTGACCACCCCTTGCGGCAACTTCGGATCATCCGGACGGCGGTTGACGTACACCAGCGGGATGCCGGCGGCCACGGCGGCCTTGGTGATGCGCTGGGTCGCGGCGGTGTCCACCGGGTTGACGATGAGCGCGTCGACCTTCTGGCTGATGAAGCTTTCCACCTGGCTCAGTTGCTTGACCACATCGCTGCGCGCATCTTCGAACTGCAGCGTGACGCCGTCCGGCAGGGACTTGGCTTTCTTGTCCATGGATTCGCGCAGGTAGGTCAACCAGGTGTCATCGAACTGAGACATGCTGACGCCAATCTTCAGATCCGCCAGGGCAGCGCCGCTGGCAAACATCAATGACAGGGCCAGCGAGGCAATACGGGTCTTGGTGTTCATGAACGTTCTTTCTCCACTTTTTTGTTGGTTTTATGGATAAGGCGTGACGGACTTCAGGAACGCGGCAAACGCACGATCGGCGCGCCGGGCATGCAGCACACCACGGCGCCCTTGCGCTGGATGCACAGGGACTCGAACAAGGGAAGGATTGCGGACAGGCGCAAGGAAGATGGCAGGTGAAACGCAGAGCGGTTGAAGGTTTTCATCGACGGTACCTGGCTGTGTTTCTTGTTTTTGTTTCGTCCTTCGTCCATTCAGGGCGAGCCTGGATAAACGCGGACAGGGTTGTCGGTAACCTGGAATCGACTTTATTGGAAAATATTTTCCATATCAACTCATTTTAGAATTTTATTCGTTTTTTGTTCCATGTCCTACAGGCTCGGATAAACACACTACCTCGCCCTGCTCCGCGCTCTGCCTGGCAGCGTCCAGGATACGTGTCGTGGCCAAGGCATCGCGGGCCGCCACCGGCAAAGGGCCGTCGCCCCGCAAGGCTGCCTGGAGACGCTGGTAGAACATGAGCCAACAACCTCGCTCCGAAGCCACGCGCTCACGCTCGGCTCCGTGTTCGAACCATCCCCAGCGCCGGTGTTCTTCGGCGCCCCAGCGCTCGCCTTCGGAGGCCGGACTCAGCCCCGCCAATGCCAGGGCCTCCTGCCCATCGAGGCCTTCGACGGTATAGCAGCCTTCGCTGCCGCTGACCCGAAAGCGTGGGCGCGCAGCGTTTTGCAGGCAATTGCCGCTCAAATGGGAGATCACGCCGTTTGCGTGGGCCAGCGACATGAAAAAACCGTTGTCGAAGGCCTGGCCCGGCTGCCGATAATCCAGCTCGGCATAAACCCGGATCACCGGCCCGAACAATTGCAAGGCCTGGTCCACCAGATGGCTGCCCAAATCCCGCAGGAAGCCACCGCCACTGCCCTTTCCCACAGAGGTCGGCGAGTAACGTTCAACGCTGGATTCAAAGCGAACAACCTGCCCAAGCGCTCCAGATGAGAGCAACTTGCGAACGGTCAGGAAATCCGAATCCCAGCGCCGGTTCTGGTAGACGCTCAACGGCACGTTGCGTCGCTCGGCGGCCAGCACCATCGCTTCGGCCTGCCCGGCATCGAGGGCGAAAGGCTTGTCGCTGACCACCGCCACGCCGTGCTCGATGGCTTGCATCACCACGGCCGCACGCGCCTCCAGCGGCGTGGACACCACCACCGCATCGACGCCGGCCGCCACCAGTTGTTCGAGAGAGTCGAAGGCTTGGACGTGCGGATAATCACTCGCCAGTTGCTGGCGCCGCTCGGGGGAGCGCGTGACTACCCCGACGAACGTAGCGCCCGACAGACTGCTGATCAACGGCGCGTGGAAAAACCGCCCGCCCTTGCCATAGCCGACTAGTCCGATTCGCATGAAGGCTCCTTGAAAAACAATGAATACAGACCATCCCCTTATGGGAGCGAGCCTGCTCGCGTCAGCCGTAAAAGCGAGGCCGCTCGGGCAACTCGACCTTGACGATCTGACCACTCTGCTGCGCTTGGACGCAGGCATCCGCCGCCACCGCCGCCGCGAAGCCGTCCCAGGCAGAAGGTCCGCCCACTTGGCCGCTGCGCACGCCGTCGATGAAGGCCTGCAATTCGACGTCATAAGCTGCAATGAAGCGATCCTTCCAATCCATCAGGATCGCATTGGACAGTTTGGCGCCGCTGCGCAACTGCACCTGGGACGGTTCCGGCAGCTTGGCGATGCCGGTCTCCCCCACCACTTCGCATTGGATGTCGTAACCGTACTGGCAATTGACGAACACTTCGACGTCGATGCGGGTGCCCTTGGCGGTTTCCAGCAGGACGATCTGTGGATCGCGCAGATGCGCCAAGGCCTTGCTGCTCTTGCGCGGGAACACCACCTGTACCGACACGTAGTCATCGGCCAGCAGCCAGCGCAGCACGTCCAGCTCATGGATCAACGTGTCGGTGATCGCCATGTCGGTCTTGTAATTTTCGCCCACGCTGGGGTTGCGGTGGGCGCAGTGCAGCATCAGCGGTTCGCCGATCTGGCCGCTGTCGATCACCGATTTGAGCGCGCGGTAACCTTCATCGTAGGGCCGCATGAAACCGACCTGCACCAGGCGCTTGCCGTGGGCCACTTCGGCTTCGACGATCTTGCGGCAGCCTTCGGCCGTGACCGCCAGCGGTTTTTCGCAGAACACCGGTTTGCCCGCCGCGATGGCCGCCAGCACGAACTCTTCATGGCTCGGCCCCCAGGACGTGACGAGGATCGCCTCGACGTCCGGCGCCTTGATCAGCGCGTGACCGTCGGGGTAGACCTCGGCGGTGAGCTTGAGGTCGGCCACCACTTTCGCCGCCTGGGCAAGGTTGATGTCGGTTACCGCCACCACCTGGCTGTTGAGCAAGGTCTGGCTGCAACGACGGATGTGGTCCTGGCCGATGGCCCCGGTGCCGATGACGCCCAGCTTCAAAGACATGTGGAACTCCTTTCGTAGGGTTGGGGCAATCAGTATTGACGGGCCTTGGCCAGTCGTTCGTTGAGGGTCTTGGCGACGGCATCGGTGCGGGCGCTGGTGGAAACTTGCGCCACACCGACCCGCCACCACGACAGGTATTTGTGGATCATGGTCTTGGGCAGGACCTTGATATCGATCAGCGTCGAGACCGTCTGGCGCCGCGCGTCGGCCAGGGCCGCGTGCAACTCGTCCAGCGTCTTGACCTTGTAGGTCTTGCAACCGTAGGCCGCCGCGCTCATGGCGAAGTCCACCGGCACGAAGCCGCCATCGAGCTTGCCCGTCTCGGGGTTGCGGAAACGGAATTCGGTGCCGAAGCTGTCCATGCCGTGTTCCATCTGCAAATTGTTGATGCAACCGAAGGTCATGTTGTCCAGCAGCACCACGTTGATCTTGCGCCGCTCCTGGATCGAGGTCGCCAGTTCCGAGTGCAGCATCATGTAGGAGCCGTCGCCCACCAGCGCGTAGACCTCTTTGTCCGGCTCGGCGAGCTTCACGCCCAACGCCGCATTCACTTCATAGCCCATGCACGAATAGGCATATTCGACGTGGTAGGTGTTCACGCCCTTGCTGCGCCAGCTGCGCTGCAAATCACCGGGCAGGCTCCCGGCGGCAGCGACGATGATGGCGTCGTCCGCCAGGGTTTCGTTGAGGGTGCCGAGCACGCGGCTCTGGGTCAGGCAGGAGCCGGTGAGTTCGATGAATTCACGAAACACCGCCGGGTCCATGTGGTCGTTGATTTCCGGAACGAAGTCCTGGGTCTGGAAATCCGCCTGGTAGATCCGGTCCACTTCCGCCTCGAGCCGGGCCTTGGCGTCGGCGATCTGCCCGGCCCATTCGGCACGGTAATCGCCGAGCTTGCCGGCCAGCGCCTCCAGGCCGGAACGGGCGTCGGCCAGCAGTTGAACGCCGTCGAGTTTCAGCGCATCGCACGGGCTGATGTTCAGGTTGAGGAACCGCACCTCGGGGTGTTGGAACAGCCATTTCGACGCGGTGGTGAAATCGCTGTAGCGGGTGCCGATGCCGATGACCAGGTCCGCTTCCTTGGCCAGCAGGTTCGCCGCCAGGCAACCGGTCTCGCCGACACCGCCTACGTTCAGTGGGTGGCTGGAGACGATGGCGCTTTTTCCCGCCTGGGTTTCGGCAAACGGAATCTCGAAGCGCTCGGCGAAGGCTTGCAATGCAGCGTTGGCCCCGGAATATTTCACCCCGCCGCCGCAGATGATCAGCGGCTTGCGCTTACCCTTGAACAGCGCCAGGGCATCGTCGAGCATCGCTTCAGTGGCTGGGCGACGGTCGATGCGGTGCACGCGTTTTTGCAGGAAGTAATCCGGGTAATCATAGGCCTCGGCCTGTACGTCCTGGGGCAGCGCCAGGGTCACCGCGCCGGTCTCGGCCGGATCGGTGAGCACGCGCATGGCATGGATCGCGGCAGTCATCAATTGCTCGGGGCGGTTGATGCGGTCCCAGTATTTGCTCACGGCCTTGAAGGCATCGTTGGTGCTGATGCTCAGGTCATGGAATTGCTCGATCTGTTGCAGCACCGGGTCCGGCTGGCGACTGGCGTAGACATCGCCGGGCAACAGCAGCAGCGGGATGCGATTGGCCGTGGCGGTGGCAGCCGCGGTCAGCATGTTCGCCGCGCCGGGACCGACCGACGAGGTACAGGCGTAGATCTTGCGCCGCAGGTGCTGCTTGGCAAACCCGATGGCGGCATGGGCCATGCCCTGCTCGTTGCGGCCCTGATGGACCACCAGGTCGCCGCTGTCCTGCTCCAGCGCCTGGCCCAGGCCCAGCACGTTGCCGTGGCCGAAAATGGTAAACACCCCGGCGACGAATTTGCTCTGGACGCCATCGACCTCGACATATTGGTTATCGAGGAATTTCACCAGGGCCTGGGCCATGGTCAGTCGTGTTGTGGTCATGCTTGCACCTTCTTCAAACGCAACTCGGTCGAGTGGGAGCTTTGCAGGTGGCTCATGCTCGCCCCCAGCGCCTGGCGGATGTCGGCCAGCTCGTGGACGCTCTCGGCAAAGGGCTCAAAGGACAGGTAACCGTCATAACCTCCGCTCACCAGCGCTTCAATCTGCGCGGCATTGCCGAGAATATCCCCCTCGCCCACCAGCACCCGGTGGCCGTCCCGAATCGTCGCCAGCGGCGCCTGGGCATCCTCGACGCCGGAGATGTGCACCAGCCCAGTCAGTTCAGGGAACAATTCTTGCTCCCCCGCCAAATGATGATGAAAGGTGTCATGCACCAGGCGGAACACATCCAGCCCGCCGATGGCCTTGATCGCCTCCACCGCCGTGCGCTTGCGCCGCAGCGAGCATTCTTCGAACCCCAAAGGTTCGATGAAACCGTAGATACCGAAGGCGCGCAGGATCGGTGCCAGTTCACTGAGGGCCGTGCGCAGCCCCGCTGCCCGTTCGGCCTCGCTGCGCGGGTCGGCGCGGTCGTTGAGCGGGCACATCACCAGCCCCTCGGCGCCGCACTCGCGAGCGTAGTCGGCCAAGCGCACGGCCTGGGCGCGACGCTCTTCGTTCCACACATCGAACGGGTACAGGGCGTTGATCGACAGCACCTTGATGTCGCGCGCCTCGCACAACTCACGCACGCGCGCCGGCGGCATGCCGTCTTCGATCTCGACCCCCTTGAGGTCGTTGCGAATCTCGATGGCATCGGTTTTCAACGCCAGCGCCAGGTCGATGAAAGCAGGCAGTGACAGGCGCGGGGCAACCATTCGGTTCAAGGCAAAACGCAGGGGCTTGTTCATTGTTGTTCTCCCTCCGGCATTCAATGAAATGAGTTATTGGGCAGTCGGCATGCTGAACTCAGGGCCCTTGGCGATGCTGTCGGGCCAGCGCTGCATCACGCTTTTGTAGCGACTGTAGAAGCGCAGGCCTTCCTCGCCATAGGCATGGTGGTCGCCGAACAGCGAACGCTTCCAGCCGCCAAAGGAATGCCAGGCCATGGGCACCGGAATCGGCACGTTGATGCCCACCATGCCGACCTTGATGCTGCGCGCAAATGCCCGGGCGATGCCGCCGTCGCGGGTGAAGCACGACACGCCGTTGCCGAACTCATGGGCGTTGATCAGCGCCACCGCCGTGGCGAAGTCCGGTACACGAACGATGCCCAGCACCGGGCCGAAAATCTCTTGCTTATAGATGCTCATCTCGGCTGTGACCCGGTCGAACAGCGTCGCACCGACGAAAAATCCCTGCTCGGCCCCCGGCACTTTGAAACCACGGCCATCAACGATCAGGCGAGCACCCTCGGCCACGCCAGCATCGATAAAACCTTCCACCTTGGCCTTGTGCTCGGCGGTGACCAGCGGCCCCATGTCAACGCCGGGCTGCTGGCCGTCGCCGACCTTCAACTGGTCGATACGCGGCAGCAATCGCGCAATCAGCTCATCGCCGACATCGCCCACCGCCACGGCAATGGAAATCGCCATGCAACGCTCGCCGGCCGATCCGTAGGCCGCACCGATCAAGGCATCCGCCGCCTGGTCGAGGTCGGCATCGGGCATGACGATCATGTGGTTCTTCGCCCCGCCCAGGGCCTGTACGCGCTTGCCGTTCGCGGTGCCCTGTTGGTGGATGTATTGAGCGATGGGCGTGGAGCCGACAAAGGAAATCGCCTCGATGTCCGGGTGCTGCAACAGCGCATCCACCGCCGCCTTGTCGCCCTGGACCACATTGAAGACGCCGTCCGGCAAGCCGGCTTCGGTCAGCAACCGAGCCATCAGCAGGCTGGCGGACGGGTCGCGTTCCGAGGGCTTGAGGATGAAGCAGTTGCCGGCGACCAAGGCCAGCGGAATCATCCACAACGGCACCATCACCGGGAAGTTGAACGGCGTGACACCGGCGCACACCCCGAGTGGCTGGCGCAGGTTCCAGTTGTCGATGCCACCACCGATGTTGTCGCTGAAATCGGTCTTGAGCAGGCTCGGTGCACCGCAGGCGTACTCGACGATCTCGATGCCACGGGTGACTTCGCCATGGGCGTCGGACAGCACCTTGCCATGTTCACGACTGATGATCCGAGCCAGTTCGTCATGGTGACGATCGAGCAGTTCCTTGAACTTGAACATCACCCGCGAGCGACGCAACGACGATTGCTCGGACCAGGCCGGGAACGCCGCCAGCGCCGAGGCCACCGCCGCGTCGACAGTACTTGGTTCGGCCAGGGCCACCCGCGCCTGCACCGCGCCGGTGGCCGGGTTGAAGACATTGCTGGAGCGAGCGCTGTCGCCGTCCTGCACGCGACCGTTGATGTAATGGCCTACTACCGGGGTGTCGCTCATTGTCCTGGTTCTCCGTTGGAATGTTCGAATTCAGAGGTCGAGCAGCCAGCTGTGCTGCGGGTCGTTATGGAACTGCCAGACCCGCTTCGGACCGGCCATGACATTCAGGTAATAGGACTCGTACCCATAGGGCACGCTGACCGGGTGATACCCCTTGGGCACCACCACCAGGTCGCTGTTCTCCACGGCCATGGCCTGGTCGATGCTGCGGTCGTCGGTGTAGACGCGCTGGAACACGAAGCCCTGGGACGGATTCACCTGGTGGTAATAGGTTTCTTCGAGGAAGCTCTGGTGCGGCAGGTCGTCGGTGTCGTGCTTATGCGGCGGGTAGCTGGACGAGTGACCGGACGGCGTGCGCACTTCCACCACCAGCAGCGAATGGGCCGGTTCGCTGTCGGGCAGGATGTCGCAGACATAACGGGTATTGGCGCCCTTGCCGCGCACGCTGCGTTTCATGCTGTCGGGGCGGATCAGCCGTGGGCCGTATTCGTTTTGCGCGGCACCTGGCGCGGCGCATACCGCTACCTGCACATCGCTCAGCGCGGTGACTTGGGCCTGACTGCCCGGTGGCAG
>Ga0307412_10001951_pt1 | contig 11411 bp, 6 predicted proteins | sample DK1Cmetagenome_3_FD_203823 | JGI IMG/M metagenome (GOLD analysis project Ga0307412, IMG submission 203823) | Maize rhizosphere microbial communities from greenhouse at UC Davis, California, United States - DK15-C-1 | ecosystem: Host-associated > Plants > Roots > Rhizosphere > Soil | place: USA...
GCTGGCCGGCGGCCTGACGGTGCTTGGCTACCTGAGTTATGGCGTGCTGGACTTGCTGGGCCGCCGCTACACCGGCCACAAGCTGCCGATGCCGACTGTCGTGGGCGTGGCAGTCGTGAGCTATGCGCTGAACCTTAGCCTGGGGGTGCTGGTGGGGGGCCTGGGCGCGCGCCTGCGCCTGTATGCCCGATTGGGATGCCGCAAGGCGGTCGCCACCCGCGTCGCCCTGTTCGCAGCGGCGTCCAACTGGATCGGCTATGCCTGGGTGGCCGGCACGGTGTTCGTCAGCGGCGCCATGCCCGTGCCCGAGGGCTGGGATGTGGGTAGCGGCGTGCTTCGGCTGATGGGCGCCGCCATGCTGGCCGCAGGCGCCGGCTATGTGTGGGCATGCGCCCGCGCGCGCCGGCGTTCGGTTACCTGGATCGGGCAGCACGTCACGTTGCCGCGGGCACGCATGGCGGTGTTGCAATGTCTGTTCGCCGGCCTGTCATGGATGTTCATGGGCGCAGTGGCGTATGTGCTGTTGCAAGGCAAGGCGCCCTATCCCGTCGTGTTGGGCATTTTGCTCAGCGCCAGCTTCGCAGCGGTACTGACGCGCGTGCCGGGCGGGCTGGGCACCACGGAAGCGATCTTCATTGCCGTGCTGTCGCCCAAACTGCCGTACTCCGAGGTGCTGGGCGCGGCCCTGGCGTACCGGGCTTGCTACGCGCTGGCCCCCATGTGCCTGGCGTTGGCGGCATTCCCCTTGATGGAGGCCCGCATTGCGTGGCGCAAGCGCCATGCGGATGCAAGCGTGCCAGGCCACGGGAAACCTTCCCTGTAGCCAGCCCGGGCACGCCGCTTGCTGCTACCGCCGCCATGACAAAACACCCGTCCCCATCCGAGTCCGACCTGGTGGTCGCCTATCCCCGACGCGCCAACGCGTCGGAACATGAAATCGCGTCACAAGAAGCCCTGGCTTCGCGCCTGGCCGCATTGCTGGGGCGCCGCTTCGAGCCGGGCTACCGGCCCAGCCTCTATCGGGATGCGCCGCCGCCCTACTACGTGCCCGACCGGACGATCATCGGCCTGGTCCGTGCCGCGCGGTTGGGCATCACGCGCGCCGCCGATCTGTATGGCGGCGTCGCCCCGCATTCCTTCGTCGCGGGGAAATCCATCACCCACGGGTTGCCGGACCCGCATTCCAAGGCGCCTAAAGCCTGGGTCGCCGGACTGGCTGAAACCCTGCGCGACGTGGTGCTGACGGGATACACCGCCTTCACGCCGCAAGACGCGGAGACCGCAGGCATGCGGCTGCTGAAACGCGGGCGGCTACGCCTCAAACCCCCCGATGGCACGGCGGGGCGCGGCCAAGTGGTCGTGCGCAACGCGGCCGAGTTGCACGCGGCACTGGCGAACCAGTCCGTCATGGCCATGCGCAGGCTGGGACTGGTGCTGGAGGAAGATCTGGAAGACGTCGCCACCTACAGCGTGGGCTGGTCCCGGGTGGGAAAAATGGAGATCTCGTACGTCGGCACGCAATCCCTGACCCCCGACAACGGGGGCGTATCGGTCTACGGCGGCTCTGAGCTGCGGCTGGCGCGGGGCGGCTTCGACGCCTTGCGCGCCCTGGACCTTGCGCCCAGGGAGCGCCAGGCGGTAGACCTGGCCTGCCGCTACGACACCGCGGTGTCCACGGCCTACCCCGAGCTGTTCGCGTCGCGCCGCAATTACGACATCGCGTTCGGACGCGACGCCTCGGGACAAACGCGCGCCGGCGTTCTTGAACAATCCTGGCGGGCGGGCGGCGCAAGCCTGGCCGAACTGGCGGCAATGCAGGCCTTTGCGTTGTCGCCCTCGCTGGGCACGGTCCGCGCCGCCACCCGCGAACGGTACGGCCAGAACCAGCCGCGGCCGATCCCGCAGCATCTGGTCTTTCATGGGAAGGACTCCGCCGTCGGCTATATCAGCAAATCAGGCGGCGTACTGGAGGATGCCGATGGCGGCGCATAGCGATCCCATCGCGCTATCGGTCGACGGCCAGGTGCTTGACGGCACGTTCCTGACGCCGGAAGACAAGGTGCCCGGCGTGCTGTTCATTCACGGTTGGGGCGGCAGCCAGGAATTCGACCTGTCGCGCGCCAAGGGGATCGCGGCGTTGGGGTGCGTGTGCCTGACCTTCGACCTGCGCGGCCATGCCGCCACCCGCCAACAGCAACTGCAAGTGACCCGCGAAGACAATCTGCGCGATGCGATGGCGGCCTACGACCGCCTGGCCGCGCACCCATCACTGGACTCGGGTTCCGTCGCGGTGGTGGGCAGCAGCTACGGCGGCTACCTGGCCGCGCTGCTGAGCGGCCTGCGGCGCGTGCGCTGGCTGGCGCTGCATGTGCCCGCCCTATACAGGGACGACGAATGGCTACTGCCCAAGAACCAGTTGAACCGCGACGTGTTGCGCGCCTACCGCAACACTTACGTGCCGCCAGAGTCGAATCGCGCGTTGAAAGCCTGCGCGGAATTTTCCGGCGACGTGCTGATCGTGGAGGCCGAACACGACACCTTCATCCCGCATTCCACCATCATGAGCTACCGCTCCGCGTTCCGGCGGTCGCATTCGTTGACCCACCGCATCATTGATGGCGCCGACCACGCCCTGACGGAAAAATCCTCGCAGCGGGCGTATACGTCGATCCTGGTCAACTGGGTCACGGAAATGGTGACCGGCGCGCGGATGGGAGATCCGCGGCCGGCGCCTTGAGGCACGCCGGGCCGTGCGGCCCGGCGCCGCGGCTTACCAATAGATGTCTTGCTTGTAATAAGTATGCAGGCTGCGCGCCCACGTTTCGTCCGCCATGCTGGGCCAGTTGTCCTTATCGAAGCCCGGCGCGTTCTTCAGCGTTTCCTTGTCGACATTCAGGACGAAGCACTTGCGGTCCGTGTCCAGCGTCAAGGCGCCCCAGGGAATGGCGAAGAGCTTGTCGCCGATGCCCAGCACACCCCCGCGCGACAGCACGGCATACGCCACGCGGCCACGCGGCACATCGATCATGATGTCCTTGATCGATCCCAACTCCTCGCCAGCGGAGTTGTACACATCATTGCCTTCCAGCGTGTCCGCCGCCATGACCTGCGGCCCCGGGCCGCTCGGGTCGCTCTTGGGGCCGCCCACGATGTTGGTTTGAGTTTCCATGGTCTATCTCCTTTGCCGGGCTTGCGCCCCGCGTTGTTGTGGCAGGAATCCCCTCCTCCGCAAGCGCCGTGCCGCAAGGCCGGTCAACTTGCCCACCACTGCTTGATCGTGGCGCGCAGGGCCGCGCCGCCCGTGGTTGCGCCCTCTTTGCGCAGCGCGGTCATGTACGCGCCGACCTGTTTCAACGAGATATGCGGCGGCATCGGCGGCACTTCGGGGTCGGTGACCATTTCCAGCACGGCTGGCCGGCCGGCGGCAAGCGCGCGGTCCCACGCGGGGCCGATTTCGTCCGGTTCGGTCACCCGGATGCCCTCAAGGCCCAGCATGCGGCCGTAGTCGGCATACGAAAACGGCGGCAGCCATTGCGAGTCGCCAAACCGCGGATCGCCACCCATGACGCGTTGTTCCCACGTCACCAGGTTCAAGTCGCCGTTATTCAGTACCAGCACCACCAGCGTGGGGTTGGACCAATCTTTCCAACGATGCGCAATCGTGATCAGTTCATTGATACCCAGCATCTGCATCGCGCCGTCCCCCACCAGCGCGACCACCGGCCGCCCCGGATGCGCCAGTTTTGCCGCCAGCGCGTACGGCACCCCGCAACCCATGCTGGCCAGTCCACCCGACACCGATCCCATCATGCCGTCGCGCAATTGCACGTCGCGCGCATACCAGTTGGCGGCCGTGCCGGAATCGCAGGTGACGATGCACTGCGCCGGCAGCCGCCGCGACAGTTCCAGGAACGGACGTTGGGGATTGATGCCATTGGCCTGGACCATGGCGCGCGCCGCCACCGTCTCGCGCCAGCGCGCCACGCGTTTTTCGATCCCCTTGCGCCAACGGTCGGACGCCTTCGGTTCAAGCCGGGGCAGCAACGCCTGCAAGGTCAGGCGCGCATCGCCCACCAGGCCGGCTTCGACCGGATAGCGCAGGCTGAGCTTGCGCCCATCGACGTCGATCTGCACGGCCCGGGCCTGCCCCTCTTTCGGCAGGAATTCGGCTTAGGGAAACGATGTGCCGACCATCAACAAGGTGTCGCATTCATTCATCATTTCCCAACTGGGTTGCGTGCCAAGCAGGCCGATGGCCCCCGTCACGTAAGGCAGTTCATCCGGCACCACCGCCTTGCCCAGCAGGGCTTTGGCCACGCCTGCGCCCAACCGGTCGGCCACCGCCTGCACCGCCTCGCCCGCCTCGAGCGCGCCCGCGCCCACCAGCATCGCCACGCGTTCGCCCCGGTTCAGGATCGCCGCGGCATTGTCCAGCGCCGCCTCCGGCGGCACGGCGGCGTGCGACGTCAGGCCGATGCCGGTATGCACCGTGCCATGCTCGCGGGGCGGCGCCTCCACGGCCTCCAGGTCCTGCACGTCGTTCGGAAAGATCAGGCAGGTCACGCCGCGCCGCTCCATCGCGATACGCATGGCGCGGTCCACCATATGGCGCACCTGCAGGGGCGACGTCACCATGTGCACGAAGTCGTGCGCCACGTCCTTGAACAAGTTCACCAGGTCGACTTCCTGTTGATAGTCGCCCCCTAGCGCGCTGCGCGCCTGCTGGCCCACGATGGCCACCACCGGCTGATGGTCCAGCTTCGCGTCATACAGGCCGTTGAGCAAATGGATGGCCCCGGGGCCGGACGTCGCCAGGCACACGCCGACCTGCCCGGTGAACTTGGCGTGGGCGCAGGCCATGAAGGCCGCGCCTTCCTCGTGGCGCGTCTGGATGAACTCCAGGTCCTTGTTTTTCCCGAACGCGCCGATCAAGCCGTTGATCCCGTCGCCGGGATAGCCAAACACGCGTTGCACGCCCCATTCGCCCAACCGGGCGAGCACAAAATCGGAAACGGTTTTCAAGTTGACGCTCCTTGCCATGGTTGTCGGGAACCCCAGCGCGCCGCAACCGCCATGCCTGGCAGCGCCGTTTCCAGGGGAAATGGTGCGCCGCTCCCAGTTTTACAAAAGTCAGCAACAACGACACCCGGCGCCCCGGCCCCGGGCGGCGCGCCATTGTGGCGGCGACGCGGGCACGCCTCTTGCGCATTGAAAGGCTTACGGAATCGGGCCCCCTTTTTCAGCGGCCCTCCGACTCTCCCCGGAGCAACAAGCATGGCGACGACGACAATACTCATAGTGGCTGCCGAAGCATTCCCCCTTGCCAAGACGGGCGGGCTTGGGGACGCCATCACCGGCATGGCGCGGGCGCTGTCCGAACGCGGCATCGCCGCGACCATCCTGCTGCCCGCGTACCGCGGCGTGACGCGCCGCCTGGCGGGCGCGCGTGAAGTGGCCAGGCTGGACGACCTGCCAGGGGGCGACGCCCGACTGTTGTCTGGCGTGTGCCCCGCCTCCGAGCTGTCCTTCCTGCTGCTGGAGAACGACGCGCTGTATGACCGCGCCGGCCTGTACATGAACGATGACGGCCAGGAACATGCGGATAACGGGGTGCGCTACGCCGCCTTGTGCCATGCCGCCGTGCGGGTCGCGCAGGGATTGCCCGGCCTGCCCCGCCCCACCGTGGTGCATGCGCATGACTGGCACGCGGCGCTGACGCCGTTGCTGTTGCGCGAAGCGGGCGTCCAGGACGTCAAAAGCGTGCTGACGATCCACAACCTGGCTTTCCAAGGGCAATTCCCCCTTGAGGACGCCTCGGCCCTGGGCATTCCACCGGCGTGCCGCAGCGAAGACGCGATGATCGCCTGGGACAAACTGAACTTCATGAAGGCAGGCATCCGCCACGCCGACCGCCTGACGACCGTCAGCCGCACCTATGCCCGCGAGATCCTGACCCCGGCATTCGGTTGCGGGCTGGATGGCCTGCTGCGCGAGCGCGCCGCGGACCTGATGGCGATTCCCAACGGCATCGACACGGCCCTGTGGGACCCCGCGCGCGACCCGCAACTGGGACCGTTGCGCTACCACGCCGGCGACTTGGCGAACAAGCGCCTGTGCAAGACCGTCCTGCAGCGCGAGTTCGACCTGTTGCCGGACGCCCAGGCCACGCTGGTGGTGCTTGGCAGCCGCCTGACCGAACAGAAGATGGCGGACGTTGCCGCCGAGGCGCTGCCCCGTGTGCTGGATGCCCATGCCGACATGCAGGTGGCCATCTTGGGCCAGGGCGACCGGCGCCTGGAAAACGCGCTGGCGTCGCTGGCCACCCGATACCCGAAGCGCTGCGCCACGCGCATCGGCTACAACGAGACCGGCGCGCACCGGCTGCATGCCGGTGGCGACATCCTGCTGCATGGCAGCCGCTTCGAGCCGTTCGGCCTCACCCCGCTTTACGCCATGCGCTACGGCACCGTGCCCATCGGGTCGCGCGTCGGCGGCATGGCCGACACCATTGAAGACCCGGGCGCCGACGCGCCGCTTACCGCCATGGCGTTCGCCAATGGCCTGTTGTTCGATGGGGACAGCCCGGACGCCATGGCCGACGCGCTGTCCCGCGCGATGCACTTGCGCCGGCACCCGACGCTGTGGCGGGCGATGCAACGCAACGGCATGACCCGGGATTTCAGCTGGCAGCGCGCCGTCGGTCCGTATGAAGAGCTTATCCAGGCCCTGGCCGGGGATTCCACCGTCGAAGACGCCGCCGCCGTGCCCGCGCCGGCCCAGGCGTCCCAAGCATCCCAGGCGGGGCACCGGCGAACACGCCAGGCGCGCGGTTCCATGCCGATGCCCCTATAAGCGAGGCGCAACCGCATGACCGCCACCGTCCCCCTTACCCCGGCCCCCCATACCCCGCTGCGCATCTGCCATGCGACTCGCGGCTTTCCGGACGGCGCGCCGGTGGAAGGCGACGCCGAGTGGGACACCAGGCTGTCGCGCATTCGCCAGGCGGGGTTCGATGCCGTGCTGATCGAGCCACCCTGGTTGCGGCCCGCCGGCGCGCCTTCGCTGGCGCCCGTCGACGCCGACCTGAGCCCGGCGTCGAACCAGACAGAGCCGATCACTGACAGATTGTCGCGGCTGGCGCAGGCGGCCGCGAAACACGAGCTGGCGTTGTGGGTCCGCGTAATGTTCGACCGCGTCTCGGTGGATGCCAGCCCCGGCACCGCCCCGCCGGGCTGGTACCGCGCACACCCGGAAGACCCGGCGCGGGACCCCCGCCTGCCCGTCAGCGATTGGGGCTTGATGGCGCTGAACGACGGCCCGCCCGACGGCTTCACGGCCTCGTGGGGCGCGCGGCTTGCGCGCTGGGCCGACGCCGGGGTGACGGGCTTCCTGTTCGAGGCGCCGCAGTGCCTGCCCGCCGTTGCGTGGCAGGAATTGTTGGCCCCGTTGCGGCGACACGCTGCGCAACCGCGCTGCGTAGCCTGGACGCCCGGCATGAGCCCGCCGCAATTGGAGGCGTTGCGCAACGCCGGCTTCGACGGCGTATTCTCATCTCTAGCCTGGTGGGACTACAAGTCGGGTTGGCTGGCTGAAGAGGCCGCGCGGCTGGAGAAAGTCGCCCCCGTCCTGGCCAGCGTCTCGTCGTTGGAGGGCATGGCGTCCGCGGCCATGCCTGCGGCCGACCACCGTCGCGCCTGGGCTGCCGCCTTTACCGCCAACGGCTGGCTGGCCGACGAAGCGGACGCCGATTCGTCCGGGCCGGCGCGGCAGATCAACCAATGGCTTGGCGGACTGCCCTTGCAAACGGGCCGGCCCCATGTGCTGGGCGGCCGTGACGGCCGCGCGACGCTGGTGCTGCGCGACGCCGCGGAAGGCGCAACCGCGATTCTTGCCTTGAATCCCGCCGATTCGGCGCTGGCCCGGATCGATTGGGATGCCGTGGCGTCCTGCCTGCCGCCCGGCGACATCGTGCCGCACCCGGATGCCGGAATGCCAATGCCGGATGGCGATGCCCTGGCCCCCGCCGGCTACGCGGTGATGGCGGTCACGCCGATGCCGCCCGTGCGCGAAGCCTCCCGCCACCCCGGCCCCCGCACGGAAGGCGGCGCCGGTTTGCGCATCGCCATCGAAAGCGTCGCGCCCGCCGTGGACGACGGCGCGCACCCGGTCAAATGCGTCGTCCACGAACGCGTCACCGTGCAGGCGGATCTGGTGATGGACGGCCACGACCGCATCGGCGCCGAATTGCGGTGGCGCGCGGCCGACGAGCCGAACTGGCGTCGCGTGCCCCTGCAACTGATCGCCAACGACCGCTGGCAAGGCAGCTTTCGCCCGCGCCGCATCGGGCCGCATGAGTTCCAGGTCGCCGCGTGGTTCGACGTCTGGGAGACGTTCCGCCACGACCTCGAAGTCAAGCATCGGGCCGGCCGCGCGCTGGGCCTGGAGATCGCCGAAGGCCTGCAATTGCTGCGCGAAGCCGACAGGCGCGCCAGCCGCCTCCCCACCGCAAGCGATGGCGCGGCCGAGATCAAGCGCGCGCTGAAGGCGCTGCCGGACGTGCCCGCCGACGCCGCGCCGACGGATGAGCAGGTCGCCCTGTTGCTGGGCGCCGGCCTGGCCCACGCCATGCGCGAACTGGACGCGCATCCCTTTGAATCCGTGACCGCCACGCGGTATCCGGTCTGGGTCGACCGCCCGCAAGCGGCCCACGGCGCGTGGTATGAACTGTTCCCCCGGTCGCAGGCGCGCGAACCCGGTCGCCACGGCACTTTCGACGACGTCATCGCGCGGCTGCCCGACATCCAGGAAATGGGGTTCGACGTGCTTTACATGCCCCCCATTCACCCCATCGGGCGGCGCAACCGGAAAGGCCCCAACAACAGCCTGACCGCCGGCCCGGACGACGTCGGCAGCCCCTACGCCATCGGCGCGGCCGAAGGCGGCCACGACGCCATCGACCCCAAGCTGGGCACGCTGCCGGACTTTCTGCGGCTGGTGGAGGCGGCGCATGGCCACGGCATGGAAGTAGCGCTGGATTTCGCCATCCAGTGTTCGCCCGACCACCCCTGGCTGCAGGCGCACCCGGACTGGTTCTCGTGGCGCCCGGACGGGTCGCTGCGCTATGCCGAGAATCCGCCCAAGAAGTATGAAGACATCGTCAACGTTTCGTTCTACGGCCCGCCGCCGCGTCGCACCCGCAAGCTCTCGTTGTGGCGCGCGCTACGTGACGTGGTGCTGTTCTGGGTCGACCATGGCGTGCGTATTTTCCGGGTGGACAATCCGCACACCAAACCGCTGCCATTCTGGCAATGGCTGATCGCCGAAGTGCATGGCCAGCATCCGGACGTGCTGTTCCTGTCCGAAGCGTTCACGCGCCCCAAGATGATGTACCGGTTGGCCAAGGTGGGCTTCACTCAGTCCTACACCTATTTCACGTGGCGCAACGAAAAGGCCGAACTGCAGGCCTATCTGGAAGAAGTTTCGCAGCCGCCGCCGGCCGATTTCTTCCGCCCGCATTTCTTCGTCAACACGCCCGACATCAACCCGCTGTTCCTGCAGACCTCGGGCCGCGCCGGCTTCCTGATCCGCGCGGCGCTGGCCGCGACGGGAGCCGGCCTGTGGGGCGTCTATAGCGGATTCGAGCTGTGCGAGGCCGCCGCCGTGCCCGGCAAGGAGGAATACCTGGATTCCGAGAAATACGAGCTGCGTCCGCGCGACTGGCGCCAGGCCGGCAATATCCGCGCCGAAATCGCCCGCCTGAATCAGATCCGCCGCGCCAATCCCGCGCTGCAAACGCACCGCGGGCTGACCGCGGTCGCCAGCGGGAATGATCGCGTGCTGGCCTTCTTGAAGGCCACGCCCGGTCTGGGCAATGTCGTGCTGACGGTGGTCAGCCTGGATCCGTTCAACCCGCAGACCGCGTACCTGGAGCCGCCGTTGTGGCGGTTCGCGGAAATTCGCGTGGATGCCGGCGCGGTGCATGCCGGCGCGGTGCATACCGGCGCGACGCAGTTGACCGCCGAAGACCTGCTGACGGACAGCCGCGACACCTGGCGCGGCGCAGCGCGCGCCGTGACGCTGTCGCCCGACCAACCCTATCGCGTCTGGCGCTTGTCGCTGCATGGCTGACGCCGCCCGGAGCCCAAGAACATGATCAGTGAAACCCAGCCCCTCAAGGACGACGGCCTTTGGTACAAGGATGCGGTCATCTACCAGTTGCATGTGAAGTCGTTCTTCGATTCGAATGACGACGGGGTAGGAGACGTGCCCGGCCTCATCATGAAGCTGGACTACATCGCCAGCCTGGGCGTGAACACGATCTGGCTGCTGCCGTTCTACCCATCGCCCCGGCGCGACGACGGCTACGACATCGCCGACTACCGAGGCGTGCATCCCGATTACGGCACCGTGGCCGACGTGCGCAAGCTGATTCGCGAGGCGCACGCCCGGGGCCTGCGCGTGATCACCGAACTGGTCGTGAACCATACCTCGGACCAGCATCGCTGGTTTCAGCGCGCCCGCACGTCGCGTCCGGGCTCGGCGGCGCGCAATTTCTATGTCTGGTCGGACAACGACAAAGCCTACGCCGGCACCCGCATCATCTTCTGCGACACCGAAAAGTCGAATTGGACCTGGGACCCCGAGGCCCAGGCGTATTTCTGGCACCGGTTCTATTCGCATCAACCCGACCTGAACTACGACAACCCCCAGGTCCTGAAGGAAGTGCTGTCCGTCATGCGGCACTGGCTGGACATGGGCGTGGACGGGCTGCGGCTGGACGCCGTGCCGTATCTGGTGGAACGCGAAGGCACCAACAACGAAAACCTGCCCGAGACGCACCAGGTGCTAAAGCAGATACGCGCCGTGATCGAGGCCGAATACCCGGGCCGCCTGCTGCTGGCGGAGGCCAACCAATGGCCCGAGGATGCCCAGGAGTATTTCGGCGCGGGCGACGAATGCCATATGTCGTTCCATTTTCCGCTGATGCCGCGCATGTACATGGCAATCGCGCAGGAAGACCGGTTTCCCATCACCGACATCATCCGCCAGACGCCCGACATCCCAGCCACCTGCCAATGGGCCATCTTCCTGCGCAACCACGACGAGTTGACGCTGGAAATGGTGACCAGCCGCGAACGCGACTACTTGTGGAGCGTGTATGCCGCCGACCCGCGCGCGCGCATCAACCTGGGCATCCGCCGCCGGCTCGCGCCCTTGCTGGAACGCGACCGCCGCCGGGTCGAACTGATGAACAGCCTGTTGCTGTCGATGCCGGGCACGCCAGTGCTGTACTACGGCGACGAACTGGGCATGGGCGACAACGTGCATCTGGGCGACCGCGACGGCGTGCGCACGCCCATGCAATGGTCGCCCGACCGCAACGGCGGATTTTCGCGCGCAGACCCCGAACG
>Ga0307412_10001952_pt1 | contig 11407 bp, 10 predicted proteins | sample DK1Cmetagenome_3_FD_203823 | JGI IMG/M metagenome (GOLD analysis project Ga0307412, IMG submission 203823) | Maize rhizosphere microbial communities from greenhouse at UC Davis, California, United States - DK15-C-1 | ecosystem: Host-associated > Plants > Roots > Rhizosphere > Soil | place: USA...
TCGAATGCGGGCGGCCGCACCCTCGGTCACGGTGAAGGTGACGTTGACCCTGTTGCGCTCGAGCGGCGTCACGGTGGTGACGACTTCCGCGCCGTAGAGGCTGCGCGTCAGGTACTGGCGCTTCAGTTCCTGCTCGGCGCGGTCGGCCAGTGCCTTGTCGAACGGCAGCCCTTCGCCGATGCCGAAGTCTTTCAGCGACTTGATCAGGGTGTCCTTGTCGAACTCCTTCAGGCCCGCGAAGTCGATGCTCGCGATGACCGCGCGCTCCTCGACGATCACGACCGCGACGCCTTCCTCGATGTCGATCCGCACGTCCTTGAAGAGGCCGGTCGCGAACAGCGCGCGCAGCGCGGCGGCACCCTTCTCGTCGGTGTAGGTCTCGCCGATCCGGAACGGCAGCGACGCGAACACCGTGCCCGGGTCGGTGCGCTGCAGCCCTTCGACCCGGATGTCCTTCAGCACGAACGGCTCGACGGCCCAGGCGGAGCCTATGTGGAGAGCGGTGGCGAGGGCGAGGGAGACGAGGGTCGGGCGAAACGGACGCGGGCGACGTGAGCTTTGCATGCGGGTCGGTCAGTGCAGACCCAGCAGGCGGGCCATGTCGTTGTAGAGGGCCAGGGACATCATCATGAGCATGATGGCAACCCCGCCACGCTGCAGCCTGTCGAGCCACAACTCGGAGACCGGCCGCCCTGTCAACCCTTCGAAAAGATAATACATCAGGTGCCCGCCATCGAGGACCGGCAGCGGCAGCAGGTTCAGCACCCCGAGGCTCACGCTGACGACCGCGAGAAAGCCCAGGTAGTACGCGAGACCGAGCTTGACGGACTGGCCTGCGTAGTCGGCGATCGTCAGCGGCCCGCTCAGGTTCTTCAGCGACGCCTGGCCGATGATCATCTTGCCGAGCATCTTCAGGGTCAGCACCGACATGTTCCAGGTCTGCGAGACCGCCTTCGCGATGCCGTCGAACACGCCGTAGCGCACCGACACCATCTCGGGCGGCTGGCCTGGAAAGACCTCGATGCGGCCGACACGCTGCTCGTTCTCGACGACGATCGCGGGCGTCACCGTCAGCTCGAGCGGCTCGAGCCCGCGCTGCACGCGAAAGCGCATCGGCTTGGCGACGCCGCTCTTGCCGCTCGCCCGGATCAGTTCGCGCACCCGCGATGCATCGGCGATCGCTTCGCCGTCGATGCTGACGACGCGGTCGCCGGCCTTCAGCCCCGCCCGCGCGGCCGGGCCACCGGCTCGGACCTCGCCGAGCACCGGCTCGCTGAACGCGCTGCCGATGCCGATGCTCTGCATCAGCTTCGCATCGACTTCGCTCGCCGGCAGCGTGTCGAGGTCGAGGCCGACGCGGCGCTGGCCGCGGCCGTCGCGGTCGGTCACCATCAGGTTGAGACGCTCGCCGCGCATCACGGCCTGCGTGACTTCCCAGCGCAGTTCGGTGAGCGAGCGCAGGTCCTGCCATTCGACGCCGTCGGTCGAATAGGCGCGCACCCAGTCGCCGGCCCGCAGGCCGGCGCGCTCGGCCAGGCTCGAGGCGATCGGCGGCCCGAGCACCGCCTTCGGCTCGTCGATGCCGATCCAGTGGGCCGCCGCATAGAGCACGACCGCGAGCAGCAGGTTGGCGGCCGGCCCGGCAGCGACGATCGCGGCGCGCTGGCGCAGCGGCTTGCGGTTGAAGGCCCGCGACAGCTCCTGCGGCGGGACAGCGCCTTCGCGCTCGTCGAGCATCCGCACGTAGCCGCCGAGCGGCAGCGCGCAAACGACGAATTCGGTCGAGTCGGGCGTCGCCTGGCGCCGCCAGAGCACGCGGCCGAAGCCGACGGAGAAGCGCAGCACCTTGACGCCGCACGCGACCGCGACGCGGTAGTGGCCGTACTCGTGGATGACGATCAGCACGCCGAGCGTCAGGATGAAGGCGAGGATCGTGGTGATCATGCGGAAAGGCCTTTCACGAACTGCGCGGCCCGGTCGCGCGATCGCGCGTCGAGCTCGAGCAGGCCTTCGAGCGAACGGACAGCGCCAGCGTCCGGCTCGACCGCCTCGACGGTGGCCGCGTTGACCGTGTGAATCTGATCGAACCGGATGGTTCCCGCGAGAAAGGCGGCGACGGCTTCCTCGTTGGCCGCGTTCAAGACCGCGGTCGCGCCGGCCGGCCCGTTCAACGCATCCACCGCGAGGCGCAGCGAAGGAAAGCGGGCATGGTCGGCCGGAGCAAAGGTCAGCGAGCCGAGCGTCTCGAAATCGAGCGGTCCGGCGCCCGACTCGATGCGTTCCGGATAGGACAGCCCGAACGCGATCGGCACCCGCATGTCGGCGGTGCCGAGCTGCGCGAGCACCGAGTTGTCGCGACAGACGACCATCGAATGGATGACGCTTTGCGGGTGGATGACGACGCGGATCCGATCCGTCGGCAGGTCGAACAGCCAGCGCGCCTCGATGACCTCGAGCGCCTTGTTCATCATCGTCGCCGAATCGACCGAGATCTTGCGGCCCATGACCCAGTTCGGGTGCGCGCAGGCCTCGTCCGGCGTGACCGTTCGCAGAGTCGCCGGATCGCGGCGCAGGAACGGTCCGCCGGAAGCCGTCAGCACGATGTGGTCGATGCGTGCCGGCCAGGCGGCCCGATCCTCGGGCAGGCACTGGAAGATCGCCGAGTGCTCGCTGTCGATCGGCAGCAGCGCCGCCCCACCGGCGCGCACGGCTTCCACGAACAATGCGCCGCCGACGACGAGTGCTTCCTTGTTCGCGAGCAGAAGGCGCTTGCCGGCGTGCGCCGCGGCGAGGCACGGCGCCAGACCGGCGGCGCCGACGATCGCCGCCATGACCGAATCGACGTCCGGATGCGCTGCCAGCTCGCACAGCGCCTGCGGTCCGCTGACCACCTCGGTGGCGATGCCTTCCGCTTGCAGCCGTTCGCGCAGCGCGCGTGTCGGCGCGCCGGCCGGCACCGCAGCGTAGCGCGGCTTCCAGTGCGCGCATTGCTGGAACAGCTCGTCGATGCGGCTCTGCGCCGTCAGCGCGAACACCTCGTAGCGCTCGGGATGGCGGGCGATCACGTCCAGCGTGTTGACGCCGACCGAGCCGGTCGCGCCGAGGATGCAGACGCGCTGTCGCTCGTGGCTGCGTTGTGTGCGCGCCGGCGTCGCGCCGATGGTTCCGGCCTGCAGTCCGGCTTCGACCGCGCTGCCGCGCGTCGTCGTTGACGTGGTGCGTTGCATCTAGATCGACGCCATCGCGAGGGCGATCGGAAACACCGGCAACAGCGCGTCGATGCGATCGAGCACGCCGCCGTGGCCGGGCAGCAGCTTGCTGCTGTCCTTCGCGCCTGCGCTGCGCTTGACGAGCGACTCGAAGAGATCGCCGACGACGCTCATCGCGGCCAGGAACATCACGCCGAGCGCGATGACGACGACGTTGAAGCGATCGTGCAGCGCGTCATAGAGGCTCTTGGAATCGACCGCGAGCGCGCGCTCGAGCGCCAACCACAGGACGGCGAGCAGCAGCGCGCCGGCCATTCCGCTCCAGACGCCCTCCCAGCTCTTACCCGGACTGATCGACGGCGCGAGCTTGCGGCGCCCGAAGGCGCGGCCGCCGAAGTAGGCCGCGATGTCGGCGGCCCAGACCAGGCAGAACACCGACAGGATGAAGTTGATCCCGATCGCTTTCGCATTGACGAGCGCGAGCCACGCCGTCCACAGCAGTACGAGGCCGATTCCGATGCGCAGGCCCTGCGGCAATTGCGGCCAGGCGACGGTTCCGTTGCGCAGCAGCCAGGCGCCGCCGAGCACCCACACCAGCGTCGCGCCCCACCATGCCGGCGCCGGCGCGGCGGCACCCCAGCCGGCCCAGAACGCGGCAGCGCAGGCTGCCCCGAGCGCCACCGCGACCGCGATCGCCGCGCCGGCGGCGCCGTTCAGCCGCGACCACTCCCAGCCGGCCGCGCTGAAACCGACCAGCGTCAGCAATGCGAACGGCCAGGCCGCCTTCGCGAACAACGTCGGCAGCAGCACCGCGAGCAGAACGAGCGCCGTGATCACCCGTTGCTTCAACATGCTAGGTCGGGCTCGAGGCGTATTCGACAGGGGTCGGCACCGTGCCGAAGCGGCGTTCGCGGCGTGCGTACTGGTCGAGCGCCGCGTCGAGGTCGGCCGGGCCGAACTCCGGCCACAGGCAGTCGGTGAAGACGAGCTCCGAATAGGCGGCCTGCCAGAGCAGGAAATTGCTGATGCGGACTTCGCCGCCGGTCCGGATGAAGAGGTCGGGGTCGGGGGCGTAGCTGAGAGCCATGTAGCTGTTCAGCTTCGCTTCGTCGAGGTCGGCCGGTTCGACGCCGTCGGCGATCGCCTGCCGGCAGGCCTGGACGATGTCCCAGCGGCCGCCGTAGTTGAACGCAACCGACAAGGTGATGCGGGTGTTGTGGCTCGTGCTCGACTCGGCGTGCGCCCACGCGTCGCGCAGCTTGTCGGAGACCTGGCTGCGATCACCGACGATGCGGATGCGGACGCCGTCACCGGACAGCTTGGCGAGGTACTTCGCGACCGCGACAAGCACCAGGCCCATCAGCCCCGAGACCTCCTCGGTCGGTCGCTTCCAGTTCTCGGACGAGAACGCGAACACGGTCAGGTATTCGATCCCGCGGTCCGCACACGCGAGCACCGTGCGCACGAGCGCATCGACGCCCTGCTTGTGGCCGAAGAAGCGCGGCATGAAGCGCTTCTTCGCCCAACGGCCGTTGCCGTCCATGACGATCGCCACGTGGCGGGGAACGCTCGCGCGCGGGTCGGCCGGATCGCTCAAGGTCGGAACAGGTTTCGTGAGGATGTCGTGGCGGAGCACAGGCCTCAGACGGCCATGATCTCCACTTCCTTGGCGCTGGTCAGGCGGTCGATCTCGGCGATCATCCGATCGGTCACGCGCTGCATCTCCTCGAGCAAGCGGCGCTCCTCGTCCTCCGAGATCTGCTTGTCCTTCAGCAGCTTCTTGGCCTGGTCGTTCGCATCGCGACGCAGGTTGCGGACCGCGACCTTCGAATCCTCGCTGGCGTGGCGGACGACCTTGCCGAGATCTCGCCGGCGCTCTTCGGTGAGCGGCGGCATCGGCACCCGCAACAGATCGCCCTGCGCGGCCGGATTGAGGCCGAGATCCGATTCGCGGATCGCCTTCTCGATCTTCGCGCCCATGCCTTTTTCCCAAGGCTGGACGCTGATCGTCCGCGCGTCCAGCAAGGTGACGTTGGCGACCTGGCTGATCGGCACCATCGAACCGTAGTAGTCGACGTGTACCTGATCGAGGATGCCGGGGTGGGCACGGCCGGTGCGGATCTTCTGCAGTTCAGTCTTGAACGCCTCGATCGACCGCGTCATCTTCTGCTCCGCGGTCTTCCTGATGTCGGCAATGGTCATCGTTGCACCTCTGAGAAGGGCCTGCTGCAGGCCCTAAACGTGGACGAGTGTTCCCTCGTCCTCTCCGACCACGACGCGCCGCAATGCGCCGGGCTTGAATATGCTGAACACGCGGATCGGCAGCTTCTGGTCGCGGCACAGCGCGAACGCCGTCGCGTCCATCACCTGCAGGTTGCGGGTGATCGCTTCGTCGAACGAGATCTGGCGGTAGCGCGTCGCCTTCGGATCCTTCGCGGGATCGGCGGTGTAGACGCCGTCGACCTTGGTCGCCTTCAGGACGATCTCCGCACCGATCTCGGCGCCGCGCAGCGCCGCCGCGGTATCGGTCGTGAAGAACGGATTGCCGGTGCCGGCTGCGAACACGACGATCTTGCCTTCCTCGAGGTATTGCAGCGCCTTCGGTCGCACGTACGGCTCGACGACCTGCTCGATGCCGATCGCCGACATCACGCGCGCCGTCATCCCTTCGTGCCGCATCGTGTCGGCGAGCGCGAGCGCGTTCATCACGGTCGCCAGCATGCCCATGTAGTCGGCGGTCGCCCGGTCCATGCCGACTGCACCGCCGGCGACGCCGCGGAAGATGTTGCCGCCCCCGATCACCGCCGCCACCTCGACGCCGAGCCGGGTGACTTCCTGGATCTCGCGCACCATGCGGACGATCGTCGCGCGGTTGATTCCGTACGCATCGTCGCCCATCAACGCTTCGCCGGAAAGCTTGAGCAGGATGCGCTTGTACGCCGCCATGCGGGACTCCTCAGTAAGGCGCCTCGTATTCTTCCACGGGGCGCCAGAGTCTAAACGCCCCGAGCCGTGCCCGACCCTCTCGAGAAATCGCTCAGGCGCCCTTCGCTGCAGCGACCTGGGCAGCGACCTCGGCCGCGAAGTCGTCGACCTTCTTCTCGATGCCTTCGCCGACCACATAGAGCGTGAATCCCTTGATCCGGGTCGCGCGCTCCTTCAGCATCTGCTCGACGGTCTGCTTGTCGTTCTTGACGAAGGCCTGGTTGAAGAGGCTGACCTCCTTCAGGTACTTCGCGACCGACCCTTCGACGCGCTTCGCGACGATCTCGGGCGACTGCACCGGCTTGCCGTCGGCCTTCGCCTTGTCGGCATCCTCGACCGCCTTCTGCGTCGCGATGCGGCGCTCGGTGTCGATCAGCGCTTGAGGCACATCGGCCGACTGCAGCGCGACCGGTTTCATCGCTGCCACGTGCATCGCGACGTCCTTCGCGGCGACCTCGTCGCCGTCGAACTCGACCAGCACGCCGATCCGGGTGCCGTGCAGATAGGTCGCGAGGCGTCCGCCGCCGGCATAGCGCTTGAAGCGGCGGATCGACATGTTCTCGCCGATCTTGCCGATCAGTCCCTTGCGGACGTCCTCGACGGTCGGGCCGAAGCTGTCCTGCTCGTAGGGCAGCGCAGACAGCGCCGCGACGTCGGCCGGGTCGTTCTTCATGACGAGGTCGGCGCAGGCCTTCGCGAACGCGAGAAACGAGTCGTTCTTGCTGACGAAGTCGGTCTCGCAGTTGATCTCGACCAGCGCGCCGGTCGTGCCGTCGACGCTCGCCGCGACGACGCCTTCGGCGGTGATGCGGGCGGCCGCCTTGCCGGCCTTGCTGCCAAGCTTGACGCGCAGCAACTCCTCGGCCCGCTCCATGTCGCCTTCCGCTTCGGCGAGCGCCTTCTTGCACTCCATCATCGGGGCATCGGTCTTCGCGCGTAGCGCGCCGACCATGCTTGCAGTGATTGCTGCCATCTTGCTACTCCGTTGTGTGGCCGGTCCGGTGCCTGCGAGGCACGCAGCGGACCGCCTAGAAAAAAAAGGGGCTGGCGCCCCTTTCATCGCGCGCCGCGCCGCAGGGCGGTACGCGGCGGGGCCGGTCACGCGGCTTCGTTGACCTCGACGAACTCGTCGCCTTCGGCCGCGATCGACTGGGCCATCTCGTTGGTGGCATTGGCCTTGCCCTCGAGCACGGCATCGGCGACGGCGCGCGCATACAGCGCGACCGCCTTCGACGAGTCGTCGTTGCCCGGGATCACGTAGTCGATGCCGATCGGCGAGTGGTTCGAGTCGACGACGCCGATGATCGGAATGCCGAGCTTCTGCGCCTCGGCCACCGCGATCTTGTGGAAGCCGACGTCGATCACGAACATCGCATCGGGCAACGCGTTCATGTCCTGGATGCCGCCGATGTCCTTCTCGAGCTTGACGAGCTCGCGCTGGAACATCAGCGCTTCCTTCTTGATGCGGATCTCGGTGCCGGCCTCGACCTGCGCCTTCATGTCCTTCAGGCGCTTCAGCGAGCCCTTCACGGTCTTGAAGTTGGTCAGCATGCCGCCCAGCCAGCGCTGGTCGACGTACGGCATGCCGCAGCGCTTGGCTTCGGCCGCGATCACCTCGCGCGCCTGGCGCTTGGTGCCGATCATCAGGATCGTGCCGCGACGGGCTGCGAGCTGACGGATGAACTTCATCGCGTCGATGAAGAGCGGCTGCGTCTTCTCGAGGTTGATGATGTGGATCTTGTTCCGGTGGCCGTAGATATACGGGGCCATCTTCGGGTTCCAGAAGCGGGTCTGGTGTCCGAAATGGACGCCGGCTTCCAGCATTTCGCGCATCGTGATCATCGAATGGTCCAAAAGGTTGGTTCTAGAATCCGGCTCGAATCGAAGCGCCTGCGTTCCGGAGAACGCCTCGCTGCAACACCTTGAGTGAGCCGGTTCGGGATTTGTCTTTCCGGTGTGGCACGGCACGAGGCCCTGCCAGGAGAAAAACCTGTCGATTGTAGCATCCCGATGACGGCTCGCGAGGACCTGATCGGCCTGCGCGCCGAGATCGCCGCCGGGCGTGCGACGGCCGCCGGCCTGCTCGAGCACTCGATCCAGGCAGCGGGCAGCGCAGCCTGCGAACGCGCCTTCCTGCTGACCACGTTCGACGTCGCGCGCGACGCCGCGCGCCTCGCCGACGAGGCCGCTCGCCGCACCGGCACGCCTGCGCCGCTCGCCGGACTGGCGGTCTCGATCAAGGACCTGTTCGACGTCGCCGGCGAAGTCACGGCCGCCGGCTCGACCGTGCTGGCCGGCGATTCGCCGGCGCGCAGCGACTGTCCGGCGGTCGCGCGCTTGCGCACGGCCGGCGCGGCACTGATCGGCCGCACCAACATGAGCGAGTTCGCGTTCTCCGGGGTCGGCATCAACCCGCACCACGGCACGCCGGTCAACGCCGCGGCGGTGCGGCTGCACTCGCCACCGCGCGTCCCGGGCGGCTCGACTTCCGGCGGTGCGACTTCGGTCGCGGCCGGTGCCGCATGGGCCGCACTCGGCTCCGACACCGGCGGTTCGATCCGAATCCCGGCCGCCTTGCAGGGCGTCGTCGGCTTCAAGGGCACCGCGCGCCTGGTACCGATCGACGGCGCCATCCCGTTGTCGCCGACGCTCGACACGGTGTCCGCGATCACCCGCTCGGTTCGCGACGCCGCGCTGCTGCACGAGACGCTCGCCGCGCGCACGGTCAACCTCGCGCAGCGGCCGCTCGACCGCTGCCGCTTCATGGTCCCGCAGACGCTGATGCTCGACGCGCTCGAGCCGACGGTTGCAGCGGCGTTCGACGCGGCGCTGGCGGCGCTGAGCCGCGCTGGCGCGCAGATCATGACCGGCGCCTTGCCGCCGTTGTCCGAGGTCGCCGCGATCAATGCGACCGGCGGCTTCTCGCCGGCCGAGAGTTGGGCCTGGCATCGTGCTCGCCTGGCCACCGACGAGGCGCGCTACGACCCGCGGGTCGCCTTCCGGATCCGGCGCGGCGCGACGATGAGCGCGGCCGACTACATCGACCTGCTGGCCGCCCGACGCGACTGGATCGGGAGGATGGAAGCCGCGCTCGACGGCTTCGATGCGCTGCTCAGCCCGACGGTGCCGTGCGTCGCGCCCGAACTCGCGCCACTCGTGGCGAGCGACGAGGCGTTCTTTGCGGCCAACGGTCTGCTGCTCCGCAACCCGTCGGTCGTGAACCTGCTCGACGGCTGCGCACTGTCCCTGCCGTGTCATGCGCCGGGCGAACTGCCGATCGGCCTGATGGTGTGGAGCAGCGCGCTGCGCGACGACGCTGTGCTCGACGCCGGCCTGGCGATCGAGACAGCCTTGACCGCCCGCGACCGCTGAAATGCGGATCGCAGTCGTCGGCGCCGGCATCATCGGCGTCACCACCGCCTACGAGTTGAGCGTCGAGGGTCATCAGGTCACCGTGCTCGAGCGCTGCGCCGGCGTCGCGGCCGAGACCAGTTTCGCGAACGCCGGGCTCGTCGCGCCGGGGTACGTGACGCCATGGGCGGCGCCCGGCATGCCGGGCAAGGTGCTGCGCCATCTGTTCAGCCGCCACGCACCGGTGCGCCTGCATGCGAACCTCGACCCGCGCTGGGGCCTGGCGTGGTGGCGGGCTTGCCGGCCCGAGAGCCATCAGGCCAATCGGCTGCGCATGCAGCGGCTCGCATTCTTCAGCCGTGACCGCCTGCAGGACGTCACGCGGCACCTGCGCCTCGAGTACGAGCATCGCGCCGGCTACCTCGTGCTGCTGCGCGGCCGCAAGGATCTCGCGATGGTCGAGCCGGGCCTGGCGACGCTGTCGGCGCTCGGCATCCGCTTCGCGCAGGTCGACGGGGCGCGCTGCCGCGAGATCGAGCCCGGGCTCAATGCCGACACCGAACTGCATGCCGGCATCCACTTGCCCGACGACGAGGTCGGCAACTGCCGTCAGTTCGCGATGCTGCTGCGCAAACAGGCCGAACGGATCGGCGCGCGCTTCCGCTTCAACACGACGGTCGAGCAGCTCGTACCGGCCGTCAAGCCGCGCCTCGTTCTGCGCCGCGCACCGCATGCGGCCACGACGCGTACTGCCGCGGCGGCGTCCGAGGACGGTGCGGACACCTGGCCTGACACCGAACCGCTGGTGCCCGAGGCGGCGACCGAGGAATTCGATGCGGTGGTCCTCTGCTCCGCCCTCGGCTCCGTGCCGCTGCTGCGGCCGCTCGGCTTGCGCCTGCCGCTGCAGGCGGTCTACGGCTATTCGATCACCGCGCCGCTGCGGCGCGAGGACGACCCCGTCGCAGGTCCACGTTCTGCGCTCATGGACGAGCGCTACAAAGTCGCGATCAGCCGCATGGGGACGCGCATCCGCGTCGCCGGCAGCGCCGAGCTCGGCGGCTCGCCGACGGCACATCATCCGGGCGCTCTCGCGACGCTGCACAAGGTGCTGAACGACTGGTTTCCCGGCACGGCGCGCATGTCGCAGACGCAGACCTGGAAAGGCGCGCGCCCGATGCTGCCCGACGGCCCCCCGGTGCTCGGCGCGGCCGGAGTTCCGGGCGTCTGGTTGAACCTCGGCCATGGATCGAGCGGGTGGGCGCTGGCCTGCGGTTCTGCCCGCGTGATCGCCGATGCGATGGCCGGCAGGCCGTCGCCGATCGACACCGAAGGGCTGGGAATCGATCGCTTGCGCCGCTGAGAGCGCGCCACGTGCGCGCTCGGCAACGATCGCCGCTCGACACGCGCGCCGTCGCGTCTCGAAGCCCGGTGAAGGGCGAAGTGCCTCAGGCCGGCGCCGGCCTTGGCCGCGCCGCCCGCCAGGCCATCACGTGCCGCCAGAGCATCGGCGAAACGATCGCCAGCCCGACCAAGGTGCTCACCATTCCCGGCGTCACCATCAGCAACGCAGAAATCATGCAGAGCCCCTGTTCCCATGCCGTCATCTCGACGAGGAACCAGCGGCTGAACGCCGCGCCGAGGATCGTGATGCCGAGCAGGCAGCCGATGAAGGTCACGAAGAACTCGGACCACGTGAAGCCCTGCGTGACGAGCAGCAGCGACGGCGAGAACACGAACACGAACGGCACGAGTACCTTTCCGAGGCCGAGTCTGAACGCGGTGTTGCCGGTCTTGAACGGATCGCTGCCGGCCATCCCGGCCGCGGCGTATGCGGCGAGCGCGACCGGCGGCGTGATGTCGGC
>Ga0307412_10001953_pt1 | contig 11406 bp, 12 predicted proteins | sample DK1Cmetagenome_3_FD_203823 | JGI IMG/M metagenome (GOLD analysis project Ga0307412, IMG submission 203823) | Maize rhizosphere microbial communities from greenhouse at UC Davis, California, United States - DK15-C-1 | ecosystem: Host-associated > Plants > Roots > Rhizosphere > Soil | place: USA...
GATGGGCGGCGCGCGAGGCACCGTCGGTGACGTGCGCGCCGGTCAGGTGGTCCGGGTATGGTTCGCCGGTCCGGTGGCCGAATCGTACCCCGTGCGCGCCCGCGCCCGGGCCGTCGTCATCGAGGCGAACGCGCCGTGAGCGTTGCCGCCGCGTCCCATTCCCATCCCCGCGAGCGTATGACCGTGTCCCCTTGTCGTTTCGCCGTGTCGCTGCCAGCGCTCGTGCTGCTCGTCGTCGGCGCGCTGCTCCTCCCGTCGCGCCCCGCCGCCGCGCAGAAGGCGCGCGACTCGGTCTCGCTCCGCTTCGGCTGGCCGGTGGGGATGAGCGCGCGCGTGGACCAGCGGTGGAGCCGCGTGCGCCGCGGGCAGCGCGCCGACAGCAGCGCCCTGCGCACGACCTACCGGATGCGCGTCCTGACGCACCCCGAGGGGCGGCTCGTCGTCTCCGACTCGTTCGCCTTTCCCGGCGCACCGGCGCCGGTGGGCGACCGCGAGGCGATGGCGCAGCGGCTGCTGACGCAGCTCGGCTCGCTCAGCCCGAGCTACGTCGTGAGCGCGGACGGCGAGTTTCGGCAGCTCGTGGACGCCGCGAAGATGAAGGCGACCGTGGACTCGATGCTCGCCCCGCTGCTCACCCGCCTCGAGGAGCTGCCGCCGCAGGCGCGCGCGATGCTGCAGTCGGCGACGTCGGAACAGGCGCTGGCGGCGCGCGCCGCCGAGGGGTGGAACGCACTCGCCGGCGCCTGGGTGGGGGCCGACTTCGCGGTCGGCGACGTGTACCGCTCGGAGACGAACGAGCCGATCCCGATGCTCGGCGGGGCGACGGTCCCCATGCGCTACGAGTTCACGGCGGTCGAGCGCACGTCGTGCGGCGGCGGCGCGGCGTCGCCCGAGCGCGGCTGCGTGCGCCTGCGCATGACCTCGCGCCCCGACTCGGCGGGGATGCGCAAGGTGCTGGAGGGGATGCTGGCGCAGTTCGGCGCGAAGGCGGCCGAGGCGGTGAAGGCGCTGCGCGGGATGACCGTCGAGAACGAGATCGTCGTCGTCGCCGAGCCGGCGACGCTCGTCCCTCACTTCATGTCGCAGACGAAGCGCGTGCGGGTGCGCACCGCCGCGACCGCCACCGAGCCGGCGGGGGCGACGTCGCAGACGGACGTGCGGACGGCGAAGTTCGAGTACGCGAAGCCGTGAACCGCCTACCGTGAACCGTCCACTGCCTCTTGGACTTCCACGCCCGCATAATCGTACTGCACCGTCACCGGCCGCCCGCGCCAGTAGGGCCAGCGGCCTTCGGGGGTCACCCACTCGACCTCGCCGAAGCCGGGGATCATCATGCCGCCGACGCGCACGTACTCGGCGAGCCGCGCGGCCCACGGGGTGAGGACGGGGGTGCCGTCTACGTCGCGGTGCCGCAGCGCCGAGACGCGGAGGATCTCGCCGCCGGCGCCGAAGTGGAAGTCCATGGACACCGTCGTCGTGCCGTCGGTCAGCGAGGCGCGCGCGCTGCGGTCGCTCACCGGCGTCCACGACACGCCGTCGCCCGGCAGGAGCGCGGTCGGGAGCCACACGGCCTCGCCGAGCCAGCGCATCAGCGCGCCGGCGGTCAGCTGCGGGGTGTCGCGCTGGTCCACGACGGGGACGACCCCGCCGACCGCGCCGAGCATCGTCCCCGTGCCGCGGACGTAGCCGTCTCGGACGCGCGTCGGCAGGAGGGGCATCGTGCGGATGTCGGCGTCCCAGACGAAGCCGGGCGGCCGCACGGTGTAGTGCTGGAGCGCCGTGAACGGACGCCACGCGCCGGGGCGGATGGCGAACTCGCCGGCCCAGCGGATGCGCGCTCGGCGCACGCGGCGCTGTCCAGGCGCGAGCGCGAACGCGAGGTAGCGCGCCACCGGCGCCGGCAGCCCGTCGAGCTGCTCGAGCGCGAAGCGCACCGCCGACCCCTCGGTGTCGCGCCGCTCGGCGGCACGGAGCCGGGCGAGGACGCGCGTCGTCGCGCGCTCCCAGCGGCGCGCCGCCACCGCGGCGACCGCGGCGCCGCCGACCGCGACCCCGCCCAGCGTCGCCACCCCCATCTTCACGAAGCGCGGCATCGTCCCCCCTCCGTCACGTGAGCCACCGACGAAGGTATGACGGGGCGACGGGAGAGTCGCAATGGCGAGCAGCCGCTCGCCGGCCATCCGCCCCTCAGCGTACGTCGATCACGCTGCCCACGCCGGCGTACACGTAGCCCTCGCCCCAGACGCGGCGGAAGTGGTGGAACGCCGGCTCCCCCGTGCAGTGGCCGGGCGCCAGACGGGCCACCCGGTAGTGGTCGTGGAGGGTGGCCGCGACGCGCGCGATGTCGGCGTCGGCGGCCGTCGGGAGGTGGAAGCCGCCGAACACCATGTGCACCGGCCGCCCGAGGGCGCTCGCCGCGGCGACGATCCGCTCGATGCCGGGGTGAGAGCACCCCGCCACCACGACCGCCCCGCTCGGCGTGTCGAGGACCAGCGTCAGCTCGCGCAGCTCCTTCGTGCCGGCCGCGTCGGAGACGAGCGAGACGAGGTGCACGCCCGGCGCGACGGTGCGCGTCGAGTCCACGACGACGAACCGGCCCTCGGGCCACGCCGTGCCGAACGTCAGCGTATCGGCCGGCCGGCCGTCGTAGTAGCGCATGGCGGGCGGCAGCGAGTCGCTCTTCCGGTAGAACGTGCCGGGCAGCCGGCTGCCGAACACGCCGAACGCCTCCCGCGGCGCGTAGATCGTCACGCGCGGGTTGACGCGCAGCAGGTGGCGGAGCCCGGCGGTGTGATCGAGGTGGCGGTGCGAGACGACGACGAAATCCAGCGTCCGGAGGTCCACGCCGGCCGCGCGGACGTTGTGCGCGAAGACCTCGGGGTCGTTACCGGTGTCGAACAGGATTCGCTTGCCGCCGTGCTCGACGAACGCCGAGTAGCCCCAGTCCTTCCGCATCGTGCGCGACATCCCGAAGGCATCGTACAGGATGGTGACGCGGCTCGCCGGCGCGGCGAGAGGAGCGCGGAGCGCGGACGCGCCGGCGAGGAGGACGACGGTGAGCGCTGCGGTGGTCAGCGCGGGGAGCGGGAAGCGTCGCATCGGACCTCCGTGGCCCGGGGGGAGGCCGAAGATCATCGAGGAAACCTCACGATTGCGCCAGGGGCCGCTTACGCCTCCCCCTCCGCGGCCACGTCCTCGATCCCCGGCCACGCCTCGCGACTGTAGCGGGCGAGGGTGCGCAGGTAGCGCTCGCCGTCGGCACCGTGCCGCTCGCGCACGGCGGCCGCCGCGCGGCGCACCGCCTCGGCGTCGGCGTACGGGGTCTCGAGCTCCTCGGGGATCCGCCCCCCGTCGTGGTGCACGCCGGCCGCCTCGAGAAAGGTGGTCTGGATGGCCGGCTCGAGCTCCACGTACAGCAGGTGGAGCAGGTCGAGCTCGTCCTGCGGGGTCTCGGCGCCCGTCCGCACGATCTCGCGGGCGAGGCGGTCGGGCGGCCACGCCTTGAGCGTCACGGCGCGGAAGCCGCGGCCGCGCGCGACGAGGCGGTCCACGTAGAGCGCACGGGCCTCGCGGCTCGACGAGAGGGCGTGCGTGACGAGCGCCACACGGCGCTCGGCCGGCAGCGAGCGGTAGGGAGAGGGGGTCGCCATGGGTGGAAGGTAGCGGGTTCGCGGGGGATGGCCGGGCGGGCGTTCGGTCTGCATCATGGGCGGTACATCCGAATGTCGCGTGCCTCTGGAAAGGGACTGCCGATGACGGTTGACGGTTCGCGAAGACCGAGGATCGTCCACCGAAAACCGTGAACCGCCCACTGCTCTTGCCGAGAGCGCAGAGCCGGCGCCGCCCTCCCCACCCACCGCGAATCACATGACCCACGCCGAGACGATGCTCCCCGAGTTCGACCAGGAGATGGCGACGACGCGCCGGCTGCTCGAGCGCGTGCCGTCCGACCGCGGCGAGTGGCGGCCGCACCCCAAGTCCTTCCCGCTCGGCCACCTCGCGCAGCTCGTGGCGACGATGCCGGGGTGGGTGACGACGACGATCCGCCAGCCGGCGATCGATCTCGCCGGCCAGGCGGGCTACAGCTTCCAGAAGACCGAGTCGCTCGTCGAGCAGTTCGACCGCCACGTGCGCGAGGCGCGCGAGGCGCTCGCGTCGGCGAGCGATGTCGACTTCGTGGCGCCGTGGTCGCTCCGGCGCGGCGACCAGGTGCTGCTCACGCTGCCGCGCGGCGCGGCGGTGCGTCAGCACGTCAACCACCTCATCCACCACCGCGGCCAGCTCAGCGTGTACCTGCGTCTGCTCGACGTCCCGTTGCCGTCCATCTACGGCCCGACGGCCGACGAGCGGTGGTGAGCGCCGCGCCGCGCGGGGTGCGCCCGCTCGCCGCGCTCCGCTTCCTTCTCCCCTTCTGCGCGACGCTCGCCTGCGCCTCGGCGCGCGCCGGCGGGCCGGTGACTACTGCCGCCGGCCCGCGGCTGCTGCGCGCCGTCGCCGCCGCCGACTCGCTCGTCACCGCGGCCGTCGGCCGGCAGGTGCCGGGCGCGGTGTTCCTCGTCGCGAAAGACGGGCTCGTGCTCCACGCGCGCGCCTACGGCGTCGCTCAGCGCACCGACTACGAGGGGCAGCCCCTCGCCGCGCCGCGCCCGATGGCCGCGAACACCCTCTTCGACGTGGCATCGCTGACGAAGGTGATGGCGACGACCTTCGCCGTCATGCTCCTCGCCGACCGTGGCCAGCTCGACGTGGACGCGCCGGTCTACCGCTACCTCCCCGACTTCCGTGGCCCGCACCTCGACAGCATCACGGTGCGCCACCTGCTGAACCACTCGTCGGGGCTCATTCAATGGCAGCCGCTCTACTACCAGGCGTCGAACGCCGCCGAGGCCTACGCCGCGATCCGCGCCATGCCGCTCGGCTGGGGGGTCGGCGAGGGTCGGCACTACAGCGACCTCGGATTCATGCTCCTCGGCTACATCGTCGAGCGCGTCGGCGGCCGGCCGCTCGACGCGTTCGTGGACGAGGAGATCTACCAGCCGCTCGGCCTGCGGCGCACGGCGTTCCTCCCGAAGGAGCGGGGCTTCACCAACATCGCGGCGACCGAGCAGGGGAACGTCTACGAGCGCCACATGGTGTACGACTCCACCTTCGGCTACCGCTACCGCGGCGACCCCGCGGCGTGGGACCGCTGGCGGCGCTACGTGCTCGTCGGGGAGGTGGACGACGGCAACGCGTTCTACGCGCACGGCGGCGTCGCCGGCCACGCCGGCCTATTCTCGACCGCCGCCGACCTCCGCGTCCTGCTCGACCTCCTGAACGGCCGCGGGACGTACCAGGGGCGGCGCGTGGTGAGCGCCGCGGTGGTGAACCACTTCCTGACGCGCGACGACTACGGCCACTACCTCGGCTGGATGATGCCGCGCGACATGCCCGACGGCAGCTTCGCCCACACCGGCTTCACCGGGACGTGGGCGCTCGGCGTGCCCCGCTACGGACTTTCGGTCGTCCTCCTCACGAACCGCCAGAACATGGGGACGGACGCGCGGGGGTACTTCCCGGACCTCGCGCCGCTCCAGCACACCCTGTCGCAACTGATCGTGCGCGCCGCCGCGGCCGACGCCGGGGCGGCGGCGAGCGCGCGTCGCCGGTGAACGGCGCGCGATCGGCGGACGGCCCCGGATAGGAGGAGAGGACGCGTGTCCATGCTCGTCGGAATGTTCCTGATTCCCGCCGCCTACCTGATCGGCGTCGGCTACTTCTTCTTCAAGGGGGAGCGGCGCGGGCTCGCCCTGAGCGTCGTCTTCTTCGCCCTCTCGATCGCCGCCGGCTGCTGGGCGATCACCCGCTCGCGGTCGTCCACGGCGGGGATCGGGGTGCTCTTCCTGCCGCTACTCGGCGCACTGGCCGGCCTCCTCGCGCTGGCCTTCGCGCACTGGCGGACCTCCGGCGACGCGATCAGCCGCGTCGCCGCGTGGCTCTCCCTCGCCGGCGCGGTGATCGTCGTCGCCTCGCAGCTCGTGCAGGGGCAACGCTCGATCCAGCTCAATCGGAGCCGCGACGAGGAGCAGGCCGCGCACTCGGCGGCGATCGCGCGCGAGCGGGAGGCGCTGGCCGAGACGATGCGGCGGAGCGCGGGACGGGAGACCGCCGTCGTGGACTCCATGGTCCGCGCGCGAATGCGCGACCGCGCCTTCCTCATCGCCGCCCTCGAGAGCCCCCACCTCTCGCCCGACGTGCTCGACAGCGCGGCGCGCTCCGCCGACCTCGGGGTCGCGCTGCAGGCGGTGCGCAACCCGAACGCCGACTCGGCGACGCTCGCCCGCGTCTACCGCGAGCACAGCTACCCGGACTACTTCTTCCAGGCGCTCGCCGGGCACGCCCACACGCCGCCGGCGATCCTGCGCGAGCTGTACGCGCGCCCGCGCACGATCACGGGGCTCGACATCTGGTTCGCGCAGAACCCGGCGACGCCGCGCGACGTCCTCGAGCGGATCGCCAGCACGACGACCGACGCCAGCGTCGTCCAGAGCCTGCTCCGGAACCCGGCGCTGGACTGCGCGCTCCTCGCGCGGGCGGCGGAGCGGCTCGCGGCGACCGACCGGCCGGCCGACGAGTACGGGCGGTCGCGGGTGCGGGAGCTGCAGCCCGCGCTCTGCGGCGCCGGTGCCGACACAGTGGGGGCGACGCGTTAGGCAGCGGGGGCAGGGAAGGGCGGCGCATCTCACCCGAGCACGGAGGCGACCCGTGGCCACCTACCGCATCGCCGAGTCGGCCCGCATCGCCGCGCCGGCGGCCGAGTGCTACGCGATCCTCGCCGACTATCGCGTCGGCCACCCGTCCGTCCTCCCGGCGCCCTACTTCGACGGGCTCGACGTCGAGGAGGGGGGCGTCGGCGCGGGCACGGTGATCCGCTTCCGGATGCGCATGCTGGGCACGACGCGCACCGCCCGCGCGCGCGTCACCGAGCCCGCGCCGGGACGCGTACTGATGGAGACGATCCCCGAATCGAACATCGTGACGACGTTCACCGTCGTGCCCGACGCCGGCGGCGCGGGGTGCGAGGTCACGATCGCGACCGAGTTCCCCGACCGGGGCGGGCTGCTCGGCGCGATCGAGCGAGCGCTCGTCGGGCGATCGCTGCCTCGCGTCTACCGGAAGGAGCTCGCCCTCCTCGCCGCGCGCGCCGAACGACGCGGGGCGGCTGCGCACGCCGGCGCGGACCGCTGACGCGGCGGGCACTCACTGGCGTCGGCCGCAAGCCGCGGCGATGTTGCCGCGAGCCACGCGTCGCCGCCACGACCGCCTACGCCATGCGCCTCGCGCCACCGCTCTCCCTCGCCCCGCTCGCCCTCGCGTCGCTCATGACCTCGACAACGCCCGCCGCGGCGCAGCGCACCGCGGATCGTGCGCTCGACGCGCTGATGGCACCCTACGACCACCCCGACGGGCCGGGCGCGGCACTGCTCGTCGTCCGCGACGGCCGCGTCGCCTACGCGAAGGGGTACGGGCTCGCGGTGGTGGAGACGCGGACGCCGGTGACGGCGGAGACGAACTTCCGGCTCGCGTCGCTCTCCAAGCAGTTCACGGCGACGCTGGTCATGCTCCTCGCCGCCGACGGCGCGCTGCGCTACGACGATCCCGTGTCGGCGCTCCTCCCGGGGCTCCCGGAGTACGCGCGCGGGGTCACCGTCCGCCACCTGCTCGGTCACACCTCGGGCCTCCCCGACTACGAGGACTTCGTCCCCGACAGCCAGACGGCGCAGGTGCACGACGCCGACAGTCCGGCGCTGCTCGCCCGCGCGTCGGGACTGAAGTTCGCGCCCGGCACGCGCTACGACTACAGCAACAGCGGCTACGTGGTGCTCGCGCTCGTCGCCGAGCGGGTGACCGGGAAACGGTTCGCCGACCTGCTGCGCGAGCGCATCTTCGCGCCGCTCGGCATGGCGGGCACGGTCGCGCTCGAGGAGGGGCGCTCGGTGGTGTCGCGGCGCGCCTTCGGCTACACGCTCGACTCCTCGGGTACCGCGCGCCTCACCGACCAGAGCAACACGAGCGCGACGCTCGGCGACGGCGGCATCTACTCGTCGGCCGCCGATCTGGCGCGGTGGGACCGGGCGCTCGCGCGCCACACGCTGGTGAGCGCCGACGCGCAGCGGCTCGCCTGGACGCCACCCGGGCTGCCGGGCGGCGAGCGGACCGAGTACGGCTTCGGCTGGTTCGTGGACCGGGACCGCGGCACGATGCGCCTCCGGCACCACGGCGAGAGCCGCGGCTTCACGAACGCGATCCTCCGCTACCCGGAGCGCCGGCTGACTGTCGTGATCCTCACCAACCGCACGGGCGGCGCGCCGTGGGGGCTCGCGCAGCGGGTGGCCGAGGTGTATCTCGCGGCGCGTTAGGCCGCAGCAAGACGCAGTGAACGGTTGACGGTTCTCGGTGAACGGTCGATGGTAACTGCCAACCGCGAACCGTTCGCTCGCTGCGCCGAGCGTCCGGCTCCTCTGCCCGACCTCCTCGCACCCTTGGTGGACCCTGACAGCATACGAAGCCGCCGAGTCGCATGCCCGAGCTGCCGCACGGAGGCGCGTGCTCCGCGGGCTCCTTCTCTCCGCCACGCTGTCGATCGGACTGCCGGCCGCCGGCTGCGGCGGCTCCGACGGCGGCACGACGCCCGGCGGGCCCGGCCCGTGGCTCGGCTTCCGGGAGGCGAGGGCGTACCCCGCGGGCGGCAGTAGCGTGACGAGCCTCGTCGCGTGCGACGTCACCAACGACGGCGTGCTCGATCTCGTCGCCGTCGGCCGCGCCGAGGCGGTTCGGGTGCTGCCGGGCGCGGCGAACGGGACGTTCGGTGCACCGTCGGGGCCGTATGGGGCGGGGAACGACGCCCTGCGCGCGGCCGTCGGCGACGTGGACGGCGACGGCACCCAGGACCTCGTCGTCATCGGTCACTTCGACAACGCCTTCCACGTCCGCCGCGGGCTCGGCGGCGGGCAGTACGGCGAGGCCGTGCGCTACGCGCTGCGCAACCACGGCCGCCAGCTCGTCGTCGCCGACCTGAACGGCGACCATTTCGACGATGTGGTCGCGGTGCACGACGGCTCGGGGCAGCCGATCTGGGTCAGCGTCTTCCTCGGCACGGCGGGCGGCGCGCTGCGACCGACGTGGGAACTCGGCACGCAGTACACGACCTCGCGGGAGGCCGTCGTCGGCGACTTCGACGCCGACGGGCGGCGCGACGTCGCGATCGGGGCGGCGGACGACCGCGCGAGCCTGCTCGTCTTCCGCGGGCTCGGCACGGGTGAGCTCACCGCGCCGCTCGCCCTGCCGCCGGCCCCCGTCTCCACGCCCGGCGCGAGCGACGGCACCGACGGCGTGGCCGCGGCGGACCTGAACGGCGACGGACGCGACGACCTCGTGGTAGCGCACTCCGACCCGGCGCGCGTCACCGTGCGCATCGCCACCGCGTCAGGCTTCGAGGGGCCGCGCCTGCTCGCCGCCCCGCCGTCGGCCGAGGTGGCGCTGGCGGACGTGGACGACGACGGCCGCCTCGACGCCGTGGTGTCGCACTTCGAGAGCGGTACGATCTCGATCTTCCCGGGTCTCGGCGGCGGCTCGTTCGGCGCCGCGCGCGCGTTCCCCGCCGGCCCCGCGCCGACGCAGCTCGTCGTCGCCGACTTCGACCGCGATGGCCTGCCCGACGTCGCCGTGGCGAGCGCCGGGGACGGGCAGGTGCGGGTGTTGATGAATCGGGGGAAGCAGCCGTAGGCGCTCGGCGCTCGGCCCAGCCGTCATCCTGAGCGCAGCGAAGGATCTCGTCCGCCCGGCTGACTCCGAAGCTCGACTGGCGGACGAGATCCTTCGGTCGCTACCGCTCCCTCAGGATGACGGCTGGGCCGAGCGCCGCCTCGCTCAGATCCTCCGCCCCACCGCCGACTCCGCGATCAGCTTCGCCAGCCGCTTCTCACGCGTCTCCGGCTTCTTCGCGCTCACCACCCACCAGGTGGCCAGTTGCCGGTACGAGGGCGGGCACGACTGGAAGTAGTCCCACGCCGCGCGCTCGGCGCGGAAGCGGCGCTCGTCGGCGGGGGAGAAGGCGGCCGACTTCCGCTGCTCGTAGGAGTAGATCTCCGACCGCTCGGCGGTGCGCGCCTCGTAGGCTTTCATCCCCGCGGGCGACATGAGGCCGGCGGCGATCAGCTCCTCGGCCATCCTCAAGTTGACGCCGCTCCACGTGCTGCGCGGCCGGCGCGGCGTGAAGCGGATCTTGTAGCTCGTCTCGTCCACGCGCTTGCGGACGCCGTCTATCCACCCGTAGCAGAGCGCGCCGGCGACCGACTCGGGCCAGGTGATGCTCGGCTTGCCGCTGTCCTTCCGGTGGAAGCCGACCCACAGCTCGCGCTCGGTGGCGTGGTGCCGCTCGAGCCAGGCGCGCCAGGCGGCGGGGGTGGGGAAGAAGCGGACGACGTCGGGGTCGTTCTGACCTGCGTCCATGATACGATGGAGCGATCGCGCTTCGGGTAGAGACGGGCGTAGCGCAGGCGAAGGAGGCAGCGCGCGACGAAACGGCGTTGACAGGATGGACAGGATGCACAGGATGTGGGGGATCGGTCGATCTCGGAGCGATCCTGTCCATCCTGTCATCGTGTCACGGTGCACCGTGCAATACGAGACTCTCACTCGCCGCATCATCGGCGGCGCGATGCGCGTCCACGGCGTGCTCGGTCCAGGCTTCCTGGAATCGGTCTACCGGAGGGCGCTCGCGTGGGAGCTTCGTGTGAGTGAAATGGACGTGCAATGCGAGAAGCGACTGGACGTGCGCTACCGAGACGCGCTCGTCGGCGAGTTTGCTGCTGATCTGGTCATCGACGAGTGCGTGCTGACCGAGGCGAAGGCCGTGCGTGCACTCGCACCTGCTCACGAGGCGCAGATCGCCAACTATCTCACGGCAACCGGCATCGAGGTCGGGCTGTTGCTGAACTTCGGGTCGGATCGGCTACAGCTCAAGCGCAAGACTCGAACGTACAGGGCGAGGGCAACGGGACCGGACGAACGGGAGGGCGACGGAACCCCGTCGCCCTCAGCGCCCCATCCTGTTCATCCTGTCAGAACATCAAGACAGGATGAACAGGATGAAGGCTAGGCGGGAACGTCCTGACCGGACACCAGTAGGCGCATGAGCCTTCGCGTCACCCACGGTCGCCGCGTTCCGTCTCTGGCGCCCGGCTGGCCGTCGATTCACCGCGGGTCGGAGGCAGTCGCGTCGAGGTTTTCGGGCCGCCGGCTCCAGCTCCGCTCCTCGTTCGTCTCGTCCGCCGCCCCCCGCGGAAGCGGGTCGTTGAACGACGGGCGGGAGGACCCGCTGTTCTCCCCCTCGAGCGAGGCGATGGAGGGCGTGCCGCCGGCGTG
>Ga0307412_10001954_pt1 | contig 11400 bp, 10 predicted proteins | sample DK1Cmetagenome_3_FD_203823 | JGI IMG/M metagenome (GOLD analysis project Ga0307412, IMG submission 203823) | Maize rhizosphere microbial communities from greenhouse at UC Davis, California, United States - DK15-C-1 | ecosystem: Host-associated > Plants > Roots > Rhizosphere > Soil | place: USA...
TGTTGGCGTATTCACCCAGGAAGAACAGGGCGAAGGCCATACCCGAGTATTCGACCATGTGGCCGGCCACGATTTCCGATTCGCCTTCCACCACGTCGAAGGGGTGACGGTTGGTTTCGGCCACGATCGCCACCACGTAGATCACGAACAGCGGCAACAGCGGCAGCCAGTTCCACGACATGAACGTCAGGCCCTTGTCGGCGAACCAGCCGCGGTTCTGGACGTTCACGATCTCGGACATGTTCAGGCTGCCGGACACCAGCAGCACCGTCACCAGCACGAAGCCGATGGCCAGTTCGTACGACAGCATCTGGGCCGAGGCGCGCAAGGCGCCCAGGAACGCGTACTTGGAGTTCGACGCCCAGCCCGCCACGATCACGCCATAGACGCCGATCGAGGTGATGGCCATGATGTACAGCAGGCCGGCGTTGACGTTGGCCAACACGACCTCAGGGCCGAAGGGCACCACGGCCCAGGCGGCCAGCGCGGGCATCAGGGTGACCACGGGGGCCACGACGAACAACACCTTATTGGCCTGGCTGGGGACGACGACTTCCTTCGTCAACAGCTTGAACACGTCGGCGAACGGTTGCAGCAACCCCTTGAAGCCCACGCGGTTCGGGCCCACGCGCACGTGCATGGCGCCGATCATCTTGCGTTCCCAGTACGTCAGGTACGCGACGCACAGAATGATCGGCACGGCGATGATCACAATCTTGATGAGGGTCCAGAGGACCATCCAGACCGTCGGGCCCAGCAATGCCTGCCCGTGGCTCTCAAGAACATTAAGCCATTCCATCAGGCACGCTCCACGCTGAGTTGACCGAATGCGCCACCCAGGGCTGCGGTGTTTTCAAAGGCTGCGGAAATGCGCACGGCGCGATCGGCCACGGCATCATCCTGCACGGTTTCGAGTTCGACGGCGCCCTGGGCGCCCGCGACGCGGACCTTGACCCCGGCCGTCAGGCCCAGGCTGGTCAACGTGCGGCCGTTCATGGCGGCAGCCGGCTTCTTCGAGGCCGGGGACGCTTGCAGCGGCTCCGAACGGCGGACCATGGCGTCGGTGCGGTAGATCGGCACGTCGGCCACGCGTTCCAGGCCGCTTGCAGCCTGACCCAAGCCCAGCGGCGCCTTGACGTCGTTGGACAAGCGGCCTTCGATGCCACCGGCCAGCGCGGCGTCGCGCACGGATTCCGAGGTCTCGTCGTCAAAGCCGGCCAGGTGCAGGACGTTGCCCAGCACGCGCAGGACCTTCCAGCCCGGACGCGTCTGGCCCAACGGCGTGACCGTGCCCTTGAAGCTCTGGGCCAGGCCTTGCGCGTTGACGAACGTGCCCGAGGTTTCGGTGAACGGCGACACCGGCAGCATGACGTCGGCCCATTCGGCGGCAGCCGAGCGGTACGGCGTCAAGGCGACGGCGAATTGCGCGCCGCGCAGCGCGGCGATCGCTTGCTGGCCGTTGTCGGCATCCAGCAGCGGCTCGGCGTGCAGCACGATGTAGGCCTTCAGCGGTTCCGCCAGCATCTCAGCGGCAGTCTTGCCGCCCTTGCCCGGAACGGCGCCAGCCAGGTAACCGCCGACGGTGTTGCCGCCGGAGGTCAGGAAGCCGAACTTGCCGCCGGCCAGATCCGCCACGGCGCGGCCGTTGGCGGCCAGCGTCGATGCCTGGGCGCTGGCCACGGCCAGGTTGCCCATCAGCACGGCGGTGTTGGCGCCGGAAGCCAGGCTGGCGGCGATGATCTTGGCGTTTTCGCCCGGGGTGACCGAGGCGAATTCGGCCGGAACGGCCTGGTCCTTGGCTTGCGCCAGGGCCACGGCCACTTCGGCCAGCGCACGCGGCAGCTCGGACGGCGCCACGGTAATGCGGGCGGCGACGGGCATCAGGGGATCGTCAGCGGCGCTGTCGACCATCAGGATCTGCGTGCCGCGCTTGGCCGCCTGGCGCAGGCGTTGCGCCATCAGCGGATGGTCCTTGCGCAGGAACGAGCCGACGACCAGGACGCGGTCCAGGTTGTCGAGTTCGGCGATGGGCATGCCCAACCACGGCGCACCGGTCAACGCGGCGTCAAAGGCCGGGTCGGTCTGGCGCAGGCGGAAGTCGATGTTCTCGGAGCCCAGCGCGCGGACCAGACGGCCCAGCAGCGCATATTCTTCGGTGGTGGCGTATTCGGACGCCAGCGCGCCGATCTGGCCAGCGCCGAAGCTGTCGCGGACGCGCGACAGGCCTTGGGCGACGGCTTGCAGCGCATCGGCCCAGGAAGCTTCCTGCCACTTGCCATCGGTGCCCTTGATCATCGGGGCGGACAGACGGTCGTCGCTGTTCAGGCCTTCATACGAGAAGCGGTCGCGGTCGCTGATCCAGCATTCGTTGATGGCTTCGTCTTCGAACGGCACCACGCGCATGACGCGGTCGCCCTTGACCTGGACCACCAGGTTGGCGCCCAGGCTGTCGTGCGGGCTGACCGAACGGCGGCGAGCCAGTTCCCAGGTCCGCGCGCTGTAGCGGAAGGGCTTGGAGGTCAGCGCGCCCACCGGACAGATGTCGATCATGTTGCCCGACAGTTCGGACTCGATCGAGCGGCCGACGAACGTCGTGATCTCGGAGTGTTCGCCACGGCCCAGCATGCCGAGCTCCATGACGCCGGCGATTTCCTGGCCAAAGCGCACGCAGCGGGTGCAGTGGATGCAGCGGCTCATTTCCTCGGCGGAAACCAGCGGGCCCAGGTCCTTGTGGAAGACGACGCGCTTTTCCTCTTGGTAACGCGAGGAAGAACCACCGTAGCCCACGGCCAGATCCTGCAGCTGGCATTCGCCGCCCTGATCGCAGATCGGGCAGTCGAGGGGGTGATTGATGAGCAAGAATTCCATCACCGATTTCTGAGCGGCGCGAGCCTTCTCAGAGCAGGTGTGGACGACCATGCCGTTGGTCACGGGCGTGGCGCAGGCGGGCAGCGCCTTGGGCGCTTTTTCCACTTCAACCAGGCACATCCGGCAGTTGGCCGCGATGGACAGTTTCTTGTGGTAGCAGAAATGCGGCACGTAAAGCCCGACTTTCTGAGCGGCATGCATGACCATGCTGCCTTCGGGCACTTCGACCTGATTGCCGTCGACGGTTAGTTCAACCATTGCTGTTCCTGAGACCTACAGATATTGCGGGACCACACAAGACTTATGCTCGATGTGGTGCGCGAATTCGTCGCGAAAATGCTTGAGGAAGCCACGGACGGGCATGGCGGCGGCGTCACCCAGGGCGCAGATGGTGCGGCCCATGATGTTGCCTGCCACGTTGTCCAGCAAGTCCAGATCTTCCGGACGGCCGTGACCGTTTTCGATGCGGTGCACCATGCGGTAGAGCCAGCCGGTGCCCTCACGGCACGGCGTGCACTGGCCGCAGCTTTCCTCGAAATAGAAGTACGACAGACGCAGCAGCGACTTCACCATGCAGCGCGTTTCGTCCATGACGATCACCGCGCCAGAACCGAGCATCGAGCCGGCCTTGGCGATGGAGTCATAGTCCATCGTGCATTCCATGATGATGTCGGCCGGCAGCACCGGGGCGCTGGATCCGCCGGGGATCACGGCCTTCAGTTTCTTGCCGCCGCGCATGCCGCCCGCCAGTTCCAGCAGGGTCGAGAACGGGGTGCCCAGCGGGATCTCGTAGTTGCCGGGGCGTTCGACGTCGCCGGTGATCGAGAACAGCTTGGTGCCGCCGTTGTTCGGCTTGCCGACTTCCAGGTAGGCCTGGCCGCTGTTGCGGATGATCCACGGCACCGCCGCGAACGTTTCGGTGTTGTTGATCGTGGTGGGCTTGCCGTACAGGCCGAAGCTGGCCGGGAACGGCGGCTTGAAGCGCGGTTGGCCCTTCTTGCCTTCCAGCGATTCCAGCAGCGCGGTTTCTTCGCCACAGATGTAGGCGCCGTAACCGTGGAACGCGTGCAGCTGGAAGCTGTAGTCCGAACCCAGGATCTTGTCGCCCAGGAAGCCGGCGGCGCGCGCCTCTTCCAGCGCTTCTTCGAAGCGTTCATACACTTCGAAGATTTCACCGTGGATGTAGTTGTAGCCGACGCTGATGCCCATGGCGTAGGCCGCGATGGCCATGCCTTCAATCACGATGTGCGGATTGAAGCGCAGGATGTCGCGGTCCTTGAACGTGCCCGGCTCGCCTTCGTCCGAGTTGCAGACAAGGTACTTCTGGCCCGGGAAGGCGCGCGGCATGAAGCTCCACTTCAGGCCGGTCGGGAAACCCGCGCCGCCACGGCCGCGCAGACCCGACGCCTTGACTTCGGCGATCACGTCTTCCGGCTTCATGCCGGTGGTGAGGATCTTCTTCAGGGCTTCGTAGCCGCCGCGCTTGACGTAGTCGGCCAGGCGCCAGTTGGCGCCGTCGACGTCGGCCATGATCTGCGGCTGGATGTGCCGGCCATGCAGGCACATCGAATTGGACACGTCGTTCAGCGGATTGGGATCCAGCCCTTGCGCGAACTGCTTGTACAGGTCGGGCGCGTTCATGCCGACTCTCCTTGCACCTTGAGGGCCGCGACCAGCGCGTCCAGCTTCTCGTCGGTCATGCGCACGCACATATGCTTGTTGTTCACGATCAGCACGGGGGAATCGCCGCAAGCGCCCATGCATTCGCCTTCAACCAGCGTGAACTGGCCGTCGGCGGTGGTTTGACGGTAGTCGACACCCAGCTTGCGCTTGAGGTATTCGCCGGCACGATCGCCATCGCGCAAGGCACAGGGCAAGTTCGTGCAGACGGCGATCTTGTTCTTGCCGACGGGCTTGACGTCGAACATGTTGTAGAACGTGGCGACTTCCTGCACCGCGATGGGCGGGACGCCAATGTAATTGGCCACATCTTCAATAGTTTCGGTAGCCAACCAGCCCTTCTCTTCTTGCGCGATGGCAAGCGAGGCCATGATGGCGGACTGCCGCTGGTCGGCCGGGAACTTCGCGAGTTCTCGGTCGATTTTCTGGTAGGCCTGTTCGGAAAGCAGCATAGTTTGAATCCGGGTTATGCGGGCGTGCTCGTGACTGTCTGGGCGGATCAGCGATCGATCTCGCCGAAAACGATGTCCTGCGTACCAATGATGGTGACGGCGTCGGCGATCATGTGACCGCGCGACATTTCGTCCAGCGCTTGCAGGTGGACAAAGCCGGGGGCCCGAATCTTCAGGCGGTAAGGCTTGTTGGCGCCATCCGACACCAGATAGATGCCGAACTCGCCCTTCGGGTGCTCCACCGAGGCAAACGCTTCGCCCGGCGGCACGTGGAAACCTTCGGTGAAGAGCTTGAAATGGTGAATCAGCTCTTCCATGTTGGTCTTCATGGCGGTGCGCGAAGGCGGGGCGATCTTGTGATTCTCGATCATGACCGGACCCGGGTTGTTGCGCAGCCATTCCACGCACTGGCGGATGATGCGATTGCTTTCACGCATTTCGGCGATGCGGACCAGATAGCGGTCGTAGCAGTCGCCGTTGACACCCACGGGGATGTCGAAATCGAGCAAGTCATAGACTTCGTAGGGCTGCGTCTTGCGCAAGTCCCAGGCGACGCCCGAGCCGCGCAGCATCGGGCCGGTGAAGCCCAGCGCCTTGGCGCGTTCGGGATCGACCACGCCGATGCCCACCAGGCGCTGTTTCCAGATGCGGTTGTCGGTGAGCAGCGTTTCGTACTCGTCGACGCAGGCCGGGAAGCGGTTGGTGAAGTCTTCGATGAAATCCAGCAGCGAGCCCGAACGCGCGTCGTTCATCAAGCGCATTTCTTTGTCGCCGCGGTATTTGCTGGAGTCGCCGTACTGCGGCATCGTGTCGGGCAGGTCGCGGTAGACGCCGCCCGGACGGTAGTAGGCCGCGTGCATGCGCGCGCCCGAGACGGCTTCGTAGCAGTCCATCAGGTCTTCGCGTTCACGGAAGGCGTACAGGAACACGGCCATGGCGCCGACGTCCAGCGCGTGCGAACCCAGCGACATCAGGTGGTTCAACAGACGCGTGATCTCGTCGAACATGACCCGGATGTACTGGGCGCGCAACGGGGCTTCGACGCCCAGCAGCTTTTCGATGGCCATGACGTAAGCGTGCTCGTTGCACATCATGGACACGTAGTCCAGGCGGTCCATGTAGGGCAGCGCCTGGATGTAGGTCTTGTGTTCGGCCAGCTTTTCGGTGGCACGGTGCAACAGCCCGATGTGCGGGTCGGCGCGCTGGATGACTTCGCCGTCCAGTTCCAGCACCAGGCGCAACACACCGTGCGCGGCCGGATGCTGAGGGCCGAAGTTGAGCGTGTAGTTCTTGATTTCTGCCATGATTTAACGCCCCAAGCCGTAGGAGTCTTCGCGGACCACGCGCGGGGTGATCTCGCGCGGATCGATCGTGACCGGCTGGTAGATGACGCGCCGTTGTTCGGGGTCGTAACGCATTTCGACGGTGCCGGACAAGGGGAAGTCCTTGCGGAACGGATGGCCGATGAAGCCGTAGTCGGTCAGGATGCGGCGCAGGTCCGGGTGGCCTTCGAAGACGATGCCGTACAGGTCGAAGGCTTCGCGTTCGAACCAACCCACGGTCGGCCAGCATTCCATCAGCGACGCGATGATCGGGAATTCATCGTCCGTGGCCCAGGTGCGGACACGCAGGCGCCAGTTGTTCTCGATCGACAGCAGGTGGATCACCACGGCGAAGCGCGCGCGGTGGATCTTGGTGCTGGTTTCCTCGGGCAGCTGGCGGGTGCCGTTGCCCCACGTCAGGTAGTCGACGCCACAGAGGTCGATACAGGTTTCAAAGCGCAAGCCGGCTTCGGTGCGCAGCTTGTTGCAGACGGCGAACCACTGCGGCGCGGGCACTTCGAGCGTCAGCTCGCCCAACGCCTCGGTCAGCGCGATATCCGCGCCGAGGGTGGTCTGCAAATTGTTTTTCAGGGTTTCGAGCCTGGTCATCATCTTGTACGCTTAGGTGAACCGATACGCTGGATTCGCAAGGCCTGCGGCAACGACTGCCGCCGGCGGGGCGAAGGCTCAGCGCGCAATCGTGTTGGTCAGACGGATCTTGTTCTGCATTTGCAGCAAGCCGTAGACCAGCGCCTCGGCCGTGGGCGGGCAGCCCGGCACGTAGACGTCTACCGGTACGATCCGATCGCAGCCACGAACCACCGAATACGAGTAGTGGTAGTAGCCGCCGCCATTGGCACAGGAACCCATGGAAACCACCCAACGCGGCTCGGGCATCTGGTCGTAGACCTTGCGCAGCGCCGGCGCCATCTTGTTGCACAGCGTGCCAGCGACGATCATCAGATCGGACTGACGCGGGCTGGGCCGGAAGATGATGCCGAACTGGTCCAGGTCGTAGCGGGCCGCGCCCGCGTGCATCATCTCAACCGCGCAACAGGCCAGACCGAAGGTCATGGGCCACATGGAGCCGGTCTTCGCCCAATTAAGGAACTTGTCGGCGCTGGTTGTGATGAACCCTTGCTTGAGAATGCCGTCTATAGCCATATTCGTCTCTGATAGCGTGCTGTGAAAAAACCCGGAGGGGTTATTCCCAGTCCAGCGCGCCCTTTTTCCATTCGTAGATGAAGCCGACGGTCAACACGGCTAGGAAAACCATGACCGTCCAGAAACCGACGAGCCCGACTGTGCCTTGGGCGATGGCCCACGGGAACAGGAACGCGATTTCCAGGTCGAAAAGAATGAACAGAATCGCCACCAGGTAGTAGCGCACGTCAAACTTCATGCGGGCGTCTTCAAACGCTTCGAAGCCGCACTCATAGGGCGACAGCTTCTCAGCGTAAGGACGCCGCGGGCCAAGGAGGGAGCCGGCCGTTAGAAGCGCGAACCCGATAAGGGTGGCCACTACGATAAACAGCAGGACGGGAAAATACTGTTGCAGGTTCATTCAGGCGTCCGTCAAATGCGCAAACCTTAGGATTGTAGCATTCGCGTGGTTACTTCCGGCTGAACTCTGTAGCTTGAATAACAGGTGAAAGACTGCATTCCTCAAATGGAACAATCGCAGTCTCCGGCAGAGAACCCGAAGGATACAGGACTCTCCTGACAAGCACCTTCGGAACGCTAAAAAACCGCTCGATCGGACGAAAAAAAGCCACCCCGAAAGGTGGCTTTATACGAACGGGCCGAAGCCCGTTCGTTCGCTTGCGCTTTGAATCCAGACAGGGCTTGCGCCCTGCGTTGGATTAGAAGCGGTGGCGGATACCGACGCCGACAGCGGTCGACTTCAGGTCGTCGATGAAGGCGTAGTTCTTGGCGTACGAACCGTAGGCGTACAGGTTGGTGCGCTTCGACAGGTCGTAGGTGTAGCCCAGCGAGTAGACTTGGGTCGACTCGTCGCCGCCGGTCAGCTTGGTGTTGCTGGGGTCAACCATTTGCCACGAACCGAACAGGCTGCTTGCGCCGCCGATCGGGGCGGACAGGCCGACCATGTACGAGTTGGCCTTGAAGCCATCAGCAAAGGCGTTGGCGCCGAAGTTGATGCTGCCCAGGTTGGTGTCGACGCCTTGACCAGCGAACCAGCCGTCGGTCGTGCGAGCGTAGGCCAGAGCCAGCTTGACGACTTCAAAGTCGTACGAACCGCCGATGGCGTACTGACGCGGGGTAGCATCGCTCGATGCGCCCGGCAGCTTGTTCGAGCCGTTCAGTTGGTCGTACGTCAGGGCTGCATTCAACGGGCCGTTGACATAGCGCAGACCGGTCGTGATGGCGCGGGTGTTGTCGGCGGTCTTGAAGCCGGTTTGAGCCGTGTTGGTGTCGTTCACGTTGAACGAGTAGCCAACGCCGAACTGGAAGCCGCTGAACGACGGGGTCTGATACATGACCATGTTGTCGTAGCGGTTCGTGTTGGCGGCGCTCAGAGCCACGCCGATGTTAGCTTGACCGAAGCCAGCGCCGAACGGATCGATCGAGCCGAAGTACTTCGACGCGATGTTGGTTTGGCGACCGAAGTCCAGTTGGCCCCAGCTGTCGCTGGCCAGACCGACGGTGGCTTGACGACCGAACAGGCGGCCGCCTTGAGCGGAGTTGCCGTTACCGGAGTTGAAACCCGATTCCAGTTGGAAAACAGCGCGCAGGCCGTCACCCAGGTCTTCCGAGCCACGCAGACCCCAGCGCGAACCGTTCTGGACGCCGTTGATCATGCCGAAACGGCTGCCGTTCAGGGCATCGTTCGCAGCACCGCTGATCTTGTTGTAGCCGAGGCCCGTGTCGATGATGCCGTACAGGGTGACAGACGTTTCTGCCTGGGCGACACCGGCGAAACCGGCGAGCAGGGCGGCAGCGAGCAGAGTCTTTTTCATTTAAGAAATCTCCGTTGATTTGAGTGACAAGAGCAGCAATCCAGCAAACCAGCCTGCCGCCCCCCTAACTCCGCGAAGGGAAGTTGACGCTATTGCATCAAAAATCGGGGGGACTGGCTATGGTCGGCATCAGAAAAGTGCTGGTTTACGACACCCCTGTTGGGATCTTGCAACATCACGCGAACACGGCACCAAAGGTGCTAGGGATTACCCTCGGTTAAACAGGCAAGCCCGTATCCATGCGACTTTCAGCCCTGCCCCCAATTAATTCGGGCATCTTTACCGGCCCCTTTCAATCCCCTTTCTGGCCGCCATCGAGGCGCTTTCCATCTTAACGGGGGTTCCGGCCGGGACGTCCGGAGCCTTGCCTGCCCGTGATGGCGTGGCCCGAAAATAACATTGTTATTAATAAAAATCGTCGATATTATCGACCTGATCCCGTTACCACCGCCGCCCCGCCCCATGCCCTCCCCCACCGCCCGCGCCGACCGCAATGAACGCCTTCACGCGCTGCGCCGCCAATTGATCCTGGATGCCGCCCAGCGCGTGTTCGAACGGGACGGGCTGGAGAAAACGACGATCCGGGCGATTGCCAAGGAGGCCGGCTGCACCACGGGCGCGATCTACCCCTGGTTTGCCGGCAAGGAAACCATCTACGGCGCGCTGCTGGACGAATCGCTGCAGCGCTTGCATGCGCATTTGGCCGACGCGGCCACCACCGGCGACGCACCGGCCGCCGCGCGGCGGGCCATCCGCACCTTCTTCGGCTATTACGCCGAGCGGCAGACGGACTTTTCGCTGGGCATGTATTTGTTCCAGGGGCTGGGGCCGCGCGGCCTGGGCCGGGAAATGGACGAGAAGCTCAACGCGCGCCTGCGGCAGTGCGTGGACCTGCTGGGCGTTGCCCTGGCCCGCACGAAAGGCTGGGACGCTGCCGCCGTGGCCGTCGAGCAGATGAATCTCTTCACCTACCTGATGGGGTTATTGCTGCTGCTGCACACCCATCGCCTGAAATCCCTGGGCCAGCATGCCGATGCGCTGCTGGACCACTACTGCCTCGCCCTGGAGCAACGATGACCGCAACCGTCCTGGCCGCCGACACCGACATCCCGCTGATCAGCCTGGCCGACTTTCATATTTTGCTGGCCGATCAGCATCCATTCTCGTTGCTGCTGGGTATCGACATCCTGCGCATTGGCCGCGGCACGGCGCGCGCGGTGCTGCCCGCCCGCGAGGCCCACCAACGCCTGGGCGGTATCGTGGCGGGGCCCATGCTGATGGGCTTGGCCGACCTGGCCATGTATGCCGCCGTGGTGGGCGCCACCGGCCTGGCACACGCCGTCACGGCCAGCCTGACCATCAACTTCCTGCGCAAAAGCCCCCCGGGCGCGATTTACGCCGACGCCCGCTTGCTGAAGGTGGGTCGTTTGTCGGCCGGCGAAGTCATCCTGACCGGCGAAGGCTCGGACGAGCCGCTCGCCCACATCGTGAGCACGTGGTCCGTGCCGAAGCCATGAGCCAGCGCATCAGCATCTTGGGGATGGGCGGCACCGGAACGCTGGCCGCGCGGCGGCTGCTCGAGGCCGAACCGGACATCGCGTTGACCGTCTACGACATTGATCCCGAACGCTGCGAGGACTTCCGCGGTTCGGCCACGCTGGCCACCTCGGCCCGCGAAGCCCTGGCGGAATCGGACACCATCGTGCTGGCCCTGCCGCGGGAACGCGAGATCGACCGCACGCTGGAGCGTTTCAGCGACGGCGAAGTCACGGCGCCCGTCGCCGGCAAGCAGATCATCGACCTGGCCCCTCCTCCCGGTGAACGGGCGCGCCGCCTGGGGCTGGCGATCGCAAGCGCGGGGGGCCGCTACACCAGCATGCCCGGACTGGCGGCGGAAGACGTCAGCACACGCCTACTGCGCGTCCTGCACTGCCCGGCGTGACGTGCAGTAGCGTTCGGCCACTGCGACGCAAACCGACAGCCAGGCCAGCCCGAACGTGAAACCCGCCACGACATCGCTGGCAAAGTGGACCTGCAGCAGAATGCGGCTGAGTCCGATCGCCGTGATCAGCGCGGCGAAAAGGGCCACGCAGGGCCACC
>Ga0307412_10001956_pt1 | contig 11396 bp, 12 predicted proteins | sample DK1Cmetagenome_3_FD_203823 | JGI IMG/M metagenome (GOLD analysis project Ga0307412, IMG submission 203823) | Maize rhizosphere microbial communities from greenhouse at UC Davis, California, United States - DK15-C-1 | ecosystem: Host-associated > Plants > Roots > Rhizosphere > Soil | place: USA...
CACCGGCGGCATCGACCGGCTGTTCAAGTTGATCGAACAGCGCGCCGGGCATTGGCTGGCGATGGAAGTGGAAGAAACCAAGATTCAGCTGACCCACGCCGACCAGCGCCACGTGGCCCTGGACCGGATCGAGCCGGGCCTTAGCGTCGATCTGAGCCGGGCCTTGTTCGAGTCGGCGATCGACGGCTTGCTGGAGCGGGTACGTGACAGCGTCACGCAGTTGCTCAACGATGCCAACGTGCGCGTTGATCAGGTCGACACGGTGTTCTTCACCGGAGGCTCCAGCGGCATCCCGGCGCTGCGCAACAGCGTCTCGGCAATGCTGCCCCAGGCGCGGCATGTGGAAGGCAATATCTTCGGCAGTATCGGCAGCGGGTTGGCGATCGAAGCGATGAAGCGGTATGGGAGCCAGGACTGATCCAGGACCGAGGCGCCCCCTTCGCGAGCAGGCTCGCTCCCACAGTTGACCGCGTTCTTTCTGAAGAAACTCGATTAAATGTAGGAGCGAGCCTGCTCGCGAAAGCGGCAGACCAGGCAATGCACCTACCGGATCAAACCATCCCCACCTGCTTCAACTCGCTCTTGAGATACGCATAGTAGATCGGCCCCGCCACCACCCCCGGCAGGCCGAACGCGGCTTCGAATACCAGCATCGCCATCAGCAGTTCCCAGGACTTGGCGCTGATCTGCCCGCCGACAATGCGGGCGTTGAGGAAGTATTCGAGCTTGTGGATCACGATCAGGTAACCCAGCGCCGCCACCGCCACCCAGATCGACAGCGACAGCGCGACGATGGTGATCAGCGTGTTGGACATCAGGTTGCCGATAACCGGCAACAGCCCCAGCAGGAACGTCATCACGATCAAGGTCTTGGTCAGCGGCAGGTGGATGCCGAACAGCGGCAGCACCACCGCCAGGAAGATCCCGGTGAAGAACGTGTTGAGCATGGAAATCTTGATCTGGGCAAATACGATGTTGCGAAACGCCTTGACCAGCAGGTTCAGGCGATCGAACAGCGCAGCGGCCAGGGGTTTACGCTTGGTCAGGTCGGGGATGCGCTGCAAGGCAATGATCGCCCCCAACACCATGCCGATCAGCAGCGTCACGAACATGTGGGCCGCGTCCTTGCCCACCAGTTGCAAGTCGCTCAGGTGCTTGCTCACCCAATCACTGATCGCCACCCGGAACTCGGCCGCACTGGCCGGCAGGTAGGCATCGATGAAAGGCGGCAATTGCCCGCGGGCGCGGTCGACCACGCCCATGAATTTATCGAGGGATGCGCCTGGGTTCTCTGCTTCATGCAGCAGGAAGCTGATGGCTCCGGCGAAGATCAGCGACAGCACGCTCACCACCAGCGTGCCCAGCAAGGCCACCGCCAGCCAGCGGGCGCGCCGGCCTTCGATCAGCCGTTGCAACTGCGGCGTGAGCATGTTGACCAGTTCGAACACCAGCAACCCGGCCAACAGGCTCGGCAACAGGCGCAGCGGCAACACTAGCAACAACCCACCGAAAATGATCACCCAACTGATCACCAACAACACATGACGCTGAGAAAACGTTGGCATACAGCCCCAGGACAAAAAACGGCTTGAAAGGATTGGCAGTCTGCCAGCGATCCACCAGCAGCACTAGAGATTGTATCGGCCGACCTTGGTCGCAGTTCAGGTGTTTTTTTGCAGTGGCTGTGCCGGCCCCATCGTCGGATCGCCGCCCGGAGCAAGCTCGCTCCCACAGGGATTGGCGTTGCCCGGTCCACTGTGGGAGCGAGCTTGCTCGCGATAGGGGCCCCGCGTATTCGATTATTTTTTCTTCAGGCAGTCGCTCATGAACGCCTTGCGGGCATCACCCTTGAGCGCCTGCTCGGTGGCGGTGGCGTTGCAGGTCTTCATGCGTTCCTGCGGCGTGCTGGGTGCAGCGGCGGCGGCCGGAGCGGCCTTCAGGCAGTTGCTCATGAATGCCTTGCGTTCATCACCCTTGAGCGCCTTGGTGGTGGCCTCGGCGTTGCAGGTGGTCATCTTGGTTTGCTGGGCCGTGGCGGCGAAGCCTTGGGAACAGAGCAGCAAACCGATCATCAACAAAGGCACACGGAGCATCTTCATGGTGTTTCTCCTGGTTGCCGCACAAAGGTACGGCGATGGGTGCAGTGTAGACAAAGCCTGTTACACCTTCATCCATTGATCTTCTATGCTGACCTACCGCTTTCGTCGGATCGCCGCCCGGAGCAAGCCCGCTCCCACATTCGACCGAGTTTCTTCAGGCAGAATGCGACCAATTGTGGGAGCGGGCTTGCTCGCGAAGAACGATAACGCCGTCCTCCTGACGATCTACACCCCAGCAGCCTTCAACCGCTCCGCATGCTCGACAAACAACCGGATCGGCTCCGCCCCCCGGCCCACCAACCCCAGCGACTGATTGACAATGTCGAAATGGTCCAGCGGATAATCATCACGAATCACCGTGCCCAGGTGCGAACTGTAGCGCCCGACCATGCCGTCGCACTGCCCCGCCTCGCGCACGAAGGTCCGGGCAAACAACCGACAACTTCGGTTCGTGCCATCGAACACGTTGCGGCCCCTGTCGGTCTTGCCCGGCTGCAGCGTTCCGGACCAGGAGTAATAACGCACGCCATTGACCTCTTCCGGGCCGTGCCCACCCCAGGTGGACGGCAAGCCCTGTGGATAACGTTCATTGAACAGTGCCACCCCGGCGGTTGTCAGCGACGCGTGGGAGGCATCGAGGTCAGCCGGCAATCGTGGGCCGCGATAGCCAGTATCCAGCAAGCACATCAGCACATTGATCAGTCGCAGCAGGGCACTGAGCAACCGCCCCTTGGCGCTGTCGGCCGGGTAGTGGATCTGCAGGTAATCGGCCAATTCGGAACCGTGGTTGGTGCCGGCCACCGACGTGACCGATGCCACCAGGTCAGGACGCTTGGCGGCAGCATAACGAGCGGTAAGACTGCCTTGGCTATGGCCGATCAGGTTGACCTTCTGCGCTCCGGTCTGCTGCAGCACCTCCTCGATCCGCGCCAACAGCTGCTCACCGCGCACCTCGGATGAATGCAGGGGCGAGACCTTCACCGGAATCACCACCGCCCCGCCCCGGCGCAGCGCCTCCACGATGCCATACCAGTACGGATACAAGACCAGGCGAATGAAACCGAGCATGCCCGGGACCAGTACCAGCGGGTAGCGAGTGGCGCAGCGTTGCGACATGGCGACATCCTTGCGATCAAGAGGGGGGCAGCATCAGCACCGATGATGACCCGTCTATGACAGCAATGTCACTTCAGCCCGATCACAGCAGGACCCAGGCCATCAGAACGTCCGGGCCAGCGCCAGCAAGCGCTGCTCGGCCTCGGCGCAAGATTGCGCGAAGCTGTGCTCGGTCGACTCCTCGCCTTCGGCCGCCACCACCATCACATCATTGATGCCGATAAAGCCCAGGACGGCTCGCAGCCACGTGTCAGCATGGTTCATGGCCTCCAGTTGACCGCCAGGACCAAAGCCGAAATCACCACGGCTGGTCACGATCAGGGCCTTCTTGCCCAGCACCAGCGGCTCGTACTGCGAAACACCGTTGTCCAGGCTGTGATTGAACGTCAGGCCGATGCGCACGATCTGGTCAATCCAGGCCTTCACACCGCTAGGCACGCCAAAATTGTGCATGGGCGCGGAGATCACCAACCGGTCGTGGGCCTTCAGCTCCGCCACCAGGCTGTCGCTCAACGCCAGGTCGGCCTGCATGGTCAGCGGCCGCGCCTGAGGCTCTGGATAAAACGCCGCGGCGATAAAGGCTTCATTCACCGCAGGCATGACGGTGCGGCCGACTTCACGGCGGGTCGGCAAGGACTGAGGATTGGCGGCCTGCCAGGCCGTTATGAACGCTTCCGTCAAGCGCCGGGAATGGGAACGCTCGCCGCGCGGGCTGCCGTGTACGACAAGAATGCTGCTCATCTGTAACTCCTTGATAGCGACTACAATCGGAACTGCTAGTGGCCTGCAGCTTGAGCCGTTGTAGCGCTCAGGCTCAAATGAGCGTTAATTGATCGGGATGAGCTGTATTCATCCATAGGAGATTTCTGAATGTTCGCTCCTCTCCCCCTCAATGCCTTGCGAGCCTTCGAGTCCGCGGCGCGGCTGCTCAGCTTCAAGGCTGCGGCAGAAGAGCTGTCGGTCACGCCGACAGCGATTTCCCATCAGATTCGCTCGCTGGAAAGCTGGCTGGGGATGCCATTGTTCGAACGCCTGCCGCGCCGGGTGCGTCTCACCGACGCCGGGCAGCGTTTATTCCACAGCTTGCACGGGGCATTGCTGGACATTGCACAGAGCGTCGACAGCCTGCGCCCGCAACGCAGCACGACCCACCTGACGATTTCCACCACCGCAGCGTTTGCCGCCCTGTGGCTCGTGCCGCGCCTGGGCCGGTTCTATGGACGCCACCCAAACATCAACGTGCGGCTGGACACCCATTGCGATGTCATCGACCTGCACCAGGACGCCAGCGTCGATCTGGTGGTGCGTTACAGCCTGGACACCTACTCGAACCTGTACGGGCTGTGCCTGTTCGATGAACGCTTCGGCGTGTATGGCTCGCCGGAGCAAGTGGCGCTGGCAACCCGGCAACCGCCAACGCTGATCAGCGTGCGTTGGCATAACTCCAAGCTATACGCCCTTGGCTGGGAAGCGTGGTGCGCCCAGGCGGGTGAATCCTGGCTGACCCGCGAACCCTGCATGCGTGAATACGACGAAGAGCACTACGCCCTGCAAGCGGCAATTGCCGGGCAAGGGCTGGTACTGGCGAGCAATATCCTGGTTTCAGAGAGCGTCGCCAGTGGCCTGCTGGTGGGCTATCGCCCGCAAATCCAGATCGACGGCGCGGGCTATAGCGCGCTGTGCGTCCCTGGCCGTGAACGGCATCCGCCGGTGCGGGCGTTTTTCCAATGGGTTGAAGAGGAAGCGCGGTTGTCCGGGCATGACCTGAAAAACCCCGTAAAACTTTTACAGGGGCGCGTCACTCAGAACTAGAGCGATCACGCCAGCAGAGCGTGGCGCCCTACCGGATCAGCCTCCAGGAGAACGAGATGAGCGACATGCATTTATCCGACGTCACGACCCTGCGCGAACGTGCGCGCCAGAACGTCCAGAACGGCGCGGTCACCGAAGGCTACAACGCCGATCGCCAGGAAATCATCCGCCTGCTGAACGAAGCACTGGCCACCGAATTGGTCTGCACGCTGCGCTACAAGCGCCATTACTTCATGGCCACCGGCCTGAAGGCCAGCGTCGCGGCAAGCGAGTTCCTCGAACACGCCAACCAGGAATCCGAACACGCCGACCGGCTCGCCGAACGCATTGTGCAATTGGGCGGCGAACCGGAATTCAACCCCGACCTGTTGACCCGGCACTCCCATGCCCAATACGTGGCCGGCAATACGCTGAAGGAAATGGTGTTCGAAGACTTGGTGGCCGAACGGATCGCCATCGACAGCTACCGGGAAATCGTGCAGTACATCGGCGAAAAAGACCCGACCACGCGGCGCATCTTCGAAGACATCCTGGCCCAGGAAGAAGAGCACGCCGATGACATGGCCGATATCCTGGCAGATCTCTGATACGCCTTTGGGCCTCATCGCGAGCAAGCTCGCTCCCACATTGATCGGATTTCTTTCGAAACATGCGATCCCACGTGGGAGCGAGCTTGCTCGCGATGAGGCCAGTTGCCCCACCGCAAAATCTGCCTATCGAGTCGGCTTGACCGTCACCGGCGCCTTGCCCGCCTTCATCTGCTCAAGCAACGGCGCGCACTGGTTCGGCTCCCCACCGCTCGGTGCCACCAGGGCCAGCAGGCCTGCCGCCGGCGCGGCGATGACGCCCAGGGCAACCATCCCGGCACCGCGCAGCATCAGCGGTACGGCCTTTACCCCGGCGGCGGGCTTGGCAAACGTGCCCCGCACATACAGCGGCGAACGCAGGGAAATCAACCGCCACCCCTTGGACTCCGGGGTGACGGTCAGGTCCAACCGCTCGGTCGCCATGTTCGCCGTGCCGTCGATATAGATGATCGCGTTCTCGGTGTCGAACACGAACAGGCGCGTGGTTGCCAGGCCGGTCTTGATATCGAAGTCAGCCGCTGCGCAGTTGATCTTCACTTCCTTGTCGCCAAAGATTTTTCCCACCACGTAATTGCCGACGTTGAGGCCTGCCAGCTCCATCAGCTCGCGGCTGATGGCGCCGTCGTTGATCAACATTTTCAAGCTGCCGTTGGAGGTGCCCAACAACGCCGCCACCGAATTGCCGCGACCGGAAATATCCGCGTCACCGTTGAGCTCGCCGAAACTGGTCTTCATCGGCTCGAAGCCCGGGAACAGTTGCTTGAGCTTGAAGCCACGCGCGGTCAATTTCGCCTGGCCTTCGAGAGGGTGGGTGTGGCCATTGAGGCGGATCTGCGCATCGAGCCGACCGCCGGCCACGCCAAAGCGCAAGGGCTCCAGGCTCAACTGGCCATCGTTGAGCACCAGGTGCGTGTAGAGATCGGTAAACGGCAACTGCTCGCTGTGGACGATACGTTTACCGGTGAATTCAACGTCGGCGTCCATCGCGCTCCAGCGCTCGGTGCGAAACTCCTCCACCGGCAAGACCTTGTCGGACGGCTGTTTGCTGGCGCCGCCGCGGGCTTTCTGCTCGGCATTGGAATCCGCGCCGATCAGCGGCGCCAAATCGCTGAACAGCAATTGGTCGGACACCAGCGCACCACTGAGTTTCGGCCGGGGCTGGCTGGCGACGTAGGCCAGGTTGCCATGGATATCGCTGTCGCCGATCTTGCCGTTGAACCCTTCATAGCGAAACTGGGCGCCGTCTGGCTCATGAAGCTTGGCGATCAATCGACCGTCCGTGGAATAGGGTGGCGAATCCGGCAAGGTCACGCCCGTTAGCGGATAAAGGTTGGCCAGGCTGTTGCCGGCCAGTTTCAAGCGCAGGTCCAAGGCGCCGAGATTCTTCGGGTCGGTCAGCGTACCGGCCAGTTCGACGCGGGTGTCGCCGACCTTCGCCTGGGCCTGCAATGGGAAAGGCTGCGACGCATCTTGCAGGGCGAGCAAACCGCCGACCTTGCCGGACCCGCCCAGATTCTGCCCGTGGTATTGCCCGTTGACCTTGAAGGCAAAGGCATAGTCCTGTGGCGTCGCCCCTTGCTCTCGAAGTTTGCTGGCGGCTTTCTCACCCACGATATCGCTGAAAGCAATGGGCTTGCCCAGCGGATCGATCACCAGGTCGAGACGGGTCTTGAGTGTCTGATCATCGAGGGTGACGTGGCCCTTGTCGAAGCCGATGGCGCCGATGTCCACCACCCAGCTGGACGGTTTGGCGTCCGGGTCTTTTGGATCGAACTGAAACGTCCAATTGGCGCGCCCATCGGCCAGGCGCTGCAGGCTAGCGTCGGGTCCGGTCAGGTCGATGCGTGGGATGGCCACGCGCCGGGCCAGCAGCGCCAGGGGCGAAATACGCAACTCCACGCGCTTGAGCGTGACCATCTGCGCAGTCTTCGACCAGTCCGGATTGCCCAGGCTCAGATCATCCGCCACCACATGGGGCCATGGGACAAAGGCCCGCCAGCCCCCCTCCTGCGGTTCGCGCTGCCACACCACTGCCAGATTGCCATTGATCGCGAACGGACGATGCAGCTCCTCGGAAACCTTGGCATTGAGCGTGGGCTTGAGGCGATTCCAATCGAAGAACGCGATGACCTGCACCAGCGCGACCAACAGGGCGACGAGGCAGGCAAAGCCCCAGGCGAAGATTTTTGAGGTGCGCGTCATGCACAAGGCTCCTGAGGCAAATTGGCGTCCCAACCGCGACGCCGGGGATAACACGAACCTGTGGCCGGCTCGTTGCGGATGATTGTTGGACAGGCAAAACGGCCGACAGGTTTACCATCAAGGGCGACGAACGGCACTAAAAAACGCGCAAAAACCTGACCGACTCGACAGCTACCTGTTACCGCCTCCGCACATTTGCGGGGCACAAGTGAGTACAAACTACCCACTGCGGGGCGAAAACGCTCCTCTGGAAGGCCCGTCCTAGAGCCTTTCGCCAGAACAATCAATTCCGTTGATTATTACCATTGCGTTTATGAACTTTTATATCGACTTATCGAGAGTAGCATTGCCCTCGTACCCACTTTTCAGCCCTCCCAAGGAGCGACGATCATGAAACGCCAAATACTGATGAGCCTGTCCCTTTCACTGCTGGCTTCGACCGCTTTTGCACTGCCAGCTTCCGAACAAGCCACGCCACAGGTCAAGGACAGCCAGTCTGTCTATAGCCAGACCGTAGCCGAAGGTGGCCGTGACCGCCTGGAGCAGAAAGGCTTGGTCGAGGACGGTTCCGACCGCACCCCACAAGGCCAGACCTTTGCTGCAGATGGTTCCGACCGCACCCCGGGCCAAACCCTGGCTGCTGATGGCTCCGACCGCACCCCGGGCCAAACCCTCGCCGCTGACGGTTCCGACCGCACTCCGGGCCAAACCCTCGCCGCTGACGGTTCCGACCGCACTCCGGGCCAAACCCTCGCCGCTGACGGTTCCGACCGCACTCCGGGTCAAACCCTTGCCGAAGGCGGTGGTGACCGCGTAATCGAACGTAACAGCACAGTGAGCTGAGCCCATGGTGGCCCAGAAAAAAGCCCGATTCCTCGAATCGGGCTTTTGATTTTCAAAACACCTCGTTTCCCGCCTGGCCCCGCCCTACCGTTCGACGACGCCAAAGCCTATTTGCTAGAGTGCATCGCTCCCAATGACTCGGAAGTCAGTCCTGCAATGCTGCCTCGCGCCGAACAGAAACAACAAACCCGAAACGCCCTGATGGATGCAGCCCGTCATTTGATGGAGTGCGGCAGGGGATTCGGCAGCCTGAGCCTGCGCGAAGTCGCCAAGACGGCCGGCATCGTACCCACCGGTTTCTATCGACATTTCGACGACATGGACCAACTGGGCCTGGCGCTCGTCAGCGAAGTCGGCCAGACCTTCCGCGAAACCATCCGACTGGTGCGCCACAACGAATTTGTCATGGGCGGCATCATTGATGCCTCGGTGCGGATTTTCCTCGACGTGGTCCACGCCAACCGATCGCAGTTTCTGTTCCTGGCCCGCGAGCAATACGGCGGTTCGCTGCCGGTGCGCCAAGCTATCGCAAGGCTGCGCGAGGACATCAGTTCGGACCTGGCCGCCGACCTGGCGCTGATGCCGAAACTGCAGCACCTGGACCTTGCCGGGCTGAACGTGATGGCCGATCTCATCGTAAAAAGCGTTTTCGCCACCCTGCCGGACATCATCGACCCACCCGCCGAAGCCCTTCCCGAACACCTCACGCCCCAGGCGAAGATTACCCAGCAACTGCGGTTCATCTTCATAGGCCTCAAGCATTGGCGCGGATTGGGTAGTACTGAGTAACCGCGAAACGCCCTTTTGTGGGAGCGAGCCTGCTCGCGAAGGCGGTGTATCAGATACATGAATGTCGACTGAGCCACTGCTTTCACGAGCAGGCTCGCTCCCACAATGCCGCGTCCGCCGCAAAACGGTGCATCCCGCCGCGACACGCACCAACATGGCACGCCCAAGACCTCATCCGGCAACGCCACGCCAGCCATTTCCTACACCCCCTTCGATTGGCAAGCCCCTTGCTCTAAACACAGCATTGTTCATGGCTGGAAGCACTCCGATGCTGGTGATTCACCGCAGAATCGACATTCAACCGGGCTGGGACGCTGAGTTGCACCTGACCTTCGATGCCCGCAGCAAAAGCCGCCTGCGCTGTTTCAGTGCCGAGGGGGAAGACGTCGGGCTGTTTCTCGAACGAGGCCAACCGCCGTTGCATGACGGTGAATACCTGCAAGCCGAGGATGGGCGCATCGTGCGTGTCTGCGCCCGCCCCGAGCAATTGCTGCATGTCACCTGCGCCAACGCATTCGAACTGACCCGGGCGGCCTACCACTTGGGCAATCGCCATGTCGCCCTGCAAGTGGGCGATGGTTGGCTGCGCCTGCTGGATGATTACGTGCTCAAGGCGATGCTCGAACAACTGGGCGCCACCGTCGAATCCATCGAGGCTCCGTTCCAGCCGGAACACGGCGCCTATGGCGGCGGCCATCATCATTCCCGGCACGGCGACGAGGACTTCAACTACGCGCCACGCCTGCATCAATTTGGCGTGCGCACATGAACCCGGCCTGGGCGCTGCTGCGTCTGGCCAGTCCACAATTGCCGATTGGCGGCTACAGCTATTCCCAAGGGCTGGAAATGGCGGTGGATAACGGCCTGGTCAAGACACCCGACGACGCACGCCGCTGGATCAGCGACCAGATGCTGCTGAACCTAGCGCGGTTCGAAGCGCCCTTGCTCCTGGCCCATTGCACCGCAGCCGCGGCGAATAATTGGGACGCGCTGCTACGACTGTGTGAACAGCACCGTGCCAGCCGGGAAACCCGCGAGCTGTACCAGGAAAGCCGGCAGATGGGCTACTCGTTGCAGCAACTGCTGGCGGGCCTGCCGGAACTCGACAGTGCCGCGCGCAGTTTTCTCGAGCAGCGCAGCGAGCCACACCTGGCCCTGGGCTGGGCCCTGGCGGCCCGCGCCTGGAATATCACGCCAGAAGATGCCCTCGCCGCCTGGTTGTGGAGCTGGCTGGAAAACCAACTGGCAGTGCTGATGAAAACCCTGCCCCTGGGTCAGCAAGCCGCCCAGCGCCTGACCAGCGAACTGCTGCCGCTGCTGCAACAAGCCCAGCACAGCGCCTCGACTATCGACCCCGACCATTACGGCAGCGCCGCGTTTGGCCTGTCCCTGGCGTGCATGGCCCATGAGCGCCAGTACAGCCGCCTGTTCCGTTCCTAGGAGACACACATGAATACACAACCCTTGCGCGTAGGTATCGGTGGCCCGGTGGGTTCCGGCAAGACCGCATTGACCCTGGCCCTATGCCTGGCGTTGCGCGAACGCTACAACCTGGCGGTGGTCACCAACGACATCTACACCCGCGAAGACGCGGACTTCCTGGTGCGCAACGAAGCCTTGGCGCCGGAGCGGATCATCGGTGTTGAAACCGGCGGCTGCCCGCACACGGCGATTCGCGAAGACGCGTCGATCAACCTGGAAGCGGTGGACCAGTTGAACCGGCGCTTCCCCGGCCTGGACCTGATCCTGGTGGAATCCGGTGGCGACAACCTGTCGGCGACCTTCAGCCCCGAGCTGTCTGACCTGACGATCTATGTGATCGACGTCTCCGCCGGCGACAAGCTGCCACGCAAGGGCGGGCCAGGCATCTGCTAATCCGACCTGCTGGTGATCAACAAGATCGACCTGGCACCGCTGGTGGGGGCGTCCCTGGACATGATGGACAGTG
>Ga0307412_10001957_pt1 | contig 11396 bp, 10 predicted proteins | sample DK1Cmetagenome_3_FD_203823 | JGI IMG/M metagenome (GOLD analysis project Ga0307412, IMG submission 203823) | Maize rhizosphere microbial communities from greenhouse at UC Davis, California, United States - DK15-C-1 | ecosystem: Host-associated > Plants > Roots > Rhizosphere > Soil | place: USA...
GGGGTGAGGATAGTTGCTAGGTGAAATTGCTTTAGAGGCTTGGCTTGGTTCCACTGATGCGAGCGTCCAGCAAGCCTGCCGCGACTGCCGGAGCCAGTCCGGGTGCCAGCGGAAGGCGCGGGACCACCAGGCAGTGCCAGAGGTGGTAAATGTCGGCCTTGCCGGACCAGACGGTCGAGGTGACGTTGCCGTGCTCGTCGAGTTCCTGCTTCCAGGATCCGTGCTCGTAGTCGATGAACCAGTCGCGGGCGTGGTCCCAGATTCGCTCATACCAGTCCGCATACTTCTTTTCGCCGGTGGCGATGTAGAGAGCTGCAGCACCCCCGATTGCCTCTGCGGGAACCCACCGGATACGGGTGGTGACAACCGGCTTGCCCTCCCAGTCGACGGTGTAGACAAATCCCTGGTGGCCGTCCGGCTCCCAGGCGTCGCGGATGGCGGCGTCGAACAAACCCCGCGCATCTTCAAGCAGCCAGGCCGGGACTTCCAGGCCGCGGGCCTCGAGCCCGGCACGGACGTGGAGGAGCAGGCGCGCCCACTCAACCCAGTGGCCGGGGGTTCCGCCATAGGCACGGAACTGGCTGGCCCTGTCGTCGGTGTTGTACTCCGGCATGGGGTTCCACTCCGGGTCGAAGTGCTCGAAGACCCGGTAGTTGTTGTTGCGCGCAAAGTTGTGGATGAGCACCTCGGCGATGTGCAGGGCCCGTTCAAGCCAGCGGTTCTCCCCGGTCACGTCAGCGACGATGAGGTATGCCTCCACCGAGTGCATACTTGCGTTCCCGCCACGGTATGCCTCGGTTTCAGTGAATTCCCGGTTCCATGAGTCGAAGCACATGTTGGCTTCGTGGTCCCAGAATTTTGTGTCAGCTATCCGCAGCGCCTCGTCCAGCAACTCCCGGGCACCGGGGCGGCTTGCCGCAACGGCACTGGCAGCAGCGAGGAGCACGAAGGAGTGCTGGTAGCCCGACTTGGTGTCATTGACCGGACCGTTCTCATCCACCTCGGCGTACCAGCCGCCGAACTCATCATCGTGGAGGACCCCGTTGAGTGCCGCGATGCCGTGGTCCACGAGCGTTGCTGCGCCGGGCCGTCCCATCAAAGCGGCGACAGCGAAACTGTGCGTCATCCGTGCGGTGATCCAAAGATGGGTCGGCTTGTCGGCGAACACTTTGCCGTAGTTGTCGAGCCAGCCAAATCCTGTGGGCACCCTCGAATTGACGGCGAAAGTGATCAGCCGGTCGGTTTCCGCCTCGAGCCATCGTGCGTGAGCGGCACTGTTCAGCCACGTCATGTTATTTCCTCTCTCTGTTGCAGGTGCAAGTACGAAGTAGCGATTGGATGTTCAGTTCAGAGCTGTTACCCAACGGCGTCGAGCACGCCGCGGATGATGGTGGCGGCCGCTCCCATGTAGGCCAGGATGATCAGCAGGATCTGCGCGGCGCGGGCGGGGACGAACTTCGACGCGACGTCGCCCAGCACCAGCCCCGCCAGGCAGGCCACGGCAACGGCAACCCACATGCCCAACGGCATCACAGGGAAGGTCGCCGGGGCAGTGATTGCCTTGGAGGCGAGGGACAACGCCCCAATGGTGAAGAAGTAGGGCTGCATTGTGGCGGCGAAGGACTTGTGCTGCCACCGGGTGGCGATGGAGTACATGCTCACCGCTGGCCCGCCTACCCCCGCCGCGGTGTTCATGAATCCGCTGAGGCCCCCGGCAGTGAAGAGGTACCGGCGGCGGGCCGGGAGGGTGGCTGACTTCAGGACCAGCAGGACGGTCAGCCCCACGGCGAGGATCACCCCGATGGAGATCTCCAGGACCGCCGCCGGGATGAAGGGGATCAGGAGCGCCGCCGGAATGATCCCCAGCAGGGCGGAGGCCGCGAGCCACAGGTACCGCTTCCAGTCTATGTCCCGGGCCACCCGGAAGATGATGGCGCCAGCCGTGACGGCACCGCAAACATTAACCAGCACCACACCTTCCACCGGGCCCAGGAGCAGGACCAGGAAGGGGGCGGCCACGAGGGCGAAACCCATTCCGGTGATCCGTTGCATCCCGGCACCCATCACCACGGCGCCCAGTACCAGCCCGGTGGTCAGCACTTACGGCCGCCAGGCCACGTACTGGACCTCCTCGAACTCCTCCAGGCCGAGGCTTGACCCTTCCCGGCCCAGGCCGGACTGCTTGGCGCCGCCCATCGGCGCGAAGGCCACGGAAGGCAGGGGGTCGTTGACACCCACGATGCCGGCTTCGAGTTGCTCCGGAATGTCCCAGCCGCGCTTCGGGCTGCTGCTCCAGATGTAGGCGGCCAGGCCCATCTCGGTGGCGTTGGCCTTCCGGATGGCTTCCTCCTCCGAGGAGAAGGTCACGACGCCCGCCGCCGGGCCGAAAACTTCCTCCGTCACCAGGAGTGCGTCGTCCGGCACGTCCGTCAGCAGGGTGGGTGCCAGGAAGGAGCCTTGGCCAGGGACTTCGGTGCGTTGGGTGACACGGCGGGCGCCGCGGCTGAGGGCATCGTCAACCAGAGCCTGGACAGCGGAGACCCGGTCGGCATCGATCACGGGACCGAGGTCCGGGACGGGCGCTCCACCGTCTGGAACTCCGTGTCCGATGCTCATGGCGTCGAAACGGGCACCAAGCTTGGCCGCGAATTCGTCCGCGATACCTTCTTGGACCAGGAATCGGTTGGCGGCCACGCAGGACTGGCCCGTGTTGCGGAGCCGGCCCAGCACCGCGCCCTCGACGGCGGCGTCGAGGTCAGCATCCTCGAAGACGATAAAGGGGGCATTGCCGCCCAGTTCCAGCAGCGGCCGGACCACCCGCTCGGAAGCGGACGCCATGATCTGCCGTCCCACACCGGTGGAGCCGGTGAAGCTGACGGCCCGCACTGCGCGGTGCTGGAGCAGGGCCGCCGTGATCTCGCGGGACGGGCCGTGGACCAGGTTGACCACGCCAGCCGGGAACCCGGCGTCGTGCAGGACCTCGAACAGGCCGGTGGCGGCGAGCGGTGCCTTCTCGGACACCCGGCCCACCACGGTGCAGCCAGCGGCGAGCATCGCGGCGAGTTTGCGCGCCTGGATGGAAACCGGGAAGTTCCACGGCGTGAGGCTCAGCGCGACGCCAATGGGCTTGCGGAGGCTGAGGTGGCGGCGCCCCTGCAGCTCCGGCGGACTGACGGTACCCGTGGCGCGGCGGACTTCCTCGGCAAACCAGCGGAAGTACTCCGCGGAGAAATCCACCTCGCCCTGCGCTTCCGGAAGCCGTTTGCCCGCTTCGAGCGCCAAGGTATGGGCGAGTTCGTCGCGGCGTTCTACCAGGAGGTCTGCGGCGTTGCGGAGCAGGTCGGCCCGGTTGCGGACGGTGGTGCGGGACCAGGAACCGAAGGCCTCCGCCGCGGCGTCGGCCGCTTTGGTCGCATCAAGGGCGGTGCCCCAGGCCACCTCGCCCACGGTACTGCCGTTGCCGGGGTCCGTCACGTCCTTGGCGGTTCCGCCGGTGTGCCAGCTGCCGTTCACGAGGTGCCGGGCTGATTTGAGGTTCACGGATGGTGCCTTTCGTTGGGCTGGCAGAGATCAAGCGCGGAGGGGCGGGTGCGGCCCGCCGTCGTCGTCATCCTCATCCCTTGCTGGCACCTGCGGTGATGCCGGCGACGAAGTAACGCTGCAGGAAGACGTAAGCCACGACGACGGGCAGTGAGGCCAGAATGACGCCGGCGAAGAGCAGCGGGTAGTCGGTCTGGAACTCGCCCTGGAAGCTGAGCAGTGCCAGCGGCAGGGTGCGGTTGCCCGGGGACTGGATGAACAGCAGCGGGTAGAGCAGCTCGTTCCAGTGAATGACGAAGAGGAAGATCGCAGCGGCAGCAATGGACGGTGCCGACAGCGGCAGGGCGATGGACTGGTAGGTCTTCCAGGGTCCGGTGCCGTCAATGGAAGATGCCTCGTAGAGTTCCTTTGGCAGGGTCCGCATGAACCCGCCAAGGATGAACACTGCGATGGGCAGCGTGGACACCACGTTGGCCAGGATCAGGCCGGTCAGGCTGTCCAGCAGCCCCAGCCGGCCGAACAGCACGTACAGCGGCACCATGTTGGCCTGCGCGGGGATGGCCATGCCCAGGACCAGAAAGCCGAAGATGGCCCAGGACATGAATCCCTTGAGCCTGGAGATGGCGTAGCCGGCCAGGCTGGCCAGGAACAGGGTGACCGGCACGGAGATGGCCGTGACGATCACGCTGTTCATAAAGGACGAGCCCAGGTCCTGGCCGCCAATCACCTCGGCGTAGTTGCCGGGGGAGAGGGACTGCGGCAGGCTAAACGGGCCCGCGAAGAGTTCCTGTGTGGACTTGAAGCTGCCGAACCCCACCACGGTCAGCGGAACGATGATGATGACCGCGTAGATTGCAAGGATCCCGCGGCGGGTTATTGAAGCGAGCATGCTGTCATTCCCCCTTCGGGGTGAGGCGGAGCAGGCGGCGCTGCAGCCACGTGACCAGGGCGATCATCGCCATGAAGATGATCGACTGGGCGGCGGCGTAGCCGAACTCCGAGTTGGCGAAGGTGCTGTAGATGCGGGTGGAGAGGATGTCCAGGGACTGCTTGGGCGGGTTGCCCGCAATGCCCAGGATCAGGTCGAAGGCCTTGAACGACTGGACGGTGGTGTAGGCCACCACAATGGACGTCGCCGGGGCCACGAACGGCCAGGTAATGGACTTGAACTGCTGCCATTTGCCGGCGCCGTCCATTTCGGCTGCTTCGTACAGTTCGCGCGGGATGGACTGCAGGCCCGCGATGTACACCACCATCATCTGGCCGGCGTGGAACCACACTTGGGTGACGGCCACCCAGTAGAGGGCCTGGGCGTTGTTGCCAAGGTAAGAGCCCTGGAGTGCTTCCAGCCCTACGGCGCCCAGGACGGAGTTGGCCAGGCCGAAGTTGGGGTCGTAGATGAACTTCCAGATGAAGGCCACGGACACGGAGGACAGGATGGTGGGGAAGAAGAACAGGGCGCGGAGCAGGATGCTGCCCCGGGAGTTCTTCGTGAGCATCAGGGCGAGGATCAGGGAGAACAGCGTCTGCGCGATCACCACCAGCAGCACGAACTTCAGGTTGTTGGCCAGCGCGTTCGTGAACAGCGAATCGCTGGTGAAGGCGCGGATGAAGTTGTCCAGCCCAACGTAGTTGAACGCGGCCGAGAAGCCGTTCCAGTCCGTGATGGCGTACTGGAAGGCCTGCAGGGTGGGCATCACCAGGAAGAACGCGATGATGGCGACGGCGGGAAGCGGGAAGAGGTACAGTGCCGGATTCACCCGGGTTGGGGAGCGGCGGCGCACCTTGGCAGCGTCGGCCTCGCCATGGCTGTGCGGAACCTTACGCTTTGCGGCCGGTTTGGTGGCGTGGGTGCTCATAGCCGTTCATCAACAATCTTCTGGGCGGCTTCGGCGGCCTGTTCCGGGCTGGTGCCGGAGATGACCGCCGTCGCGCTGGCTTCCACGGCGTTGCGGACGTCCAGGTTCTGGAACTGGAACCGTGCGGCGAGCGCCGTCTTCTTCTCCAGCCAGGGGCTGAGGCGCTTCAGGTCCGGGTTGGTGTATTCCACGTTGTTCACGGAGACGTGCTGGGCCGTCTGGTTGGCGTAGTATCCAGCGTTCTCCGGTTCGGACAGGAAGTCGATCCACGCCGCCGCTGCCGCCTGGTTCTTGCTGGCGGAGTTGACGCCCAGGATGAACGTGGCGTTGTAGGCGCCCTCGTACTTGCCGTTGCCGTCGGAGGTGTTGGGGAACACCAGTTCGATGGGGAACTGGGCGCCCAGGCCGCGGACGGCGGCGATGTGGTAGGAGCCGGTGGCCAGCATGGCGGCCTGGCCCTGGGAGAACAGGTTCTGCGCCGGCTCCACTGCGGTGCCGGTGGCGTTGGGCTGGAGGTACGGCACCAGGTCCTTGTACTGGTTCAGCATCTTGATGAACCAGTCGTCAGTGACTTTCAGCTTGCCCTGCTCGATTTGGGCGCACATGTCATCCACCGGGGCATTGTTGGCGATCATGCAGTTGAACAGCTGGCCGCCGTTTCCAACGTCGCCGCCCGGCCAGGAGATGGGGATGACTCCGGACGCTGCGAGCTTTTCGCACATGGCCAGGAAGGAATCCCAGTCCTTGGGTGCGATCTCGGCACCGGCCTTGTCGAACAGGTCCACGTTGGCCATGGGCATGGGGAACACCACCTGGTAGGGCAGGCCCAGTTGGCTGTCTCCGGACTTGCCGGCAGCCAGGAGCCCTGGTTGGTAGTTGCCGGCGGCCTTGCTGTCCTTGAGATCGGTGTAAATGCCGGCATCGGTGAAGTTCTTGAACTGGGCGCCGCGGAAAGTGGCGAACGCGTCGCCGATCGAGCCGCCGCGCAGCTTCTGCAGGGCCTGGGCGTTGTAGTCGTTGGACGTGGAGATGTCCTGGGCCACCTCCACGCCGTCGTGCAGTGCAGCGAACCGCTTGACCAGTTCGTCGAACACCACCTTGTCCTCACCGCGCCAGTGCGCGAACGACACCTTTCCGGTGATGTTGCCGGTGGTGGGAGCGGCCGGTCCGGTAGCGCCGCCCGGGGCTGTGGTACCGCCAGGTCCGGCACACGCTGCTGCGCTGGCGCCGAAGCCCAGGGCTCCGAGAAGCGCGATGGCCTGCCTGCGTGAAATCTGACTCACAATAATCTCCTCGTTGAGTTTTGCTGTGCCTTGTTTACTTGGCTGCGAAAAAGGGGTTGCCACGGTCAGGACGCTTTGGCGCTCCGGGAGCGCTTATGCGTGGGTCCTTTGGGTGGAGACGACATCGTCCACCACGGCGCAGAGGCGCTGCAGCCGGCGGACGGCGTCTGTTGACAGGGATTGGACGACGTCGGGCGTACCGATGCAGGACGCCCAGACGGCGCGGCCCGAGAGGAAGCCGCTGGCGCCTTCCAGGCAAGCCCACCGGACGGCGTCGGGGAAGACGTCCTCGGGGACGCCGGAGGAGAGAACCACCCAGGGGCCGTCGATGGCTTTGGTGAGTTCGGCGCATGCGGCGCGGACGTCCTCTTCGGGTGCTTGGCCGTGGAAGGGTACCTCCGCCTTGTAAAGATCGGCCCCAAGGCCGCCCAGTTCCTTGGCGGCGGCGAGGATGCCTGCGTTCCAGTCGAAGTCTCCGCCAGCCAGTGGTTTGCGGGAGACGGGCTCGATGATGCTGATGAGCCCGGCGGATTGGCAGCTCTCCACGAATTCGCGGACCATTGCCACGCGACCCTCGGCGGGTTCGTCCGAGCGGTACAGGACGAGCAGCTTGAGGGCTTTCACGCCCAGGGCGGCGTACTTGTGCGGATCCACCAGCCGGTCAATGGTCACCTCGCCCACCAGCTCGCCGTGCGCGGATTCGAAGTGGTCGGCCGAAGCGATGAGCCCGCAGGCCGGGTCCACCACTCCGGCCTCGATGGCTTGGTCCAGCGCGAACTGGCGGTCGATAAGGATGCCGGAGGCGTACGGGGTGAGGATCCGGGCTGCCTCAAGTTTGAAGTCGCGGAGGTCCTCGTCGGTTACTGGCTGGTCGGTGTGCTCGGCGAACATGTTGCGCATGGCTTCGCGCTGGTCCACGGCGAGCATTGCGAATGCGCCTGACGGGCGCTGGAGGGGTGAGAGGTCTGTGGGGCTCATGGGCTGCTTCTTTCAGCTAGGCGGTGTGGTTGGAAGTGAGGACAGGGGTGATGGCCTGGCGCGGGATGGCGGAGCGGCCGTCCAGCCCTTCGCAGGATGCTGAGGCAGTGCGGCCGGCGAAGGCTGCCGCGTCAGCCAGGGAAAGGCCGGCAGCGACGGCGGCGAGCAGGGCGCCGTGGTAGACGTCGCCGGCGCCCAGGGTGGAGACGATCGTGGCGGGGGTTGCGGGCACATGGAGCGGGTCCGTGGTGCCGTCCTTGACCCAGGCGCCGTCTGAGCCGGCGGTGGCGACGACGGCGGAGGCGCCGTCGTCCGCCGCTTTGCCCAGGAGCGCCTCGGGGGAGTGGTGCCCGCCGTACTCCGCGTGGAGCCGTTCGATGGTTGGAACGTAGAGGGCCACGCCCTGCGGGCTGAAGGACGCGATGGGGTTGCCGGCATCCACGCTGATGTTCAGGCTGCCGGCGCTGAAGGCCGGAAGGGACGCCACGGCGTTCCAGCCCAGGTGGTCCACGTGGACCCAAACTGCCGATTCCACCAGTTCATGGAACCGGCTGCCGGCCGGAAAGCTGACCGGCGGCACGGGCCGGGTGACAATCGCCCGGCTTTCGGATGCCTTGCTGACCACGATCACGCTGGCACCCGTTTTGACGTTGGGATCGCGGATCACTGCTGAAGTGTCCACGCCCTCGGCCTCCAAGCCGAGGATGATGCGGTCACCTTCCTCATCGGCGCCGAGGACACCTGCGAAGGCTGTGTTTGCGCCGGCGCGGGCGGCTGCCACGGCTGCGGTGGCGGCGGGGCCGCCACCCGCCGTCGCGAAGTCCGAAGCGACGGTGCGGCTGTCCGCAGCGGGATAATCCTCCACCAAGGCGATTGAGTCAAGAGTGGCACAGCCTACGAAGAGCAGGGTTCCAGTTGACGGTTGGGGCACGTTCCACCTCGTTGTAGTTCCGGCTGGTACTGAAGAAATATACACACGCTATGTTGGAAAAACAACACTTTCTGTATAGTTCTGTTTGGGATGCAACGCCGCGGTCCCCCAAGAACTCAACGTAGAGAAACGGAGCAGCTCATGTCATTGCCTTCTGCTGAACAGGTACGGACTATCCGCTATGGCCTCATCGGAGCCGGCCACATGGCCCGCGAACACGTCCGCAACCTCGCCCTGATTCCCGGCAGCCGGATCACTGCAGTATCGGATCCCCAGCAGTCCTCGCTGGAGGAGACCGCCGCGGAGATCGGCTACGAGGTGCAGACCTTCCCCTCACACCAGGAATTGCTGGCCTCGGGCCTGGTGGACGCCCTGGTGATCGCCAGCCCCAACGACACGCACCTGGCCATTCTCAAGGACATCTTTGCCAGCGGAACCAACCTGCCGGTGCTCGTGGAAAAGCCCGTGTGCACCACCGCCGCTCAGGCAGATGAACTGGAAGCGCTGGCCGCGGACTACCCGGCACCTGTATGGGTTGCCATGGAGTACCGCTACATGCCGCCGGTCCAGGAAGTCATCCAGGCCGCGCACAACGGCAGGCTCGGCAACATCTACATGCTGTCCATCGTGGAGCACCGTTTCCCGTTCCTGCACAAGGTGGATGCCTGGAACCGCTTCGCGGAGCGGACCGGCGGAACACTGGTGGAGAAGTGCTGCCACTTCTTCGACCTGATGCGGCTGATCCTGCAGGATGAGCCCGTCCGCGTGTACGCCAGCGGCGGCCACGACGTGAACCACATGGATGAGGTGTACGACGGCCGCGTCTCGGACATGATCGACAACGCCTACGTGATTGTCGATTTCAAGGGCGGCCGCCGCGCGATGCTGGAGCTGTCCATGTTCGCCGAGGGGTCCAAGTTCCAGGAACGGATCTCCATCGTGGGGGATGCCGCGAAGATCGAGACGCTCATTCCGGTGGCGGCTAACCACTGGATCGAAGGCGATGAAGCGGAAGCCACCGTTGAGTTCAGCCCGCGCTCGCCGCTCGGACCGGAAAGGCACGAGGTTCCGGTGGATGAGGCAGTGCTTGCTGCAGGCGCCCACCACGGCTCCACCTACTACGAGCACCTGGGATACCGGAAGGCGATACTGGGCGAAGGGCCGGTGGAAGTGACAGTTGCGGATGGCCTTCAGTCGGTCCGGATGGGACTGGCGGCTGAGCGTTCCATTGCAGAAGGACGTCCCGTTGAGCTTACGAATGCCGGCGCCGGGGTACGTCACTAGTAAGTTGGTGTTGGAAAAGCAACACTTCGCGGGCCGGGGGCCGGCAGGTGGGGCAGGAAGAAGGGGATATGAGCACCGCACGTGAAGAGGCGCCGCTGACGCCCCGCCAGCGCACCATCCTGGAGGAGCTTGGGCGGCGGGGGTTCATTTCCACCACGGACCTGGCCGAGACCTTTGCGGTATCGGATATGACTGTGCGCAGGGACACTCGGGTGCTGTCCAAGCTGGGCCTGGTCAGGGTGGTCCACGGCGGGGTCAGTGCCATCCATGGCCAGGGCCAGAACGCGGACTTCGCCGCCCGCGTGCGGGAGGATTCCGACGCGAAGCTCCGGGTGGCGAGGGCCTGTGTCTCAATGATCGGGGAACGGGACGCCATCATCCTGGACGCCGGCACCACGACGTACCAGATTGCGCAGGAGCTGCCGGCTTCCTTCACGGGCACCGTTATCACGCACTCGGCCCCTGCCATCCAGCGTTGCCTGCAGCTGACCGCCGCCAGGACCATCTGCCTGGGTGGTGAACTGCTCCTGGACAGCCAGGCGTTCAATGGCCCCATGACGGTCGCCGCAGCGGCTGGCCTGCGCGCCAAAACGGCGTTCATCGGCGTGAGCGGAATCCACGACGAGGCGTTTTATATTGAGCGGGACGTGGAGCGGGCCACTAAGATCGCCCTCATGAACTCTGCGGAACAGGTGGTAGTAGTGGCAACACACCAGAAGATGCTGCGGTACGCGCTGGCCCGGCTGGCCGCCTTCGATGCGGCGGATGTGCTGGTGACGGACGCGCCGCCGCCGCGGGAAATCGAAACTGCACTGCGTGCGGCGGACGTGAAGCTTGTGGTGGCGGCATGAGCGCGCCGCTGCAGGTTTCCCTGCCCGACCAGAAGCTGCTGGACGCGCTCGAGCCGGCTGCCGGCGTCGAGTTCTTCGTGTGGGACTTTTCCGGGCCTGCACCCGCTGACCGGTTCGACATCGTGGTGCCACCCTATATGCGCGGTCCGGAGGTTCTGGCGGCGCTGGAGTCCGTGGAGATCGGCCTGATCCAGAGCCAGTCCATCGGATACGACGGCGTCGCGGACGTGCTGCCCGCGGGGTGCCTTTTTGCAAATGCGGCAGGGGTCCATGAGACGTCGACGGCGGAACTCGCCCTGGGCATGATGATCGCCAGCCAGCGCGGCATGGCCGACTTTGCGCGGAACCAGGCCACCGGCACCTGGGACAACAGCCAGCGTCCCAGCCTTGCGGACCGGCGTGTTTTGCTGGTGGGTTACGGGGGAGTGGGCAAGGCAATCGAGTCGCGGCTGCTGCCGTTCGAAACGCACGTGACCCGGATGGCCAGCCGTGAACGCGAGGACTCAAGCGGGAAGATCTTCGGGATCGACTCGCTCTTCGAGCAGCTGCCGCTGCACGACATTGTGGTGGTGAGCGTCCCCCTCAGCGAGCAGACGCAGCAGCTGGTGGACGCGAAATTCCTGGCAGCGATGCCCGATGGCGCCCTGCTGGTGAATGTCGCCCGCGGCCC
>Ga0307412_10001959_pt1 | contig 11395 bp, 8 predicted proteins | sample DK1Cmetagenome_3_FD_203823 | JGI IMG/M metagenome (GOLD analysis project Ga0307412, IMG submission 203823) | Maize rhizosphere microbial communities from greenhouse at UC Davis, California, United States - DK15-C-1 | ecosystem: Host-associated > Plants > Roots > Rhizosphere > Soil | place: USA...
CATCGCGCAGTACATCTACGAGACCGGCGCGCGCCACGGCAAGCGCGTGCAGGCACTCGGCGGGGCGAAGAACCACATGGTCGTGATGCCCGATGCCGACCTCGACCAGGCCGTCGATGCGCTGATCGGCGCCGCCTACGGCTCCGCCGGCGAGCGCTGCATGGCGATCAGCGTCGCGGTGCTGGTCGGCGAGGCGGCCGACCGCATCATCCCGAAGCTGGCCGAGCGCGCGCAGAGCCTGAAGATCAGGAACGGCATGGAGCTCGACGCCGAGATGGGGCCGCTGGTCACGCGGCAGGCGCTCGAGCGGGTCGAGGGGTACATCGCGACCGGCGTCGGCGAAGGCGCGAAGCTCGTCGTCGACGGCCGCGGCACCAAGGTCGCCGGCCACGACAACGGTTTCTTCACCGGCGGCTCGCTTTTCGACAACGTCACGCCGACGATGAAGATCTACAAGGAAGAGATCTTCGGCCCGGTGCTCTCGTGCGTGCGCGTGCCCGACCTCGCCGCCGCGGTCGAGCTCGTCAATGCGCACGAGTTCGGCAACGGCGTCGCCTGCTTCACCAGCGACGGCCACGTCGCGCGCGAGTTCTCGCGCCGGGTCCAGGTCGGCATGGTCGGCATCAACGTGCCGATCCCGGTACCGATGGCGTGGCACGGCTTCGGCGGCTGGAAGAAGAGCATGTTCGGCGACATGCACGCGTACGGCGAGGAAGGCGTGCGCTTCTACACCAAGCAGAAGTCGATCATGCAGCGTTGGCCCGAGACGATCGGCAAAGGCGCCGAGTTCGCGATGCCGACGTCGAAGTGACGGGTGCGCCGGCGGCGCCGGCGCGTTCCATCAGGTACCGATCACGCCGCCGTCGCGCTTGCGGATCGCGACGGTCGCCGAGCGTGGCCGGCCGGTCCCGCCGGGCCACTTCGAAAACTTGCCCGGCTCGGCCGGATCGCTGCGGTCGCTCGGCGTCTCGCCCGGGTGCTGCACGTTGATGAACATCGTCGTCGCGTCCGGCGTGAACGTCGCGCCGGTGATCTCGCAGTTGGTCGGGCCGGTCAGGAAGCGCCGCACCTCGCCGGTCGAGCGATCGCAGGCCAGCATCTGGTTGTTGCCGATGCGCGCGAACTCGCCCTTGTACATCTGCGTCGCGTGGGCGTCGGTCTGGATCCACAGCACGCCGCGCGCGTCGAGCGCGAGGCCGTCAGGGCAGCCGAAGATGTCGCCGCGCACGTTGCCCTTCGCTTCGGCGCGCTCGTTGGCCGGATCGCCGGCGAGCACGAGCAAGTCCCAGCGCATCGACGTCGCATCGAAGTCGCCGCCTTCCTTCCAGCGCACGACGCTGCCCATCGTGTTGTTGGCGCGCGGATTGACCGCGTCGATGCCGGGCTGATCCTTCGCGCCGCGCGAGCTGTTGTTGGTCAAGGTGCAGTAGACCTCGCCGCGGGCCTGATCGATCGCGAGCCACTCGGGGCGGTCCATCTTGGTCGCGCCGAGCGCGTCGCTGGCCTGGCGCGCCTTGATCACGACCTCGCCGGGGTCGGCGAAGCCGTTCGCCGCCGTCAGCGGCCCCTGGCCGTGGACCAGCGGCAGCCAGCGGCCGCTGCCGTCGGCATCGAAGCGGGCGACGTACAAGGTGCCGTGGTCGAGCAAGGTGCGATTCGCCTGCGCGGCGCTGACGCCGGCCGAGGCCGGCGCGATGCGGTCGCGGCTGACGAACTTGTAGATGTACTCGAAGCGCGCGTCCTCGCCCGAGTAGACGACCGCGCGGCCGTCCTTCGTCACCGCGATCCAGGCTCCCTCGTGCGCGGCGCGGCCGAGCGCGGTGCGCTTGACCGGCGTGCTCGCCGGATCCATCGGGTCGATCTCGACCACCCAGCCGAAGCGGTTCGGCTCGTTCGGGTGCCGACTCGCATCGAAGCGCTCGTCGTGCTCGTCCCAGCGGAAGAACGCTGCCTTGCGCAGACCCCAGCGCTGCTCGTGCGCATCGGGCGCCTTGTCGCGCAGGCCGAAGTAGAAGGCGAAGTTCTCCTCGCCCGACAGGTAGGTGCCCCACGGCGTGATGCCGCTGGCGCAGTTGTTGAACGTGCCGAGCACCGTGCGCCCTTCGGGATCGGCCGCGGTCTTCATCAGCGCGTGGCCGGCCGCGGGGCCGCCGACCGCGAACGGCGTCGATGCGGTGAAGCGGCGCGCGTAGCGCGACGGCCGCACCATCCGCCAGCCGTCGGCCCCACGCTCGACCTCGATCACCGAGACGCCGTGCGCGGCCTGCGACTTGCGCACCTTCTCGGCCGTCCACGTCTTCATGCCGTCGGCGTGCAGCAGTCCGTCGTCGGTGTACTCATGGTTCATCGCGAGCAGGCCGCGCGTGCTGCTGCCGCCGAGCGGATAGAAGTGGATGCCGTCGTGGTGCATCCCCATCTGCAGCGCCTGGTCGGCGGCGCTGCTCGTGGCGTCCTCGCGCCAGGCCGGCATGCCCGCCGCCGCGCCGATCGGCTCGCCCCACGCCGCCATCGGCGTCGCGACATAGCCTTCGGGCACGACGAACGCATCGCCGAAGCCGGGCGCGATGCCCTTGAAGCCGAGCAGGGGACCGCTGCCCTTCGCCGCGCCGCCCGGGCCGGCCAGGCCCGTGCAGGCGGCCAGCCACGGCGCCAACGCGCCGGCCGCGAGGGCGGCGACGCCGCCATGTACGAAGACCCGCCGGCCCGCATCGGCGACGCTGTGGATGTCGGGATTGGACGAGCGGTTGCTGTCCTCCATCGTCTCGAAGTCCTTCGCCATCGCACGTTCTCCCTTCAGAGTCGTTCGGTCTCGCCGGCGCGCGGCTGCCACTTCATCAGGCGCCGCTCGAGCCGCCCGACCAGCGCGTCGAGCAGCAGCGCGAACGCGGTCAGCACCAGGATGCCGGCCATCACGGTGTTGATGTCGAACGCGCCCTCGGCCTGCAGGATCAGGTAGCCGACGCCGCGCGACGAGCCGAGGTACTCGCCGACCACCGCGCCGACGAACGCGAGGCCGACGCTGGTGTGCAGCGAGCTGAAGACCCAGCTGGTCGCGCTCGGCAGGTAGACGTGGCGCAGCAACTGGCGCTGGCTCGCGCCGAGCATGCGCGCGTTCGCGAGCACGACCGGGCTCACTTCCTTGACGCCCTGGTAGACGTTGAAGAAGACGATGAAGAAGACCAGGGTGACGCCGAGCGCGACCTTGCTCGCGATGCCGAGCCCGAACCAGACCGCGAAGATCGGTGCGAGGATCACGCGCGGCATGCTGTTCAGCGCCTTGATGTACGGATCGGCAATCCGCCCGGCGAGCGGCGAGAGCGCCAGCCACAGCCCGAACCCCAGGCCGAGCACGGTGCCGATCGCGAACGCGAGCAGCGTCTCGAGCAAGGTGACCCAGAGGTGCTGGTAGATGTCGGCGTTGGTGAAGAACCAGGCGCCGATGCGACCGAAGATCTTCAGCGGCTCGCCGAAGAAAAACGCCGCCTGGCTGTCGTTCTCGAACACGAACGGCGGGATCAGCCCGGGCTTGGTCAGCACGTGCCACAGCACGAACAGCACGACGAGCAGGCCGACCTGCCAGAACCGCAGGTTCGCCGAGCTCGGCTTCAGCGCGTTCCACATGGCATCGCCTCAGGCCGCAAGTTGCTGCCGATAGCCCTTCAGCACTTCTTCACGCAGCACCGACCAGATGGCCTGGTGCAGCTCGATGAAGCGCGGCGTCGTGCGCACCTCGGCGACATCGCGCGGCCGCTTCAGGTCGACCTCGAACTCGCCGATCGGATGCGACGCCGGGCCGGCCGACAGCACGACGACGCGGTCGCTGAGCGCGATCGCCTCGTCGAGGTCGTGGGTGATGAAGAGCACCGCCTTGCGCTTCGCGGCCCAGAGCGCCAGCACCTCGTTCTCCATCAGCTGGCGGGTCTGGATGTCGAGCGCCGAGAACGGCTCGTCCATCAGGATGATGTCGGGGTCGAGCACCAGCGTCTGCGCGAGGCTGACGCGCTTCCGCATGCCGCCCGAGAGCTGGTGCGGATAGCGGCCGCCAAAGCCGCCCAGGCCGACCCGCTTCAGCCATTCGTCGGCTTGCGCCGTGGCATCGGTCGCGCCGCGAAACTGCAGCCCGGCCGCGACGTTCTCGCGCGCCGAGCGCCACGGCATCAGGCTCTCGGCCTGGAACATGTAGCCGGCGCGCCGGTTGATGCCGACGAGCGGCTCGCCGAACACGGTGACGCGCCCGGTGCTCGGCTCGAGCAGCCCGGCGGCGACGTTCAAGAGCGTGCTCTTGCCGCAACCGGTCGGCCCGACGACCGCGACGAACTCGCCGGCACCGACCGTCAGCGAGACGTCACGGACCGCGGTGTAGCGCTGGCCCGGATCGTTCTTGTCGACGAACGTGCAGGTCACGTCGGCGAGCGACAGCGCAGGCACGGGCGGAGGGCTGGACATGCGAGGCGGATCTTCGACGGGGGGTGCGCGGACTTTACCAACGACGCACGCGTCCCCGATCGACGGTTCGTCGTCTCGGCCGAATCGGCGCTGAGCGAGGTTCCCAATCGCTGCCGCCGGCACTAGGATCGGAGCGCGTGCGAGGCATGCGGCTACCCGGAGGACCCCGTGGCAGCGAAACGCGTTGCGACACCGGCCAAGCTGACGCCGCCGCGGCTGCTGCAGTCGCTGCCGCGCGAGCGCCTGTTCGAGTGGCTCGACGCGCACCTCGACCGCCGCGGCATCTGGGTCGGCGGGCAGCCCGGCGCCGGCAAGACGATGCTGACCGCCGGCTACCTGAAGGCGCGCGAACGCCCGTTCATCTGGTACCGGCTCGACGCCGACGACAACGACATCGGCGCGTTCTTCGAGACGCTCGGCGCCGCCCTGCCGCGGCGCACCGGCAAGCACACGCCGCCGCCGTTCTCCGCCGACCATCTGCAGCAGCCGGTCTCGTACGCCCGGGCCTGGTTCCGCGCGGTCTTCGGCGCGCTGCCGCGTCCGCTGGTGCTGGTCTTCGACAACCTCGAGCAGGCCGCGCTGCCCATGCTGCCGCTGCTGCTGGCGATCGCGCTCGAAGAAGCGCCCGACGGCATCACGCTGATGTTCACCAGCCGGCACGCCCCGCCGCCCGAGTGGGCCGGCGCGGTCGTCGCCGACCACCTCGCGGTGCTCGAGCCGGCCGCGCTCGCCTTCACCGCCGACGAGGCCACGCGGTATGCGCGCGTCCAGCGGCTCGATGCCGCTGCCGTGCGCACCGCCGCGGCGCGGGTCGGCGGCTGGGCCGCCGGGCTGCGTCTGCTCAGCCACGCGGGAACGAGCTCGCCGCGCGACGCGACGCCGCAGGTGCTGTTCGACTACTTCGCGGGCCTGCTGCACGACGGCCTCGACCGCGACGGCCAGCAGCTGCTGCTGATCGGCGCGCTGCTGCCATGGATCTCGGCCGACCTCGCGGCCGAGATGGCCGGCGTCGCCGATGCGGCCGATCGGCTCGAGCGGCTCTGCGCGCAGAACCTGTTCACCGAGCGGGTCGGCGGCATCGGCGTCTACCGGTTCCACCCGCTGTTCCGCGACTTCCTCGTCGAGCGCGGCCGCCGCACGCTGGACCCGGCGACGCGCCAGGCGCTGCTGCGCCAAGCCGCCCAGGCCTTCGCCGCGCGCGGCGAGATCGACAGCGCGATCGACCTCGCGTTCGAGGCCGGCGACTTGCCGAAGGCGACCGCGTGGTGGCTGATCGTGCTCGAACCGAAGCTCGCGCGCGGCCAGCTCGACCAGCTGGCGGCATGGAGCGCGCGCGTGCCCGAGGCCGACGCGCTCAACCAGCCGCTGCTGCTGTACGGGCGGGCGCGGGTCTGCTTCCTGCGCGAGGATCCGGCCGCGCTGCGCCACTACGTCAGCGCCTGCAGCGAGTTCGAAGCGCGCCGCGACGTCGTCGGCCAGCAGCTTTGCGCCGCCGGCGTGCTGGAGTGGATCTACAACACCGACAGCTTCATCGACCATGGCCGCTGGTGCGCGCTGATGCTGCGCAGCCACGACGATCCGCCGGCGCGCGAGGAACATGCGCTGCGCCTGCTGAACGGCCGCCTGCTCGCCTGCTTCTACGGCGGCGACTTCGACCGCGATGCGGCCGCCTGGACCGACCGCGTGCTGGACCTGCTGACCGCGGCCGAGTTCGCGAACGAGAAGCTGTCGGTCGCGATCACGCTCCTCGGCTGCCTCGAACGCGCGAAGCGCTGGGACGACGCCGAGGTGCTGGCTCAGCGGATGGAGGCGATGCTCGACGCCGCGAGTCCGCGCCTGAAGGTGCTGGTGCGCCAGCAGATCGCTGCCGATTTCCATCGGCAGACCGGCAACTACGAGGCGGCGCGCACCCTCGCCCAGGCATCGCTGGCGCAGGCCGCTGAGCTCGGCTTTCCGGTGCTGGCGTTCGAAGCGGTCGCGATCCTGCTGTTCGCGGCCCAGTACGTCGGCGATGCGGCCGAGACCGACCGCCTGCTGCAGCAGCTCGGGACGCTGACCGAGCCGGGCAACATCTACCACCAGCGCTTCGCGCGCCAGATGCACGCATGGCGCGACCTGCAGGCGGGCCGGCTGGCGACCGCGCGTGAGCACGCCGATGCGCTGCGCGCGGCGGTGAACCGTAGCGACATGCCGGCGCGCTTCCGCGCGACCTGGCTGCTGATCTCGATCTACGTGACGTTCGCCGAAGGCCGCCATGCGACTGCGTGCGACGAGCTCGAGGTGCTCAGCGTGCAGGCCGAGGCCGGCTCGGGCGGCACGCTGCGCGCGAACCTGTCGACCTTGCAGGCATGGCGCCATCTGCAGGGTGGCCGCCTCGAGGCCGCGCGCGCGGCGCTGAGCGAGGGCTGGACCCTCGCGGCGGCGATGCGCTACTACCAGCTGATCGCGCCGCTGCGCGTTCCACTGGCGCAGCTGTGTGCGTTCGCGCTCGAACACGACATCGCGCCGGTCTTCGCGCGCGAGCTGATCCGCCGGCGACGCCTGTCCGCACCGAACGTCGGCGCTGCCGATTGGCCTTGGGCGCTGCGCATCACGACGCTCGGCCGCTTCGCGATCGAAGCCGACGGCGCGCCGCTGGTCTTCGCCGGCAAGGTGCCGCGCAAGCCGCTCGCCTTGCTGAAGGCGCTGATCGCCTTCGGCGGCAGTGAGGTCGCGCTGCCCCACCTGGTCGACGTGCTTTGGCCGGACGACGAGGCCGATGCCGCGGCGGACGCGTTCAACGTCGCGCTGCACCGCCTGCGCAAGCTGGTGCCGCGTGGCGCCGACGCGATCCAGCTGCACGACGGCCGGCTCGGCCTCAACACGGCGCTGTGCTGGACCGATGCCGCGGCGTTCGAGCACCTCGTCTCCACCGAGCGCCGGCCGCTCGCGGCGGACGGCGAGATCGATGCGCTGACCCGGGCGGTCGGCTGGTACCAGGGGCACTTCCTCGCCGAGGAAGCGGACCAGGCGTGGAGCCTGTCGACCCGCGAGCGCCTGCGCAGCAAGTTCAAGCAGGCCGTCGTCCGCGTCGGCCGGGCGCTGGTCCAGCAGGGGCGCCACGACGAGGCGCTGGCGATCTACCGGCACGGACTCGACGTCGACGACCTCGACGAGGACTTCTACCAGGGCGTGATGGCCTGCGCGCTCGCGTTGCAGCGTCCGGCGGAAGGGCTGGCGGCGTATCAGCGCCTGAAGCGGATGCTGTCGATCCTGATGGGCGCGGCACCGTCGTCGCGCAGCGAGGAACTGCACCGGCAGCTGCGCGCCTGAACGGCGCGCCTGCCGGCGCGCGCGATTCTTTTTCGCGATCGGTTAGCGATCGGTAAGCGCGCCCTGCTTACGGTGACTGCATGTCGCCAGCCCCGCCCTCCGCGCTGCAGCCCGAGAGCTACGTGGTCCGCATCTACCGGCGCAAGCCGCGCGGACCGGGTCGTATCGCCGGCACCGTCGAGATCGTCGCGAGCGGCACGGAGCGCAGCTTCAGCAGCCTGCGTGAACTTCAGCAAATCCTCGGGGGATCGGCAGGGCCGGCATCCACACCGAAAAAGCCGAAAGAGGGAGGAATCACCGCATGACGCCCATGACTCCACATCCGATGGTGCCTCGCCAGCGCTCGCGTGCGACGGCGCTGCGGAGCGAGGACCGACTCGCCTTCATCTTCATCATCGAGGAATCGACATGAATCGCATCTTGTTCTATGCATCCCTGTCCCTGACCGTGACCCTGGCCGCCTGCGGCGGGGGCGGCGGCAGCACCGACTCTCCCACCGCCGAGGCGCTCGCCGCCAAGTCGGTGGTGCTCGTTTCGGCCGGGCCGAACCTGGTCTCGCGCTGGCACGAGGCCGCGACGACGACCCTCAACCTGCCGGCCAGCCCGACCGGCGCGACCCCCGAGGAGCGCGTCGGCGGCGGACCCGACATCGCGACCGTGCAGATCGCCGTCTACGACGCCGCCATGGCGATCGCCGGCACCCACCGGCCGTTCGCGACGACTCCGGTCGCGCCCGCGGCCGGCGCGTCGATCGAGGCCGCGATCAACGAGGCCGCCTATCGGGTGCTGCTCGGACTCTTCCCGAGCCGCAGCGCGACCTACCAGGCCCTGTACGACAGCGAGCTGGCGAAGATTCCCGGCGGCAGCGCGAAGGCACTCGGCATCGCGCTCGGCGCCGAGGTCGCCCGCGCGACGCTCGCGCTGCGCGCCAACGACGGCCGTTCGGTCGCGCTGGCGCCGTTCGTCGCCGGCACCCAGCCGGGTCAGTTCCAGCCGTCGAACCCGAACCTGGTCGGCCGGATCAACCCGTACATCCGTCCCTTCGCGCTGACCAGCGTCGACCAGTTCCGGCCCGACCCGCCGCCGGCGCTGACGAGCGAGCTGTACGCGACCGACCTGAACGAGGTGAAGGCGTACGGCGGCGCGGTCAGCACGCTGCGCACCGCCGAACAGCTCGAGATCGCGCGCTTCAACACCGAGTCGCCGGCGCTGCAGGCGCCGCGCAACCTGCGCCGGCTGGCGACCACGCAGGACAGCCTCGCCGACAACGCGCGGCTGCTCGCGATGCTGACCGTCGCCTACGCCGACGCCAGCCTGGCGTGCTTCGACGCCAAGTACACCTACCTGTTCTGGCGTCCGCGCACCGCGATCCCGCTCGCCGACCTCGACGGCAACCCGGCGACCACCGCCGACCCGGGCTGGCTGCCGGTCGTGCCGACGCCGAACCATCCGGAGTACCCGGCCGCGCACGCCTGCGCGCTCGGTTCGATCTCGGAGACGCTGCGTGGATTCTTCGGCACCAAGAAGGTCTCGTTCGATTGGGACAGCACGGTGACGGCGACGACGCGCCACTACGCGACGACCGACGACTTCATTCGCGAGGCGAAGGACGCGCGCGTCTGGGGCGGCATGCACTACCGCAATTCGACCGAGGTCGGCGCCCATGTCGGCCGCAAAGTCGCGCAGTGGATGATGCGCGACCATTTCGAGCCGACGTCGAAGTAGAGCGCATCGAGTCGATCATGCGCCGCGCCGCCGCGATTCCGGTCGCCATCGCGATCCTCGTCGCGCTGGCCGGCGCGGTGGTGCTGATGCTCGGCGCCGCGCCGGTCTAGCGTCCGGCCGTCGCGGCGACAGCCCGTCAGGCCTTCGGGTACTTCGCGTTCGCCTTCTTGACGAACTCGTTCGTGTAGACCGCCGCGAGGTCCATCTTCGCGGCGGCGATCTCCGGGTCGATGCTGGCGAGCGCGCGGCGCGCGGTCTCCGGCCCGGCCTCGGGAATCATGCCGTCGACCGACAGCGCGCCCTTCGCGGCCAGGAACGCATCGATGTAGACCGCGCGGTCGCCGAGCAGGTAGCTTTCCGGCACCGCCTTCACGATGTCGGAGGGCCCGGCGGCCTGGATCCACTTGTCGGCGCGCACCAGCGCATTGGTCAGCGCCTGGATCGTGTTCGGGTTGCGCTGGATCAGCGTGTCCGGCGCGTACAGGCAGCCGGCCGGCATCGGACCGCCGAACAGCTTGTCGGCGTCGGCGACGACGCGGGTGTCGGTGACGACCTTCAGGTCGCCCGAGCGCTGCAGCAGGGTGATCACCGGGTCGAGGTTGCTGATCGCGTCGATCTGCCCGGAGCGCATGGCCGCGACCGCGCCGCTGCCGGCGCCGACGCCGATGATCGAGACCTCGTTCGGCTTGACGCCGACCTTCGCGAGCACGAAGTTGGCGACGATGTTGGTGCTCGAGCCGGGCGCGGTGACGCCGATCTTCTTGCCCTTCAGGTCGGCCGGCGTCTTGTAGCTCGCCATCGTCTTCGGATTGATGCCGAGCACGATCTGCGGCGCCCGGCCCTGCAGCGCGAAGGCGCGCAGGCGCTGGCCCTTGACCTGCATGTTGAGCGTGTGCTCGAACGCACCCGAGACGACGTCGGCGCTGCCGCCGACCACCGCCTGCAGCGCGCGCGAGCCGCCGGCGAAGTCGGAGATCGTGACCTCCAGCCCTTCGGCCTTGAAGTAGCCGAGGCTCTCGGCGATCGACAGCGGCAGGTAGTACAGCAGGTTCTTGCCGCCGACCGCGATCGCGATCTTCGGCTTCTCGAGCGCTTGCGCGCGCAGCACGGCAGGCAGGCCGAGGGCGGCCGAGCCGGCGAGCGCGGCGCGGATCAGGGAACGGCGTTGCATCGACTTGTCTCCGGTGGAAAGCCGCGGCGGGCCCGCCGCGGCGGCGCTCACTGTATCAGCGCGGGCTCGCCGATGACCCCGTGCGGAGACCGTGCAAGGCGCGGGTACAAGGGGGTGAACCGTAGAATCTTCGCGATGAAGATCGTGCGTCGGTGTGCCGTGGCCGTCTGCGTGCTGGCCCTCGGCTGCACGGCAGTCGCGGCGCAAGCCGCAGGCCCGGCAAGCCCCGCACGACCGGCACCGGCCGAGCCGACGCGACCGGCCGCGGTCGATCCCGGCGCGACCGATGCGACCGCGGCGCCGATGTCGCTGTCGGCGCGCAAGGTCTACGAACAGGCGCGCAGCCAGCTGTTGCAGATCCGCACGGTGCTGAAGGGCCGCGGCAGCCAGACCTCGGTCGGCTCCGGCTTCTTCGTCTCCGGCGAAGGCCACATCGTCACGAACTTCCACGTCGTCAGCCAGGCCGCGCTGAAGCCGGATTACCACGACCTCGTCTACGTGACGGCCGACGGCCGCGAGGCGCCGCTGCAGATCCTGCAGCTCGACGTGCTGCACGACCTCGCGCTGCTGAAGGCGGCCGATGCGCCCGGCCACAGTTTCGATGCGCTGCCGTTCCGCGCCGAGACGCGGCCCCTGTCGCAAGGCGAGCGCATCTATTCGCTCGGCAACCCGCTCGACGTCGGCTTCGCGGTCGCCGAAGGCACCTACAACGGCGTCGTCCGGCGCGGCTTCTACCCGCAG
>Ga0307412_10001960_pt1 | contig 11392 bp, 16 predicted proteins | sample DK1Cmetagenome_3_FD_203823 | JGI IMG/M metagenome (GOLD analysis project Ga0307412, IMG submission 203823) | Maize rhizosphere microbial communities from greenhouse at UC Davis, California, United States - DK15-C-1 | ecosystem: Host-associated > Plants > Roots > Rhizosphere > Soil | place: USA...
GTCGCCCGATTTTTTGCGCGCCCAAATCTGAGCCCTATTCCGGCGAAGCGAACGCCAGCGATTTAGCGGCCGTCACTGTGCGTGATGTGACGGTGTGTCACGACCGGGGGTGATCATGAGCGTCGTCGACAAGATCGCGGCGGAGCTCGACGAGCTGCGCGCGGACGAGACCTCGCCCGGCATGGCGGCCGTGGCCCTGGAGCTGGCCCGGTCGCTCGCCGAGACGGACGTGCCCGGCGCGAAGGCGGCCGTCGCCGACAAGCTCCGGTCGATCATGGCCGACCTCCGCAAGCTCGCCCCGGTCGAGTCGAAGGGAGACGCGGTCGATGACGTTGCTGAGCAGCGAGCGAAGCGCCGCAAGGCCGTGCGCGAGCAGGCCGCCGGTGGCTGACCGGCTGACCGGCTGGCAGGAGCCGCCCATTCAGGTCGCGCCGCCGTCGGTCTCCACTGCGGGGCAGGAGGCGATCGACCTGGCGGCCAAGGCCGGCCTGCACCTGGACCCGTGGCAGCAGCACGTGCTGCGGGTCGGCATGGCGGAGAAGGCCGACGGGTCTTGGGCGGCGTTCGAGGTCGCCGTGAACGTGCCGAGGCAAAACGGCAAGGGCGGGATCATCGAAGCCCGCGAGCTGTGGGGGCTGTTCATCGGCGGCGAGGAGCTGATCCTCCACAGCGCCCATGAGTTCAAGACGGCGAAGAACGCGTTCCGCAGAATCGAGCGCCTGATCCGCGCATGCCCTGACCTGCACAAACGCGTGAAACAGTACCGGCAGACCGTCGGCGAGGAATGGATCGAGCTGCACGACGGCTCCATGCTCCGCTTCATCGCCCGGTCGAAGGGCTCAGGCCGCGGCTTCAGCGGCCACAGCAACATGCTCGACGAAGACATGATCCTCGGCGACAACGAGATGGACGCCCTGCTGCCCACGATGGCCGCCATCGAGGACCCACAGATCTGGTACCTCGGTTCGGCCGGCATCGGCGCCCCTTCCGTGCAACTCGGGCGCCTGCGCCGGCGTGCCCTGGCGGCGATCGAGTCGGGTGTGCCGGACCCGTCGCTGGCATACATGGAATGGTCGGCGGACCTGCATGTCGATGAGTGTCCGAAGGACTGCACGGCGCACGACGACCCGGCTTCCGACGAGGCCGTCCTGAAGTCCAACCCGGCCGTCGGCTACCGGCTGACACTGGCGAAGGTGGCCAATGAGCGGTCCACGCTCAGCAAGGACGGCTACGCGCGGGAGAGGCTCGGTGTGGGCGAGTATCCGGCCGAGGACGGCGATGCGTGGGCGGTCATCGGACAGGACGCGTGGGAGGCCCTGGCGGACTCCGAAAGCCAGCCTGCGGACCCGGTGGCGTTCTCCATCGACGTCACCCCGGAGCGCAGCCACGCGAGTATCTGCGTGGCCGGCTGGAGCGGTGAGGCGGTCCACGTGGAGGTCGTCGACAACCGGCCTGGCACGGACTGGGTGATCGAGCGGGCCCGCGAGCTCACGGCGAAGTGGCAGCCCCGCTGCTGGGTGATGGATCCCGGCAGTCCGGCAGGGTCGCTCATCGCCGATCTGGTGGACGCGTTGACGCCAGACGACGCGGACCAGGACGGCGAGGAAGCCGTCCCTGTCGTCCCTGTGGTGCAGATGAAGACCAGGGACGTCGTGCAGGCCACGGGCCAGTTCTACGACGCGGTGGCATCCGGACGGATCGTGCACCTGGGGCAGGGCAACGCGCCGCTGGTGACGGCGGTGGCGGGTGCCCGCAAGCGCGACCTCGGAGAAGCGTGGGCGTGGGCCCGGCGTGGTGTCGGTGTGGACATCACCCCTCTGGTGGCTGCGACGCAAGCCAAGTGGGGTCTGTCCGCGGAGATCGAGGAGCCGGAGAAGGAGGTCGAGCCGTGGGGTTTCTTCGGGTGACCCGCTGGTCCCGGCTGGCCCGGACCCGGCTCGGCTACTGGGCGGGCTGTACGGGCCTCTCCGTGGGCGCGGGACTGGAGTTCGGGACGGGCCTAGGGCTGATGGTCGGCGGGCTCGTGACGGCCGCGTCCTTCCTGTTCGTCGTCGACATCGACCAGCAGGAGGGGGAGCAGTGACGAGTCTGTGGCAGCGCGCTCGACGTCCGGCCCTACGGGACGACAGCTCCTGGTCGGTGGACGGGAACGTCTACTACGGCACCGGCCGGCCGGTGGACGGCAAAGAGCGTCCCCTCCCGATGGAGTTCGAGGCCAAGGTCCGTCACGCCTACAAGTCCAACGGCCCCGTCTTCGCGCTCATGATGGTGCGGCAACTGCTGTTCGCCGAGGCCCGCTTCCAGTTCCGGCAGATCAGAAACGGCCGGCCCGGCGAACTGTTCGGCACGCAGGACCTGGCTCTGCTGGAGAGGCCATGGCCAGGGGGAACCACGGGCAACCTGCTGTCTCGGATGATCCAGAGCGCGGATCTGGAGGGCAGCGGGTACGTGACGAACTACAACCCCGGCCGCTTGAAGGTCCTGCGGCCGGACTGGGTCACGATCGTCACCGGCTCGCAGGAGGAACCAGGCCTGCCCAGCGAGGCGATCGACTCCGAGTTGATCGGCTACATGTACGACCCGCCCACCGGGTCACAGCCGTGGTTCCTGCTGCCGGAGCAGGTCGCGCACTTCGCTCCGATCCCGGACCCCGAGTTCCAGTTCCGGGGCATGTCGTGGGTGACTCCGGTGATCCGGGAGATCGTGGGCGACACCGCGGCGACCCGGCACAAGCTGAAGTTCTTCGAGAACGGGGCGACGCCGCAGGTCATCGTCTCCTTCGACGCGTCGGTCACACCGGAGAAGGTGCGGAAGTTCCAGGCGCTGATGGATTCCGAGCACCGGGGTGTGGACACCGCTTACAAGACGCTCTACCTGGGCGGCGGGGCGGACGCCACGATCGTCGGCAAGGATCTGGGGCAGATCGATTTCAAGGCCACGCAGGGCGCCGGTGAGACGCGTCTGGCGGCCGCGGCCGGTGTGCCGCCGGTCGTCGTCGGGTTCTCCGAGGGACTGGCCGGGTCGTCGCTGAACGCCGGCAACTACGCGTCCTCCCGTCGCCGTCTGGCGGACGGCACGATGCGCCCGCTGTGGCGTGAGGCCGCAGGATCGCTCGCCCAGATCGTCAACGTCCCGGAGAAGGCTGAGCTCTGGTACGACGACCGGGACATCGCGTGGCTTCGCGAGGACCGCCGGGACGCGGCCGAGATCCAGGGCCTGCAGTCCCGCACGATCCGCCAGCTCGTCGACGCCGGCTACGAGCCAGCAAGCGTCGTCGCGGCGGTGGAGGCCGAGGACTACAGCCTGCTCAAGCACACCGGCCTGTACTCCGTGCAGCTGCAGAAGCCCGGTGCCGGGCAGCCCACACCCGCCGAACAGCCCACCGAGGAGGCGTGATGGACACCTTCATCCGCAGCTTCCCGCTGGAGGACATCCGTGTCCGCGCCGGCGGGGACGGCCGCACTGTCGAGGCCTATGCCGCCGTTTTCGACACCCCGACGGAGATCCACGACCAGGACGGCCACTACACCGAGGTCATCGATCGCAGGGCGTTCGACCGCACGCTGCAGCAGCTCGCCCCGGCCGGCTCGCGGGCGACCTGGCGTGTCGGGGTGTTCTACAACCACGGCCGCACCCTGTGGGGCACCCCGTCCGAGCGTGGCTCCATGCCGATCGGTACCCCCGTCGAGGTCAAGGCCGACAACCGGGGCCTGCTGACGGTGACCCGCTACAACCGCACCGAGCTCGCCGACGAGGTGCTGGAGAACATCCGTGAGGGCGCCATCACCGGCCAGTCCTTCACCGGCGGGTTCCTGCGCTCCGACCCCGGCCGCGCTCCGCGTGGCGGCTGGCGGGCCGACAACGGCGGCAAGCTGCGCACTGTGCGCCGCCAGGAGATCCGGTTGAAGGAGTACGGGCCGACCCCGTTCCCCGCCTACCCCGACGCCGCCGTGATCGGCGTGCGGGCCGAGCAGGCCGCGCGTCTGCTCGCCGACCTCCCCCCCGACGAGCGGACACGCCTCGTCGAGATGCTTCGGACCGGCACCCCGCTGGAGACGCCCCCGGGCGAGCCTCCCGCGGGCCCGCCGGCCGCCGGCGACCCCAGCCCGGGCACCGCCGCCGAGGACCCGCCCGCAGGGCACTCCGCTCGGCAGAAGATCGCGTGGGCCACGGTCCGCGCCGAGATCAAGGCCAGGAGGGCCCTGTGACCACCAAGCGGAAGAAGAAGAGCGACAAGCTCAAGGAGTCGCTCGAGGCGATCCGGTCCGAGCTCCTGGAGCTGGAAGAGGTCGAGGAGCCGACCGACGAACAGGCCACCCGCGCCGGCGAGCTGCTCGGCGAGTTCGACACCGCGCAGGAGGCGTACAACGAGCAGCTCGAGCACGAGCGCCGCGTGGACGCCGTCCGCGCGGCCGCTACCGTGCCCGGCAGTCAGGAGCGGGGCGACGGCGACGGCCCGCAGTTCATGCGCTCGCGCGGCAACCCCTACGAGGAGCTCGACCGTGTGCGCGGCGCGAACCTCAACGAGCGTTCGACGCTGGCCGACCTGCGCACCCGCGCCCTGTACGCGGTGGAGCTCGCGGCCGAGCAGATCACCGAGGACCAGCAGGAGAGGGTCGAGCGCCTGGTGCGCGGCGACCGCCGGGGCCGGATCGCTCAGCACCTGCTGCTGACCGGGTCCGAGGACTACATGCGCGCGTTCGAGTCGCTGCTGGAGAACGCCGGGAACCCGGCGCTCCTCGACGAGGACGAGTACGCGGCGTACAAGCTGGCCGAGGCGCACCGGCGGGCGATGACCCTGACCGACGCGGCGGGCGGTTTCCTGGTGCCGTTCACCCTCGACCCGACGATCATCCTGACGAACGCCGGCAGCGCGAACCCGTTCCGGCAGGTGTCGACGATCAAGACGATCACCACGGACACGTGGAACGGTGTCAGCTCCGCCGGCGTGACGGCGGAGTGGTTGGCGGAGGCCAACCAGGTGGCCGACGCGTCGCCGTCGTTCGCGCAGCCGTCCATCACGCCGAAGAAGGCGGCGGCGTGGGTGCAGGGCTCCTTCGAGGTCCTCGCGGACTCCGGGTTCGGCGCCGAGGTCGGCCCGCTCCTGGCGGACGCCAAGGACCGCCTGGAGGCCACCGCGTTCGCCACTGGCAACGGCAGCACCCAGCCCAAGGGCGTCATCACCGCGGTGTCGGCCGTGTCCGGGTCGGTCGTGAACTCGGCGACCACCGACACCTACGCGGTCGCCGACGTGTACGCCGTCGAGCAGGCCCTGCCGCCTCGGCACCGTCTGACCGGGTCGCCGTCGTGGATGGCGAACAAGGCGATCATCAACAAGACCCGCCAGTTCGACACCTCCGGCGGTAGCTCGTTCTGGGCGAACCTCGGCATGGGCCAGCCCGAGCAGCTGCTCGGCGCGCCGATCTACGAGGCCTCGGCGATGGACGGCGTCATCAACGCGGGCGCGGAGAACTACGCGCTGCTGCTCGGCGACTTCCGCAACTTCTACATCGTGGACCGGGTCGGCATGACCATGGTGTACGAGCCGCTGGTCAAGGGGGCGAACGGCCGCCCGACCGGTGAGGCGGGCTGGTTCGCCTACTGGCGGGTCGGCTCCGACGTCGTCAACGCCGACGCGTTCCGGCTCCTCGACATCACCTGATCCCCGTCCCCCTTCCGGGCGCAGCCAGCATCCCGCCGGCTGCGCCCGTCTCGTTCCAGGAGATTCGATGTACCGAGCCAAGGACACGTTCTGGGCGCCGGACAACCGGCGCATCGTCAAGGGTGACCTCGTATCCCCGCACGACCCCGTCATCAAGGGCCGCGAGGAACTGTTCGAAGAGGTCGTCATCCCTCAGGCCATGGCGCCTGCCGACAAGCCGGCCGCGAAGAAGACGGCCCCGGCGAAGAAGACAGCGGCCTCAAAGCCCCCGGCCGCCGAGGGCGCCAAGACCGAGGACGGCCAGGAGAAGACCGAGGACGGAGGCGACGCGAAGTGAAGCGCAGCGTCTACAACCATGTCCGCGCCAAGGCGACGTTGGCCATCGTGCTGCGGACGGCGAGCGCCAACGGCACGGCCGTCGACCGCAAGCTGTCCGGCGCGTCCGGAACCAACGAGTGGTTCTCCTCGGCGACGCTGCTGGTCCACACCGGGGCCATCACCGACGGCACGCACGCCATCACGCTGGAGGTGTCGGACAACAACAGCGACTGGGACGACGCCGACGCGGCCGACCTGCAGGGCTCGCTACCTTCGATCGGCTCCTCCGACGACGACAAGATCTACGAGATCGGCTACACCGGGACCGCCCGGTACCTGCGGGCCGTGACCACCGCGTCGGGCACCACCACCGGCGGCATCTACGGGGCGACGATCCTGCTCGGGTTCCCCAACGTCCTGCCGCTCTCCCGCACGTGAGGGGGACGACGTGGCGCTGCTGACTCTGGACGAGGCGAAAGCGCAGCTGAACCTGACGGGCGACGCGGACGACGACGAGCTGCAGACCTACGTCGACGCGGTCACCGCGCCGATCGAGGAGTTCATCGGGCCGGTGGAGCCGCGCGAGGTCGCCGAGCGGCACGACGCGGAATCCGGGCGGCGCGCTCTGGTGCTGCGCACGACTCCGGTCCTGTCGCTGACGTCGGTGGAGCCCCTCCTTGACGGCGGGGTCTCCTACGCGGTCGACGGCCTGGTCCTGGACCCCGACACCGGGGAGGTCCGCCGCCGGGACCGTGGCTGGTTCCGCGGCCTGCTGCTGGTCACCGTGCAGGCCGGGCGGGACCAGACGCCGACGACGGTCAATCTGGCGGCGCGGATGCTCGTTCAGCACCTGTGGCGCACGCAGCGTCCGGCCCGCGGCGGCGCCCTGCCCGGCAGCGGCGAGGACTACAGCGTCGGCCAGCCCATCCCGGGGTTCGGCTACGCGGTGCCCAACCGGGTGCTCGAGCTCCTCGCCCCGTACCGGCTTCCCCCAGGAGTGGCGTAGATGGGATCGAGAGTTCCCGAAGTGCTCGACGCGCTGGTGGCGCTGGGCAAGTCCGAGACCGACGGCGAGCTGTCGGGCGTGGTCATCGCGGACGGGCCGGAGGTGACGGACTCGGCCGCCCCGGACTGGCTCATCGTCGGCTTCGACGGCGACCCGTCCGGCGACTTCGAGGCGGCTCAGTCCGTCGGCGGCTGGTCCGATCTCAGCAGCGGTCGCGAGGAGGCGTTCCAGGTCACGGTGGCGGCCGTCGCGACCCGCGGTGACACGGACATCGTGGCCGCCCGCCAGCGCGTGTATGAGATCGCGGCGCGCGTCGAGGCGTGGCTGAGGGCGGACCCGAGCATCGGGCTTCCCTCGCTGGAGGCCGCCGTCGAGGCGACCCGACTGGTGCAGGACCAGACCGAGGACGGGGCGCAGGCCCGGCTGCTGCTGACGGTGGCCGGCCGCGCATTCACGTAGAGAAGGGACGGATATGGCTGCACTGACGACGACCGTCGTGGGGCTGACCGGCGCGACGATCACATACGGCGCGGCGGCGGGAGGCGGGGACACCTGCCAGACCGGGGCGGGCGTGCTGCTGCTGGTGAAGAACGGCGATGCCGGCAGTCACACGGTGACGCTGGCGACGCCGGACACCGTGAACGGCCTGGCGGTCGCCGACCGGGCTGTCGCCGTGGCGGCCGGCGCGGAGGTGGCGATCCCCGTGACGAACGACTACCGCAACAAGTCGACCGGGCGGGCCGCGATCACCTATGACGGCGTCACGTCGGTGACCGTGGCGGTTGTGCGGGTGCCGGTCTGATGCGCCGCGTGAGCATGACCCACCCCGATCTTCCCGGTCAGCCGATCGACGTCGACGAGGCGTCGGTGCCGGGGCACCGGGCGGCGGGCTGGCAGGTCGCCGAGGACCTGCCGAAACCGAAGGCCGCGGTCAAGCGCCGCCGGCCGACCCCGAAGGGAGATGAGAGCTGATGGCTACGCCGATCAACGCGTCGATCCGCTACTACCGGCGAGGCACCACGAAGGTGCTGTGGGTGCCGACGATCGCGAACAAGTCCGCCCCGACCCGCGTCGAGCTGAACGCGGGCACGGCCCTCGAGGGCGAGACGGGCGCCATGGCGGGCTGGCAGACCACGTCCGCCACCGTGCCCACCCCGGCCCTCGGTTCGCGGTTCACGCCGGTCGTGGGCGGCGAGATCACCGCCGCCGACTCGTCGCTGACGTTCTGGGCGTCGAAGGACGGCGACGACGTGCGCACCCTCCTCAACCGCGAGGACACGGGTTACATCGTGTGGATGGACGAGGGCGACGTCGAGGCGCAGACCATGGACATCTTCCCCGTCACGGTCACCTCGCAGGCCAAGGTCCGCGAGCTGGACCAGGCGGCGCAGATCATGGCGCAGTTCGCGATCACCAGCGAGCCCGCCGAGAACGTCGCGATCCCCGCGGCCTGACCATGACCGGCTCGGTACAGATCCTCGGCACGGGCCAGCTGGTGGAGCTGTCGCGCCGCCTGCGTGCGGCGGGCGGGCCGCGACTGCGGCAGAACACCGCCCGCCGTATCAGGCGGGCGGCCGAGCCGCTGCACGCGGACCTGCAGAGCGCGATCCGCACCGTGCAGCTGCCCGGCTCCGGCCGCAAGACGCGGGGCGGGCCGTCACTCACCGAACGCCCGCTGCGGGCGACGCTGGCGGGCGCTGTGCGCATCAGTGTCCGCTCCGGCGCCAGCCCGGGCGCCCGCGTGTGGGTGGACCGCTCACGCCTGCCTGCGGACCTGCGAAACATGCCCGGGGTCATCGACGAGGGCAGGGTGCGGCATCCGGTGTTCAACAACCGACGGCGGTGGGCGACGCAGTGGGCGCGGCCGACGGGCTGGTGGTCGAAGACCGTGGAGGCAGGGATGCCGCGGATGCGGGCCGAAATCGAACGGGTCCTCGGCGACGTCCGCCGGGACCTTCAGTGAGAAGAGACGACGCATGATCATCACGTACACGCCGGACGACGGCGCCCCCGAGCGCAGGACGACCGACGATCTGTCGGCGATCGAGGCGGCCGCCGTCGAAGAGGCGACGGGCCTGCAATGGAGGTCCGTCGAGGATCATCTGCGCGGCCAGGACCCGACCGCCATGCGCGCGGTGCTGTGGGCGTTCCGCCGGCGCGAGGACCCCCAGCTGCAGTTCGCCGCGTTCGACGTGCCCGGCTGGCGGCGCCGCCTCACGGTCCGCATCGAGCGCCACGAGATCGACGACGTGCTGACCTCGGTCATGTCGGAGGCCCTCGCGAAATCGGAGGACGCGGCGATCGACGCGATGCTGCCGCACCTGCGCAGGCTCGCCCACGACCGGGCGGACGTGGACGCGGCACTCGACGCGCTGGGAAAAGGCCACTTGGCTCCCGGCCAGCAGGACTCCGCGGACTGATCCACGAGTACGAGCCGCTGCTGATGCATTACCTGCACATGCAGCCATCCGAGATCGACCGGCTCAAGGTCGACCGGTTCCTGCGCCTGGTCGCGTGGATCGACCGGCACGTCGCTACGAGGTGAGGAGGTGACCGGTGGCTACGCGTCTCACCTTCACCCTCGCAGGGCGCGACGAGCTGTCGCGGGTCCTGGACGGCTCGGCGGATTCCGCGGACCGCCTGCGGCTGCGCATGGCGGGCATCACCGCGGACGCCGACGGCCGGCTGCGTGACCTCGAGGGCCGGTTCCTCACGGTGGCCGACGCGCAGCGCCGTGTCGACGACCGCGCGGGGCAGGTCCGCAGCCGCTTCGATGATCTGTCCGTGGCGGCCGGCAAGGTCGGTGAATCCCTCAAGGCCAACCTGATCAGCCTGGCGCCGGCCGCGATCCCCGCCACGGCGGCTCTCGCGGGATCCGCCCTGCAGCTGGCTGGGCAGTTCGGCGCGGTGGCCGTGGCCGCGGCCGCCTACGGTCTGGCGCTCAAGCCGCAGATCGCCGCGATCGGTGAGGCGGTCAAGGCGCAGGACGCCTACGAGGAGGCGGTGCGCACCTCGGGCGCGGCCTCCCAGGAGGCCGTCCAGGCGCAGGCCGCGTATCAGCAGCAGCTGGAGAAGATGCCGCCCGCCACCCGTGAGGCCGCGGTCGCGGTGGGGCTGCTGCGCGACAACTTCCAGGACTGGTCCGACAGCCTCGCGGGCGACGTGATGGGCCCGTTCACCAAGGGTGTGGCGGTCGCCAACGCCCTGCTGCCCAAGACGACGGGCCTGGTCAAGGGTGCGTCGACGCAGGTCGACCGGCTCGTCACCATGGTCGGCGGCGCGATCTCCACCCCAGGGTTCGACAAGCTGAACAGCCGGTTCACCAACTTCGCCGACAAGACCATGGACCACGCGGTCGACGAGCTGAACATCTTCCTGGCCAAGCTCGACGCCGGCGAAGTCGGATCCGGCTTCAAGGAGTTCCTCGACTACGCGCACGCCAACGGCCCCGCCGTGTGGGAGACCCTGCACAACCTCGGCGACGCCCTGCTGAACGTCCTCCAGGCCGGCTCCGACGTCGGCGTGGGCATGCTCGACGTCATCAACGCCCTGTCCGGGATCGTGTCCGCGGTACCGCCCGAGGCGATCGCGACCATGCTGCAGCTGGCCATCGCCATCAAGGCCGTGCGCCTGGCCGCGGTTGGGACGGACGCGGCCAAGGCCGCGCTCCTCGCGCTGGGCGTGCAGGTGGGGGCGATGCGCGCGGCGGCCGCCGGCGCACCCGGCGCGATCAGCGGCGTCACCGCGGCGATCGGCGGGCTGTCGCGCGGCGCGAAACTCGCGATGGCCGGGACCGGCCTCGGGCTGCTGCTCCTCACCCTCTCGGAGCTGTCGTCAAGCAGTCAGCGGCCGAAGCCGGACGTCGACAAGCTGACGACGTCGATCGCGGAACTCGGCAGGTCCGGCAAGGTGGGCGGCGAGGCGCTGCGCGCATACGGCGCCGACCTCGGCGGCCTGGCCGACAGCCTGCAGAAGGTCACCGACCCGCAGGGCGCCGACAAGGTGCAGCAGTTCATCGTGACGCTGGGAGGCCTGGGCGACTGGGACTCCACCCCGGTGAAGAACGCGAAGGAGGACATCGACGCGCTCGACAAGTCCCTCGCCAGTCTGGTGTCCGGCGGCAAGGCCGACCTTGCGGCCGCGGGCCTTGACGCGGCCATCAAGAAGATGGGGCTCACCAGCGAGGAGGCCGCCGAGCTCCGGGCGGAGCTGGGCGACTACTCGGATGCTCTGGCCGGGCAGGCCCTCGAGCAGCAGTTGGCCGCCGAGTCGATGGGTCTGTTCGGCGCGCAGGCGCAGGAGGTGCAGGGCCAACTCGAGGCGCAGAAGCAATCCGCCGACGGGCTGCGGCAGAGCATCCAGGCGCTGAACGAGGTCAACCGGCAGGGCCTGTCCGGGATGATCGG
>Ga0307412_10001961_pt1 | contig 11392 bp, 9 predicted proteins | sample DK1Cmetagenome_3_FD_203823 | JGI IMG/M metagenome (GOLD analysis project Ga0307412, IMG submission 203823) | Maize rhizosphere microbial communities from greenhouse at UC Davis, California, United States - DK15-C-1 | ecosystem: Host-associated > Plants > Roots > Rhizosphere > Soil | place: USA...
CAGTTCCGCCCAGCGATGATCAATGCCACGCTGGTACCGCGCGAGCTCGCGCTCGACCGTAACGTTTTCCAGCTCCATATGCGCGGTGATCAAGGTGATAGCGCCCGGCGCCTCGTACACCTCCCGGCTCTTGATGCCTACGAGCCGGTCTTCAACCATGTCCAGTCGACCCACGCCTTGGGCGCCGGCACGATCATTGAGGATCTGAATGGCCTGCAGCATGGAGACCTTCTCGTTGTCGATCGCAATCGGGTTGCCGGCATCGAAGGTGATCGTTAACTCGTCAGGCTCCCGTGGAACGGACGGGTCTTGGGTGTAGGCGTAAACATCTTCGATGGGTGCGTTCCAGATGTCTTCGAGGAAGCCGGTCTCCACCGCGCGACCCCACACGTTCTGGTCGATTGAGTAGGGAGATGCCTTGCTTTGTTGGATGGGCAGCCCCTTGTCCTCGGCGTAGGCGATCGCTTTCTCCCTCGTCCAGGCATAGTCACGGACGGGAGCGATTACGGTCAGCTCAGGTGCCAGATTGGCAATTCCAACCTCGAAACGCACTTGATCATTACCCTTGCCGGTGCAACCGTGCGAGACGATTGTTGCGCTGTGGGACCGGGCCGCCTCGGCAAGATGCCGCGCGATGAGCGGACGGGACAGGGCGCTGACCAGCGGGTAGCGATCCATGTACAACGCGTTCGCCCGCAGCGCCGGACGGCAGAAGTCCTCGGCAAACTCATCCTTGGCGTCGACAATGACCGCCTCGACCGCGCCACAGTCCAGGGCGCGCTGGCGAATGACATCCATGTCCTCCCCGCCCTGGCCAACGTCCACGGCTACGGCGACCACCTCTCGGCCGGTTTCCTCGGCCAGCCAGCCGATGCACACGCTGGTGTCGAGCCCGCCGGAGTACGCCAGCACAATTCGATCACTCATGGGACTTCCTTCTCACTGTGGTTGGGATGGGGAGCTGCTGAGCCGTTGGCGGGCTTGCCGGTGCGGCTCATGATCAAGAACTGCTCTGCGATGTCGCCGCCGCCGCTGGGACTTCGGGTGATCAGCAAGATGGTGTCGTCACCTGCGATGGTGCCGAGGATCGACTCCCAGCCGACCCGGTCGACCGCAGAGGCGAAGTACTGCGCCGCCCCGGGCGGAGTGCGGAGGACCACGAGGTTGGCGGAGGCTTTTGCCGATACCAAGACCTCTGCGCACAGCCGAGCCAGCCGCACCTCGAAGTTGGCGAACTCTCCGACATGTGGTTTCCGGTCGCCACCTTCGCCTGGCACTGCGTAGATCAGGTGCCCATTTGAACCGCGTATCCGCAGGGCGCCGATCTCAACAAGATCACGGGAGAGCGTGCCTTGGTTGACCTGGACTCCATCGTCGGCCAAGAGCTCGGCGAGCTCACTCTGCGAACGGACCTCGTGTTGCTCCAGCACGGTGATGATCTTGGCATGCCGGGCGGTCTTGGTGAGCGCTGCGCGGGAGTACGTTGACATCAGCCGCTCACCTGCGCTTGCTCATCGAGGAAGGCCAGGAGCGCCTTCTGGGCGTGCCTGCGGTTTTCAGCTTCGTCCCAGACCACCGACTGCGGCCCGTCGATCACCGCACCGTCGATCTCCTTGCCGCGATAGGCGGGCAGGCAGTGCAGCACGATGGCCTCCCGATCCGCTAGCGCAAGCAAGGCCGGCGTCACCGCGTACGGTACGAAGATCGACTCGCGGTCGCGGCCGGAGCCTTCCTGACCCATCGAGATCCATGTATCAGTGGCGACCACATCCGCGTCGACCGCTGCTTCTTTGGCCTCATCATGCACCTGCACACTGCCGCCGGAGCTGCTTGCCAGGCTGTGAGCTTTTTCGATGACCACAGGGTCTGGCTGGAAGCCTGGCGGAGCGCCGATCCGGACATGCATTCCGGCCAAACTGCCGCCAAGCAGGTACGAATGCGCCATGTTGTTCGCACCGTCTCCGAGATAGGCCAGCGTCAGACCCGCCAACTGCTGTTTGTGCTGCCGGATCGTTTGCAGGTCCGCAAGGACCTGACACGGGTGGTACTGGTCGGTGAGCCCGTTGATCACCGGCACACCAGCATGATCGGCCATCTCCTGCAGCCGGGCCTGGCCCGAGGTGCGCCAGACGATGGCAGCCACGTGGCGGCCGAGCACTCGTGCCGTGTCACTGATCGACTCGCCGCGGCCGAGCTGGGAAAGCGCGGCATCCATGATCATCGGATGGCCGCCGAGTTCGACGATTGCGGTCTCGAAGGAAATCCGGGTCCGCGTCGAAGGCTTGTCGAAAAGCACGGCGACCGTACGTGGCCCGGCGTAAGGCCGCAGCCGATAGGGCTGTGCCTTGAGCGTTTCGGCGAGATCCAAGATCGCAAGCTGCTCAGTTGCGCTGAGATCATCGTCGACCAGGAAGTGTCTCATGCCGACTCCTCCGCAACCTGGTCTAGGAGTGACGGCAGCACGTTGATGAAGCGATCCAGCTCCGCAGCACTGATGATCAGCGCTGGTGCTAGACGTAGCACGTCGGGACGTGGCGCATTGATCACGAAGCCGGCTTCGAGCGCGGCATCGACGACAGCTAGCGCGACCGGCTTGTCCAAGATCACCGCCTGCAGCAGGCCACGGCCGCGTACGCCGGTGATCAACCGATGACGCAGCTTCGTGATTGCGGCACTGACATGATCACCGAGCGCCTTGGCATGCTCGAGAAGACCGTCCCGCTCGATGACGGCGATAACGGCCAATCCCGCGATAGCCGCCACGGGGTTACCCCCGAAGGTGCTGCCATGGCTGCCTGGGCCGAGCAGCCGTGAGCTCTGACCACTCGCAATGCAGGCTCCAACCGGAAACCCATTTCCCAAGCCCTTCGCAACTGTGATGATGTCTGCGGCGACGCCTTCGTCGACGTGGACCAGCCAACTGCCGCAGCGGCCAATGCCGGTCTGCACCTCATCCATCCAGAGCAATGCTCCGTACTGATCGCAGATCTGGCGAGCCTTGCTGAGATAGCCGGCCGGAGGCACTACAACACCACTTTCGCCCTGAATCGGCTCTAGTACGACTGCTGCCACGGTCTCGTCGACAACCGAGGCCAGCGCCTCCGAGTCGCCATACGGCACGAAGATCACCTCGCTCGGCAGTGGCTCGAACGGTGTGCGGTACTTCGAATTGTGCGTCAGGGCCAGCGCGCCCATCGATCGTCCATGGAATGCGCCCTCCGTGGAGATGATCTTGCTGCGCCCCGTCATTCGGGTGATCTTGAATGCGGCCTCGTTGGCTTCGGTGCCGGAGTTGGTGAAGAAGACCCGTGCTTCATCGACACCGGCCATCCGGCTCAACCGTTCGGCGAGAGCGACCTGCGGAGGCGTGGCAAAGAAGTTTGAGACATGGCCGAGGGTGGCAATTTGGCCGGTTACTGCTGACAACACAGTGGGATGGGCATGACCGAGTGCATTGACCGCCAGACCCGACAGTAGATCGAGGTAGCGGCGCCCTTCGGCATCCCAGAGGTAGCAACCCTCACCGCGTACGAACACCCGCTTCGGCGTGCCGAAGGTGTTCATCACCGACTCGGCGTAGGCATCTAGTACGGCAGCGGAGGACGTCGGGCCGGATAGCTCGCGGCTCACCGTCATTGGGTCCGCCGTCATGACCGGACACCTTGCGGCGCTTCCACCGGTGCTGGTCCAAAGTCACCGTTGGCATATTCGTTTGGCGGAATGCCCTCGTCGCGAGGGAATACCCGGCTACCAAGCCGGATCAGTCCATCTTGGGTCACCATCGTTCCAATGCCGATATTGGTGAAGATCTCCAGAAGCAGCGCATGCGGGACCCGGCCATCGACCACGGTGGCTCTGGTAAGTCCGCCCTCGACAGCCCTCAGGCAGGCGTGCATCTTCGGCACCATTCCGGCCTCCAGCTTGGGCATTAAGCCGCGCAGCTCGGTCGCCGAGAGCTCGGTGATCACTTCGCTGCTATTCGGCCAGTCCCGGTAGAGACCTTCGACGTCGGTCAGCACGACCAACCGATCGGCCTTGAGAGCCACGGCCAATGCGGCCGCAGCCGTATCGGCATTGACGTTGTGCACCACACTATTCACATCGGGCGCGATACTGGCCACCACCGGTACGCTGCCTGAGCTGATCAGGCCCTCGACAGCCTCGGTCCGTACTGAGACCACATCCCCGACCAGGCCAAGATCGACTTCCTGTCCGTCGACCGTTGTGCCCCGGCGCTCGGCGGTGAAGAGGCCGCCATCCTCGCCAGAAAGGCCGACGGCCACGGTGCTGTGAGTGTTGATCAACCCAACTAAATCTCTTCCGACCTGGCCGACCAGCACCATCCGGACCACTTCCATCGCCTCAGGGCTGGTGACCCGCAGGCCGCCCCGGAACTCTGAGGCGATCCCCAGCCTGGAGAGCATTGTCGAGATCTGCGGCCCGCCGCCATGCACGACAACGGGATGGATGCCACACCGTTTCATGAACACGATGTCCTGGGCGAACGCCCGCTTCAGATTTTCGTCGATCATGGCATTTCCGCCGTACTTGATCACCACGATCTTGCCTGCGTAGGTCTCCAGCCATGGCAGAGTCTCGGTGAGGATGGATGCCTTCTCGACCAGCGAAAGCGGCCGAGTCTCTGGGGGGTTCATGTGGAGTACTCCGCGTTCTCTTTCACATAGTCATAGCTGAGATCGTTCGTCCAGAGCGTGGCCGAATGCCTGCCGTTGCGCAGGTCGACGTGGACCTGAACATCGTGTCCACTCAAGTCGACAAGCTCCCGTGGCTCACCTATGGAGCCGTCGCGGCAGACCTGTACGCCGTTGAACGACACGTCAATGCGATCAGGTTCGAACGCAACAGCGGTCGTCCCGATGGCAGCCAGAACTCGTCCCCAGTTGGGATCCTGCCCGAAGACAGCGCATTTGAAGAGATTGCTACGGGCGATGGCACGACCAACTTGCACTGCGTCGTCCTCGGCGGCCGCATGCTCGACGTGGATCGCGATTGTGTGCGATGCTCCCTCCGCATCAGCCAGCAGCTGCAGGGCAAGATCATGACAAGTCTCGTCCAGCGCGGCTTGGAAATCGCCAGGCGTAGCTCGTACGCCGGAAGCGCCGCTGCTCATCAAGATCACTGTGTCGTTGGTGGACATACAACCGTCGCTATCTATCCGCTCGAAGCTGCGTCGGCACGCGCTGGCGAGTTGACCATGAAGCTGGTCGGAATCGACCACAGCGTCCGTGGTCAGGACAACCAGCATCGTGGCCAAGCCCGGTGCGAGCATGCCGGCACCCTTAGCCATGCCACCGATGGACCAACCTTCGTCGGCGTAGCTGGTCTGTTTGGAGACGGAGTCGGTTGTCAAGATCGCCTCGGCTGCCGTCTGGCCGCCGTCCTGGCTGAGCAGCGGAACAAGATCACCAAGGGCAGCCGTCAGCTTTTTCATCGGCAGCCGCGTGCCGATCAAGCCCGTCGAACAGACCGCAACGTCAATGGCGCCGATGTCGGTGCCCTGAGCGGCCTCTGCTGCGCCCTGAGCCTCTCGCAGGGCATCGGCGACCAGCTCGGCGGTCCGATGGGTGTCGGCGAAGCCCTCGGGCCCCGTACAGGCATTCGCCCCACCAGAGTTCAAGATCACCGCTCGCAGCTGAGCGTTGGTCAGGACCTGCTCTGACCAAAGCACTGGCGCTGCCTTGACGCGGTTGGTCGTAAAGACACCGGCGGCGGCATAGTGCGGACCGGTATTCACCACTAGCGCCAGATCTTTACCACCACTGCTCTTCAGACCTGCCGCCAACCCACAGGCGAGGAAGCCAGAGGCTGTCGTGACGCTCACGGTGCTACCCCAATCGTGGACAGCCCGGTCGTCTCAGGCAGGCCGAGCGCCAGATTCATGCATTGAACAGCGGCGCCGGCCGTGCCCTTGGTCAGGTTGTCCAAGGCAGCGATAGCGACCAACCGACCTGCATCGTGATCAACCGTTACCTGAACCTGAACCGCATTCGACCCCAGCACCGACTTGGTCTGCGGCCATTGGCCATCGGGCAGTAGCTGGACAAACGGCTCGCCGGCGTACGCCTCGGTGTAGGCGGCGTAGGCCTGATCATGGGTGAGCCCATGATCAGCCAGCGGAGCCGTGCAGGTCGCCAGAATCCCGCGAGACATCGGAACGAGCACCGGTGTGAACGACACCGATGGCTCCGACGCCCCACAGGCCACGAAGTTCTGCAGCAGCTCCGGGATATGACGATGGACCCCGCCGACGCTGTAGGCACTTGCCGATCCCATGAGCTCCGCGCCAAGCAAGTGCGGCTTTGGGGAACGGCCGGCACCGGAGGGACCGCTGGCCGCAACGATCACGACATCGCGCGCTGTGGTGAGGCCGTGAGCGATCGCCGGCAGCAGCGCCAAGGTTGCCGTCGCGGGATAACACCCAGGAACAGCGATCGCTCGCGCCCCGGCGAGCTTGTCGCGTTGTCCTGGCAGCTCCGGCAACCCGTACGGCCAAGTTCCTGCATGAGCGGACTGGTAGAACCGCTGCCAGGCCTCGGACTCCTCCAGCCGGAAATCGGCCCCGCAGTCGATGACCAAGATGTCAGGGTGCAGCTGGGCAGCTACCTCGGCCGACGCCCCATGCGGCAGGGCGAGAAACACCACGTCGTGATCGGCGAGCACCTCCGCGGACGTCTCCCCCACGAGTCGGTCGCGCAGCGGAATCAGATGAGGATGGTGCTCGCCGAGGAGTGTTCCGGCATTGGTGCTTGCGGTGACTGCTCCGATTTCCACCTCAGGGTGGACGAACAGCAGGCGAAGGAGCTCTCCGCCTGCATAACCTGTGGCGCCTGCCACCGCGACACGTACCGTCACTCGCATGACTATGCCATATGTAACAAGTTCATGCATTTCTATGTCTCAAGGCGTGGAGCGAGCGCAAACGAGCCGACCATCAAGCACGGATTGCGCGCCGCCGGGCTGAGGAGGAGGGAGGGGACGCTCTTTTTGTCCCCGAACGACGACGAAGTAGGCGGCTACCTAGCGCGATCCGCGTGGAGCGAGCGGAGCAATCTTAATCCCGCAGCCGGAAGGCCAACCTCGTTTGCCACTCATTCATGTCTGGCACCTCCGCAGGATCGCTGAGATATTCCTCCAGCCGACACCCCCAGGTGTTCCCATCGGCGTCCCAATCCAAGTCGTGTTTCGCCGCCCATTGCAGCAAGTCACGGGTCGCGGTGATCAAGGTGTCCGGATGACCCGTGTGCACCACCGTGGCGTAGCGGCCCGCAGGCAGGATGCCGGCGCTCACCTCGCCATCACCCTCGACCGGACTGGAGACCGCAACCCCGGTCTCCAAATCCAGCTTGGTTTCCATATCGACGACGACGTACCTCCAAAACGGCGGGCCAGCTGGAGCGATGCCGCGAGCGGCCAGCCACTCAAAGACTCGGCCTGTCAATGGCGGGACGACCGTGCCTAGCTCCTCCATGCGCACGCTCACCGGAATCGCCGCAAAGGGCTGATCGATCCTGGTTTCGATGGTCGGACTTTCACTCACGACGAACTCCCTTTCCTCAGGACCTAAACCTCATCGGCACTTAGACCTCGCTGGGACGTGAAACTCATCGCCGCATCTAAACCGTGCGCTGGACTGCTCCGGTGAGTTCGGCGGCTACTGCCACTGCGGCGTCTCGGGCAGCGGCGGCCTCAGCATCGGTGAGTGTGCGGTCCGGAGCCCGGAACCGGAGAGCGTACGCCAGCGACTTCTTGCCTTGACCGACCTGCGGGCCGGTGTAGACGTCGAACAACGAGATCGACTCCAGCAACGGTCCGGCACCCGCCCGGAGTGCCCGCTCCACCACGGCTGCCGGCATGTCCTCGTCGACGATCAGGGCCACATCCTCCTTGGCGACAGGGAATCCGGAGATCGTCGGGATGTCGCCGGTAACGGGGGCTGCGACGATCAGCGCGTCAAGATCGATTTCGGCAGCGGCCGTACGGGCCGGTAGGCCAAATGCCGTACAAACGCCCGGGTGCAGTTCGCCAGCATAACCGATTACATCTCCGCTGGGCAGCAGGAATTCAGCGCACCGACCCGGATGCCAAGGCGCGTATTCCGCAGCTCGGCGATCTAGGTGCAATCCGATCGTGAGAGCCGCTGCTTCCACAAAGGCAATGGCCTGTTGCCAGCCTGCCGAGACGCCCTGATCGGCCCAGCTTTGCGACTGCCAGTAACCGGTGAGCACTGCTCCGAGATGTCGCGGTTGCTGGCCGAGAGCATGATCGATAGCAGCCAGCTCCTCGGCCGACGGCCGCTGGGTCACCGGCGGTCGCGGCGCGGCCTGCAGCGGATCTCCTGCGAAGAACACCGAACCTGCTTCGAAGAGTGCAAGATCATCATTACCGCGGCTGAGGTTGCGGGCTACAGCGGCGAACAAGCCTGGCAGCAGTGATGTGCGCAGATAGGGACTGGCTTCTGACAACGGGTTGATGATCTTGTTCAGCCGGCGCCGCCGATCGTCAGCGGGCACGCCCATCGCGTCAAGATCGGTCACCGACGTGAACGGGAAGCTCAGCACTTCCACGTATCCGCGAGCGGCGAGCGCCGCGTTGATTGCCCGCCGTGCCCGCTGGCTCCGGGTAAGCCCGCGACCGACAGGTGCGGTCGGGACAACTGGCTCGATGGTGTCGAAGCCGATCAGCCGGCCGACCTCTTCGACATAGTCGTACGGATCCCGCAGATCGGGCCGCCAGCTGGGCGGAGTGATAGTCAGGTTGTCTCCGTGATCGCTGACTGTTGCACCGATGGCCTCCAGCAGGCGTACCACGGAGGCATGATCAATATCGGCCCCGAGAATCTGCGACGGCAGCGTGTCGGCGATCGTGGTGCTCGGGCGCGGCGGGAGGGTGCCCCGTACCGTCTCCGCTGCCAGTAACGTGCCGCCGCCATGCTCTACCAGAAGTTCGGCCACGCGATGCGCGGCTGCATAGCTCGCCTGGGGATCAACGCCCCGTTCAAACCGGCGGGACGCCTCGGACGACAGCTTGTGGCGTCGGGAAGTGCGGGCAATCGTCATCGCGTCGAAGTGGGCTGCCTCGATAATGATGTTGCTGGTGCTCGATGAGAGTTCGGTGGTCGCTCCCCCCATGACTCCGGCGAGACCAATGGGTCCGGAGGCATCGGTGATCAACAAGTCGTCGGGGTGCAACGGCCGAACCACGTCGTCGAGCGTGGTGAGCTTTTCCCCTTCGGCGGCCTTGCGTACCACGATGGGACCGTCGAGGAGTTCTGCGTCGTAGGCATGGATCGGTTGACCGGTCTCCAACATGACGTAGTTGGTGATGTCCACTGCCAGCGAGATCGACCGCATCCCGGCAAGTTGGACCCGGCGGGCGAGCCAGCGTGGGCTAGGCCGGTTGGGATCGATTTCGGTGACGGTGAGAGCCACGAAGAGCGGGCAGGCATCCGACTGCAGCTCGACGCGATATCCGCTTGCGATCTCAGCAGGCACCACCCGATCAACTGGATCAGTGAAGCCGACATCGACGGCTTGTGCGGACTCACGAGCGATGCCGCGGATGGAGAGGCAATAACCGCGGTCGGTAGTGACTGCTATGTCGAGCACTTCCTCACGCAAGTGCAGCACCGGTGCAGCGTCGGTGCCGGGCTGCAGATCTGGCTCGTCGAGCACCAGAATCCCGGTGTGATCATCGCCGAGACTCAGCTCCTTCGCTGAGCAGATCATGCCGTCGGAGATGTGGCCGTAGGTCTTGCGTGCCGAGATCCCGAAACCGCCAGGCAGCACAGCACCGGGCAGCGCAACCACCACGAAGTCACCAACCTCGAAGTTGTGGGCACCGCACACCACACTGCGCGAACCGGAACTGTCGTTGTGCGAACCAACATCGACCTGGCACCAGCGAATCGACTTGCCGTTGGAATGGACCTCGACCTCGTACGCCAGCACCATGCCGATCACCAATGGACCGGTGACATCGGCGCCGACCTGGTCGACAGTCTCGACTTCCAGCCCCGCTCTGATCAGCGCTTCCGCGAGAGTACGACCATCAAGATCATCAGGCACGGCCGCGTACTCGCCGAGCCAGCTCAGCGGCGCCCTCATCTCGCGGTCCCCACTAATGCGCGGCTGAACCGCACATCGCCTTCGATCATGTCCCGCATGTCTTCAGCGTTGTTGCGGAACATCAGCGTGCGATCGATGCCCATTCCGAAGGCGAAGCCTGAGTAGACCTCGGGGTCGACGCCACAGGCCCTCAAAACGCGCGGGTTGACCACGCCGCAACCACCCCATTCAATCCAGCCCTCGCTCTTGCAGGTGCGACATGGATTGTCCGGATCACCGACGGAGGCGCCGTGGCAGACGAAGCATTCCAGGTCGACCTCTGCCGAGGGCTCGGTGAAGGGGAAGTAGTTGGGTCGGAAACGAGTTCGCGTCTCACCGAACATGGCCCGCGCGAAATGATCAAGAGTGCCACGTAGGTGACCGAGCGTGATGCCCTTGTCGACGGCTAGCCCCTCGATCTGGTGGAAGACCGGCAGATGCGTTGCGTCGTACTCATCGGACCGGTAGACCCTTCCTGGACAGATGACATAGACGGGCAGGTCACGAGTAAGCAATGCCCGCACCTGTACCGGCGACGTGTGGGTCCGGAGTACGATGCCGCCATCCTCGGGCTCCACGAACAAGGTGTCCTGCATCGTCCGCGCCGGATGATCAGGAATGAAGTTGAGGGCATCGAAGTTCATCCACTCAGCCTCGAGCTCTGGACCCTCGGCCACCTCCCAGCCCATCGCGACGAAGACGTCCTCCATCAAGCTCATCAGCGCGGTAATGGGATAGACGGCACCGAAAGGCTGGGTCTGGACTGGGAGCGTGACATCGACTCGCTCCTCTACCAGGATGCGGGCTACCTCTGCGGCCTTCAGCTGCTCCTCACGCGCTCTGAGCGCCTCGTTGATCACGCCGCGAGCCCGGCCCACGCGTACGCCGGCATCCTTTCGGGCTTGAGGAGGCAGCGCGCCGATCTCCCGATTGGCGAGCGCGATGGGTGATCGGTCGCCGGCGTGCGCCAACCGGGCTTGCTTCAGCTCGACGACCGAGGTCGCCGCCGCAAACGCCGCCAACGCCTCGGAAACCATCGCGTCGATACTCTCGGCATTCAGCGGCGTGACCTCAACAGGGTCGTAGCTGGTGTTCGGCCCGGACATAGCTCCCTCGGAAATGGAAGTATGACGCACGGTGCGCCTGGGACAGTCTAGGAATGATGCTCGAACGCTGCCACGGCGTTTAGGGACTGGACCTCTTCCCGACGCGCTGGGCGGTTGCAGAGGCGTAGAGAAAGACGGCCGCGGCTGTGGAGAGGTTGAGGC
>Ga0307412_10001963_pt1 | contig 11388 bp, 12 predicted proteins | sample DK1Cmetagenome_3_FD_203823 | JGI IMG/M metagenome (GOLD analysis project Ga0307412, IMG submission 203823) | Maize rhizosphere microbial communities from greenhouse at UC Davis, California, United States - DK15-C-1 | ecosystem: Host-associated > Plants > Roots > Rhizosphere > Soil | place: USA...
GCCGCCCCCGCCGCCCCCGCCGCCCGCGCGACGAGCGTCCGCCCCAGCTCGCGAATCCCCGTGCCGGCGTCCAGCACGAGCACGCCCGCGCCGTCGGCGCGCAGCTCGACGCACGGCGTGTTGCCGCCGTAGCGGGCCGTGCGCGGTCCGGGGCTCGGCACGGAGCCGCGGGTGCCCCAGAAGGTCAGCGAGAAGGACAAGTGAAGGCGGGGAGTCGGGAGTGGGGATGGGGGACGTGGACGACTCCCGACTCCCCACTCCCCGCTGTCAGACCTTTGCGTGCGCCCGCTGCTCCAGCGCTTGCCGGTTGGCGACGGTGATCCGGCGCCGGGCGACGGTGATCAGCCCCGCCTCCTGGAACTCCGACATGGCGCGCGAGACCGTCTCGCGGCTCGCCCCGATCATCTGCGCGATCGTCTGGTGGGTGAGCGGCTTCTCGATCGTGTCGCCTCCGTGCTCGCCGGCCGCGTCGAGGATGAGGCGCGCGATCCGGCCCGGCACGTCGAGCAGGACGAGCCCGCCGATCTGGCCGTCGGCGCGGCGCAGCCGGCGCGACAGCTCGACGAGCAGCGCCCAGGCGAGCTGCGGCGTCACCTCGACCCGCCGCTTGAAGTCGTCGCGCCGCAGCACGAGAAGGGTCGCGTCCTCCATCGCGATGACGTGGGCCGAGCGCGGCCCCTCGTCGATCAGCGACAGCTCGCCGAAGTGCTCGCCGACCCCCAGCACGCCGAGGATCACCTCGCGCCCGTCCTCGGAGACGAGGACGACCTTGACCCGCCCCTCGCGGACGATGAACAGCGCGTCCCCGGGGTCGTCCTCGAAGACGATGACGCTCCCCTTCGGGTACTGCTTCTCGCGCGTCACCTCGGAGAGCTGGGCGAGCTCCGCCGGGTCGATGCCGGCGAAGAGGGGGACCGTGCTGAGGAAGTCGACGCTGTTCATGGGGCGTGCGAGGGGAGGGGGGCCGGCGGGCGCGCCGCGCCACGCGGACCGCGAGGCGAAAAGTTAGACGGGGCGCAGCAGGGTGTCAAACCGCGAAAGCGTTGTCGGCTTGTCTTTTAGGGCGAGCTTCGGCTATATTTCCTTGCTGTATTTCAGACCAACCGACGAGGCTCCCGTGAAGACCGACATCCATCCCGATTACTTCGCCGCGACCGTGAAGTGCGCCTGCGGCAATACGTTCGTGACGCGCTCGACGAGCGCCGAGATTCACACGGACATCTGCTCCAACTGCCACCCGTTCTTCACCGGCAAGCAGAAGATGATCGACACGGCGGGCCGCGTCGAGCGCTTCCGCCAGAAGTACGGCAAGCCCGGCGACGCCAAGGCCAGCGCCTGAGCTTCCGCGCCCGCCTCGCCGAGGCGGTCGATCGTCACGCGATCGTCGAGCGCGACCTCTCGGAGCCGAAGACGCTGCGCGACGCCAAGCTGATGGCGTCGCTCGGCCGGGAGCACCAACGCTTGACGGCCGTCGTGGCGATGGCCGACCGCCTGAAACAGTACGAAGACGAGCTCGCAGAGGTCCGCGGGCTCGTTTCTTCTGACGACCCCGAGCTCGCCGAGATGGCGCGCACGGAACAGGCGCGCCTCGAGACGGCGATCGCCGAGCTCGAGCCCGAGCTCACCGCCGCCCTCATCCCCCCCGACCCGCTCGACGACCGGCCGGCGATCGTCGAGATCCGCGCCGGCACGGGCGGCGACGAGGCGGCGCTGTTCGCGGCCGACCTGTACCGCATGTACTCGCGCTTCGTGGACCGGCGCGGCTGGCGGCGCGAGGACATCTCCGTCTCCGAGGGCGCGCTCGGCGGCCTCAAGGAAGTGATCTTCCGCGTGGACGGCCAGGGCGCGTTCGGCGCCATGCGCTGGGAGTCCGGCGTGCACCGCGTGCAGCGCGTGCCGGCCACCGAGACGCAGGGGCGCATCCACACCTCGGCGGCCACCGTCGCCGTGCTCCCCGAGGCTGAGGAGATCGACATCAAGATCGAGGACAAGGACCTCCGGATCGACGTCTTCCGCTCGTCGGGGCCCGGCGGCCAGAGCGTGAACACGACCGACTCGGCCGTGCGCATCACCCACATCCCGAGCGGGATCGTGGTCAGCCAGCAGGACCAGAAGTCGCAGCTCCAGAACAAGATCAAGGCGATGCAGGTGCTCCGCGCGCGCCTCCTCGACGCGCGCATCGCCGAGCAGGAGGCGGAGCGATCGCGGATGCGCAAGACGCAGGTCGGCACGGGCGACCGCTCGGCCAAGATCCGCACCTACAACTTCCCCCAGAGCCGCGTCACCGACCACCGGATCGGGATGACGCTGCACGAGATCGACCGCGTGCTCGACGGCGACATCGGGCCCCTCATCGAGGCGCTGCGAATGGCGGACGTGCAGGAGCGGCTCGGTGAGTGACCGCGCAGCGGGCGGCGGCGACGACGATGACGACCGCGCGGCGCGGCGCGAGAAGGGGCGCTGCCAGCCGCTCGGGCCGTACGCGACGGCGGACGCGCCGCGCCGCGCGGCGTCGGCGACCGTCGCCGCGGTCGTCGGCGAGCTCGAGGCGATGCTCGCCGACGCCGGCGTGCCGCTGCCGCGCGACGAGGCGCGCGACATCGTCGCCGCGCTGCTGGACGTGCCGCGATTCTGGCCGAGCCTCAACCGCGACGCGCCGCTCGACGACGACTGCCGCCGCGCCGCGCTCGTCGCCGCGCGGCGCCGCGCCGTCGGCACGCCGTTCGCCTACGCGGTCGGCCGCGCCGCGTTCCGCCACCTCACGCTCGACGTGGACGAGCGCGTCCTCATCCCGCGGCAGGAGTCGGAGCTGCTCGTGGAAGCCGTTCTCGAGATGACGGGCGGCGGGGGGGAGCTGGCGGTGGACGTCGGCACCGGCTCCGGCGCGATCGCCCTCGCCCTCGCGACCGAGGGGCACTACGGGCGCGTGATCGGCACCGACGTCTCGCTTGACGCGCTCGACGTCGCGCGCCGCAACGCGTCACTCCTCGGCTCCGCGCTGCGCGCCCCGGTCGAATTCCGCTCCGGCTCGCTCCTCGCGCCGGTGGCCGGAGAGCGCGCACACGTCGTCGTCTCGAACCCGCCCTACATCGCCTTCGCCGAGGCCGCCGAGCTGGCGCCCGGCGTGCGGGACTGGGAGCCGGGCCTCGCCCTGTTCAGCGGCGAGAACGGGATGGCGGCGACGGCGGCGATCGTGCGCGACGCGCCGGGCGTGCTCGAGCCAGGCGGCCTGCTGGCGCTCGAGGTGGACGCGCGCCGGGCGTCGCTGGCCGCCGAGTTGTGCCTCGCGGACCCGCGCTACCGCGACGTCGCCGTTCGGCTCGACCTCGCGGGGCGGGAGCGGTTCGTGCTGGCTCGCCGCGTCTGACGCCGCGTCACCCCACAAACACCGAGATCCGCGGAGACCATGGCCAACCTTCAGGGAGTCCCGATGCTCGACGACAAGGCCGTCGATCTCGGGCGCACGATCGGCCAGAGCGCCGAGTACCAGGCGCTGAAGCGCGCCAACGACGCCCTCAACGACGACCGCGACGCGATCGCGCTGCTCCGGCGAATGGAGGAGATCCGCGTCCAGGCGCAGCGGATGATCGAGCGCGGTGAGCAGCCGACGGCGGAGATGGAGCAGGAGCTCGACGACCTGCTGTCGAAGGTCCAGGTCAACCCTGTCTACCAGCGCGCGGTGGTGGCCCAGGAGAACTTCGACAAGGTGATGCTGCGCGTGAACGACCTGATCATGGACGGCATCAAGAAGGGCGCGACCAGCTCGATCATCACGCTCGGCTGACCGTGGCGCGCACCCCGGGCCGCGGGCGCCTCGTGGTCTTCGAAGGCGCCGAGGGGGTGGGGAAGTCCACCCAGATCGCGCTCCTCCTGGACGGGCTCGCGTCGGCCGGCGTCCCGCACCTGGCGCTGCGCGAGCCGGGCGGCACGGCGCTCGGCGACGAGATCCGCCGCCTCCTCCTCGACCCGGCGCGCGACGACGTGACGGCGCGCGCCGAGGCGCTGCTCTTCATGGCGTCGCGGGCGCAGCTCGTCGAGCACGAGATCCGCCCGGCGCTCGGCCGGGGCGAGACCGTCGTGCTCGACCGCTTCTTCCTCTCGACCTACGCCTACCAGGTCGCCGGACGCGGGCTGGCCGAGGAGGACATCCGCCAGGCGAACCGGTTCGCGACTGGCGGACTCGTCCCCGACCTCACCCTGCTGCTCGCGCTTGCCGAAGGGGCCGGGCTGGCGCGTGCCGACGCCCGCGGCGGCCGCGACCGCATGGAGCGCTCGGGCGACGAGTTCCATCGCCGCGTCACCGCCGCCTTCACGCGCTTCGCCTCGCAGGAGTGGCAGGCAGCGCACCCCGAGTGCGGCCCGATCGAGCGGGTAGACGCCTCGGGCAGCGAGAGCGACGTCCGGCGCCGCGTCGCCGACGTGCTGGGCAGCCGGTGGCCTGAAACTTTCGACCCTCTCTCGAGGTCTCATAAGAGCGGTTACTAATTACTGGGAACTGGTGACTCGTAACTGCTCTTCCCGACGTGGCTTGAATCCCCCGCCCATGCGCATGCGCTCCCGCTCCGTGACCGTCCTCGCCGTGCTCAGTGCTGCCCTCGTCTCCGGGGGGTGGCTGCTGCATCGCGGCATAGACTCCGCGGAAGGAAGCGTGGACGGCACGCGGCTGTTCGACGACGTCAAGCGCCACGTGGAGCGCTTCTACGTGGACTCGGTGAGCGAGAGCTCGGTCTACCGCAAGGCGGTGGACGGGATGCTCTACGAGCTCCACGACCCGCACACGGTCTTCCTCTCGCCGGAGCGCCTGCGGCGGCTCACCGAGAGCACGACGGGGACCTACGCCGGCCTCGGCATCCAGATCGACGTCCGCGACGGCTGGGTCACCGTCATCGCGCCGGTCCCGGGGAGTCCCGCCGAGCGGGCCGGGCTGCAGACGGGCGACAAGATCGTCGAGATCAACGGCAAGACGACCCGCGGGCTGACGCCGGACGAGGCCACGAAGTCGCTGCGCGGCGCGCCCGGCACCGTCGCCCAGCTCCAGGTCGAGCGCCCGGGGGTCGAGGGGCGCATCCCGTTCCGCGTCGAGCGGCGCAACATCCACACGCGCGTCGTGACGCGGGCGACGTTGCTGCGGCCGGACGTCGGCTACGTGGACGTCAACGTCTTCGGCGACTCGACCGAGGTCGAGCTGAGCGGCGCGATCGATTCGCTGACGCGTGCCGGGATGAAGTCGCTCATTCTCGACCTGCGCGGCAACCCCGGCGGCCTGCTCGACCAGGGCGTCGGCGTCTCCGAGCTGTTCCTGAACCCGGGGCAGGAGATCGTCAGCATGCGGGGCCGCACGCCCGACACGCGGCGCGCCTTCGCCGACCGCTTCGCGCAGAAGTGGCCGTCGCTCCCGATCGTGGTGCTCGTCAACGAGGGCAGCGCGAGCGCGTCGGAGATCGTCGCCGGCGCGCTGCAGGACCACGACCGCGCGGTGATCGTCGGGCGCACGACGTACGGCAAGGGGAGCGCGCAGAGCCTCTTCCCGATGACCAACGGCGGCGCCCTCAAGGTCACGACCGCGCTCTGGTACACGCCGTCGGGGCGGAGCATCAACCGGAAGGCGGCGCCGCCGAGCGACGACCCGTTCGGCGACGGCGGCGACGAGCGGGAGGAACCGCGCGAGACGTTCCGCACCGACTCGAAGCGCGTCGTCCTCGGCGGCGGCGGGATCACGCCGGACGTCGTCGTCGGCGACACCATCCCGGCGCCGAACGAGCTCGCCTTCCAGCGCGCCCTGGGCGACAAGGTGCCGCAGTTCCGCGACGCGCTGACCGACTACGCGCTCTCGCTCAAGGCGGCCCGCGCCGTGACCTCGGCCGACTTCGTGGTGACGCCGGCGATGCGCGACGAGATGTGGCGCCGGATGGCGGCGCGCAAGATCACGATGGAGCGGGCGACGTTCGACAGCGCGGCGACGCTCGTCGATCGGCTGCTGACCTACGAGATCGCGCGCTACGTTTTCGGCACGGGCACCGAGTTCCTGCGCATCGCGCGCAACGACGAGGTCATCGCCGCCTCGCTCGACCTCCTCGCCGGCGCGCCGTCGCAGGGCGACCTGCTGCGCCGCGCCGCGGCGCGACAGGCCGAGCTCGAGGCGGAGAAGGAGCGGGCGGAGGGGCAGTGAGCCGGCGCGCCGCCGCCAGTCGATGAGCGGTGGAGCGCCGGCGGCGGATCGCGTCTTCATCCTGGGCGCGGGGAGGGCCGGACGGGGCCTGTCCCGCGCCCTTCGCGCGGCGGGGGTGGACGTCGTCGGCTTGCACGGCCGCCGCGCCGACGCCGGTGATCCCGACCGCGTCACCGCGGGCCCGTTACCGGCGGGGCTCGGCGCCGCCGGAATCGTCCTCGTGGCCGTGCAGGACGCCGCGCTCGACCCGGCACTCGACGAGCTGCTCGTAGCGTCGATCCGAGACGGCGCCGTCGTGCTGCAGGCGAGCGGGAGCGCCGAGCCGGCGCGGCTCGCCGAGGTCCGCGCGCAGGGGCACGCGGCGGGGACGTTCCACCCGCTCGTCCCGCTCGCCGACCCGGCGCGCGCCCCGGAGCTACTGCGCGGTGGCTGGGTGGGCGTGGACGGCGACGCCGGCGCCGTGGCGGCCGCCCGTCGGCTGGCGGGCGCGCTCGGGGCGGCGGTGCTCGAGATCCCGCCGGGCGCGAAAGCGCGCTACCACGCGGCGGCGGTCTTCGCCTCGAACTTCCCGACCGTGCTGGCGGCGATCGCCGAGCGGCTGATGCGGGAGGCAGGAGTCGCGGCGGGGGACGGCACGGCGGCAGTGCAAGCGTTGCTGGCCGCGGCCGCCGCCAACGTCGCCGGCGGCGACACGAGGGCCGCGCTCACCGGGCCGGTCGTGCGCGGCGACGACGTGACGGTGCGCCGGCACCTCGCCGCGCTCGCCGGTGACCCGCAGGCGCTCGGCGTCTACGTCGCGCTGTCGCGCGCCGCGCTGGCGCTCGTCGCCCCGGAGAGCGAGGGCGCGCGCCGCGCCGACGCCATCGCCGCGCTGCTCGCTAGCGCGTCCCCGCCATTGCCGCCTGGTCGTACACCTTGACGCCGGCCGGCGGCGTGAACGTGAACGCTGCGCGGTCCACCGGGCCGTTGAGCGTCAGCTTGGTCAGCCGCACGCGGCGCACGAGGCCCATGTTGTCGGTGATCTCGAGCTGGCGGAGCGTGGCGTCGGCGTCGTCGATCCAGACGGTCGCCTTCGTGAACTGCATCGGCTGCTTGGGGACGAGCGTGACGGCGGTCGTCTTCCGCCCGCCGACGAGCGCGCTGCCCGCGGCCGACATCGTGTACTTCCCGCGCGGGGACTCGAGGAACGTCCCGAGCAGGTCCACGTTCGGCCCGCCGGCGGCGGGCGAGAGCTTGATCACCTGGCCGGGCGCCGAGCTCGGGGTGTAGACCCAGACGGCGCGTCCGTCGTTGACGATGCGGTCGCCCTTCGGCTCGGTGAAATTGATCGCGAGCCGCCCGCGCCCCTGCTGCTGAAACTCCCCGCGCGCGATCTGGGTGTTCCCGGTGAGCGGGTTCGTCAGCGTCTGCTCGAAGCTGGCGCGCGCCGTCTTCACCTTGGCGTACGCCTTCACGGCGCGGTCGATTGTCGCCTCGGGCGTTTGCGCAGAAAGCGGAAGGGTCAGCACGAGCGCGGTCGCGACGGACAGGATGACTTTCATGCGCACTCTCCTCGGTCAGGACGCCTGGGTAGCAGGTACCCACGGCGGCATTCAGTTGATGCTCCGTAGAGTGCTACCCCACGGGCGGTCGGCCGGTCCCCTCCGCACTGCGCGGCGCTACTCGACGGCGACGGCGACGGTGCCGGGCGGGGGCGCGACGGCGCGGCCGATCGCGGTCGCGATGGGACGCACCTCGGCCATCAGCCGCGCGAACTGCTCGGCGTAGAGCGACTGCGCGCCGTCGGAGAGGGCGTGGTCGGGGCTCGGGTGCACCTCGACGATCAGGCCGTCGGCGCCCGCCGCGATGGCGGCGCGCGCCATCGCGGGCACGTGGTCACGCAGCCCGATGCCGTGGCTCGGGTCGGCGATGATTGGCAGGTGCGTGAGCTTCTGCACGACGGGGATCGCCGAGATGTCGAAGAGGTTGCGGGTCGCCGAGTCGAAGCCGCGGACGCCGCGCTCGCAGAGGATCACCTGCCCGTTGCCCTCGGCGAGCACGTACTCGGCGCTGAGGAGCAGGTCGTTGATCGTGGCCGACATCCCGCGCTTGAGCAGCACCGGCTTGTTCATCCGCCCGACGGCGCGCAGCAGCGAGTAGTTCTGCATGTTCCGCGCACCGATCTGGATGCAGTCGGCGTACTCGGCGACGAGGTGGGCGCCCTCCTCGTCCATCGCCTCCGTGACGATCGCCAGCCCAGTCTCCCGCTTGGCGAGGGCGAGCAGCTCGAGCCCCTTCTTGCCCAGCCCCTGGAACGAGTACGGCGAGCTGCGCGGCTTGAACGCGCCGCCCCGGAGCGCGGTCGCGCCGCTCGCGCGGACGGCGCGCGCCGCGGTCACGATCTGCTGCTCGCTCTCCACCGAGCAGGGGCCGGCGATGACGACCACGTCCCGCCCGCCGACGACCACGCCGGGCGCGATCGTGACGACGGTGTCCTCCGCCCGCCACTCCCGCGACACCTGCTTGTAGGGCTTCGAGACGTAGAGCACCTGGGCGACGCCGGGCAGCCCCTGGATATGCGAGCCGTCCACCTGGCCGTCGTTGCCGATCAGGCCCACGGCGGTGCGCTGCTGGCCGGGCATCGGCAGCGGCTGGAAACCCATCCGCTCGATCGCCCGGCAGACGCCCTGCACGTCCGCCTCGGTGGCGTCGCGCTCCATCACGACCAGCATCGTGCGTCCTCGATCTCGGTTGACCAGCCGTCGCTCGCCACGACGACCTCGCCGTGGTAGCGCACGGCGACGATCCCGCGCACGTCCACCCGCTCGACCGGCGGGTAGAGGTGCGTGAGGACGAGCGTCCGCGGGCGAGCGATCGCGGCCAGCATCCCGCACTCCTCGGGCGTGAGGTGCACCGGCACCGCCATCGCCGCCGGCAGCGAGCACTCGCACAGCAGGACGTCGCACGCCGACGCCCATTCGGCGAGCGGTGGGTGGTACGCCGTGTCGCCAGTATACACCACGCGGCGCCCGCCGTACTCGACGGAATATGCCACGCTCTCGTCCGTGTGGGGAACCTTGAGCGCCGAGAGGCGCACCTCGGGCGCGAGGTCGACCCCCTCGCCGGGCGGCAGCTCCACGATCTCCACCGGATAGCCGGGCGTCTCGAGCTCCTTCCAGAGGGCGGCCGCCATCCGCGCGACGAGCGCCGCCGTGCCGGGCGGGCCGAGCAGCGTCACCTTGGCGGCGCGGGGCGGCAGCTGCCCGTGCCGCCAGGCGACCATCAGCGTCGCGAGGTCGCTCGTGTGGTCGGCGTGGAAGTGCGTGAGCGCGACGTGCGTGATCTCCGCCCACGGCAGCCCGAGCGCGGCCATGCGGTGCACGACGCCGCTGCCGCAGTCGAGCAGCAGCCGGACCCCCCCCGCCTCGATCAGGTGCCCGGCGTTGACCCGAGCCGCCGACGGGGCGGCGGTTCCGGTGCCGATCGTGGTCAGTCGCATACTACGGAAAAAACGGGAGCGGAGAGCGGGGAGTGGCGATGGTATTCAATCTACTCCCCACTCCCTACTCCCGATTCCCCGCTCTCACCGTCCCCGAAAGACGACCTTTCGCACCTGCGAGGCGCCATCGGCCTGGAGGCGGAGAAGGTAGACGCCGGCGGGGACGACGCGGCCGTCGTCGGCGGTGCCGTCCCACGTCAGCGCTGCAGCGCAGCCGGCATTGGCGCCGCCCGGCGCGCGCCCGTACCGATCGGCCGGGAGCACTCCGGAGAGGGCGGAGGAGGGAAGCAGAACGCGTACGCGGTCGCCGCGCAGCGTGTAGACCTCGAGCCGTACCGGGCTCGGGCGGCCGAGGTCGAACCAGATGCAGGTGGCGGGCGCGCCGGCGGCGAGCGCCGCCGTGGCCGCCGCGGTCCCGGTGCCCGGAAACGGGTTCGGGAAGTTCTGATAGAGCAGCGTCGCGATTGGCGTCTGCGGCGCGGCGCGCCCCGTGGCGGCGAGGAGGGCGACGCCAGCGGCGGCGAGGAGCAGCACAGTGCCGCGCCGCGCCGCCGCGATCGCCAGGGTGCGCGTTCGCAGGCTCAGGCGCCGATGCCGGCCGGCTCGCCGAACGGCTGCGGCGGCGCGGGGGCGGGCCCCGGCGACGGGGCACCGGCGCCCGCCGCGGATGGCTCGACCTGCACCGCCAGGCCGGCGATCGCCTCCTCGACCGCGGCCCCGCGCATCCGCACGCTGACGAGCGACGAGACGCCGGGCTCCTGCATCGTCACGCCGTAGACCGCGTCGGCGGCCTCGGTCGTGGTGCGCGGGTTGTGCGTGATGACGATGAACTGCGTCTGCGTCTTGAACTGGTTGAGCATCCGCACGTAGCGCCCGACGTTCTGGTCGTCCAGCGGCGCGTCCACCTCGTCGAGCAGGCAGAAGGGACTCGGCTTCGTGAGGAAGATGCCGAAGAGCAGCGAGAGCGCGACGAGGTTGCGCTCCCCACTCGACAGCAAGTTGATGCGCTGCGTGCGCTTGCCGCGCGGCGACGCGTGCACCTCGATGTCGCAGTCGAGCGGCGCCTCGGCGTTCTCGAGCCGCAGGTCGCACTCGCCGCCGCCGAACAGCGTCATGAAGATCTGGCGGAAGTTCTCGCGCACCTGCGCGAACGTCGCCAGGAAGAGCTCGCGCGCCGTCGTGTCGATCTCGCGGATCGCCTGCTGCAGCGAGAGCTTCGCCTCGGCGAGGTCGGAGCGCTGGGTGGTGAGGAACTCGAGCCGCTTCAGCTCCTCCTCGTGCTCCTCGACGGCGAGGGGGTTCACGGGCCCCATCGCGTCGAGCTCCTTGCGCAGCTGGTCGGCCTCCTCGCGCAGCAGCGCGTCCTCGATCTCGAGCGGCACGAGCTCGGCGAGCAGCTGCTCCAGCGGCCGCCGCCACTCGGTCTCAAGCCGCTCGCGGATCGCCTGGCGCCGTCCCGACAGCTCGGTGTAGCGAAGCTCGGCCTGGTGCAGCTCCTCGCCCAGCGTGCCGGCGCTTCGCCGCGCCTCGCCGAGCGCGTGGTCGGCGGCGGCGAGCGCGTCGCCAGCCGCGTGCAGCGCCTGCTCGGCGTCGGCGAGGCGGCCCTCGGCGTCGGCGAGGGAGCCCTGCCGCGACTCGAGGTCCAACTGCCAGACGTTCATCTGGTCGGCGAGGACGTTGTCGTGCTGCGCGAGGGTGCTCAGCTCCTGGTGGAGCGAGGCGAGGCGCGCCGTGGCCTTCT
>Ga0307412_10001964_pt1 | contig 11388 bp, 14 predicted proteins | sample DK1Cmetagenome_3_FD_203823 | JGI IMG/M metagenome (GOLD analysis project Ga0307412, IMG submission 203823) | Maize rhizosphere microbial communities from greenhouse at UC Davis, California, United States - DK15-C-1 | ecosystem: Host-associated > Plants > Roots > Rhizosphere > Soil | place: USA...
GTCCGGGGTGAACACCTGGTCGCGGTCCCGCGAGGAGGTCGCCGGGGAGCTGCGCTCCCGGGCGCTGTGCGCGGTCGAGAAGATGCGGGGCGCCAACGACGGCATCCGGTCGGTCGCCACCGACATCCTGGAGCGGTGGGACGACGAGCACGGCACCATCGCCCGCATGTGCCTGGCGACCAGCTCGCCGGAGTACCTGCGCGCGTGGAGCAAGATGGCCCGCGGCCTGTCCCACATGATCGTGCCGGAGGAGCAGCGCGCCCTCGAGCGGGCCATGTCGCTCACCGACACCGCGGGCGGCTACCTGGTGCCGTTCCAGCTCGACCCGACCATCATCCTGACCAGCGACGGCTCGAAGTCCGACATTCGGCGCGCGGCCCGCACCGTGGTCGCGACCGGGGACATCTGGCACGGTGTTTCCGCGGGCGAGGTGTCGTGGCGGTGGGCCGCCGAGGGCAGTGAGGCCGGCGACAACTCGCCGACGTTCGGGCAGCCGACCGTCCCGGTGCACAAGGCCGACGGGTTCGTGCCGATCTCGATCGAGGCGCTGCAGGACGAGGCGAACGTGACCGCCGAGGTCGGCAGGCTGCTCGCCGCCGGGAAGGACACCCTGGAGGCGGCGGCGTTCGCGACCGGGTCCGGGTCCGGTCAGCCGACGGGGCTCGTCACCGCCCTGGCGGGGACCTCCAGCGAGGTCGAGCCGACGACGGCGGAGACGTTCGCGGCGGCCGACATCTACAAGATGGAGGAGTCGCTCCCGGCCAAGTACCGGTCGATGGCGTCGTGGGTCGCCAACAAGCGCATCTACAACCTGGTCCGCCAGTTCGACACGCAGGGCGGCGCCCAGATGTGGGAGCGGATCGGCAACAGCCAGCCCAACGAGCTGCTCGGGTACCCGGCCCTGGAGGCCGAGGACATGGACGGCACGTTCGACGACACCGCCACCGCCGACAACTACCTGATGGTGTTCGGTGACCTGTCGAACTACGTCATCGCGGACCGCATCGGCATGACGGTGGAGTTCCTGCCGCACCTGGTGGGCACCAACCGGCGGCCCACCGGGCAGCGCGGCTGGTACGCCTGGTACCGCGTCGGCGCCGACTCGGTGAACGACGCGGGCATGCGGCTGCTGAACGTCGCGACGACCGCCTGACGACGCCGGACTGCGGGCGGCGGTCGGCCCCCGGGCCGTCGCCCGCTTCGCTGAAAGGAGATCGCGATGGCGATCAAGCGTGCCACGGCGTCGTTCGCCGTGGTGGTGAACGGCGTCCCGCAGGTCATCCCCGTCGGCTACCTCGTCGAGGACGGTCATCCGCTACTGAAGGGCCGCGGGCACCTGTTCGAGGACGCCGACACGCATGTGGCCCGGCGGAACGAGCGTGTCGAGCAGGCCACGGCCGCGCCCGGCGAGAAGCGCGCCGTGCCCCGACCCGGCCGCCGCGGCGCCGCGCGCAAGACCGAGCCCAAGCCGGCCGCGCCCAAGCCCCAAGACGAGAAGGCCGAGGACGAGAAGGCTGAGGACGAGTCATGAGGCGCAGTGCCTACGGCAACAGCACGTACGTCTCCTCGCTGGCGCCGGCCGCGGCCCGCACCGCTTCGGCGAACGGGACGAGCGTGGACCGGATGCAGGGCCTTCAGGCGTACCGCAGCGCGATGCTGGTGGTACAGGCCGGGACGGTCACCGACGGGACGCACGCGTTCAAGGTCCAGGTGTCCGACAACAACAGCGACTGGTCGGACGCTCCGGCCGCCGACCTGCAGGGGTCGGCGATCAGTGTGACGTCGGCGAACGACGAGCAGTCGCACAGCGTCGGCTACAACGGTCCGGCCCGCTACCTGCGGGCCGTGTCGACGGTGTCGGGGTCCCCGGCCACCGGCGGCCTGTACTCGGCCGGGTTCGTGCTGCTCGGTTCCCGCCGCACCAGGACGTGACCCGATGGCCGTGACGAACGGCTACTGCACGGTTCAGCAGATCCGCGATGAACTCTCTGATGGCGGCGAGTCTCTGCCGCTGGCACTGCTGGAGAAGGCCGTGAACGCCGCGAGCAGGGCGGTGGACGAGTGGACGGGCCGCCGGTTCTGGCAGGACGCCGAACCGGTGGTCCGCCGCTATCGGCCCGACTGCGGTGACCGGCTCGGCGTGGACGACATCTCGACCACCACGGGCCTGCTCGTCGCCACCGGCACCGACGGCTCGTTCGGCACGGCCTGGACGCTGGACACCGACTTCGAGCTGGAGCCCGGCAACGCGGACGCCGACGGGGGCGCGCACGCGTGGTGGGAACTGGTCGCGGTCGGCGGCCTGTCGTTCCCGTGCGAGCGTCGCCGCACCGTGCAGGTGACGGCCCGATGGGGCTGGTCTGCGGTCCCCTCGCAGGTGGAGGAAGCCACACTGCTGCGCGCAGTGGCGCTTTTCAAGCGCAAGGAGGCCGTGTACGGGGTGGCGGACTTCGGTGAGTTCGGGCCGGTACGCATCACACGGAAGGACCCGGACGTGATCGATCTGCTGACGCCGTTCCAGAAGCCGATGGCGGGCTGATGGCCACCTTCGGCGAGATCCGGGACCGGCTCGTGGTCGTGCTCAGCGGAGTCGAGGGCGTGACGGTGGTAGAGCATCCGGCGGAGTCCCCGCCATCCGCCCTGCCCGCCGTGATCATCCAGGAGCCGACGGTGACGTTCGCCGAGGGCGACTCGCGTCGGGGCCTGGACACCTGGGATGTGCCGCTGCTGCTGCTGGTGCCGATGGGCGACTACCAGCTCGCGTCGCAGGCCCTGGACTCCTACCTGACCCGCTCGGGCCCGAAGTCGATCCGGCAGGCGATCGCGGACAGCCCCGGGTTGGGGCTGCTGGACGGGACGCGGGCGTATCTGGACCGCATGGAGGACTACGGGCCTCGCGTGTCGGGCGACATGCGGATGGCGGGCGCGGTGCTGCACCTGGTCGTCCGCACCTCCGGCTGAATCTTTCACGGAAGGCAAACATCATGGCTTTGACCAGCCGTGTCTCTCTGGAGCTGATGGCGACGCTCACCGGCTCGGCGGACTTCGGGGCGCCGTCGTCGCGGCCGAACTTCGCCCGGCAGATCGACCTCGCCTCGGGAACGGGTGCGGGGCAGGCGGACACGATGTGGACGGACCGACGGACGATCGCCGCGTCCGGATCGGAAGACCTCGACCTGTCGGGGTCGCTGACGGATGTGTTCGGCGCGACCGTCGACCTCGCCCGGGTGAAGGTGCTGTACGTGGCCGCGGCGAGCGGCAACACCAACGACGTCGTCATCGGTGCGGCGGCCGCGACGGCGTGGGCGGCGCTGCTGGGCGCGACGGGGACGGTGACGCTGAGGCCGGGTGCGCTGCTGCTGGTGGCGGCAAGCGACGCGACGGCGTACCCGGTGGCGGCCGGGTCGACGGACGTGCTGCAGGTCGCGAACTCCGGCGCCGGGACGAGCGTGACGTACGACATCGCGGTGATCGGAGCGTCGGCCTGATGCGCGCATCGATCAGCCGGTCCGAGCTGTTCGCGTTCGTGCGGACTCTCGGCGGCAACCCCCGAGACACCGCCCACATCGAGATCACCCCACAGGCCGTGAAGGTTACGACGTACCTGCGGGACGAAGAGGGGCGCCGCGTCGCCGCCGGTGACGAGATCGCCTCCGAAGTCGCCACGATCGCGGTCGTCGGCGACGGCGACGCCGAGACGGTTCAGATGCGGCACCCCGGCATCGGCCGCGAGGTCGACGTGCCGGCGTCCGCAGTCGGTCACCACGCCGTCGCCGGGTGGGAGGTCGTCCCATCCGTCGGCGCCGACGCCGAACCCGCCACCGAGCCCACGGGCGAGCCCGAAGTCGCGGCGGCCGCCCTGATGGCCGAGCCGGTCACCGAAGAACAGCCGAAAAAGACGTCGCCGCGAAGGCGCGCATCGAAGGGAGAAGGCGCATGACCGCCCCGAGCATCAACGCGTCCACGCGGTACATCAACAAGGGCGTCACCAAGGCGCTGTGGGTCGCGACCATCGCCGACATCAACGCGCCGTCGCGCGCCGAACTGGACGCGGGCACGGACCTGTCGAACGAGATCCAGGAGATTGAGGGCTGGCTCGTCGCGTCCGAGTCGGTGGAAACGCCCGACCTCGGCCGCGTGTTCACCGCGTCGATCCCGGGGTCGACGAGCGCGGACGACTCGTCCATCACGATGTACGCCGACCTGGGCGGCACCGATGCCCGCGACCTGATGCCGCGCGGCACGAACGGGTTCGTCGTGTGGATGGACGGCGGCGACACCGCAGGCCGGACCATGGACGTGTTCCCGGTGCGGGTCGGGTCTGTCGGCAAGAACCGCACGGTCGACGACGACGCGGCGACGCTGACGATCAACTACAACATCACCTCGGAGCCGTCCGAGGACGTCGCGATCCCGGCCTGATGGCGGAACTGGAGGTCCGGGTCCAGCAAGGGCAGGACATCCGGCGCCTGCTGGCGCGGCTGCGTGAGCTGGAGGACGGCAAGGAGATCCGCAAGCGGCTTCGCCGGGAGCTGAAGGAGTCGGCGAAGCCGATGGTCCCGGCGGTGCAGCGTGCGGTGCTGGCACTGCCATCCAAGGGGCAGTCGGCGCGCGCGGGCCGCCCGTCGCTGCGGGCCCGAGTTGCGCGCGCAACGCAGATCCGGGTGCGGGCGTCGGGGACGCGACCTGGCGTGACGGTGTGGATCAATCCGCGGCGAATGCCGGAGGGGCAGAAGAATCTGCCCGCCTACATGGAGGGCATCAGGCCCTTTCACAGGTGGCGGCATCCCGTCTTCGGTGACGAGGACGTGTTCGTGCAGCAGCCGCCGAAGCCGTTCTTCTACCGGGCCGTCCGCCCTCTGCAGGACGAGGTGTCACGGGCGGGCACTCGGATCATCAACGACATCCAACGAGAGATCGAGGGCCGATGAGCGGCGCACGCAAGATCAAGAAGCAGAACGGGCCGTTCAAGCTGTCCGCCGTCGAGGCGGAGGCCAAGGGGCTGGCGTTCGAGTTCGAGGTCGAGGCCAAGGGTGACGACGGCGTGCAGGTGCACGAGTTCGTGATGCCGCCGCTCGGCAAGCTCCACTGGAAGCTGCTGAAGAAGATCGGCAAGGGTGACGCCGAGGCGATCGAGACGGCGCTGAAGGCCGGACTCGGTGACCAGTGGGACGAGTTCGACGAGGTGTCGGACGAACTGTCCATCGACGACATCAACGACCTGTTCGACGCCTGGTCCGAGCACTCCGGGTTCGACGCGGGGGAATAGCGGGCCTCCTGGACCTGATCGAGGTCCACGGGGAGGCGATCCACGCTGACCTGCACCGCTACCACGGGCACCGTCTGCACGACGTGTTCACCGGCGTCCTCTCGTGGATGGACCTGCTCGCCTACGTGCGGCAACTCCCGCCCGATTCGGCGACGGCCCGCGCGGCCGAGGGCGACGCGGCCGGGTGGGGTGTGGGCGAGCACCTGCTCGCGAACGTCATCGACCTGCTGGCGGCCGGGAACTGGCAGCGCAGCGGCAGTAAGCGCAACAAGCCGAAGCCGATGAAGCGGCCCCAGCCGCCGACCGACCCGATCGGGGGGTGACCGGTGGCTGCTCGCACCGTCCTGTTGAACCTCGTCGGCCAGGACCGCGTTTCCCGCACGCTCCGGCGGGTCCGGCAAGAGGTCGACCGCACGGGCGAGACCATCAACCGGTTCAGCCAGAACGTCAACCGGGCGTTCGCCAACGACCGGTTCCAGGCGTTCGCGCGCGGCCTCGGTCAGGTCGTCAAGGCGGGCGCGAAGCTCGGTGCGCTCGGCGCGTCCGCAGGACTGGCGGCCGTCCAGGTTGCCCAGCTCGCCGCGGCGCTCGCCCCGCTCGCCGGTCTGGCGGCGGCGATACCCGCCGTGGCGCTCGGCGCGGTGGCCGCGTTCGGCGCGCTGAAACTCGCCCTGTCCGGCGTCGGTGACGCGTTCAAGACGGCGCTCGGTGACGACGCCGAGAAGTTCGAGGAGTCCCTCAAGGGGCTGACGCCGGCGGCACAGTCGGTGGCGCGGGAGCTGCGTGCGCTGCGTCCCCAGTTGATGGGGATCCGGGACGCCGCGCAGTCGGCGTTCTTCGGCCCGCTGCAGGGGCAACTGCGGGCGACGGCGGGCGTACTGGCAGGGCCGCTGAAGGCGGGCGTGAAGGACGTTGCCGGGCAGTACGGTGCGGCGGCCCGGGAGGCGCTGGCGTTCACGCGCGAGTCCCGCACGGTGTCGACGCTGCGGACCGTGTTCGACTCGGTGACGGCGTCGCTGGCGAAGATCCGCCCGGCGATCACGCCGGTGCTGCGCGGGTTCCGCGACATGGCGGCGGCCGGAGCGTCCTCGATCACGCAGATGGCCGGCGGGCTCGGCGACGCCGGGGCCCGGTTCGGGCAGTGGATGCAGGAGTTCGCGGCGTCCGGCGGCGTGCAGCAGGCCATCGGCGGCGCGGTCGACTTGCTGAAGACGCTCGGCGGGCTGCTGAAGAACCTGGGCGGGATCTTCGCCAGCATCGGGCAGGCCGCGTCGCAGGCGGGCGGCGGCATCTTCGGGGTCCTCACGCAGATCACCGGGCAGCTCAACGCGTTCTTGAAAACGGCGGCCGGACAGCAGGGCCTGCAGTCGCTGTTCCAGATCTTCAACTCGATCGGGCAGGCCATCGCGCCGATCGTCCCGATCATCGGGCACGTGATCGGTGCGCTCGCAACGGCGCTGGCGCCGGTGATCCAAGCGCTCGTCCCGATCGTGAACCTGCTCGTCGACGCGTTCGGGCGGATCATTCGGTCGCTGACGCCGATCCTCGCGCCGCTCGGCGCGGTCATCGCGCAACTACTGATCGGGCTGATGCCGATCCTGTCGCCGATGATCGACCTGCTCGCGCAGACGGCGCAGCAGATCGGCGGGGCACTCGTGCAGGCGCTCACGGCGAGCCTGCCGTCGCTGCAGGAGATCGTACTGGCGATCGCGTCGCTGCTGCCGGAGCTGATGCCGCTGGTGCCGCTGTGGGCGGAGTGGCTGGTGACAATCCTGCCGCTGGTGCCAATCCTGTTGACGCTCGCGGCGACACTGGTCGGCTACCTGGTGCCAGTGATCCGGATCGTGATCCAGGTCGTGATGCGGATCTGGACGACGATCGCCGGGTTCGTGATCCCGATCTTCCAGCGGATGGTGCAGATCGTCGCCTGGGTCGCCGCTCAGGTGCAGCCGGTCCTGACGTTCATCGGGGGCATCTTCCGGTGGCTTGGGCAGGCCGCGATGTGGCTGTGGACGAACGCGATCCAGCCCACCTGGAACTTCATCGTCGCCGCGATCCGGGTGGCGTGGGGCATCCTCAAGCCGATCTTCAACATCATCGCGACGGTCCTGAAGGTCGTCGTCGGCGGCGCGTTCCTGATCCTCCGCGAGGTCGTCAAGGTCGCATGGATCGCGATCCAGGTCCAGATCAAGATCGCGTGGGCGATCATCAAGGGGATCTTCAACGTCATCAAGGCGTTCATCTCGAACGTCCTCGGCCCGATCTTCCGGTGGCTGTACGAGAAGGTGATCCGGCCGGTCTGGAACGGCATCTCGTCGGTCATCTCGTGGGTGTGGCGGAACGGCATCAAGCCCGCGTTCGACAAGGTCAAGAGCGCCGTGCGCGCGGTGCGGGACGCGTTCCAGACGGCGGTCGACGGCATCAAGCGGATCTGGGACCGGCTGCAGGGCATCGCGAAGAAGCCGGTCAATTTCGTCATTGATCTTTACAACAACGGGATCGCGAACCTCGTCAACAAGATCGCGAAGGTGGCGGGGATCGATACCCGGCTCAGCACGATCCCGAAGTTCGCGTCCGGCGGCATCATGCCGGGCTACTCCCCCGGCGTCGACTCTCTCATCGCGGCCGTGTCGCCGGGCGAGGCGATCATGCGGCCGGAGTTCACGCGGGCCGTCGGCAGCGGGTTCGTCAGCACGGCCAACGACGTCGCCCGTCGCTCCGGCGTCGACGGCGTCCGAAAGTGGTTGACCGGCCCGGACGCGATGGGCGGCGAGGGCCTGGCGTTCGCGCGCGGCGGGATCGTACCGCGGTTCGCCGGCCACTACGCGTTCGGCGGGATCATCGGCCGGTTCGTGGACGGCGTCAAGAACTTCACGATCGGGAACGTCGCCAAGGGCGCGAAGGGACTCCTCGACAAGATCCTCGGCGGCGCCGTCCCTGGGGCGGGGATGCTCCGCGACGTGATCGCCCAGATCCCGGCGTGGATCAAGGACAACATCCTCAAGTGGATCAAGTCGAAGGTCGACTCGTTCGGCGGCGGCCCCGGCATCTCCCGGGCGGTCTCGTTCGCGCGCGCGCAGGCGGGTAAGCCGTACGTGTGGGGCGGCGTGGGCCCGGGCGGCTACGACTGCTCCGGGTTCATGTCGGCGCTGACCAACGTGATCCAGGGCAAGAACCCGTACTCGCGCCGGTTCACTACGCACGGGTTCACGGGGCCGACCGGCCCGGCCGGGTTCGTGCGTGGCGCACGCTCCGGCTTCACCGTCGGGATCACGCACGGCGGTGTCGGCCACATGGCGGGGACGCTCGGCGGGAAACTGAACGTCGAGTCGCGCGGCTCGGCCGGTGTCGTGGTCGGGGCGGGTGCGCGCGGCACCTCCGATGGGTTGTTCTCCACCCGGTACGGGCTGAAGTTCGACCGCGGCGGGATGCTGCAGCCCGGATTCACGCTTGCCTACAACGCGACCGGCAAGCCGGAGCCCGTGCTGACGAGCGGGCAGTTCGATGCGCTCGCGGGCTCTGCGGCCGGGGCCGACGGCCCGCTCGTCACCATCGGGGAGGTCGTCGTGAAGGAGCGCGCGGACGTGGACCTGCTCGCGGACCGGCTCGGCTTCACTGTCCGAGCGGCGGCGTTCTGATGCTGACCTCGGTGAAGCTCGTCGACGGCTCCCGGGAGATGACCCTGCTCCCCCGGCAGGACGACGGCATCTTCCTGCAAAGCATCAGCGCGCCGATGCCGGAGGTACGGGAGGTTGTGTCCGCCCGCACCGACGACGACGGCACCCGCGACGAGACGGCCCTGTTCGGCGCACGTGCCTGCTCGATCGAGGTGCTCGTGACGCAGGATCCACGCGGGTTCGAGGATGAGCTCACCCGGTACCTGCACCCGCGCAGCCGCCCGTATCTGGTGGTCGATGATGACGGATGGTCGCAGGCCCGCCGTCTCCGGCTCCGTGTCAGTCAGTTCGATGCGCCGCTTGGGCTCGACCTCGCGCGGATCGACGCGCGCCGCATCACGGTCGGATGGCAGGTCCCGGACGGGATCTGGGAGGCGAATGCCGCGGCGGAGGAGACCGTCGTCGCGGACGTCGACACGTCCGGCGACGGATTCAGCCTGCCCATGACCTTGCCGCTGACACTGACGGCCACGACGGAGACGGGCGCGAACCTGGTCACCAACCTCGGCGCCGTCCCCTCGCATTTCACGGCGCGGCTGTACGGGCCGTGCACGGCGCCGCGGCTGGTGAACGAAACCACGGGCGAGGAGATCGCGTTCACGTCCGGGCTGTCGTTGGCGTCCGGCGAGTACGTGGAGATCGACACGCGTGAGCGCAGCGCGAACCTGCTGTCGAACCCGGCGACCACGCGCCTGCAGTACGTCGACTTCATGGCGACGTCGTGGTGGCTGCTGCAACCGGGCCTGAACCAAGTCAGGTACGCGCCCGCCCCGTCCGAGCCGGGCGCGGCGGCGGTCATCACCTACCGGCCGGCATGGCTATGAGGAGGCGCACGTGACGCTGTATCGGCCGCTGTTCATGCAAGCCGCAGAGGGCGACAGCACGATCGAGTACGACGGGCGCCTGATGCGGCTGATGCTGACCGGGACGTGGTCGTCCGAGGGCCCGGTCAACGACTCGTTCCAGGTGTCGCAGCGGTCGGCGGGCGCGAACATGAGCGTGGACGTGTCCGGCGGCACCGCGGTTGTCACCGGCAACGACGTGTCCCTGCAGGGCACCTACATGTGCGTCAGCGACGCGGTCGAGAACGTCGTCGTGCCGGCGGCGCCCGCGTCCGGGACGCGCACCCACCGAATCATGCTGTACGTCAAGGACAAGCTGTACGACGGCACCCTCGCGGCGGACACCTACGAGTTCGTCGTCGAGCTGCAGGAGGACACCGGGTCGGGGACGCCTGCTCTGCCGCCGTCGGCGATCTCGCTGGCGCTGGTGCAGGTGGCCGCCGGGCAGATCTCGGTGACCGATGCGAACATCACCGACACGCGCATCTCGGCGCTGACGGCGCCGTCGTGGCTGCGTCAGGTGGCGTCGGCGAGCGACCGGCCCGCGATCCCGCTGGACGGCGAACGGATCTGGCGGACGGACCTGGACTGCATCGAGGTCAGCGACGGGTCCGGCTGGTTCGAGATCCCGCGGCGGGACGGCGGCGGGACGGAGTTCTCGACGTACACGCCGGCACTGACGGCGACGTCATCGAACCCGACGCTGGGCTCCGGGTCGACCGCGCAGGGCCGCTACTACCGGTACGGCCGGATGGTGCATGTCGAGGTCGTGATCCGGTTCGGCACCTCCGGTGTGGCGGTCGGCTCCGGCTTCTACGAGGTCAGCCTGCCGGTGCTGGCGAGGCTGCAGACGGTCGGACGCCGGACGGGCAGCGCCTACCTGTACGACTCCAGCAACGACTACCAGGACGGTGGCTGCTTCATCGACGTCAACGTCCAGAACCGCGTCCGGTTGTCGATGAACGGGACGGTCGTGACGCCGACGACGCCGATGACGTTCGGGGCGTCCGACGAGCTGGGGTTCTCGATCGACTACGAGGCGGCTTCCTGATGGGTTTCACGAACACGGTCAAGGACGCGATGCTCGACCTGATCGACGAGTCGGGCGGCACCGTCCCCGTCTCGACGATCAGCCTGCACACCGCCGACCCCGGGACGACGGGCGCATCGGAGGTCGTGGGCGGCTCGTATGCGCGGCAGTCCGTCACGTGGGGTACGGCCGCGTCCGGTACGAAGTCGAACTCGGCGGACCTGGTGTTCCAGATCCCGGCGGGGGTGACGATCACGCACGTCGGCGGCTGGGATGGGACCACGTTCCGGGGCGGCGGCGAGCTCGCGGCACCGCAGCCGTTCGCGACCGCGGGCACGTACACGATCGCCACCGGCGACCTGGACGCGACGATCTAGCCGATGGCGATCACGTTCGTCGGCGCGTCGTCGGCGACGGCGTCAACCGGCACCCTCAACATCAACTGGCCCGGCGGCATCCAGAGCGGCGACCTCGCGGTGCTGGCGTGGAACGGGGACGACGCGGCGACGTGGACGAATCCGCCGCCGCTCGCGTTGCTGGGCTCGGAGGTGTCGGGCGGCACGCAGGAGG
>Ga0307412_10001966_pt1 | contig 11381 bp, 10 predicted proteins | sample DK1Cmetagenome_3_FD_203823 | JGI IMG/M metagenome (GOLD analysis project Ga0307412, IMG submission 203823) | Maize rhizosphere microbial communities from greenhouse at UC Davis, California, United States - DK15-C-1 | ecosystem: Host-associated > Plants > Roots > Rhizosphere > Soil | place: USA...
GCGGCAAACTGAAAAGTGGAAGTGGCCGGACCGTCACAAGCAGGAAGCAAGCCATCGCGATCGGCTTATCAGAAGCAAGAAAGAAGGGAGCGAAGGTTCCAAAGAAAGGTGCTAAGAAAGGTGCGAGGAAAGGTGCTAAGAAAGGCGCAAAGAAGACAGCCAGGAAGGGCGGACGAAAAAGAGCGCGGAAAACTAAATAACCAATCAGGCGCGACCGAACTGCTGGCGAAGCTTCTCTTTGGCTTTCGCCAGAATCCGCTTTTGCGTGCCGGACAGATTTTTACCTCCACGGTTGATGTAAAAGTTGAGCATTGACATAGCGGACTGATACGGAGTTCCTTTTTTGCGTTTGCTGAGCTCTGCGGACTTTTTGAGTGAACGCGCGATCTTTTCGGGATCGCGCGCCTTGAAAATATTTGGTTTAAGATCAAGCGCATCGCTCTCGCGCATCACTCTTGCAGACCACTTACGTGCGGTCTTCTTCGCGCGCTTTTTCGGTGCGCTCTTCTTTGCAATCCGAGACCCGCCTTTTCGTGATGTTCCTTTTGGTGCCATGCACACTTGTCACTCAGACATTACGGGAATGGCGGAAGATATGTACCATAGTACATCCGCACATTATCGAAGTACGAGTGATCATTCGTATCCGGCCAATGGGCTTTATCAAAGCCTGGCGATTGCTTAAGGTATTCGTTGTCGCGATCAAGCAGAAAGATCTTCTTGTTAGGATCAAGCTTAAGCTCCGCGAACGGTACGGCGAAAAGCTTTCCTCCAACTCCCAGGAAGGAACCGAATTCGATCACGGCATACTCGATCTCGCCTGTACGGAGGTTGATCATGAGATTATCAATCTTGCCCAGCTCCTCTCCGCGTGAATTCTCGATACGATCACCGATGATCGAAGATGCTGTAAGTCTTTCTACAGGTGTGTTCGCCTGCGAACCTTCATGGTTAATGCCGGTGCGATTATCCTGTTGATATGTCTTTTCTTCAATAGCCATAGTTGTGATGTTTTCTTTAGATAAATAAAACTTGTGCCGCCGGAACGCCGCTGTATGTCATATCTCTATAAGCTTTTGAAACGCGTCCAGATGAAGTTCAACCCTCTCACCGGTTTCAGCGGAGTCATAAATCGCATAAAGGATCTGCACGTCGCGAAGGCCCATTTCGCCGGGGACACGCGTTGGCGTGTTGTTCTGGACGCAAAGGGCAAAGTCATCCATTTGCGCAGCCTGCTGGTTGATTGAAGAGATCATGATAAGCCCTTCAGTCGTTTTGCCCTTCAGCCCATCATAGGCATACGCCGGCTGAAGCTCAAACCAGCCGCGCGCCGCCTCGCCCCGCAGAAGATCTCCTTCCTCGCTGTAGCTACACTGACACAGCGCTTTTGCGCCGGACGGGAATTCCATTTCCCATTCGATGCCTTCTTCAACGTCAGAGAACTTGTCTTTGTCTTTCTTCGGAAGAAATTTTGCGTTCACAGCAACAGGCAACTCACCAATGGTATAAAGTGCGCCTTGAACACAGTAAATCCCGAGATCCATCAGTGGTCCGCCTCCAGCAAGCTCTTTATTCAAACGCCATTGATCTTTCGATCCAACCTCCATTCCGTGTTTGGCGACAATGCGGTTGACGGCACCAAATATCTTACTTTGACCCAGGCGCATTATCTCCTGATTGAAAGGATCAAAGTGAAGACGGTAGCCGATGGATAATTTTACGCGGGCCTCTCTGCAAGCTTCGATCATGCGACGGCAATCATCGACACTCGTTGCCATTGGCTTCTCGCAGATGACATGCTTTCCCGCCCGCGCGGCCCGAATCACATACTCGGCATGCATGGAGTTTGGGAGCACAACATACACGATGTCTATGTCGCGATTTGCCGCGATGTCGTCGAAATTATCGTATCCATATACATTGTTCTCCGCCAGATGATAACGCAAACGCCATTGTTCTCTCTTCTCAGGGTTCCCACTTACCACCCCAGCGAGACGGCAATAGGCGGTTTCAAGCAGCGCCGGCGCCAATTGCTCCTCACTGTAAGTACCAAGACCAACCAGCGCTACGCCGAGTCTGTTCTCCACGGCCGGAAGATCTTTCGATTCAGGCTCGTTCGCACTCTCTAATGAATTAGTTGGACCAGCCTCATCAGCTATATTGCCTGAGGCCGAAGATATGATAGTGCTCATACGTGCAATGTTAGAAAGGAATGCAGAAAAAAGGTGTGCCGCTAAAAATTGCTGAAGCTCAAAGCGCGGGCAATCAGTCTTACTTTATTATTTCACAGCGCCAGTGGAAATCAATAATGACAAAAGCGATCAGGTCTTTGGCAACTCAAGCGTGAAGCGGGTGCCTTTATTTTCTTTACTATCAAAATAAATGTTTCCGCCAAGCATTTCCGTAAGCTGCTTCACCACATAGAGCCCAATGCCGTTGGATATCTCTCCATTGAGACCTGGTCTTGATGCGCGGCTTTTCTTTTCGAATATAAAAGGTTTCAGATCCTCCGGAATTCCAATGCCCTCGTCTTTAATAACTACCTCAACCTTTGCCTTGTGATCTCGCACCACCACTTCGATGTTGCTATGTGGCTTTGCGAACTTGACTGAATTCGAAAGAAGATTGTGTATGATCTGAAAGAATTTCACTTCATCATTTTCGATGAAAAGATGTTTCGCCTTAGTGTCGAGCCTGAACTGCTTGTCAGGATTTGTTTCCTTCAACTTCTCCATTACAATCACGATCTTTGAGATGATATCGAAGCGATTGACTTTAGGATTCAGCCGAGGCGACTCCAGATGTTCTTCCTGCAGGAATTTGTCGATAACTTTAATGGACTCAGAAGTAACTTCGCGCATCAATGTGATGTGAGCGTTCAACTTATGATACTTCTTTTGCTGTATTGCCTTTTCGATGAGATCAACAGTGAACTTCGAAAGATTCAGTGGAGTACTAAGGTTTTGCGCGACCATATCCAAGATCGCATCTTTGCGTGCACCATAGTTGACAAGATACTCTTCATGTTTTTTTGCCGTCGTTACGTCTTTCAGGAAGCCAATCACAGACTTCTTGTCGCTGGAAAGGTAGGCGCTACAAGACAAAAACTTCTGCACATTGTTTTGTACAACCCGGATTTCAACCTCTTCTGAGGCTCCAAGATCCATTAACTCCGCGAAGCGCAGCTCGAGGTAATCCATCTCTTCCACCGGGATCGAGTGCAGCACAACCTGCGCTTCTTCCATAAGCAACTTTTTGTCGATCTCCAGGATTTTCACCATCGGTGGATTAAGAAAGGCAAAACGCTTCTCGGCAATACTCAAGACAAACACTCCATCATTAGAAACTTTCCCCAGACGTTTTATCTCCAGAAATGAGTCCTTATTTTCAGTTGCCATTCAAAACAATTCGATACTTATCGAGTAACAAAGCAAAAGCGTGTAACATGCCGGACGCCGGATACCACGGACAGAGATCACAAATCCGGTCAGCAGAGCAGAGCCGCAAATTGCACTTTACATTCGTTTTTTTTAGCGGCTGCATGAATTTATTTTAGGAGCACCTGATTGGCAAAAATTTCGTGCCCGATCCTTTACTCCGCAAGTAGGCCAATAAGTTGCAACCAATTGGTTCACAAAGTACTGTAAGCCCATACAACTGTGAAGCTGAAACACACCAGGTTTTAATCAACAATGCTCCCTGTATCGACACTAAACGCTTTTCTACGAGGGTGAGTCGGCGCGCACAATGATTTCCATGGCACATATATTTTAGAGGCAAGTGAAAAAATCATGGCACATTTACGTACTAACGTCGGCGTATCGGAAAGACTGTTATCGGTGGCCGGTGGGGCAGCGTTGCTCTATGACACCATCATTAACAGAAAGATCAATTTTTTGCAGACAATGACGGGCACGTATTTGCTTCTGCGTGGTGTAACCGGCTTTTGCCTTGCCTACGACCAGCTCGGAAAGAAAGAGGTTGACTACCGCCCGCCGAATGTGAACATCAGAACGTCACTTGTTGTAAACCGGTCGCGCGATCAGGTCTATGCTTTCTGGCGCAGGCTCCAGAATCTTCCCCTCTTTATGAATCATCTTAAGTCTGTGAAGGTGCTGGATGAAAAACATTCTGAATGGACTGCTGCCCTTGCCGGGGACATCGGAACTTTATCGTGGACAAGCGAAATTGTAAAAGACGATCCCGGATCTATGCTGAGCTGGCATTCACTGCCGGACTCGTCGATCGAGAATGCCGGGAAGATCACTTTTTCGGATGCCGGCCTGATGGGGACAAAAGTTGATGTTGTGATCTCTTACCACGCGCCACTCGGCGTGCTTGGTGAAAAAGCTGGACGACTCCTCAATCCGCTTTTTGAAAAGATGGTGCGCGAGGACATAGATAATTTCAAGAGGTATATGGAGTCCGCAGGCGTGTCGCTAACCCAGGGACGCACACCATAATTCACCTTCTGTCGGCGTTATTGATGAGGACGCGGCCCGTAGTGCGGTAGGTCCTGACCGAATTCGTAAGCGCCGCAGTCGGGTGCTTTTCCGCTGTAATCGTCATTGATATTGGGAATGTGCAAACCAGCATCAATGACCTTCGCATTCCTTTTCAGCCTCAGGTCTGCAGGATTACGCTCGGGAAGTGGTGGGTCCGGAAAGTCTGCCTCAACAAACGTGTCTGCAAACCGCAGTTCTTCGAGGCCGTTTCTTTCAACTTCCGAAAATCGTCTTTCACCGATTTGTGCTTCATAGCTGACGCCTACCACTCCTACTGCATCATAGTCAAAACTGCTATGAGCTCCGGGAGCAATGATATCGGCTGCATAAGGATTGCCGGCGCCGTAGTCACCCCAGTTTATTCCTCCCGTGGGGCCGCCAAACGCAAGGTTGTTCCGGAAGTACGCGTGATCCATCGCGCTGTTACCACCCAGACCGGTGCCAACTTTCACTACTGTATTGTGAAGCACCACATCACCCTGACTGAACCGTTTCAGCTTGAATGCGGCGTGGATGACATTGTACATCACGTTGCGCACAAAATAATTTGGTCCGCCCAATCCAGGCTGAGAACTCAGTCCCACATAACAATTCGTGAGGCGGTTCCGGAAAATCCGACAGTTAACAAAACAAAAATCGGCCTCGATCCCATCATCCACGCCGCGATAAATATCATTGTTGTAGATGTCGATGCTCGTCTGCTGAACGGCATGCGACTCCTCCATTGTTGATATGCAATCACGGAAACCACTGACCCGGTTGTAGCATATGACATTACCCGGACCGGTCATTTCGATACCTTCTCCGATATTATCGCCTTGCGCGCCCATCGCCTTGTTTGTCCATTGCGACGTGCCTGTGATCACATTATCACTGATATAACAGTTTGCGGCTCCAGGTTTATATGCGACGATCCCGTAAACTGCATTGATGACACATCGGCGGACCACACAATCTGAAGCTCCATTCATTTTTATACCGATGCCACGGTCGCCTATGTTATCCACAACGAGTCCTTCGATCAAGACCCAACGCCTGTTGGTGAGGTCGATGTGTCTGAAGATAGCAATTCCCTGCTTGCACCGGTAAACAACGGGATGGCTAGCTGTACCGTTTTCCGTCACGAGCGTATTATACACTCCGGGTGCGATGTCGATAATCTTAGCGGTAGTTGTGGTGGTTGGCTCCGGTCTTGTACGGACCTCGATCATTTTCTCCTGATCCCCGCCGTCCGGATCCGCCAATCTTAGCCTTATTTCATATGCAGTATCCGGATTGAGGTCAAAGACACTTCCTGCGTGCTTGTTCTGCCACTGAAAGTTGACGTTTTGACCGGCAGGTACGCGTCTCAAGGGCATGCCCTCGCGCCACGAATGCTCACCTTTTTTTCTGTACAAAACGCTTACAACTCCATTCAGATTGTCATCACCGGAAATGTTCCACTCGAGAGAGATATTGTGCAAGGTCGGGTACGGTGAGTGTACCGCACCTGCAACGGTATTGTTTTGACTTTTCGCGGGGGATAACCCGATGAGCGAAACACCAAGACAGCCAGCGAACGCTGCCCATGTTGCAAAAGCGCGCCTCCTCATATGATCATCTTTGGCTAAGCGGTTCTCCGGCTTTGGCGAGAATGACGTGGTGCTCAGGACCCGTTACTCCGGCGAGGTTCATCGCCCGGAACACGAGTTCTTTCTGGTCTCCGTCGACCTCAACACTGACTGACGCAGGCACATCTTCCCATGAGCCGTTGGGAAGGGCCTTCATCTGATACGTCTTAAGATTGGGCGTTTCAGATTCGAGATCAACACGAATGATGTTTCCCTCGACCTTGACATTACTTGCAATGATGTTAGGGGTCCACTCTATCGCGTCGCGGTTAGGTTCGCGGATCAGATGATCTTTTACGTTATAAGCCCAATGCGGTTTACCATCCCATACCCATGTGTTATTCCGGAAAAAGTCGTCCTCATACATGGTGAGGATACTGACGTGATCGCTGCTCCCAGGCCAGTTAGTGTAGCGGTCATTATATGTCTCGTATTCCACCCATGTATAGGTGCGGGCGAAATCCGCGCGTGTGTGATCAACAATAATTCCCTTTGCATTCCTGAGTCCATCGGAAGCAATAGGTGTTCTGGCAGGACCTTTCACCATCACGATGTCGGCAGCTTTGTTTTTCAGGAATTCATCCCTTACTTCCAGTGCCGACAACGGCGTACCGTTCTTTTCAAAATGATGATCATACTTGGCGTCAGACAAATACCACTTGCCAAACTTGTTACTCCACACCTCATTCACACCGTGATGGCCATCAGGACCACCCTTGACGCCGGGACCTGCGCCCAGGCACCGCGTAACGTAGCCATAGGCGTTCATGATGGCATTCTGAACCACCATATAATGACCGCAGTGATAACCTTGTCCCTTTAAAGCTTCATCCAAAATAATCTCTGCAACACCTTCTCCTGGATAAGTATCCTCAAAATCACTGATATCAATAATCGTGCGTATCCAGTGGCGCAACATCAGTTGCCTCTTGAACTCATCGTTCTCGCCCTTAAATATCGTGTCGAGCTTATAATTTTCCTTCAGATCGTGAAATTTCGGAGAGGTCAGGTCCTCATACATTTTGAAAGCAGTGTTTTTCTTCAACGGAGGATTTTCCACTGGAACCACCGTCACCACCTCCGTCTTCACGCAACCGCTCAACAACACGCTGATCAGCACAACTAACACATTACAGGTTTTCATAAGAGTTGCACTTCGTTTAGCCTTTATTATTTTCGAGCCGATTCGCTGCCAACAGGTCTGGCGGTGCCTTTATCCTCAAACGCCCCGAACCATTTAACGGCGTTCTTGTAATAAATTTTGTCAACCACTTCACGTGGCAGCTTGATACCCTGGTATGGATTGTTTACCAGCGCACTTTTAAGTGTATCATCAGTTACGAAATATTGCCAATCGCGCATCCAAGTGTCACGCAATTCTTTAATGAGCTCGTTTTTTGATTCACGACCCGATGCGCCCATATCCGTCCCGTAAAGAATGCGGTCCTGGTACTTGATAAAAAATTCACGGACTTTATCCCGCTGGGTGCTTGTCTGGTAGAAGATCTGCCCCATCCGCGCAGCAGTTTCGACGGCCATGTTCGGGAACCGCTCAAGTCTCTTTGAAAGTTCGTCAACGCTCCATTCGAGGCTACCCAAATGCGCGCCGATGAAAATTAACTCCGGATTTTTTTCCAGCATCCTGTCGCGGGCCGCGATCTGCTCCTCGTAAGAGGGAAGTTCCGGATGCTTGTACATATGATACTCAGGATGATTTTCGAAATAATTACGGTCGTTGTTGGTGGTCATCTCTTCGAGTGGAAGCCAGCAATTCTTTGGTTCACCGAGGTGACCCAGGACGGGGATCTTGCGATCCGCCAACATCTTGAAGATGGGATCAAAACGCGGATGATCGATCATGATCAGGCTGTCGTTCTTATCACGAAATACCATCCCTATATTTTTCCACATCTTAACGGCAATCGCTCCCCGGTTAAAGCAAGAGTCAAGCCACGCCATGTTTCTCTCCAGCCAATCGGGATTATCCCAGCCTTCCATTGAGAATGCCGTCACAATCTCTACGTCCGATGGATTGTTCTTTTTTTGTACCTCGCAGAAGCGAAACTGCTCGCGCACCGGACCCATTTTATTCTGGGCGTCGAGCGCGACGTCGATAACTTTGAAATTATCTTTCTTCGCCTGGTCCATGAAGTCGTTAGACTCCGTAAAAATATGAATGTGGATGTCCGCCTTTTCGACGCTCTCGAAATCCGAAACGTCATAGTACTCTTGTTTATCTTCGGATTTTGTGTTGCAGCCCGCGATGATTACGAGCAGAAAAATGCTGCACCAGGCAGCGAGTTGAAACAGTGTTTTCGGTGTATAAGTCATAATCAAATATAAATAAAACGGGTTTCAAGAAATGGCTTTATATGATGTAGTGCATACGTGCGGTGGGAGTGGCGGGATGGTGCACATTATGCGATCAGCACCTCAATACCGAGGGCTTCAAGCTTTGATCTTTCTTCTGCCGGAATGCCCTTATCTGTAATCAGCGTATGGATCTTCGTGACTGGCGCGATAAAAGCGAAACCACGTCGGTTGAACTTGCTTGAGTCAGCGACCACAATAACTTTCTTCGACATCTCAATCATGATCTGATTGAGGTGAGCCTCCTCGATGTTCGGGGTGGACAGTCCATATGCCGTGTCAAATCCATCCACGCCAAGGAACAGCTGATCGCAAAAGTAGTTTCTGAAGCCCTTTTCAGCGAGGATACCTACAAGGGAAAGTGAATTTTTTCGAAGCGTACCGCCGGGGACAATCACATTGATATTTTTCTGTTCGGCGAGAAGGCTGGCTACATTGATAGCATTTGTGATCACTGTCAGCTCTTCGAACTTGCCAAGATTTTTCGCGATCTCATAGGTTGTTGATCCCGAATCAAGGATTATCGTGTTGCCTTCTTCAATTAATCCGATCGCTTTTTTTCCAATCTCTTTTTTTTCCGACAGGTGTTTCTTCTGTTTGTCTGAAAGAGGATAGTCAAGCCCGACGTGTGTCTGCGAGATTTTCATGGCGCCACCACGCGCCCTTAAAAGCATATTCTTTTTCTCGAGTTGTTCCAGGTCATTTCGAATGGTCACAGAGCTCACCCCGAGTGATTCACTCAGGTCATTGACGCTTACCTGGCCGTTGGTGTCAAGCTGGCTTAAGATTGCCATCCTTCTGCTAACCGTTGATTGGGTTTCCTTTCGCTTCATAATGATCATAAGACTACCGGCAGTTCCTGTTCAAATATATCCAAATAATTTACCCAGAGAAGGCGACATCCTGTTCTTACCCTGTTATTCAGCCATCAGAAAAATTGCCACAATAGCCAGCAGCATCCCGCCGATGATCGCAGGATGTGGGATAGTGGCATAAATGATCAACGAGAGGATGATGGTGATCATCGGAGCCCCGGCGTTGGTCATCGGGCTGACGATGATTGCCTTCCCATATCTGAAAGCGTACACAAGAAACAACGCACCTATGGCATTGAGCAACTGAATCAGAGTTGCCAGATAGGGCCCCGATAATCCCCAATTGATGTCCTGCTTAAAGTCGGTCATGGCCAAAGCTACCGGAATAATGGCGATGGCGCTGATGGTCATATAGAAGAAAATGCTTGCTGTCTGCATGAAGCCATTCGCCGTTTTCATGAAGTAAGCCTGTGCACCCCACGCGACGAACACAAGCAGCGAAAGCCAAATCCACGCGCTGCCATGTGACTCGTTCTGCGGCGACTGATATGAGAGCAACGGGATGGCTATGAGGGCAAGGATTATACCGGTCCATGCGCGCGCGGATGCCCGCTCCTTGAGCAGTATGTACGACATCAAAATCGTCAGCAAGGGCGAGAGTGAAATAATGGGAAACACCAGGTACGCTGGCCCGATCATCAATACATGAAAGAGCAGGATCTGACCTACACATCCAAGCAGACCTATGACCAGGCCGTTGATAATAGCTTTTCTGTCGGTATCGAGTTTCCAGTCATTGCTTCGCAGAGCGAAGAAAGCAGGGATCAGCATCGTGAGCGCCCATACGCAGTAACCAAGAGTGGCGGGGAAGCCCGCCTTTTCCGGCAACTCAATCAGCGCTCCCCAAACTCCCCAGAATACGGTCGTGATCATGGCATAGACCAGCCACGAACGCGATCCTGTTCTTACGGCAGAATCCATCCCGATGTCTTCCAGGGTCTCTTTCACTTCATGTAGTTGGTTTAGTGAACGAATATCTCACGATAATTACCACATTCATATCTGTCTTGTTTTGCCGGGCACAGGTACCAGGTAGTTACCGTCGGCGTCTGGCATGTCAGGCATCGTCGCATCCCAGGTTAGCCGGGACGGTATGATGGAGAGGTCTGACGCGAGAGCTTCTTCAAGCTTAACCGCTTGCCCGGAATGACTGGCCATCCTGCCTATGATCGTCGTGAGTGTGCTTTTGGCGCCGTAGTCGGTGTTATTGATATATGGACCCTTAGCCACCGCGTTGAAGAAAATGTTTTGTTCCAGCTGTGTTGAGCTGACTGTCTCATCAGAGTCACGGAATCGCCATGCTATCTGGTTGTCAAGGTTAAAGATCCTTGAGCGCTCGTCAGCATACCCTTTCGTGCCTCGAATGTAGAATCCCATACGCACGGCGCAATTATCAATGTTGCGACATTGCACGTGCATGCGTACGCCGTTAGGATAAACGTACTCAACATACTGGTGATCATAGGTATTTCCCTGGTTAGGTCCGTTGAAGGAGATCCGTCCGCCGATTCCCGAGGCCACTTCCGGATAAGCCTCCATAAGCCAGTTGATGACATCTATCTGATGGATCGCCTGACCTGCAAGCTGGCCGCCCCAGAGCCAGTTGAAGTAACGCCAGTTCCTCAATTGATACTCGAGCTCCGTCTGGCCCGGCTTTCGTGCATGAATCTGGGGAGCTCCTACATTATAATAAACATCTACTGAGACAATGTCGCCGATCATTCCCTCCCGGATCTTTTCGATCATAGCATTGAAAGAAGTGTCGTAACGACTCTGCAGGCCGACGACCACATTCAACTTTTTGGCCTCAGCTTTTTTGCCAACCTCAATGATCTTCTTATAACCCGGAACGTCGACTGCGAGCGGTTTCTCCATGAACACATGCTTGTTGGCGTTGATCGCCTCTTCGAAATGCTGAGGACGGAACGGAGGCGGTGTTGCAAGGATCACTACATCACATTCGGCGATGACCTTCGTAAATGCGTCCAATCCTACATAACGTCTTTTCTCAGGCACGTCCA
>Ga0307412_10001967_pt1 | contig 11379 bp, 11 predicted proteins | sample DK1Cmetagenome_3_FD_203823 | JGI IMG/M metagenome (GOLD analysis project Ga0307412, IMG submission 203823) | Maize rhizosphere microbial communities from greenhouse at UC Davis, California, United States - DK15-C-1 | ecosystem: Host-associated > Plants > Roots > Rhizosphere > Soil | place: USA...
GATATGGTGAACCCCCGAGTAACGCCGAATGCCCGCAATCGTGTTCCGCGTTTCAAAAGTGCAAACCCAGCATCCGTCGTAATGCATCTGAGCGCATCGACGACGGATATTTCAACGGCCTGCTAGAGGCTGCTGCTCTGCACGCGCCCGGTAGGCGGATATATCCGGAAGAACAGGAACACCTTCCTGAAGTAAGGCTGTTACTTCATTTTCGACGGCCTCGACTTTGACGCCTCTTACCCAAGGCGGGGCGAGAATGACCGAGGAAGCCGCGGCCGGTAAAACAACTTCCAATGCGGGACCGAAAGGCGGGTCTCCGATCATGTCGAAGCCGAGAATTCCATCATCCGGCTCCCTGACATAGACGTATTCCGAAAGCCGAATGGCGGTCCAACCACCCGTTGGGACCCTTCCCGTAGCTGAGACTACTAGAAGCTTGGGCAGATGCGGACCGATATTCATTAAATGGGCCTCTACCGTCGATACGCTTAAGATTTTCATTTGATTCTTCCTTTTTGGGTCAGTTGGCCCTGCCCACGGGCGATCCCCGGAGCTTTACTGCTTGCTCACACGCAACATCGGGTTAGCTGAAGCGGACAAAGGGAAAAATCACCCCCTATCTAATCGCCCGGCTGTCCTCCCGAAGGAGGCACCGATTTATGCGACTGCGCTATGAAGACGCGCCTCTTGGCTTCTGAAATCGCAGCACTGCGTTTCTTTAGCAACACATCGACCATTTGTCTGATCCCCACACTTCCGCCAGCGGTGACGGCCGAAGCCATAAATAGGCTTACGACGCCACGGACCTGCTCATTAACGCCGCGATCGAATATTCGTCGTATCTTATTATCCGGGCTACCTCCTGCCAGTTGCGTAAGCAAGTCGAAGTTGGTATTCCCGAATATTAAAAGCGCGATTAAAAAGGCGAAGGCGACGTGCCATCGCCCCCATCGGGGAACGTCCATGAAGGAGGGGCGCCCAGGCAAAAAGATTTGCGAAGCGACCTCAACAGTTCGCTCTATAAATAGTGAAAAAACGAGCAACTGCGATAGAACCCCCATGGCGTTTTCAACAATGTCCACGGCAACCTCCGGGATTGACGGTCCTAACGAGCAGTGATTTGACGCGCCGCTCTTTTTTGCGCGGTCGCAGCCTCTGAGGTCATTCCACGTTGAAAGGTTCAGTAAAGCATAGTAAAAGCGCCGCAAAAAGCCAGTTTTACGGCCCCAGATTTTTGAGCCTAAATAAAGCCGAAAACGGCCACCCTTCAAACCGAAAAGTATTCAACTTGAACATACTGGAAATATCACTCATTATTTTTATAAGTTGCGGAATGTTAGGTCTTACAGTTATTTATGACCGATAGCGTTTAAAAGTTCGATTCAAAAGTGCGTACTAAAGCGAGATGTAGAAATTACCCGGAGACGAAGATCACTGAACCTTCGTGTGGTGCGGCCGTTACGTCGGAATGGGATGGGCGTCGTGCTGGAGATACCGCAGACCATCGGCGCTGCTGCGATCGCGCGTGCTTGCGAGGGCAAGTGGCCGGGCATAGGAAAAATCCACGGGCGAAAAAAGCTGACCGCGAAGGTTCGCTCTAACGGTTCCCTACCCATGTTGAGAGTCCGCGGGCGAAGGCGAGTGAGTGTCATGATGCGTATTTCGGCGAACGTGACCGCCGATTTCGGGAACGTGACCGATTCGGCAAGGTCGGGCGTTGCGCGGTGTCGATTGTAGATTTCCTCGCTAGTTTTGGTCGAGTTCTGGTTCCAGCACGCTGGGCTTCGGAGATGCTTTTCTCAGCGATTCACCCGTCAGTTTGATGCGGTGATGACGCTGCATGAGGCGATCAAGCATTGCGTCGGCGATGGTCTCGTCGCCTATCCAGCCATGCCAGTGTTCAATTGGTAGCTGGCTGGTCACGATCGTGGCTTTGCCGGCAGATCGGTCATCAATCATCTCGAGCAAATCGTTTCGAACCATCGCGTCGAGCGGAGCCATTCCCCAATCGTCCAGCAGGAGAACATCAACGCGAGCAACCTGCAGCAACCATTTGGTGAAGCCGCCGTTGCCGTGGAGGACGCGCAGTTCCTCGCCGAGGCGCGGCACGCGTAGGTACAACGCGGAGTGCCCGCGTCGGCAGGCGTAGAGCGAAGTAAATTCGTCACCAAAAACGAAGTAAAGTCGTCAACACCCATTTTTGCGTGTTTCGCGAGACAGTTTCGGGAGGCAAGATTAATGGAAAGCTCCTGAACTATGAAGCGCGCGCCCTTGCCACCAGGCCGTGAGCTACAAGTTGCGTTCATCCTTGCCAAGGCAAAAGCTGCCTGCCATCCGATTGTAAAAATGTCGCGCGATGGCAATACGATGCTCCTTGCGCATCGCTGGTTTCGCGGAAATGGCTGGAGGAGATTGGCTCGCGTAAAGCTCGCCGCATTGCGCACAGCGATACGGCGAGCCCACAAGTCTCGCGTTGAGGATGTAGGGTGTCTCCCGCCCGCAACGATGGCATTGCGTCTCTAGCTTTCGTTGGTGAGCGGGACAACGGTTTTCGCTGAACATCTGGTACGTCACGCTGTGATGGCCGAGTAATACGCATTGCCTGCAATACCGGAAAACCGGGTGATGTCTTCCCCTCTGGCCGGCATCAAGGAGTGAAGCGCGCAATACCTTGCCAGGCAATAGCAGCGTGCGCCTCAGATGCTTCACATCGACGGCATCGCGCATTGGCTCAACGCCTTCGTACGGGTCGATGTCAGCGCCCATCAGCCGCACCAGCGCGTGCCCAGGAAGTCCGTTCGCACGCGCGAACTTCCACAGGATCGATACGATCGACTCGCCCGGCAACAGCCACCGCGCATCGAATATGAAACCCAGCGCCGGGGTCAGCCGTCGCTCATCGAGGCTGAGTATCGGGAAGCGCGGGGCAATCAGCGCGGGCGCCTCTTTACGCGTGGACAAGCACGCGACCGGTTGCATGGCGCGACTGAACATAGCCGGAGTGCCGCACCGCGTGGGCCCATAACGAGGCGTCCGGACAATACCCCGGAGCATCCCTGAGTTCGCTATCCTTGAGCACGATCTCGACGGCCCGCGCGAACGATTCCATCGGGATTTTGAGACGGCCAGGCAGGGTCGCCTTGTGATGCGCGACCTCGAAAGCATTCCACATTACGGCCGCATCGCTGACAAGTCGATAACCAGCCTCGAACGACTGTGGCAGGTAATACCTCGTGAAGCTCCATTGCGTGCCCTCGGGATAAGCTGTCTGGTCGTACCCGTTCAGACACGTGGCAACATCTTCGGCGTTGCGGATACCATGGAAAGCGAGTTCTTCGACCATCACGCGCGCGACGATCTGCGTCTTCCCGGCGATCTGCAGCGCGCTCTTCTGAGCGAGCAACTCCTGCTGACCAACGAGGAACGTGAACAGCTTGATCTGCTGGCGGTCGAGTGCATCGTGTACATCCCTCAGCCACTCATATTCGTTTTCGTTGTAGCGTTGGGCTTCATCGCAAAAGAGCAGAACCGTTCCGCTGCCAGCGCGCGCAGCCGCTTCCCGTATCCGTAGCGAAAGCCGCATGCGTTTTGCGGGATTGGTGCCCGCGTTCGGATCATGATCGCCGACAGCTTCGAGCAGGTTTGAAAAGAACGGCCCTTCTGCGTGCCGCGGCTTGTGCTCGCATCGGGCGTGATAGCTCGTCACCTTTGGAAATTCCCTGGCAAGCAGCAGCCGCACGTATTCTATCGAACGCGTCTTGCCGATCCTCGGAGCGCCGTAGATGAGCGCGCCCGTCGCACGGTAGCGAAGACAGCTTACGACGAGTTCGTAGAATGATTCTATAGCCGGTGTGGCAATCCGGTAGTTTCCAGTGACGAGCGGGTGCAGCGACGGATCGACTGGACGCGAGACCTGAAGCGACATGCCTCCCTCCTGTGGGTACCACCTGTCAGAATTACGTGTTAGAAGACCTGCCCCGTTCCGATACCAAGCGTGCGCGGACGAACCGGTTCGACGGGTGCTGTATCGGCGACCACGTCGCTCGCCTTCGCTGTTTCCGCTGGCGGCGTCTCTGGAAATGCGTCTGGTGTCACTGACCGGCGTTATGGAGCCATTCCGGGATCGGCGTATTGGCGCCACCTGATGATCGGCGCATAGGCGCCAGCGCAGGATCGGCGTTATGGCGCCAGTCCGTGACCGGCGTAAAGGAGCCAGTCAATGATCGGCGTATAGGCGCCACTGGCGCGGGGTGTTGAACGCGATTCGAACTTTCCAGATGGGTACGCTCCCGTTCTTTCTGAACGGAGTGTCCATGACCAACCGGAGGTTCGAATTGTTTGAGTACCGTCAAGTCCTTGTCCGCATGCGGCAAGGCGATTCTGATCGCGACATCGGGCGTAGCGGCCTGATGGGTCGCAAGAAGTTGACCGCTGTTCGTCGTATGGCCGACGAGCGCGGCTGGCTGAATCCCGGGCAGCCGTTGCCTGACGATACCGTGATTGCCGGCGTGTTTGGCCGCACTCCACATTTGCCGAGCACATGCGTGTCCACGCTCGAGCCGTTTCGCGAGCAGATCCGTGACTGGCATGATGCCGGCGTTCAGGGCACAACGATTCACCACGCGCTGAAACGCAACCATGGCTACACCGGCAGCTACTCGGCGGTGCGCCGTATCCTGCTGGGCCTGAGGGCCGAACGCGGCGTGCCGGCCACAACGATCCTTGAGTTTGCGCCAGCGGAGGCCGCACAGGTTGACTTCGGCGCCGGGCCGGTACTACCACATGAATCGGGCGCGCAGATCAAGACGTGGTTCTTCGTCATGACCCTCTGCTGGTCGCGGCACCAGTATGTCGAGCTCGTGCTCGACCAGACCGTCGAGACATGGCTGGCTTGCCACCGTCGCGCCTTTGAGTGGTTTGGCGGCTGCCCGGGCCGCATCATCATCGACAACGCGAAGTGTGCGATCACCAGAGCCTGCATGTACAGCCCGGAAGTCCAACGTTCGTACGCCGCGCTCGCTGAGGGATACGGCTTCCGGATCGACGCATGTCCACCGCACGACCCGCAGAAGAAGGGAATCGTCGAGTCGGGCGTCAAATATGTCAAGAAATCCTTTGTGCCGCTGCGCACGTTCCGCGACCTGACCGATGCCAACCGGCAGCTGCGCGAATGGATCATGCAGCAGGCCAGCACGCGCGAACATGGCACGACACGCGAGCATGCCGCTGGCGCGCTTTGCCATCGAGAAGCCTCTGCTCACGACGCTGCCTGACGTTGCGCCGGTGCTGGCTGTATGGAGCGAAGTCAAGGTGCATACGGACGGACATGTCGTCTACAAGAAGGCGCTGTACTCCGTGCCGTTCACGCTGGTTGGCAAGAGCCTCTGGCTCAAATCGACTGATACGGTCGTACAGCTGTTCCATCAGCACGAACTCATTGCAACCCATCCACGACTGCGCAAGGCAGGTGAACGCCACACAGTGCGTGACCACCAGCCGCCGGCGGCGCAGGCGTGGCTCGAACACGATCCGCAGTGGTGCCTGGCTCGTGCCAGGGAGATCGGGCCATCCTGTCACGCGCTGGTTCTCGCGATGTTCAACGACACGGTGCTGGTGAACCTGCGTGGCGCGCAGGGCATCGTCCGTATGCGCGAGAAGTTCGGCGATCAGCGACTGGACGCCGCGTGCGAGCGTGCGCTCGCGTTCGCGAGCCCGAAGTACCGCACCGTCAAGACCATCCTCGACAAGGGACTGGACAGCCAGCCCGCAGCGGCACAAACGTCGGCGGCGCCTGCTGACACCTATCTGAACGGCGGCCGCTTCGGTCGTGACCTCCATTCCCTTCTTCTGCATTGAACACCATGAATCCGAGTCCCGAACTGAATACGATCCTCAAACAACTGCGCCTGTCCGGCGTACTCGACTCGCTCGAGCAGCGTAACCGCCAGGCGATCGACGGACAGCTCGCCTACACCGAATTCCTCGCGATGCTCCTGCATGATGAAGTCGCGCGTCGAGACCAGAAGAAACTCGGCGCGCGTCTCGTGCGCGCCGGCTTCGGGCTAGGCAAGACACTGGAAACCTTCAACTTCGACCGGCTGCCGAAGCTCAACCGCGCACACATCCACGATCTCGCCACCGGTCGTTACATCGACGAGAAGGTGGCAATCCTGATGGTCGGTCAAACAGGCGTCGGCAAGTCCCACATCGCCCAGGCGCTGGGCCACTGCGCTGCGCGTCAGGGGCGCGACGTGCTGTTCGTCACGCAGACCGATCTGATCAAGAAGCTGCATGCGGCCCGCGCCACGGGCCTCTACGAACGCAAGTTCCAGCAGTTCGTGCGCGTGCCGCTGCTGATCGTTGACGACTTCGCGCTCAAACCCCTGCGCGCGCCACACGACGAAGACTTCCACGACCTGGTGGCGGCCAGGTATGAGCGGGCGGCTACCATCCTGACATCCAATCTCGATCTCAGCGAATGGGGTGACGCCTTCCCCGACAACCGGGTTCTCGGTGCCGCGACGCTCGACCGGCTACGCCACGGTGCCTACCGCATCGTCATCGAGGGCGAGAGCTTCCGCAAGCCTAAACCGATGCCTGAAAACGGCGAAACCGCCGTTGCAAAATCCAGTAAAAAACCGCATTCTTGAGGCCGTTCGAATCTGCGTTTGACACCACTTCTAACTGGCGCCATTACGGCGATCATCCCCGGCGCCTTTACGCCGATCCGTGACACGGGTATGGTGAAGGCGCGCACCGGCCGCGGTTCGAGCGCGTTCTCGATCGTCTTGATCACATCGTAGCGACTGTATTCGCGGGTCAGCGCCAGGTGATGACCGAGCACCACGCGCGTGCACACGTCGATGATCACTAGCAGCCACACCCGCTCGATTTCAAACTCATGCTCGAATCCGAGCGGATCGCGAACGACAACCTTCAGCCGTACATCGAGCCGGTGACCATCGAATTCGACTACCTGATACGGCCGTGTCGCTGCGGGAGCAGGCGCATCGTCGGTTCGGGGTAGTCCCTTCAGGTGCGATGCGCCGGCAGCAGCCGCTACCATTCCAAAACCACGCAAAAGCTCCGCCTTCACCCGCGAGGACAGCGACCGGATCGCCCGCCCCGCGGTGTTGAACGGATAATCGGCGGCCGTCAAGCCCAGTTGCCTGCACTCCTGCAGAAATCTTTCGTGCAGGGCTCCCAAACCGTGCAGCCGGATCCGGATGCCGTCGTTCGAAGGTATCTGCTTGAGTGTCACGCGGCGCTGTCTGATCTGCAGCACGAGCCACGCAGCGAGCCTGGGATAACCCTCAAACAGTAGCGAAAGCGCACCCACGGCACCGCCCCGTTCGCCGCACTTGGTCACGGGCAGCAGGCGTGTGTATTCCGTCACGCGGGCATGAACGACAAGCGCACGAAAGCCGTATATCCGCCCGTCGGCATGCAGCGAGAGTGCCCTGTCGAGAAACCGGTAAAGCTGTCTGCGGTTGATTCGCGTAGTGGTCTCGATACTGCCTACAGGTTCACCGCTCGCGTAACGCTCAATGGCGTCGATATGTCTCTGGACGCGACTGCGCTGTGCGGCGTCGAGTTCAGTCCATGCGAGCGTCGGCCACGAGGCGAGATCCAGTGTCTGGAATTCGGGTCTGCGGCGGCTCATGATTTGGCCGGGACCGCAACAAAGCGCGTCAGAAACGACAGGCTTTCAGTGTGTAGCTCCAGCGCCTGGATGCGACCGCAGTGCAACAGTTCGAAGACAGCTGCGCGGATGAGCGCGGGGTCGCCAGTTGAGAACTCACGCTCTATCGTCATCAGCGATTGAGGTGACACGACGAAGCGCTCGATCGCGCCGCGCAGCGAAGGCTTGACGAGGCCGCGCGCGGCGACGAGTACGGGTAGCATACGCTGCCAGTTTCCGGTCCACACATGCGCAGCTGCCCTTTCGGCTGCATCAATGTGCCGCACGGCGAAGGCTTCCGGGTCGAAGTCGAGACGACTCCGCGGGCGATCCGTCGCCAGTGTCGGCTCCGATAGTACTACCAGGCATTCATGGTCATCAGACCTTGCCCAGAAATCCACGACACAGCGTTGCCCGTCGACTGCCATGAAGCCAGGCCGTTCACAGAATGACTTTACAGCAGGATCTGCTTCAAGCATCAGCCATGCTTCGAAAGCGCTGCGCCTGTACAGCGTCAGACGCCGCCCAAGTTTCGGACTGAAGACGTCATAACGGTGCGCGCCGCGAGGACGCGGCAGCGTGAGCGGCTCGAAGCTTCGTAACACGTCGACCATGTGGACCACCTGCCTGAGGATTTCATGGTCTAGGACGAACGTGAGTTGACAATTTTAATTCGCGCTAACGCGAAGTGACGACTTTACTTCGCCAGTTAGCGAAGCAATGTTGTCAATTCAATGGCTAAAACCGTCGCCCCCGCGAGCACACTGCAGTGACAACTTTCCTTCGTTCTACGCCAGCCGCTTTAATGAGCCCAACGGGGTCGCCCGTTCGGCTTGCTGAAGCGAAAGCTGTATCGTCGTCCCTAGAACGGGCACGATGCGTCGGTGACGTCTGGCGTAGGCCTCGACGTTGCCAAATTCGGGCCTCGTTTTTCTGAAATTTGCCATCACTCAAAGGAGCCTGTGATTTCTCTCGCCGGCTTGCACCCTGCGTCCATGGCTAATCCTGCTGTTGGAGTTGAGAATTGGCGCTAGCCAGCGTTCATAGCACCGCTAGCATGTCCATTAATTATGCTAGCGTGCCTTGCATATGCTGATAAATCATTTCGAGCATCGCGCTAAACGTTGCGGCCACAGCACCGCTTTTCGAACAGGAAACGTCTCGCGGAAACTGGCCGCGGCCAAACACTACCCTACGTGCCAATCAAAATAGCTCCTTGCACAAGAGCTAAAGTTACAGCTCCTTAAACCAAGTTAGAAACCGCGAAAGCGCTTCCTGACAGCATGCGGGCGGTAACCATACTGAACTCCACCCATGAAAAGTGCCTTTCGGATCGCGTCGACCGTGAGACTTAATATCCACCACCGATGCCGCGCTAGCAGTCTTACTGAGCAAGGATCATTATGATCGTTGTACCGTCGCTACAGGCGTCGAATGGCGCTGACCGCACGCACCGCCTTACGCAGCAAGCCATCCGGCGTTTTGGCCGCTAGCATTCCTGTGAACATGGCTAGCGGCATTTGTGAACACCAACAGCAATCGACGTCAGGTGGCTGCGTGGACTTTGAAACCCGCCACCACACCACGTATTTTTGACGCCTGCTCCGTCATCGATTCAGACGCCGCGGCGGCCTCTTCGACGAGGGCCGCATTCTGCTGTGTCACTTCGTCCATGTGGGAGACGGCAGTATTAACCTGCTCGATGCCGCGCGCCTGCTCCTGCGAGGCCGACGCGATTTGACCAAGCAACACGGCGACGCGATCGATCGCCACGAGCATGTGATCCATCCGCCCGGCCGCATCGACGGCTTGCGTTGCGCCCTCCTCGACGCGAGTCACCGATGCGCCGATCAGATCCTTGATCTCCTTCGCCGCCTTGCCGGAACGCTGTGCGAGCGCGCGAACTTCAGTCGCCACGACAGCGAACCCACGCCCCTGTTCGCCGGCCCGCGCGGCCTCGACCGCCGCGTTGAGCGCGAGAATATTCGTCTGGAACGCGATGCCCTCGATGATCGCGGTAATCTCTGCGATCTCGCTCGACCCACGCCTCAGTTCGCTCATGGTGCCCGCGAGCCGTTTGACAACATCGGCACTGCCGCCGGCAGCATCGGTGACCACCCTGGCGAGATTGCTCGCTTCACGCGTGTTCTCTGCCGTCTGTTTTACCGTCGCGGTCAGTTCTTCCATGCTGGCCGCTGTTTCCTCGAGCGAAGCGGCATGCTGTTCAGTGCGTTTAGACAGATCTCCATTGCCGGAGGCAATTTCGTCGGCTGCGTCGGCTACATGATCGACGCCCGTACGGATGGTCATCACCGTCTCGCGCAAACTATCCTGCATTCTCGCGAGACTGCGAAGTAGTCCTCCGAGTTCGTCGTCGCGTGCAATCACAATCCGGCTGGTTAGATCCCCGGCTTCAATCGCGCCAAAATGTTCTGTTGCCGCTGCCAGTGGCATTGAAATCGCATTGCGCAGAATCAACCAGGACACGACCGCTGAGAACATCCCAACGAGCGTAACGGAAATCGTGAGCAGCATCGTCTTTTGCTCCCGGTCGATGCCCTCCTGCACGAGCCTCGCAGAATCCTCTGCCTGGAACTGGGATAGTTTTGCGGTGGCATCGCTGAACGTCGCATAAAGCTTCGGAAGCGTCACATAGGCAAGCGCGTTCGACGATTCGGTATCCGAAGACTTTAAAGCGCTCATCAAAGGCTGGATACCTTTGCTCAGCAAGTCGTCGCGCGCGTGCGCGACGTCGGCAGCGAGACGCTTCTCGTCGTCACCGGCCGTAAAAGCCGTATAGCTTGCCCAAGCGCGGTCGGACTCGCTGATCAATGCGGCGGCGGATGCGAGAGTCGCGGGGCTGGCCTCATCCTGACCCGCCGTCACGCGGTCCAGTCGCAAGCGCGCCCGCGCGATATCTTCCTGCTGCGAGAGCACAGCGATCACGGTAGGCACGTTTTCCGACGCGCTTGCGAGAGCATCGTTAGTGGAATGGATGCCATAGATGCCCGCCACGCCGATGATGGCCAAGAGAAAGGCCAATGCAAAAAGGGTGGCAGCGAGGAGGGTGCGGATTTTCATTACTGTGAACCTCGTTTTCGGGCGTTAACATGTGACGGCTTAACGGCCTCCATGTGACACCCTTGAGACAAGAAAGCCAAAAATAGCTTTGTGTGAAAATGCTGAAAGCGTGAGTGGAGGATGCCTGAAGTCAAATGCGCCTGTTTCATCGCCTCGGCCGCCGTGAGGAAGGGAACCAGCAAGGCCAAACGCCCGGGAAGGCCGAGCATTCGGTTCCGGCTTCGTACTATGAGGAAGTACTCCCCGTGCGTGGAAAGGCGGCAACGGGCATTGTCGGGGAAGCTTGCGAATCCATCACCATGTGATGGAGGCCGCGCGAAGAAGACCGCGACGGGCCGAAGCTGACTATCGGGAGCGTTGGTCTCATCTTTTTCACCAGACTCTAAAGAACCAAGAGCGGCCGCCGTAATCCGTGTAACCTGGCCGGCTGATCCCTGCCGGGTGTGTATGTCTTGGGCCAATGCCGGTTGCCGGCGTTGGCTTTTTTTGGTCTAGCAGGCCGTTGAAATATCCGTCGTCGATGCGCTCAGATGCATTACGACGGATGCTGGGTTTGCACTTTTGAAACGCGGAACACGATTGCGGGCATTCGGCGTTACTCGGGGGTTCACCATATC
>Ga0307412_10001969_pt1 | contig 11370 bp, 9 predicted proteins | sample DK1Cmetagenome_3_FD_203823 | JGI IMG/M metagenome (GOLD analysis project Ga0307412, IMG submission 203823) | Maize rhizosphere microbial communities from greenhouse at UC Davis, California, United States - DK15-C-1 | ecosystem: Host-associated > Plants > Roots > Rhizosphere > Soil | place: USA...
CTGCCCATGATTTTGCCAGGCGTCGCCGGAGGCTGGCTGCTGGCGTTCATCAACAGCTTCGATGAAGTCACGCTGTCGATCTTCGTCACCTCGCCGGCCACGCAGACTTTGCCAGTACGCATGTACGTCTATGCCACCGAATCCATCGATCCGATGATGGCGGCGGTGTCGGCGCTGGTGATCGCGCTGACAGCGCTGACGATGATTCTGCTCGATCGGGTCTATGGCCTGGATCGGGTCCTGGTAGGCAAACAATGAGGGCGCCATGGCTCTGCTGAAACGACTGGCCGAAAGCGATCGCCCGGCCCTGAAGTTCATGCTCGACGGCGAACCGGCCAGCGGCTTGCTGGGCGATACCGTGCTGACCGCCGTGCTGACCTGCAGCGAACACGTGCGCGGCAGCGATTTCAGCGCAGAGCCCCGTGCCGGCTTCTGCCTGATGGGCGCGTGCCAGGATTGCTGGGTCCGCCTGGGCGACGGCCGCCGCGTGCGCGCTTGCTCCACAATGCTCGAAGCCGGCCAGCAGATCAGCCGCGAACCGGGGCGCCAGGTATGAAACCCATCGTCATCATCGGCGCCGGCCCCGCCGGTATCCGCGCTGCGCAAACCCTGGCCGCCCATGGCATCTACCCGGTCCTGTTGGATGAAGCCGCGCGCGGTGGCGGGCAGATCTACCGGCGTCAGCCCGCGAACTTCACCCGTCCATCGGACAAGCTGTATGGCTTCGAAGCAGCAAAGGCCAACGCTATCCACCAGACGCTGGAGGAGTTGCGCCAGCAGCTCGATTACCGTCCCGACACGCTGGTATGGAACGCCGAAGCCGGTCAGCTGGACACCTTGCACGAGGGCCGCGCCGCTCGCCTGGACTACGCCAGCGTGATCGTCGCAACGGGTGCCACCGACAGGATCCTGCCGGTGCCTGGCTGGACACTGCCGGGGGTCTACAGCCTGGGCGCGGCGCAGATCGCCCTGAAGTTCCAGGGTTGCGCCATCGGCGAGCGAGTGGTGTTCGCGGGCAGCGGGCCGTTGCTGTACCTGGTGGCGTACCAATACGCCAAGGCCGGCGCGAACGTTGTCGCGGTTCTCGACAGCTCGCCGCTGAGCGCCCAGGCGCGCGCCCTCCCCGGCCTGCTCGCGCAACCGGCGACGCTCGCCAAAGGACTCTATTACCGCGCCTGGCTGACGACTCATGGTATCCCGGTACATCAAGGCGCCAGCCTCACGCTCATCGAGGGTGAGCGCCGAGTGCAATCGTTGAAATGGCGCAGCAAAACAACCGAGCGCACCCTCGATTGTGATGCAGTCGCCTTCGCCCATGGCTTGCGCAGCGAAACGCAACTGGCCGATCTGCTGGGCTGTGAATTTGCCTGGAGCCCGCTCAACCGTGCCTGGCTGCCGCAACGCGACAGCGCCGGACGCAGCAGCTCGGCCGGCGTCTACCTGGCCGGCGACGGCGCCGGGATCATGGGCGCCGACGCCGCCGAAATGGCCGGAGAGCGGGCGGCCCTGGCGCTGCTCGAAGACCTGGGGTACCGAGTCGACCCGCAACGTTGCGCCCAGCTGGAACAGTCCCTCGAACGCATCGGCCATTTCCGCCAGGGCCTGGAGCGGGCCTTTGTCTTTCCCGAGGATTGGGCGAGCCGCGCGACCGACGACTTGATGATCTGCCGCTGCGAAGAAGTCAGCGTCGCAGATATCCGCCAGGTGGTGGGCGAAGGTCACTGGGAGATCAACCGGGTCAAGGCCCATTGCCGGGTCGGCATGGGGCGCTGTCAGGGGCGGATGTGCGGTGCCGCGGCAGCAGAAATCATCGCCCGTGAAAGTGGCCGCGCCGTTCGGGACATCGGTCGACTGCGGGCACAGGCGCCCGTCAAACCCGTGCCGTTTGGCCTGGAGGTGGAGCCATGATCGAGGTCGATGCGGTGATCATTGGTGGCGGCATCGTCGGCGCCTCGGCGGCGTTGTTCCTGAGCAAGGCCGGCCGTCGCGTGGCGCTGTTGGAGCGGGACTTCTGCGGCTCGCATTCCAGCGGCGTGAACTACGGCGGCGTGCGGCGCCAGGGCCGTCCGTTGTCGCAACTGCCGCTGTCGCAACGGGCGCATGAGATCTGGGGGCAATTGCCGCAGTTGATCGGCATTGACGGCGAGTATCAGCGCAGCGGCCATCTGAAATTGGCTCGCAGTCTCGATGACTTGCGTGCGTTGCATGACTACGCCGCCAGCAGCCAGGGCTTTGGCCTCGATTTGCAACTGCTGGATCGCGACGAATTGCGCAGGCGGTTTCCGTGGGTCGGCACCGTGGCGGTCGGCGCCTCGCTGTGTCCGGATGACGGTCACGCGAATCCGCGCCTGGTCTCGCCAGCATTTGCCCAGGCGGCCCGCAGGCATGGCGCGCAGGTGCATGAACAGTGCCCGGTCAGCCAGGTAACGCACGACGGCCAGCGCTTTGCCGTGCGCACCGAAACCGCTGTCGAATTCCGCGCACCTTGGCTGCTGAACTGCGCCGGGGCCTGGGCGAGCCGCTTCGCCGCGCAGTTTGGCGAAGCAGTGCCCATGCACGCCGGGCACCCGGCGATGCTGGTGACCGAGCCGCTGCCTGTGGTAATGGACGCCAGCACCGGCGTCGAGGGCGGCGGCATCTATGCCCGACAAGTCGCCCGGGGCAATTGCGTACTGGGCGGCGGCCAGGGTTTTGCGCTGGACGATGCCCGCGCCCGTCCCGGCCAGAGCGCAGTTATCGAGATTCTGCGCCAAGCCGTCGAACTCTATCCGTTCCTCGAGGGCGCCCAGGCGATCCGTACCTGGAGCGGCACCGAAGGCTACCTGCCCGATCGCCAACCGGTGATCGGCCCCAGCAGCACCCAACCCGGTCTCTTGCACGCGTTCGGCTTTGCCGGCGCGGGCTTCCAGATCGGCCCGGCGGTGGGCCAGGCGCTCACCGAAATCATCTGCAGCGGGGCCTCGTCCACGCCGCTGGATGCGTTTTCAATCACCCGGTTTCACTCCATCTCCGTTGCTTGATAGAGGAAGGTCGCGCCAATGAATAACGTCAAACGCAGTGCACTGTTCGGTTTCTGCTCGCTGGGTTCCGCTTGCCTGGGCGCCCTGCTCCCGGTCACCCAGGCCTTGGCCGAGCCGACGCTTTACCTGGGCATGAACGGCGGCACCATGGAGCGCCTGTACGCCGACAAAGTCTTGCCGGCCTTCGAGAAAGCCAACAACGTCAAGGTGGTGATCGTGCCGGGCACTTCGGCCGACATCCTGGCCAAGGTCCAGGCCAGCAAGGGCAACCCGCAGATGCACGTGATGTTCCTGGACGACGGCATCATGTACCGCGCCATCGCCATGGGGCTGTGCGACAAGCTGCAGGACAGCGCGCCCCTGGCGCAGATCCCGGCCAAGGGCCGCATCAAGGACCAGGCCGTCGCCGTCAGCCTCGGCGTCACCGGCCTCGCCTACAACACGCGGCTGTTCAAGGAAAAAGGCTGGAGCACGCCGACCTCGTGGATGGACCTGGCGGACCCACGGTTCAAGGACAAAGTAGTGTTTCAATCCGTGGCCTCATCCACCTTCGGCCTGCACGGTTTCCTGATGTTCAACCGGATCCAGGGCGGCAGCGAAACCGATGTCGAGCCAGGCTTCAAGGCCTGGCCGAATACGGTAGGGCGCAACGTGCTGGAGTACATTCCCAGCTCGGCGAAAATCTCCGAGATGTTGCAGACCGACGAAGCGGCGCTGTTCCCACTGACGCCGACCCAGGTGACCGCGCTGAAACTCAAGGGCATGCCGGTCGAATACGCACAACCGAAGGAAGGTGCGGTGGTCCTGAACGTCGCCGAATGCGCCGTCGCCCAGAACAGCGAACCTGAACTCGCGCAAAAACTTGCGGCGTTCCTGCTGACGCCCGAAGCCCAGGCGATCGCCCTGGAAGAAGGCGATCAGATTCCGTCCAACCCCAACACACCGACCACCGACAAGACGCGTGGCCAGGTAGAAGCAATGAAGCAGTACCTGGAAACCGCGATCGCGGTGGATTGGGATCAGGTCAACGAACAACGCCCGGCCTGGAACGCACGGTGGAACCGCAGCATCGAGCGCTAGGGCCGCTGGCGCTGCCTTTTTTGTTTATCATGCGGGCCTGCGCGGGTTTCACCTGCGCTCGGCCCCTTGATAACAGCGATCGCCACCATGCACACCCTCACCCAACTCCAAACCGGCCAACTGTCGGGCATTACCCGACTAAAGCTGTCATGCGGCCTGACGGAGTTTCCCCAGGAAATTTTCGATCTCGCGGACTCGCTGGAAATCCTCGACCTGAGCGGCAACCTGCTCGACACGCTGCCAGCGGATCTCAATCGCCTGACTCGCCTGCGAGTGTTGTTCTGTTCGGATAATCGCTTCGTCGAACTGCCTGAGTGCCTGGGCCGTTGCAGCGCATTGACCATGGTCGGCTTCAAGGCCAACCGCATCGAGCGCGTGACCGGCGCAGCCTTGCCACCCCTGTTGCGCTGGCTGATCCTGACCGATAACTGCATCAGCCAGTTGCCGGAGGAGCTGGGCCGGCGTCCCCACCTGCAAAAATTGATGCTGGCAGGCAACCGCCTGCGGCAGTTGCCGCAAAGCCTCGCACAGTGTCATCGCCTCGAATTGCTGCGTGTTTCCGCCAATCAACTGGCCGAGCTGCCGTCGTGGTTGTTGGAAATGCCGAGTCTCAGTTGGCTGGCCTACGCGGGTAACCCGTTGGAAGCTGAAGCCAATGCCCAGGCGCTGCATGTCGCCACACCGATCGACTGGTCCCAACTGAGCTTGCAACAGTCGTTGGGCGAAGGGGCATCGGGCGTGATCCACCAAGCGCTATGGCAAACGCCAGGCCAGGCCGGGCGCGACGTCGCGGTGAAGCTCTACAAAGGCCAAATGACCAGCGATGGCTCGCCGCTGCATGAAATGCATGCGTGCATCACCGCTGGCAAGCATCCGAACCTGATCGAGGTGTTGGGTCAGGTCAACGGTCACCCCGAGCACCAGGAAGGGTTGGTGATGGCCCTGATCGGCCCCGATTACCGCAACCTGGCCGGGCTGCCGAGCCTGGAATCCTGTACGCGTGACGTCTATCCCGACGAACTGCGCCTGCGCGCCGATGTGGCCGTGCGCATCGCCCAAGGCATTGCCCGTGTGGCGGGTCACCTGCATCGGCGAGGCCTGACCCATGGGGATCTGTATGGCCACAATATCCTCTGCAACGACCAGGGCGATTGTTTACTGGGGGATTTTGGCGCGGCGTCTTTCCATGCTCCGGTTGAGGACCGGCAGACCCGCGCGTTGCAACGCATTGAAGTGCGCGCCTTCGGGATTTTGCTGGGGGAGTTGCTGGCGCGGATCGAACCGGCGTCCAGTATCGAGGATCTTTCACGATTGAAGGATCTGGAGGCGCGCTGCTGCCAGCCGGATGTACTGGCGCGGCCGGGGTTTGACGAGATAGAAGGTCTACTGCACTAGCGTGGCGAGGGAGCTTGCTCCCTCACCGCTGCGGCTTCGGCTTAACCCGCCAGGCCGACAAACATGTCCTGCACGTCGTCGTGGTTGTCGAGACCTTCGAGGAACGCCTCGACTTCGGCCATCTGCTCGTCGGTCAGGCCGCTGACCGGATTCTTCGGCTGATAGCCCAGTTTGGCGGACAACACGGTAAAGCCCTGTTCCGGCAACGCCTTTTGCACGGCATCAAGGTCGGCAGGATCAGTAATGAACAACGTCGCGCCGTCCTCGCCCGGTTCGAAATCCTGGGCACCGGCCTCGATGGCGGCCATTTCCGGATCAGCATCGGGGCTGTCCGGGGCGGCTTCGATCATGCCCACGTGGTTGAAGTCCCAGGCTACCGAACCCGACGCGCCGAGTTGGCCCTTGCGGAACGCAACGCGAATCTCGGCCACGGTACGGTTGATGTTGTCGGTCACGCACTCAACGATCAGCGGCACCTGATGGGGCGCGAACCCTTCGTAGGTCACACGATGGTATTGCACGGTTTCGCCAAGCTGGCCGGAACCCTTCTTGATCGCACGCTCCAGGGTCTCGCGGGGCATCGAAGCCTTTTTAGCCTGCTCGACCACCAGCCGCAGGTGTGCGTTGGTGGCGACATCGGCACCGTTTCGCGCCGCAATGGTGATTTCCTTCACCAGCTTGCCGAAGATCTTGCCCTTGGCGTTGGCAGCCGCTTCTTTGTGTTTAACCTTCCACTGTGCGCCCATTACTCACTCTCTTGTCTGACGCGCCGAGACATCTGCCGGCCGGCGCTGTGGCGCAAGTTTATACGGCCTAAACCGGCTGATCGACCAAAAAATCGCGGCGGCCCAATCGACATTTTCACAACATGCTGTAGGGGGTTTCTGAAATAGCGATTTGGGGACAGCGTCACGCGCCGGGGTTTCGTACCCTTTGTACTCTCTCCCTCAGCCAGGATGGGCCGCGATGCGCAACGACACGGAACACCCTTTCAGCTTGACGATCATCCAAAGCGATATGCGCTTGCAGGTCCTGAGGCTCAACGGCCAGGAAGCGCTCAATCAACCGTACCGCTTCGACCTCGACCTGATTGGCCTGATGCCGCCGATCAGCCCTGACGTTTTGCTCGGGCAAGCAGCCTTCCTACGCCTGGAAGGTCAGGCGGGCATACATGGCGTCGTGCACAGCATCAGCCTGACCGCGGGTGCTGCGCATCGCGTTGGTTATCGCGTGACGCTGGTTCCTTACCTCCAGCAGTTGGAACAAGGTCCGCGGCGGCGGATCTTTCATCGGCTCAGTGTCGTAGAGATCTTGCAGAACCTGCTGGAGGACAACGCACTGCCTGCCCATAGCTATCGCTTCGAACTGCCAAATGGGCAATATCCGCGTCGCCCGTTTTGCATCCAGTACGAAGAAAGCGACCTGACGCTGCTGCAGCGCTTATGCGAAGAGGAAGGCATTCACTACCATTTCGAACATACGCCCCAGGGCCATGTCCTGGTGTTTGCGGAGGACCCAAAGAGCTTTCCTTTACAGTCGGCTGGACTGCTCTCGCACGCAGAGGCGGATAAGCGCGGCACTATCACGCGGTTGTATCAACGCCATCACTCGGTCCCCCCTGGGCCGCCCGAAGGGTTTCGTGATCGGGCAGTGGCCGAGGAAACCAACCCCACGTTACCGGTCCCCCAGGATTCAACGCACGAAAGAATGCGTGACGACCCCGCGAAAACCCACCGCTTCCAGGCGGGCCGGCGGCGTCTCGAACGGTTGCGCTATCGAAAACGGGAGATCCACGGGCATACCACCTCCTCGGCCATGCGCAGTGGTCATATCGCACAGATCGATGGGCATCCGGTATCGACGTTCAATGATCAATGGCTGATTACAGAGGTCCGGCACCGTGGACGGCAATTCTCCATCCTGCAGAGGAACCTGCCGGACACACCATCGACCAAGCATTACCGCAACCGGTTCTGCGCGATTCCCTGGTCTTCCGTGTACCGACCGCCCATCAAGCATCCCAAGCCATGCATACCCGGTTATCACCTCGCCTATGTGCTCGGCCCGACAGGTCAGGCTGCGACGCCCGACGACCAAGGTCGGATCATGGTCAGCCTCTGGCGTCGCGATGATGAAGGCATTGTGCTGCCCGTGTCGCGCCTTGCGACCGACAACCCACCTTCCTGGGTGGGCGGCAGCGAGGTACTGGTGAGCTTCCTTGACGGTGATCCCGACCGGCCGGTGTTGTGCGCCAGATCGCTCCAACCCGTCCCGGACAACGGCGGCCCCGTATCGACGTCCCCCTCGACGCCGGGCAACAACGATGTGAACCTTCTATTCGACTGGCTCTTGAATCCACCAGACATGACGCCTTGAGGAAATCCCGTGGCTTGGTCGAGAACGGGCTCCCCCAGGCTGATGGCAAGACCATTCGGCGAGCGAATCATAAATTCATCGGGTCAACTTGATCTGCCTCATGCGAACCCAACGAAACGGGCATACAGTCCAAGCACAACGCTGCCCAGACAGCGCTTTACCCTGACGACTGGAGATACCCGCATGCCCTGGAAAAATCCCGCAAACCGCTACAGTACCGTCACGGTCACCTTGCACTGGTTGATGCTGGTGCTGCTGGCCGTGGTTTATGCCTGCATTGAGTTCCGGGGGATTTTCCCCAAGGGCAGCGACGGTCGAACGTTGATCAAGGAAGCGCACTTCATGCTTGGCCTGACCGTGTTCGTGCTGGTCTGGCTGCGCCTGTTCGCCCGAAGCATGGGCAAGGCACCCGCAATCTTTCCGGCATCGCCCGCCTGGCAAACCTTCCTGGCGCGCCTGATGCACTGGGCGTTGTACCTGTTCATGGTTGCCATGCCACTGCTGGGTTGGCTGATCACCAGCGCCGAAGGGCATCAGGTGATGTTCTACGGTTTTGACTTACCGTTGCTTGTCGAGCCGGACAAGGCGTTTGCCGAGCAACTGGAAGGCTGGCATGTGCTTGGCGGCACCGTCGGCTATTGGTTGATTGGCCTGCATGCGTTGGCCGGGCTGTATCACCATTATGTGGTGCGCGATAACACGTTGCTGCGGATGCTGCCCAAGCGCGGTTGAGCACCGCTTACTCAAGTCCCCGGCGGCCCTGCAAACCGCCGGTGTGAACGAAGATCAAGCGAGTGCCCGGCTCGATCGCACCGGCCTCGACGCGAGCCTTGAGCAACATCAGCGCCTTGCCGGTGTAGAGCGGCTCCAGTTCGATGGCCTGGGTGGTTTCGATGAACGCGGCGAGATCACTGTCAACCCGGCCGAAGCCACCACGGCTGCCATCAAACAGCTCATAATGCGGATCGGCAAGGCCCGCTGCACTTACGATGCTTTCGACGTTCTGCCTGACGCCATGGCCTTCGGGCACCGCCAGGACGCCATGCACCGGGCGTTTGCCTGCTTCAGCCAGCACCAGGCCCGCGAGCGACGTTCCGGTGCCGCAGGCCAGCCACCAGCCGTGATAGTCCTCCCAGCCCAACGCCGCCAGTTGGTCACGTGCACAGCTCGCCCAGGTCATGCAGCCTTGTGCACCCGGAAGTCCCGCACCGCCTTCCGGCACGGGCCAGAAGCCAGGGTATTGCGACTGCCAAGGCGTCCAGAAGTTTGCGTCATGACGCCTGCGGTATCCTTCGTAACCCAACCAGTGCAGCGTCATGCCGAACGCTTTCAGGTCCAGTACCGTCGGCGTTTCCCGAGGATGGCCCCGCAACAACCCCACCGTTGGAAAACCGAAGCGCTTGCCCGCAGCGGCCAGCGCGTGCAAATGATTGGAATAAGCGCCGCCCAGGCTCATCACACCTGCCGCACCGGCCTGATGGGCAGCGAGCAGGTGGTGAAGCAGCTTGAACCATTTGTTGCCGCTGATCAGCGGATCGATCCGGTCCAGGCGCAAGACCGCCACTTCGACGCTGGCGTGGGCGAGCCAGTCCAAGTGAAGGCGTTCGAGGCGAGGTTGGGGATGCCAGTCTAGGGCGGGAAGAAGCATGGCTGCGGGCCGGGTGGAAAACAGGCCAATATGTTAACAGCTGGTCGCGGACTCCCTGGCATCCGAAGAAACGGTGGGCGCGAGCAGGCTCGCTCCCACCGAGGATCCCGGGAGTCTACACAATTGCGCCTTACAACTGCGCCGCCAACCGCGAACCCTGGTTGATCGCACGCTTGGCATCCAGCTCCGCCGCCACGTCGGCACCGCCGATGAGGTGGACCGTTTGCCCAGCCGCTTCCAAGCCATCCTGCAACTCGCGCAGCGGATCCTGGCCGGCGCAGATGACCACATTGTCCACCGCCAACACTTGCGGCTCGCCCGTTTCGCCGATGCGAATGTGCAGGCCCTGATCGTCGATCTTCAGGTACTCGACGCTGTTGAGCATCTGCACCTGCTTGTTTTTCAGGCCCGTGCGGTGAATCCAACCGGTGGTCTTGCCCAGGCCGTCGCCGACCTTGGACTTCTTGCGCTGCAACAGGAACACCTGCCGCGCCGGCGCATGGGGTTGAGCCTTGATCCCGGCCACGCCGCCGCGGGCCTGGAGGTGCGTATCGATACCCCACTCCTTCCAGAACGCTTCGCGGTCCTGGCTGGTGGCAACGCCCTGATGCACGAGGAACTCCGACACGTCAAAGCCGATCCCGCCGGCCCCAATCACCGCAACGCTACGGCCAACCGGTTTACGCTCGAGAATCACGTCCAGGTAGCTCAACACCTTCGGGTGCTCCACACCTGGAATCGCCGGGACACGCGGCGCGATGCCGGTGGCCAGGATGATCTCGTCGAAACCGCCAGCCACCAGTTGCGCCACGTCGACCCGGGTGTCGAGACACAACTCGACGTGGGTGGTCTGCAACTTGCGCTTGAAATAACGCAGTGTTTCGAAGAACTCTTCCTTGCCGGGCACACGCTTGGCAACGTTGAACTGCCCGCCAATTTCACTGGCCGAATCGAACAGCGTCACCTGATGGCCGCGCTCGGCCGCTACGGTGGCGGCAGACAACCCGGCTGGGCCGGCGCCGACCACGGCGATTTTTTTCACGTGGGTCACGGGCAGGTAGTTGAGTTCAGTCTCATGGCACGCCCGCGGGTTCACCAGGCAACTGGTGAGCTTGCCGCCGAACGTATGGTCCAGGCAGGCCTGGTTGCAGCCGATGCACGTATTGATTTCGTCCGCCCGGCCAGCGGCAGCCTTGTTGACGAAATCCGGGTCCGCGAGGAAGGGCCGTGCCATGGATACCATGTCGGCGTCGCCCTCGGCCAGGATTTGCTCGGCGACCTCGGGCGTATTGATGCGGTTGGTGGTGATCAGCGGAATGCTCACCGAACCACGCAGCTTGGCGGTGACTTTACTGAACGCCGCCCTCGGCACCTTGGTGGCGATGGTGGGAATACGCGCTTCATGCCAACCGATGCCCGTGTTGATGATTGTCGCGCCGGCCTGCTCGATGGCCTTGGCCAACTGGACGATCTCTTCCCAGGTGCTGCCCCCTTCCACGAGATCGAGCATCGACAGACGGAAAATAATGATGAAATTCGGGCCGACCGCCTCGCGTACGCGACGCACGATTTCCACTGGCAGGCGCATGCGGTTTTCGTAGCTGCCGCCCCAGCGGTCGGTACGGTGGTTGGTGTGGGCCGCCAGGAACTGGTTAATGAAATAGCCTTCCGAGCCCATGATCTCGACACCGTCGTACTCAGCCTTCCGGGCCAGTACCGAACAGGTGACAAAATCACTGATCTGCTTTTCGATGCCCTCTTCGTCAAGCTCTTTTGGCTTGAACGGGTTGATCGGCGCCTGGATCGCGCTCGGCGCCACCTGCTTGGGGCTGTAGGCATAGCGGCCGGCAT
>Ga0307412_10001971_pt1 | contig 11370 bp, 10 predicted proteins | sample DK1Cmetagenome_3_FD_203823 | JGI IMG/M metagenome (GOLD analysis project Ga0307412, IMG submission 203823) | Maize rhizosphere microbial communities from greenhouse at UC Davis, California, United States - DK15-C-1 | ecosystem: Host-associated > Plants > Roots > Rhizosphere > Soil | place: USA...
GGCCAGCTTGGCCAGGCGCTCCTGCAGCTTCTCGCGGTCGTAGTCCGAGTCGGAGTTTTCGATCTCGGCGCGGATCTGGGAAACGCGGCCGGCGATCTGGTCGGCGTCGCCTGCACCCTCGACGATGGTGGTCTCGTCCTTGGTGACAACAACCTTGCGTGCCTTGCCGAGGAGTTCCAGGCCGGCGGTCTCAAGCTTGAGGCCGACTTCCTCGGAGATGACCTGGCCACCGGTGAGGATGGCGATGTCTGCCAGCTGGGCCTTGCGGCGGTCGCCGAAGCCCGGAGCCTTGACGGCGACGGACTTGAAGGTGCCACGGATCTTGTTGACGATCAGGGTGGCCAGGGCCTCGCCCTCGATGTCTTCGGCAATGATCAGCAGCGGCTTGTTGGACTGCATGACCTTTTCGAGGACAGCAACCAGTTCCTTGACGTTGGAGATCTTCGAGTTGACGATCAGGATGTACGGATCCTCGAGGACCGTTTCCTGGCGCTCAGCATCGGTGACGAAGTAAGCGGAGATGTAGCCCTTGTCGAAGCGCATGCCTTCGGTGAGCTCAAGCTCGAGTCCGAAGGTGTTGGACTCCTCGACGGTGATGACACCTTCCTTGCCGACCTTGTCCAGCGCCTCAGCGATCAGCGCGCCGATTTCGTCGTCACCGGCGGAGATGGATGCCGTGGCAGCGATCTCTTCCTTGGTTTCGATTTCCTTGGCGGACGCGAGCAGTTCGGTGGTGACGGCTTCAACAGCCTTCTCGATGCCGCGCTTCAGGGACAGCGGGTCAGCGCCGGCCGCGACGTTGCGCAGGCCTTCCTTGACCAGGGCCTGTGCGAGCACGGTTGCCGTGGTGGTGCCGTCGCCAGCGACGTCGTCCGTCTTCTTGGCAACTTCCTTGACCAGCTCAGCGCCGATCTTCTCGTAGGGATCGTCCAGCTCGATCTCCTTGGCGATGGAGACACCATCGTTGGTGATCGTGGGGGCGCCCCACTTCTTTTCGAGGACGACGTTGCGTCCACGCGGGCCGAGGGTGACCTTGACGGCGTCGGCGAGGATGTTCAGGCCCCGCTCAAGACCGCGGCGTGCCTCTTCATCAAATGCAATGATCTTGGCCATAACGGCAGTAGTCCTTTCGGGACAGTCGTTAAGAATGAACCTTCGCTGCGGTGCCCGCGACGGACGACCCTTCACCGGCGGCCTCTGTATGCCGCGCGGATGGGATCTCACCCCAGCAAGGTATTTCTTTCGCTCCTGGTCCTTCCGCCTTCTCCGCTACCGGCCGGAACCGGGCATCGAGTTAGCAGTCAGTCCGTGGGAGTGCTAAGTCAATAATTAGCACTCCCCCGGGGAGAGTGCAAGCAGGGGTTGCCCGGAAAGCCCTCTTGCGGCCTGCACTACGCTAGGAGCGATCAGCCGCCGGAGCGGGCGGCAGTTTCACTTCCGCTCATCCGGGCCCTGTTATCTGCGCCGTAGGTGAACACCATGTAGTTGGCGGCCGTGATGTCGCCGTTGGTATCGAAGCCGATCGGACCGGACTCGCCGTCGTAGTTCGCCGGATTACCGGCCTTAATGGCGTCGGCACAGTCTTTATAGCTCTTGCACGGCTGGACAGTTCCCGTCTGGGCGGTGTCCGTTTCAGCTGTGCCCCGGCCCCCTTGCCCGGAGACCGCCACCAGATGCGCAGCAATGGACGAGCCGGCGTCGTCCTGTGCTGCAGCCGCTGCAATGGCAGCGAGGTTCACGGCGTCATATGTCTCCGCGGCAAACGTCATGTCCTTGAGCCCGGGATCAACCGCCACCAGCTCTCCCTGGAAATGCGCCGAAGGGAACACGCCCGGCAGGATGCCGCGCGCACCCTCAAGGGCCTTGGATCCGAGGGCCGATCCATACTGATTGATGGCACCGTCGCTGAGGATCAGTTTGCTGCCCGCCAGCCCCACATTGTTGAGTTCGGCTATGGCGCCCTGGGCGCCCGCGCGGGCCGCCAGGACGACGGCGTCAGGGCCTGCGGCTTTGGCGGCTGCAGCCGCCTGTTGTGCCTGGCCGGCCGTGAACCCGACCTCTGCAACGGTGCCAAGGCCGGCTGCCTTCGCCGCGGCGGCGACGGCTACGGAGACGTCCTTGCCGTAGAGACCGTCCTCATGCAGGATCGCGATTGTCCGGGCACCGGTGTCCTTGGCCAGCTTGACCAGCACGGGAGCCTGGGCAACGTCCGCTGCCGACGTACGGAAGTAGTATCCGCCGCTCCGGTACCGCGTCAGGCCGTGCGCGGTGTTTGCCGGAGAGATGACGGCCACCCTGGCCCGCGACAGGACATCGATTGCCCCCGGGGCCCGGCTGGAGTCAGTGGGGCCGATGACGACATCCGCCTTGGCCGTCACAAGTTCCTTCGCCTGGGCGGTGGTGTCCTCGCTGATGTTCTCCGGCAGCAGTTCCACGGGCCGCCCCTTGTGGCCACCTGCGGCATTGATCTCCTGCACCGCCAGTTTTGCCGCGGCGAGCTGCGCGGAATTGAGGAAGGACTGTTTCCCGGTGTTGTCCAGCATCAGCCCTATCCGCAGCGTGCCGTCGCCGCCGGCGTCGACGGCATCAACCCGGGCGTTGCCGCTCGGACCGGAGCAGCCAGCAAGGACGAGCACCATTCCGGCCGCAAGAACCAGGGCTGCGGAAATCCGCAGCCGGGGCCTAACGGGGCGGGCGGGGATGCCTGCGCCATGCACTGCCGCGGTGGAAAGCATCAGGCCGGCCGGACGCTTTCTGCCTGGGGACCCTTTTCGCCTTCGCCGACCTCGAACTGCACGCGCTGCCCTTCGTCGAGGGCGCGGTAGCCCTCGCCCTCGATGGCCGACCAGTGCACGAAGACATCGTCTCCGGAGGCGTCAACGGTAATGAAGCCATAGCCTTTTTCGGCATTGAACCATTTGACGGTTCCCGTTGCCATGTTGCCCACTTTCCGGTTGCTTTGTCCGGCCCACGTCACTGTGCGCCGCTGGGACGGTCCGCTGTGGCGCGGCATCCGGAATCACTTTAGCCATTGCCGTTTGCCGGGTGCAGGACCGCGGCCTGCGAGCCCTCAATAGTTATTCAGGCGTAACCGAAGTGCGCTACTGGTAGCCGGGCCCGAGGACCACGACCACCGGCAGTTGGAACTCGGCCGATTCCACCAGCGAGGTGATGTTCAGGAGCTCTCCCAAGGCCTCGGCGTTAGCTTTTTGCTCAGCGCCGCTGTAGTAGATGACAGAGGACTGCTGCGGCATTCCACCCCAGTTGCCTACGGGGCCCAAGGTCCAGCCGTCACCTGCCACGGTGCTGCTCACGCGGCCGGCCAGCCCCGCAGTGGTGGTGCCGTTGTAGACGGCCACGGCCTGGGTCTTATCGAGGGCTTGCGCATCGGCAGAAGGAACATCGGAGGGCGAGCCGCTATTTGCGAGCGTTTCGCTGGCGGAGGGAGTCGCACTTGGCTCCGCACTGGGCACGGCGCTCGGCGATGCGGTGTTCTGCGACGCCTCGGCGGTCGGAGACGCCGAAGCACTGCTGAGCGCGGACCCTGCCGCCATCAGCGGGCTGCCGGAAGGAGTAATTCCCAGTTTGGGCAGGAACAGGAAGGCAACCAGTCCGATGACAAGCGCGGCAATGCCGACGGCCAGGATCGGACCCAAACGGCGCCGGGAGGACTCGGAGGCGACCCGGTGTACACCCTGTCGTGAGGAGGTCTCCGGGACCCTGTCGAATTCATCCCGAGCGTATTTGGTCATGGTAAAACGATGTCCTTGTTGGTTCTTGATGAGTGCCCGGCCCTGACTGCTAAGCGTCAGAGCCCAGACGCCGCGCCGTGCGAGCCCGTTGGCGTGACGTACGTAGTCTACGCAGTCTCTTCACGAGCATGGGGTCGTGTGCCAGTGCGTCCTCGGTGTCAATCAGCGTATTGAGGATCTGGTAGTAGTGCGTGGCCGAGAGGTCGAACAGCTCCCGAATTGCCTGTTCCTTTGCCCCTGCATACTTCCACCACTGCCGTTCGAGCGCCAGCATCTGCTGGTCCCGGTCACTCAGCCTGGAGCCCGACTTCGGTGCGGGCAGGGCGTAACTGATCCCCGCAGTTTCGCTGCCGGGGCCCGCCAGTGAGAGGTCATCACGCACTGGTTCGGCCACGGCAAAATCCTTCACTTGATCCGGTCAAAGTCACTTTCCATGGTACGGGCGAATAACACGCCTGTCATTTAGGGCGTGTCACGTGCACTGCGAGAATGGACTCGTGTTTGATTCTGAAGCGTTGTTCGAGCTGGAGCCTGCCGTTGAGGCGGTGGGGTTTGCTGAGATGGCGAGCACGCCCTTGGACCGCCTGATGGCGGCAGACTGGGCCGCGGCGCTGGCGCCTGTTGAGGCGGAGCTGCGCAGTGTCCTGGAGTACCTTGCGGCCGAGGTGGCGGCCGGGCACCAGGTGCTGCCGTCGCCGTCGAACGTCCTGCGCGCCTTTCAACGGCCGCTGGCCGCTGTCAAAGTCCTCATTGTGGGCCAGGACCCCTACCCGACCCCGGGCCACCCCATCGGACTGTCTTTCGCAGTGGAGGGGCACACCCGGCCCATTCCGCGCAGCCTCGCGAACATCTACAAGGAGCTCGAATCCGATCTCGGCCTCCCCGCGCGCGTCCACGGGGATCTGACCCGTTGGGCGGACCAGGGCGTGCTCCTGCTGAACCGGGTCCTGACAGTCCGCGCCGGGGCCGCGGGATCCCACCGTGGCAAGGGCTGGGAAGCGATCACGACGGCGGCGATCACCGCCGTCGCCGGACGCCGCGCTGCCGACGGCAACCCGGCGCCCCTTGTTGCCGTGCTCTGGGGCAAGGATGCCGAGAGCGTCCGCCCGCTTCTTGGAGACACTCCTGTGCTCACAAGCGCCCATCCCAGCCCCTTGTCCGCGGCGCGCGGATTCTTTGGATCCCGCCCGTTTAGCAAGGCGAACGAGGTACTCCGTTCGCATGGTTCAGAGCCCGTCGATTGGGAGCTCCCGCCGGTTTCTTAGCCTAGGCTTACTTCCATGACTTCCCTCCCTGCCGCCACGTCAGCAAGCCGAAAATCGCGTCCCCAGACGAACCTCACGGTCCTTAGGCGCGAGGAACTCTCACCCCACATGGTGCGGATCGTGGCCGGCGGTGACGGCTTCTCCGGCTATGTGAACAACGATTACATAGACCGTTACGTGAAGATCGCCTTCCCGCAGCCCGGCATCGAGTACCCCCTCCCGCTGGACCTCTGGGCCATCCGTGAGTCCATGCCTCGCGAACAGTGGCCGCACACGAGGACATACACGGTGCGCTGGGTGGATGAAGAGGCCCGCGAACTGGCCATCGACTTCGTCATTCATGGTGACGAGGGCCTGGCGGGTCCCTGGGCGGCGAAAGCCCGGCCAGGCGACAGCCTGGTGTTCACCGGTCCGGGTGGCGGCTACAACCCGGACCCGGCTGCTGATTGGCACCTCTTCGCCGGTGATGAGGCCGCCCTGCCGGCCATTGCCGCCGCGATTGAGGCGCTGCCCGCGGACGCCCGGGGCCTGGCGTTCCTTGAAGTGGACAGCGACGCCGACATCCAGCCGATCACGGCCCCGGCCGGGCTGCAGGTCCAGTGGCTGGCGCGGAGCGGCACGCCGGCCGGAAGCAGCGGACTCCTGGTTAGCGCAGTGCGGGACGCCGCGTGGCCTGACGGCAGGGTGCAGGTTTTCGCCCATGGCGAGCGGGGCTACATGAAGTCCCTCCGGCAGGTCTTCTACCGTGAACGTGGCCTTGACCGTGCACAGGTGTCATTGTCCGGTTACTGGGCAACCGGGCGGGTGGAGGACGATTTCCAGGCTGAAAAGAAGCTCCCCATCGGCCAGATCTAAGCCGCCGGATCTGACGACCCGGAGGCACCTCGGCTAGCGGCGTCGGGCGCGGCGGCGCTCGTTGCTGGCAAGGCTCCGGGTGAGCGGGCGGGCAAGCGTGTCACCGAGGACGATTCCTGCGGCCACACCCAGCACGATCGCACCGGCGTTCAGCATTCCGCCGGCGCCCACCAGGATCTCCGACTCTTCGATGGTCAAAACATACATGGAGCGGAATATAGTGAGGCCCGGCAGGAGGATCAGCGCCGCGGGGACGGCCACCACCAGCTGGGGGGCTCCCATTTTCAGGGCGATGACCCGGGCCAGGAGGCCGATGACCACGGCCGCCACGGCCGGCGAAAACCTGGCTCCCATGCCCATGAGCTCGGCGCCGAGCAGCACAAGATGTCCTATAACGCCCACAGCCGCGGTGGGTAGCAGCAGCTTCCAGTCGGTCTGCTCCGTGATGCCGATCGCCACCACGGCGATAGCCACCATGATGATCAAGGCCCACCAGGGATACGCCGGCGGGAATGTCTTGGTGACGTTAATCGGCTCCATCCCCGTCTTGTCCACCACCACGAAACCAACGGCGATTCCGGTGACCAACGCACCGAAGGTCAGCATGGTGGACAGGAACCGGCCGGCCGCCGTGACGGGGAAGCCGTTAATGGCATCCTGCACGGACGACACGAGGCGTCCTGTGGGCAGGAGCAGCAGGATTCCGCCCACCACCACAATCTCGGGCGCGATCTGGATCCCGACGGGAGTGCCAAAACGCCACAGCAGCAAGGCGATGAACGTGACCAGGAACGCGCATGACGCCGTCGTAAAGAAGTCCGGCACCCGCCAGCGGCCCAGTTGCCGGGCGAGCAGGCTGACCAGCAGGTTCGAAGCGAAAGCGACAGCGGACGCCCCCGGTCCGCCGCCCAGCACACCCACGAACATCGCCGAGAACACACCGAACGCCGCCGTCACCATCCAGCGGGGAAACGGCTTGGAGGCCCTGACAATCTCGTCCAGCCGGCGCACTGCCTCGTCGCGGCCCACGCCACCAGCCACAATCTCGGTAACCAGCTGGTGCACCTGGGCCAGGCCTGCGTAGTTGTTGGTCCAGGAGCGGACCACCCGGAGCAGCGAAATGGGGGTTTGGTCCTTAGGCGCATAGTTGATGGCCACCGACTGGTTGGTGATGTCCACTTCGATGTTCTTCAGGCCCAAGGCCGCGGTGACGGCGATAATGCTGGTTTCCACTTCCAGGGCGCCGGCGCCGTAACGGAACATGGACTCCGCCAGATGGAGCGCGAAGTCGATCGTCTTGCGCGCGGAGGTATCCACTCCCCCGACTTGGATCATGGGGTTGGCATACGGGCTGCCCGCGAGCCGGTCCACGATGCTCATGGGTGCAGTGGGCGGGTTTTCCCCCTGCACCAGCCTGCGCAGCATGCGCTTGGCGGCGGCGTTCTGCCGAACCTGGGACGCGGTGAGCGGCTGGGTCGCGGGCAGCGGCGTCGTGGGCGGCCTGCGGCGACCGTCTGGTGCTTTGGTCATTGCGGCCTCCTCAAGGGCTTCACAAAAGGGTCTAGTAGAACTGCTGGCCTGTTCGCCGGGTGTACAGCTGGCGGGCGACGCGTTCGCCGGCCGCCATCCAGGCTTTGTATTTCAACGGGCTGATGACCTGGTCATAGCAGCCCACGAAGTCGGTGACCGTCTTGCTGAAACTGGTCTTGAACAGGCCGAGTCCGTGGAACGGGTTGGAGGTGTCCTTGAGTTTGTCGCTGGGCGGCGTGCCACAGAAGTCGTACTCCGTGCAGCCGAGGTCCTTGACCTGGTTGATGGCAGTCCACTGCACCAGATGGGAGTCTCCGTACTGGCTGCGCTTCTGGAGGGAACCGCCGTCCTTATACGTCCCCTTCCGGCCGTAGTTGATCACGAAGGCCCCCACAGAGGGGGCGCCGTTCTCGTAGACGAACAGGAGCCGGCCCTGGCCCCGGTTGATGAAGTTGGTCCAGAACTGCCGGTAATACTCGTACTCACGGACCCTGACCTGCGACTTCGCTTCCACCGTGGTGGTCATCAGCGAGTACATGGCCCGGAAGTTCTCCTCGGTGGGCTCCACGATGTGGACTTCCACGCCTTCCCGGATGGCCCGGCGCACAGCGTTGCGTCCCCGGGAATGCAGGTTCCGCAGGAGCTGGTTCTCCTCCGGTGCGATATCAAGCAGCGCGGTGGAGTCGTTGGGCTGCAGATTGTGCGTCTTGACCAGCCCTGCGCCTTCGATCACACGCTTTGCGTCCTCGGAAAGGACGATGTCCGGCTCAATCTTGATGGCAAAGACGCCCAGCTTTGCGCGCTTCACGAACTCCGCGTTGGCCGTGGCGATGCCCGGGATGTCTTCAACTGCTGCCACGTCGGGTCCCTTGATGAGGTACCAGAGCTTGCCCAGGACCGGGAAGGACTTCTCCAGCACCAGGTTGTAGCTCGTGTAGTCCGCGGTTTCGTAGACCAGGTGGAGGGGCTTCCAGCCGAAGTGTTGTTTGACCTCGGCGAAGGCCCCAGACTGAAGCAGGTTTCCGCCGTTCGGGTTCGCAGTCACGTGGTTGTCCCAGTTGGCGACCTCCTCGGCGGAGGCAAAGCGGGCGGTGAATTCTCGCAAGTGCGCGGTGTCCAATCTTTGCGGTCGGTGCTTCGGCTGCATGCCGGGCATGCAAGGCACAAGTCTATCGGCCCTCCCTAGGAGGACGCTGACCGGGCAGTTCCATCCGGCCGTGCTCAGAGCCGGATCTGGTCCAGGGACTCGAGCCGCACAGCCAGTGGTTCCTTGCCCAGGGAGCGCTGGCTTTTTGCCAGCCGGTCCGCATTTTCCAGCCTGGACAGGCTCAGTCCGGTCATTTCGGTGATCCGGGCAATGGGGACCTGGAAGGTGCGGAAGGGGCCCAGCGGCGGCGGCTCATCGGCCAGGAGCCGTTCGCGGATGGTCTTCTTGAGCTCCACCTTCCCCAGCAGCGGCGACTGGTCCAGTACGAACCCGGCAGCAGCGAGTTTTCCGTCCGTGGTCCAGGCCGCGATCTTCCAGAACTTCCGGGGTATCTGAACGCCGCGGTACGGCAGGTCGTCGTCCGCAAGCACCGGTCCCGTGAAGACGCTTAGCTTGGCGTCGTTGAGGTCGGCGTGACTCAGGACGTGGTTCTCCAGCCCCACCCACAGCTCCTTGCCCTGGTTGAAGTCGTCAACCTGCGGCGCGGCGTTGGTGAAGGCGAAGGTGTCCTGGTTGGCGGCCTTGGCGGTCGCCGGATCGCCCCACACCGGATCCAGGCGCCGTACCAGGTGCCCCCGGTCAAAGGCGTTGTTTTTGTAGACATCCGGACCCGCCTGCTGCTCCTTGGGAACCCGGGGATCGAAGTGCCAGGTCCCTTCCCGGGCCAACGCCACGAGCTCGCGTCCGTGGATGTTAACGCCGACGACGGCGGCGAGCTTGCGCGCCGGACGGAGCCGGACGGAAAAATGAATGTAGTCCAGCAATACCGTCGCCGCCCGCGGACTGGGCAGCTCAAGGCGTGCCCGCAAAAAGTCCCGATCATATCCCCCAGCCATAGGTACATAGTGGCACTCCTGTCACACAGTGAACAGAGCCGCGGACAGAAGCGGATGGGCAGGATCCGCGGACGCGCCCGCCGAAGGAATCCCCGGGGACACGCCGGCTTGACTCGACCTGCCGTACTGGCAAGGGTTGAGGCATGCAGGCCCATCACGAACAGTCCATGTCCGGTTCCCGCGGCGAGCCCGGCACTATTATTGAGCCGCGCAGCGCAGGCGTTCAGCTGGTGGGCCTGGTCGCGTTCCTTGGTGCCTCTGCCGTGGTCGCCTGGTTGGGTGCGCTGGCCACCCTGAACAATGTTGATGGCTGGTACGCCACTGCGGACAAGGCGCCATGGTCACCGCCCAACTGGGTGTTCGGCCCTGCGTGGACAATCCTTTATACCGCCATGGCCGTTGCGGCGTGGCTCGTGTGGCGGCGCAGGTCAGAGCGCACGGCACCCGCGTTGGCGGCCTACGCCATCCAGCTTGTGTTGAACCTGTCGTGGACGCCCGTGTTTTTCGGCCTTTATCCGGCGATGGGCACGGCGGCGCTCTGGCTGGGGCTGGCGATCATCATCGCCCTGATGATCGCCGTGACCGTGACCGTGCTGTATTTCGGCCCTATCAGCCGGCCGGCCGGCCTTCTGCTGTTGCCCTACATCTCCTGGCTGGTTTTCGCCACGAGCCTCAACTGGTGGGCGGCCCTGCACAACTGATTTGGCAGTTGGTCACGCCACCGTGGCCAGGAACTACGGCTTCAGCATTCGACGACGTTGACGGCGAGGCCGCCCATGGCCGTTTCCTTGTACTTGGAGGACATGTCCCTGCCGGTCTCGCGCATGGTCACGATCACCTCGTCCAGGGACACCCGGTGTGTCCCGTCGCCCCACAGCGCCATTTTGGCCGCGTTGATGGCCTTCGCCGCAGCGATCGCGTTCCGCTCAATGCACGGAATCTGCACCAGCCCGCCGATCGGATCACACGTCAGCCCCAGGTTGTGCTCCATCGCGATCTCCGCCGCGTTCTCCACCTGCGCCGGCGTGCCGCCCATGACCTCGGCCAGGCCCGCGGCCGCCATCGACGACGCCGAGCCCACCTCACCCTGGCAACCCACCTCAGCACCCGAAATCGACGCCTGCTCCTTGTACAGCACCCCGACCGCGGCCGCGGCCAGCAGGAACTTCACCACCACATCATCCCGGTCCGCCTGCGTGGCCTTATCCATGCCCGGCGCGAAATGCAGCGCGTAATACAGCACCGCCGGAATGATCCCGGCCGCCCCGTTCGTCGGCGCCGTGACCACCCGCCCGCCGGACGCGTTCTCCTCATTCACCGCCAGCGCGATCAGGTTCACCCACTCCTGCCAGTACTTCGGATCCCGGTACTCCGGGTCCTGAGAGTCCTGGTCCCGGGTCTCCTTCACCAAACGCTCATGCCAGTCCGGGGCGCGGCGGCGGACCTTCAGGCCCCCGGGCAGCAGCCCCTCACGCTTCAGCGACACCGCCACGCACTCCTCCATCACCGAATAGATATGCAACAGCCCCGCCCGGATCTCCTCCTCGGACCGGGAGGCGCGTTCGTTGATCATCATGATCTCCCCGATGGACAAGCCCTTGGACTGGCACCGGCCCAGCAACTCCGCCGCGGTCCGGAACGGCAGCGGAAGTTCCTTCTTGGACTCGTCCAGTTCCTTCAGGGCCGCGTCCTCCTCGCCCTCGCGGACAATGAAGCCCCCGCCGACGGAGAAGAACGTCGCCTGGTGCACGACGGCCCCGGCAGCATCCGAGACCGTGAACGTCATCCCGTTCGTGTGCCGCGGCAGGATCGTCAACGGACGCAGGACCATGTCCTTCACCCCGTACGGCAGGGAAACCGCACCGGCCAGCCGCAGGGTCCCGGTCTCCGCGATCGCAGCCAGCCGCTCCTCCACCTCAGCCGGG
>Ga0307412_10001972_pt1 | contig 11368 bp, 9 predicted proteins | sample DK1Cmetagenome_3_FD_203823 | JGI IMG/M metagenome (GOLD analysis project Ga0307412, IMG submission 203823) | Maize rhizosphere microbial communities from greenhouse at UC Davis, California, United States - DK15-C-1 | ecosystem: Host-associated > Plants > Roots > Rhizosphere > Soil | place: USA...
CGGCGCGCCGATCTGGATCGTGATCGAGCGCGGGCCCGCGTCGCCTGCCGCCGCGAGCTCTGCCTCGATCGTCATGCGCGGGCGCGCGAGGCCGTAGGTGCCGTCGTCCTTGTCGGCGACCCAGCGCTCGGCGCGGAGCGGGGCGAGCGCCTGCGCGAGGTCGCTGCCGAGACCGAGATCCGCCGCGAGCCCGTCGCCCTTGGGCTCGACGAGCCGGAAGCCTCCCTCCGCCGTGCGCTCGATGCGCTGCGCGCGCTCGCCCTCGACGATCCGGATCGCGCGCACGGCCGTCTCCGGCACGTCGACGACCACGAGGCTGCGCAGGGCGATCTCGCTCGGAAAGAGCGCGCGCGCCGCGTCGGCGGGGACCGAGAGGATCGCGCCGTCGTCCGCGCGCAAGACAGAGACCGCGTCGCCCTCCTGCGCGCCGACCAGAAGCTCCTCGATGCGCTCGCCGTCGCCGCCGTCCGGCGCCTGCGAGGGCAGCAGCGAGACGAGGCGGATCCTCGCCCGCGGCGCGTCGAGCCCGAGCGACGCCTTGTCCTTGCCGGTGATGAAGCCCGTCGTGCGCACGGCGAGCAGCGACTCGACGAGCGCACGGCCGCTGTCGCCCGCGATGTCCGTGTCCTCGGGGAACCGCTCGTGCCAGCCCGTGCCCCGCCGCGCGATCTCGATCTTGCGATCGCCCACCGTGACCATGACCTCCTCGACCTCGTCGACGCTGGCGACGAACAGGCCGCGATCGAGGAAGGACGAGGCGGGCTTCGAGAAGACCTCGAGCAGGCTCTTCGGCACGCACGCCGACATGCGCGAGGGCTTCTTGCGGATCGCGATCACGTGATCGGGCTTGTCGGGGCACGCGCCGCCGATCGCGATCTCCGCCGCAGGCTGCGCCGGATCCTTCGTGCTCAAACGGAGCGTGACGGCGGGCGTGAGGGCGCGATCGGCGACGTCGTCGGGAGGGAAGCTGTCGGCCTGGGTGCGGCCGAGCGCGGAGACCAGCTCGTCCATCGCCCCGCGATCGACGCGAACGTTGCCCTCGGGCGTGGAGCCGTCGAAGCGGAACGTGTCCGCGCCGGGAGCCCGCACGAAGCGGCGCGCGCCGCCCTCTCCCTCGAGCTCGATGCGCCCGAGATCCTCGGTGAAGTAGGGGAGGATCGCCTTGTCACGCAGGCTGTGGGGATCGACGTCGAGCGAGGAGAGGAGCTGGGCGGTGATCACGAAGACGCCGCGCCCCTCGACCTCCACGTACGCCGCGCCCGCAGGGGAGGGGGCCTCGCCGCCGATCGCGATCCGCGCCGTCTCCTTGTCCGTGCGCACTGCGATGCGCGCGCGGGGCGCGTCGAGGCCCGTGGCCTTGCGGTCGACGCTCGCCGGATCCACCGCGCGCTCGAAGGTGGCGAACTCGAGCGATCCGAGGAGCTGATCGACGAGGTGCTCCTCGGCCGCGAACCGCTCGCCGCCGATCAGAAGCTCCCAGCGCCGCTGCCCGCGCTCGTCGGGGGCCGAGCGCGTGAGCTTGCCGGTCTTGCCGTGCGCCTCGAGCGTCACCTCGGCGATGTCGTCGGGCCGCCAGGCGACGAGCAGGTTCTTCTTGCGCTGCTCGGCCTCCTCCGTGGTCACCGCGCCCCTGTCGACGACGAACACGACGGCCGCCGCGCCGAGCGCGAGCGTCGTGAGGACGATCGTGGTGGCGTGACGCCCGAGCGCGCGCGGAACGTTCATGCGGCGGGATCCTTCTTGCGCGTGCCGCGCCGCTCGGTGCTGCGGCGGCGCAGGTAGATCGCCGCGCCCGTGAGCACGCTGGCGAGCGGGATGAAGGCGACCACGTAGCGGAAGATCGAGCCCATCGTGTCCTCGGTGAGGCGCAGGCCCGCGGTGAAGCTCGGCTTGTTCGGGATGTCGAGCGGCACGGGGATCGCGGCGAGCCACGCGATCGCGCTCTCGACGAAGATCGCCGTGCCCCGCAGATCGTCGCGCTGCCAGTTGTCGCCGATGACCACGCTCGCGGAGCCGACCACCACGACGCGCGGACCGCGCTCGGCGCCGGGCCGCTTGGGCAGCTCCGACGCGAAGGCCACGGTGAGCGGACCCTTGTGATCGGCCGCGGTCTCCTCGGGCGCGCGCGGGTCCTTCGCCCAGGCGAAGAAGTCGACCATGCCGAAGGCGTCCTCGCTCGTGACGAGCAGGGGCACCACCGCCGCCGCGCCCGCGCCGGTGGGCGCGATCGAGCTCGCGACGGTCATGACCGCGCCGATCTCGGCGTCCTCGCTCCTGAGCAGGCTCTCGGTGATCGGGTGCGCCCGCGGCGTGGGCATGAACGTCTCGCCGAAGCCGCGCGCCGCGCGCAGGCGAGGATCGGTCTCGAAGACGAAGTCGTGCCGCAGCTCGAGCCCCGCGAGCGCGATCACCGGGCCGAGGCCGAGGTCGAGATAGCGCTGATCGCTGTCGTCGGGCACGGGCCCCGCCGCGATGAGCGCATTGCCGCCTCCCTCGACGAAGGCCCGCAGGCGCGTGGCCTCCTCGTTCGAGAAGCGCTCGCTCGGCCCGGCCACGACGACCACGCGGCAGCCCTCGAAGGGCGCGCGCGCCCGCTCCTTGTCGTCCTCGGTGCGCAGGGGCGGGATGCTCTCGATCTCGAAGCCGTTCTTCGCGAGCCTGTCGCGCAAGGGGCCGAGCCCGCTCGCGCCCTCCTCGATCGTCTTCTCGCCGTGCCCCATGGTGAAGCACGCCTTCGGCCGATCCGTCGAGTTGACCGCGCGGATGCCCGCCGTGAGGGCCTGCTCGAGCCGCGGGCGCGCGCGGGTGTCGTTCTCGTCCTCGACCTCGACGAGATCGCGCGAGGCGACGAAGTGCGCTCGATCGCCGCGCGCGATCACGACGGCCGCGTCGTCGATCGTGCGGCCGTCGATCACGCGCTCGGCGTACTTGCGCTGCACGGCCAGAAACTCGGCCGGGTGCGTGTCGGGGTCGGTGAAGTGGACGTCGAGGCGGGTCGTCTCGCTGCGGTACGCCTCGAGCAAGTGCCGGATCGAGAGCGTGAGCGGCGAGCCCGCCGGGAGCAGGACGTCGAGGCGCACGGGCTCGCCGAGGTTCTTCAGCGTCTGCACCGTGGCGGGGCTCAGCGTGTACAGGCCGCCCTTCGTGAAGTCCCAGCGCTCGTAGTGGCGCGCGGCGAAGACGTTGACGAGCACCGCGAGCACCATCGCGGCCACGAGCCCGACGAGCGCCGATGCCTTGGTGCCCGCGCTCGTGCCCGGCGGCGCCGGCGCCTCGCGAGGGGGAGCCTCGGGCGCGACCGCCGCGGTCTTGTCGACGGGAGCTTTCGGGGCGGGTGCGCGATCGCGCGCCTTCTTGCCCTTCTTCGGTTTGCCCTGCCGCTCGTCGCTCATCCCCACCTCCAGGCCTCGACAGCGCGCACCGTGATGAAGAGCGGCAACAGGACCACCGTGGCGTCGTAGATGAGCCGGCGCGAGTCGACGAGCCCGCGCGAGGCGTCGTTCATCTGCGTCCACGCCGAGACGTGCGTGGCCACGTCGCGCACCGGGCCGTCAGGGAAGACGAACTCGCCGAGGCCGAAGAGGAAGAGCAGGCACAGGCCGATCGCCGAGAGCACGGCCGCCGTGAGCTGGCTGTTCGTGAGCGCGCTCGTCATGGTGCCGATCGCGAGGTAGCCGGCGCCGATCGCGATCACCGAGAGGTAGCTCGTGCCGACGACGCGCCAGTCGACCTCGCCGGTGCGGGCGATGATCACGATGTAGAGCAAGGTCGGCGCCCACATGGCCGCGTAGGTGGCGAGCGTGGCCGCGTACTTGGCGAGCACCACGGCCGGCGCGCCGACGGGCGCGGTGAGCAGCGTCTCGATGGTGCCGCTCCTGCGCTCCTCGGCGAACAGGCGCATCGTGAGCATCGGGCAGATCACGAGCAGCGGCAGGTAGAGCAGCATGGTCTGCCCGAAGAAGGCCTGCACCGGGCCCGTGTCGCCCAGCGCCTCGCCCGAGGCCGCCGCGAAGTTCACGACGATGATGTAGAAGTGCCAGCCCTGGAAGAAGAGAAACGCCGTGATCAGCACCCAGGCGAGCGGCGTGACGAAGAGCGCGAACAGCTCGCGCTTGAAGATCGGCCAGAAGCCCCTCATGCCCCGCCCTCGCTCTCGCCCTCGTTCTCGCCGCGCGTGAGCTCCGAGAAGACCTGCTCGAGCGAAGCGGCCCGCGCGACCACCTCGCGCACGCCGATCCCGGCCTTCACGAGCGCGGCGACGACCTCCTCGGTGACCTCGGGCCCGCCCTCGGCTCCATGCTCGATCGCGAGCACGACAGTGCCCGGAAGAGGCGCGGAGCTGTCCTCGACCGAGGCGCGCTCGACCCCACGCACGCCGCGCGCGACCTCGAGGGCGCGCCTTTCGTCGCCGCGGACGGTGATCCGCGCGCCCTGCGCCCGCCGCAGATCGCGCAGCTCGTCGATGGTGCCCGACGCGACGAGGCGGCCGCGCGCGATGACGAGCGCGCGCGTGCAAGTGGCCTCGACCTCGGAGAGGATGTGCGTCGAGATGAGGATCGCGTGCTCGCTGCCGCGCCGCTTGATGAGGCTTCGGACCTCACGGATCTGGTTGGGATCGAGCCCGGCGGTGGGCTCGTCGAGGATGAGCACGGGAGGCGCGCCGAGCAGCGCATCGGCGAGCCCCACGCGCTGCCGGTAGCCCTTCGACAGGTGTCCGATGAGCACCTCGGCCACGTCGTCGACGCGCGCGTCCACGGCGGCGCGCTCGACCTCGTCCTTGCGCACGCGGCGCGGCACGCGCTTCAGCTCTGCGCGAAAAGTGAGGTATTCGCGCACGCGCATCTCGGGGTAGAGCGGCGAGGTCTCGGGCATGTAGCCGAGCTTCTGGCGAGCGAGCAGGGGCTCTTCGGCGATGTCGTGACCGCCCACGCGGATTCGCCCCGCGGTGGGGCCGAGGAAGCCGGCGAGCATGCGCAGCGTGGTGCTCTTGCCCGCGCCGTTGGGCCCGAGAAAGCCCACGACCTCCCCCCGCTCGACGTGGAACGACACGTCGCTGACTGCGCGGAAGGCGCCGTAGGACTTGGAGAGGCGCTCCACTTCGATCATCGGGGCGCTCGGCTTAGCGCAGGGCAGGGAGAAGGGAAAGACGGACGTCCGAGCGTGGCCACACGCACGCCGCATGGGCCCAGCGGGCCGAGCGCGCTGCGAAGTAGCGGGCGCGCCGCTACTCTGGTAGGAGCGGAGGGGCTCATCGATGGACCAAGCCCTCCTCCGCTCGTACCTCGCCACGATCTACGAGCTCCCCAGCCCGAACGGGGCCCTCCGGGCGTCGCTCGACGGGGAGATCGTGCAGGACTACTCCGCGCTGCCCGAGCTTTTGACACGGCGTTTCGCGGTGCTCACGGCGTACAACCCGCGCTCGATGCTCCTGCCGCGGAAGGTGAACGAGCAGCGCCACCACGTGCTGCGCGACCTGCTCATCCTCGGCTGCTACCGCGTCGATCCGTGCGTGGGCTCCGAGGTGGAGGGCGAGGGCGTGTTCCGCGAGCCGGCGTGGCTGGTCTACGGCATGGAGCGCGACGAGGCGATCGCGTTCGGCCGCGTGTTCCGGCAGAACACCATCGTCTTCGCCGAGAACGGCCGGCCCGAGATCATCGTCACGGACCCGACGGCCGACGACGTGGGTCGCACCTTCCACGGCAACTGGCGGGTGCGCTCGTGAGCGCTTCCGCGCGACGTTTCGTCCTTTTCTCCGGCCTCATGCAAGTGGCCGCGTAACGAGAACCCTCACAGGAGACAGTCGAGGATGCGCTATCAATTCGTTTTGTCGGGCGCTGTCATGGGTGCCGCTCTGCTCTTGGGCGCGACCGCCTGCGGCCAGAAGAAGATCAGCGAGTGCAACGCGCTGATCGAGGTCATCAACAAGGGCGTCGAGAGCCTCGGCAAGTCGCCCAAGGCCGGCGCCGATCCCTCGGGCACCGCCGAGCTGAAGTCGATGGCCGACTCGATGGACAAGGTCGCCGCCGACGCCGCGAAGGTCGAGCTGACCCTCCCCGAGCTGAAGAAGTACTCGGCCGACTACCAGACGATGGCGAAGGACGTCGCCAAGGCCGCGCGCGACATGGCCGCCGCCGCCGACGCCAAGGACCTCGCCAAGATCAACGCCGCGCAGGGCGCCCTCGACAAGGCGGTCAAGCAAGAGGACCCCCTCGTCGATCAGATCAACAAGTTCTGCCAGGCGCCCTGAGCGAACGCCTCCCGCTTCACGAAACGAACCGATAGCCGACGCCGCGCACCGTCACGATGTGCCGCGGCGCGGCCGGGTTCTCCTCGAGCTTCGTGCGAAGCTGCAGGATGAAGTTGTCGACCGTGCGCGGCGTGCCGTGGTGGGTCGGCCCCCAGACCATCGCCTGGATCTGCTCGCGCGACAGCACCCGGCCCCCCGCGCTCACCAGGCAGAAGAGCACGTCGAACTCCGTCGCCGTCAGCTCCACCGGCTTTCCGTCGCGCCGCACCTCGCGTTGAGCCGCCGAGATCTCGAGACCCGCCGTGCGCAGAGGCTCGCCATCGGCGCCGCGCGCGATCGAGTCGCGCCTGAGCACGGCCTTCACCCGCGCGAGGAGCTCGGCCAGGCCGAAGGGCTTGGTGATGTAGTCCTCGGCCCCGAGCTCGAGCCCCATCACCTTGTCCATCTCCGCGCCCCGCGCGCTCAGCATGATGATCGGCAGCTTGTGCCGCTCCGCGCGCAGCATGCGTAAAAGCTCGAAGCCGTTCAGCCGCGGGAGCATCACGTCGATGATCGCGAGGTCTACGCCCCCCTCGCGCGCCATCGCGAGCCCGCTCTCGCCGTCGGGCGCGACGAGCACGCGGTAGCCCTCGGCGCTCAGGTTCATCTCGAGGCCCATGGAGATGCTCGCGTCATCCTCGACGACGAGCACGGTCCGCGAAGGTCCGCTCGCCTGTGCGACACGGTTCATGCCGTCGGGCTGTCTATCACGTTCCAAGCCGCTTGCCCTCATACGCTCACGCCAGCCCCCCCGTGCTCGCCTCCTGGCGGGGCGAGATCAGCCTGCGCCGGCCGAGCGGAAAGACCAGCGTGAAAGCGCTCCCCCGCCCAGGCTCGCTGTCGACCAGGACACGGCCGGCGTGCGCGCGCATGACGTGCTTGACGATCGCGAGCCCGAGCCCCGAGCCCTCTTGCTGCCGCGCGAGCAGATCATCCACACGGTAGAATTTTTCGAAGATGCGCTTGTGCTCCCGCCGCGCGATGCCCTTGCCGTTGTCGCGCACCGTGATGAACACCTCCCGCCCCGACAGCCCCGCAGAGAGCTCGATGCGCCGCGGCTGCCCGCCGTACTTGTAGGCGTTCGACAGGAGGTTCACGAGCGAGATCACGACGGCCGAGCGATCGCAGACGACGCACGGCAAGTCGGGCGCGATCGTGACCTCGAGCTCGACGTGCCTGCGCTCGCGGGTGGGCTCGAAGGCCGAGATCGCCTCGTCGATGATGGGCTCGATCTCGTACTCGGACATCTCGTAGACGCGCCGGCCGCTCTCCATGCGCCCCCAGTCGAGCAGCCGATCGATGAGCTGCTGCAGCCGCGCGCTCTCCTTGTTCAGCGCCTCGATGCACCGATCCTCGCTCGCCTTGTCGCCGCGCCGCAGGGACAAGGTCTCGGTGAACATGCGTATCGAGGTGAGCGGCGTGCGCAGCTCGTGCGAGACCTTGGAGACGAAATCGGCTTGCAGCTCCGACAGATCTCGCTCGCGACGCAAGAACACCCAGACCAGGATGACGCCCGTGACGAGCGCGCTCGAGAAGGTGAGCACGAGCAGCCCGATGAGGATGTTGTAGCCACCCTCGCCCAGCACGATCAGCAGAAAGCCGATGGTCGAGAGCAGGATGGACGGGACGATGACCAGCGTGACGAGGAGCTTGACGATGCGCTTGTAGCCGAGCGTCGTGAAATCGCGACCACCTCTCCTCATGGCCATCGAGCCTAGCCCACAGGGCGCGGATCCGGGATAAGCTCCGCCCTCGTGGAGACCTTGGTCGAGCTGATCGCGAAGAAGCGCGACGGCGGGCGCCTGACGGACGAACAGATCGAGCGGATCATCCGCGCCCTCGGCGCGGGCGAGCTCGCCGACTACCAGATGAGCGCGCTGCTCATGGCCGTGTTCTTCCGCGGCATGGATGACGCGGAGATGGTCGCCCTCACGCGCGCCATGCTCCATTCCGGCGACGTCCTCGATCTGTCGAGCGTGCCCGGCGTGAAGGTCGACAAGCACTCGACCGGCGGCGTCGGCGACAAGGTCTCGATCTGCCTCGCCCCCCTGGTCGCCGCCTGCGGCGTGCCCGTGCCCATGGTGAGCGGTCGCGGCCTCGGGCACTCGGGCGGCACGCTCGACAAGCTCGAGGCCATCCCGGGCTTCCGCGTCAACATCGAGACCGACGCGTTCGCGCGGATCGTGCGCGAGGTCGGGACCTGCATGATCGGCCAGACCGCGCGCATCGCGCCCGCGGACAAGCGCATCTACGCGCTGCGCGACGTGACCGCGACGGTCGAGTCGATCCCGCTCATCGTGGCGAGCATCCTGTCGAAGAAGCTCGCCGAGGGGATCGACGGCCTCGTGCTCGACGTGAAGGTCGGCCGCGGCGCGTTCATGAAGACCGAGGAGGACGCGCGCAAGCTCGCCACGGCCCTCGCGCGCGTTGGGACCCTGTCCGGAAAGCAGGTGGTCGCGCTCTTGACCGACATGAGCGCGCCGCTCGGCCGCGCGGTGGGCAACGCCATCGAGACGCGCGAGGCCATCGACGTCCTGCGCGGCGAGGGGCCCGACGACACCATCGCTTGCACGCTCGCCCTGGGCGCCGAGATGCTCGTGCTCGGCAAGGTCGCCCAGAGCGCCGAGGAGGCCGAGAAGAAGCTGCGCGACGCCATCGCGAGCGGCGCGGGCGCGCGCGTCTTCGAGCGCATGATCGAGGCCCAAGGGGGCGATCCCGCCGTCGTCGAGGACCCCTCGCGCCTGCCCCGCGCCCCCGAGGCCGTGCTCGTGTACGCCGAGACCGATGGGTTCGTCGCCGACATCGACGCGCTCGAGATCGGCCTGACCGCCGTCGCCATGGGCGCGGGCCGCACGCGGGCCGATCAGGCCGTCGATCACGCCGTCGGCATCGAGATCGTCGCCCCGCGCGGGGCCGGCGTGCGCCGCGGCGAGCCCCTCGCGCGCCTGCACGTGCGCAGGCAGGCGGACGCCGCGGCCGTGGCCGAGCGCGTGGCCTCCGCCTTCCGCATCTCGTCCGATCCGCGCGCGGTGCCGCCGCTCGTGATCGACCGCATCGTGGCCTGAGTCAGAGGGGGAAACCCCCTCTCAGAAGCGGGTCGTCCTGCGCGACACGGGCAGGGGCGAGTTCCTCCAGGTGAAGCGGTCGACGAGGACCACCGGGTCGCCCTCGCGCAAGGGATCCACCTTGCCGAGCACCCAGGCGTCGATCGCCGAGCCGTCGCGCCGCACGCGCAGCCGCACGAAGTGCTTGTAGCCCGGGTGCGCGAGCGCGCTGAACGCCTGGTGCTGCTCGAGCCCGAGGATCGTGAGCACCGTGAGGTACGTGCCGAAGATCAGCGTGCCCAGGTAGATCGAGAGCAAGAAGCCGATCACTTCGACCGTGCTCGTCCAGCCCACCGTGACGCGCAGCAGGTTCGCCGCCGACGTGACGGCCGCCTGCGCGACGAAGGGCACGACGCCGACCAGGATCCCCGCGATCGCCGCGAGCACGAAGAACGCCGGCTCGAGGCGCCTCCAGCCGCCGAGCAGCTTGCAGAGAAACCCCGCCACCGCCGCCGTGCCGATCGCCTCGGCCAGCGGAGCGTTGTAGCCGATGCCGAATCGCATGAAAAACCCCGGCACGTAGAGCAATCCGACGCCGAGGTGCACGAGAAACCCGCTTCGCCCGTGCAGGATCTGGAAGGGGATCTGCAGCGCGAGCGCCAGGCTCGTCTTCGGGCCCGGGAACTCGGCCACGGGCGGCCTCAGGTCGCGGCTCCGTCGCGCGATGCGCGCCGGGTGCAAAAACGCCCCTCCGCCGCCCGCCGTCACGTGCACGCTCCGCCCCACCTCTTCGCGGCAGTAATGGTGCGTGTCGCCGCTCAGCACGAGCACCCCGTCGCTCTTCAAATCCACGTCGAGCGCGCAGCAGATGTCGACGCCCGCCTGGCTCGGCTCGCAGAACGCCTGCGCGGGATCCGCCATGACGAGCACGAGCCCGCGCCCGTGCCCCTCGTCCCTGAGCTGCGCGAAGAAGGCCCGCTGCTGGAAGTCCACCGCGCGCAATTGCCGGTCCGGCCCCCACAGATCGAGCCCGGGCGCGAGCCGCAGGCCGAAGTAGCTCGCGTCCTGCACGGGCACGTAGCCCTCGAGCGGCAAGGTCGAGCGTTTACCCACGAATCGCCCCACGCGGAAGGCCTCGACCCACTTGATGAAATGCCCGATCTGCGCGAACCGCACGACCTCGTTCGGGGGCTGCTCCTCCACGAGCCCCACGATGCCGTGCCGCTCGCGGAACATGCGGCCGAAGCCGTCGAGCCCCGCGTACCAGTCGTGATTGCCTGGGATCCCAATCAATGCGCGCTTCTTGCCGTCGCTCACCTCGTTGAGCACGCGGCTGAAGGGCACGATCACGCGGTTGTGGATCTCGAGCTCGGTGGCCACGGGATAGGCCGTGTCGCCGCCGAAGAGCAGCACGTCGCCGCGCGGGAGCACGAAGGAGCGCGTGGGATCTTTCGGGTCGGAGACCTCGTACTCGGCGAACATCATCTCGGCGACGGCCTGGCTGACGGAGACGCAGTCGCCGGTGTCGGAGATGAAATCGATCCACAGGTCGCGATCGAGCGCCTCGGTGAGCGAGCGGGCGGTGTTGTTTCCGCCGAGCACGCGGATGATCTTGCGCGTGAGCTCGTCGGGCGAGCTTGGTCGCATCCACGCGCGGCTGTCGATGTCCTCGGTGGCGATGACGCTGGCGGCGAGGTGCCACAGGTGGCCCCAAAACGATCTCGCACCGAACCACGCGATTGCGCGCGGATAGCTGTGACCGCGCTTGTAGGTGAGCCGCGGGGTGTCGGGAGGCATAGGCGCCGGGCGTACGGGCGCTCGGGGGGATCGGGGACGCGCTACCACTTTTGTCTTGCCAAGAGCGGGCGGAATTCGGTCAAAAGGTTGGGTGGAGGTGCCGCTCGGCGGCGCGGCCTCGCCGGTGACGAGGATGTTTCAGGTCCTCGCTCCGACCTACCATCAAGGAGTGCTCATGAGGAGAACGATGCTGCTCGCCGCGGCCCTTCTGGCGCTTTCGAGCGCGGCTGGGTGCGGAGAG
>Ga0307412_10001973_pt1 | contig 11365 bp, 14 predicted proteins | sample DK1Cmetagenome_3_FD_203823 | JGI IMG/M metagenome (GOLD analysis project Ga0307412, IMG submission 203823) | Maize rhizosphere microbial communities from greenhouse at UC Davis, California, United States - DK15-C-1 | ecosystem: Host-associated > Plants > Roots > Rhizosphere > Soil | place: USA...
ACGGATTTTTCAGGGTATCCGGATTGCCGGGACAGTTTTGTAAAAGCCATGAACATCGCGATCGAAACCGGCATGGATTACAAATTGCGCATCGAGACTCCGTTGATGTGGCTGAACAAGGCAGAGACCTGGGCCTTGGCGGATTATCACAACCAGCTGGAACTAGTGATGAACCGTACGCTGACTTGTTATAACGGCGTGGTGGGCAGTGGGTGCGGGGGCTGTGATGCTTGCAGTCTTCGCGCAGGAGGGCTGAAGGCTTTTACTGAAAATAGGGAAAGGGTTATCAACGCATTAACAAATAAGATAAACCAGAAAAATCTCTAAAAGCCGGCGGCTGTCAAATTGACAGCCGCCGTTTTTAAGCAGGTTGAGCCCCGACTACGTATCTCTTGAATAGTGATCTTGCAGCGTAAGCGGGAAAAACATTAAAAACAGCGAAGCACATTTTTATAGCTATTTGAACGTAGACTATTTTCAGTATTTCGTCATTCGCCAGTGATCCGTAAAATGCGATGAAGCAAAAAAGAAAGCTATCTATAATCACTGCAAAGCAGGTGCTAAGCAAAACCCGCATGAACAGAAATCTAGAGTTAGACAACTCTTTTATTTTGCTCAATAAATATGAATTAACATATTCAGAGAATAAAAAAGAGACAGAGGAGGCTACCAAAGCTGACAGCACATGACTTATGACTTTTTCATAAGGCGCTTCAAGCTGCCAACCTGCCAGTCCAGGGAGCCAGCTACTGAACCCAAGCAACACAAGAATGAACGCATTACTCGCAAAAGCAAAGTGGATAGCCTTCCTAGCAAGACGCAGACCATAAAACTCATTCAACATATCAACAACTAAAAATGTCAGCGGATAGAGAAATACGCCTGGGGTTACCACGACATCCAAAGTCCCGATATATACCAATTTAGCTGCAGCAACATTTGTAAAAACGTACAACGCAAACAATGCCAAATTCAAAACAACATAAGTCATCCAAGAACGCTCATGGCGATCATTAACATCATAAACGGTCACGGCACTCCCTCTGGAGTAGAACTTCCTATAAACCTCCTTGATTTCCATTTTGCTCAGATCATCTACAACTTCGCTTTTCAGCAAATCGGCTAACTTCACCTTGATAACCTTACCGGTAGAAACAACCATTATGACAGCAAGGCTTTTACTTTTTTCGAACCCCAGCAACTTATATTTTTTATTATCAACCTCCCTATATTCGACCATTGAACCGTTCCTCAATTATGCTCCCCACAACCAAATCAGCGCCAAACTCATCACAAAACCCACTAATCACATATAGTTTTTCGGTTCCCCTGCTATACATCAATGTCTCTCCTCCACTATTCACCACACCCTTCTTTACTATCAACAGGTCCCCCAAGTCATACATACCATCGATGTTTGCTTCAAGCGACACTCCAATCAGATTTCTGGCCACCCCAAAGTAATAGGTCAATGGGAAAATAGTTATCAAATCACCAATTCTTTTATTAAAATCCTTAACAAGCCGACTCTGCCCAATAACAGGGACAGCTGCTGGATTCATATCCCCAAGCAAAGGAACCGCATCTTCCGCCACTTCTCGCTCTTCAAAGTCGACAGTTTCAATCTCTTCATAAGACACACCAAAAAAGTCAGATATCTTACGAATGGTGGATTGCTGTACGTTAACCACCCTTCCCTCTAATATATTGTAGATCGTCGTTCTGGTTAAACCACTTGCATTGCATAAAGAAAGCCGTGTCTCGCCGCGACTTCTCATTAGATACCTAATGTTATTTTTTAGATTCTCGTTCTTTTCTATTTTAAACATAAACATCACCATCCCCTGAAATCGCGATTTACCACAACCCAGACAAGGGTCAGGGCGCCACTTGAGAGAGCGACATACTACACAGTTCGAATTACCAAAAAAACAAACAGAGCTAGAAGCAATGAAAAATCCCACCACGATTATTTGCAACAACAAACATACGGAATACTCCTACAAACATGCAAAAACTTTCCTACGGCAATATCCGCACATCAAAACAACTTCCCTGCACGCATCATTTATTTACACAGATGTTCATTATTTTGATTAATAGAGCTGAATTTTCTGGTAATAAATAGACCGGACCGTCATCCCCGACGTATGGCTATAAGCTGCCCTGTGTGACGTATGGGTTTGACGCTTTCTTAAATCATGCAAGGAGCAGCAAATGAAGAATGTCACTTTGGACTCCCCGCCCCTCGTACACGCTGATATTGAAAACGTCACGCCCCTCAGCCAGCACAATCAAGAGCAACCTGGTCCCGTTAGTCACGTCTTCACTATCCTCCCGAACGTCGATACGCAGTCCCTCCTCTGCCACGCCAGCGAAACCCTTGCCTCCCTGAACGTCATGTCCACTGACCTCGCGGGAGAACTGCAGGGCGCGCACCGCAGCATCGCGATGGCGCTCCAGCAACTGACAGAGCTAGGCGAATTGCTGGTCAATCGCGCACTGGAAAACCTGGAGCCGCCCATAGGCCTGCCGGACGCTTCGTCAACCAACCAACGCTAACTCATCAACCCAAGGAGGGTTTTGTCATGAAAAGGTACAGGCCAGTCACCGGCACCGATTGCACTATCGCTTCGTTATTGATCGACACAGAAGCCCCCCTGGACGTCTTGCACGAAACCGCGGCCGACCGCATTCGCGCCGCCACTCAGTTTCTTGAAAACCTGGCATTCGAAGGGGGGGTCTATAGCGAATTGGCTCGCGTGCTGGTGGTTTCATTGCGCGAAGGCTGCGATTTGCTGGATGTCGTCGGGCGCCGTTTACAGTCGCAAGTTGCAGTCTGACAAAAGAAAAGGCGCCTTGCGGCGCCCCCCTAAGCCGGACTACTGAACCGCATGTAACGACTCCAACAAAAATCAATAAACGTAAAAACATGCAGATCGAATACAAAACCAGTACAGATCTATTCATGATTTCCTAAATATATGTAGGATAGGTCGACTTTATTCCCGCACATCTTGAAATGTACCTTGGGACCGGTATTTTAATGTAAAGGTACGCAGACAGCTGTTCCCCACGCTACCTAACTGCACGTCTAAGGAGATTTCCCTTGGAGCTAAGACATTTACGATACTTCATTGCAGTTGCTGAAGAGTTACATTTCAGCCGGGCGGCAAACCGTCTGCATATCGAGCAGTCGCCTTTATCTCGTTCGATAAAGGAATTAGAGGCGGACCTAGGAACAAAACTATTCGAGCGCACGACACGAAATACACGCCTGACGGCAGACGGTTTAAGTTTTTTGAGCGACGCAAGAAATATTCTTAGTGCAGTTGATGAGGCACGCTCCAAGGTTAATAAAATCACTGCTGAGTCGCAAATGCCACTGCGCATCGCAATAACCAATAATTTAGCCCAACCAAAACTAGAGACATTACTTACTCAGTGCCGCAAAGACGAACCTAAACTCAAGCTACAACTAATCAACATTCCGACCAAGGATCTAAAACGAACGCTACAAGCGAGTCAAATAGACGCAGCTATTTCCTTATTAAATACCTGTATTGAGGGCTATGTGGCCGAGCCTATCTGGCAGGACTCTTTCGTACTGGTCCTTCCGGCACACCATCCACTATCATTAATACAGCACCCGACTATCGAAGATGCGTTACAGTATCCTATCATTCTCAACGACCCTGAAATTTATCCGGGGTGTTACGAGCCAACCACGAAGCCACCCAACTTTTCAGATACAAACGTGATGGCAGTAGAACTGGTATCTAGCCTCGAGATAATGCTTATGATGATAGCCGCAGGTTACGGCATCGGTTTCGCCATATCTTCGCAGGCAACATTACTTCAACGGGACAACATTACAATTCGCGATATGGCATCTACTACCCCCTTAATAACTACTTATTTTATTCACCCAGAAAAAGTTCAATCAGAGAAAGTATTGAAATTTATGGCAAGGGCGCGAAAAATCACCAGAGCCTGATTATGTCTCGTCTCAATTTGTCATGCCAGCGCTGCGCCTCGTGAATCCATCTAGACCAATTAGGTCATACACTTAGATCCAGACGGACTTTTTCTTGACTGCAAAAAATGCCTTTATAGATGCGCAGGAACAATCCTGCGCACCATAGGAGCACTATGATGAAAAACGCAAAGCCATCAAAAAGTCAAAAACCATTAAACATGGGAATACCAATGGAAATATCAAGGCTGGATGCACCAAGACCTCCTAAGCGGGCTCCCAAGTTCCTCGTTCAAGGAGACAGCAATCGTCTGCGCTACTAAGCTATCGTTGTAATCTTCGGCTGGCCAAAACAAAATATATGGAGAGATCAATGCTCAAATGCAAGATTCACCGCATAGAATGTTTTGACCAGCCCTTTATCGCAGGACACACTTATCGTTGGAGCAAGGATTATTATTTATCAATCCTAAACAATCCTAATGTATCCTCGACTTTTTTCTACAGCAGGGAGCGCTGGGCATGCATAATAAAATACATATCGCCATCAGAGATAACAAACACCCCTTTACAGCTGATACCCTTTTCATCGACCCGCATCACTGACATATACAAAAAATTTGGCTGTCTCGATGCAGAGGGGGTTCTTGTCGAATTGGTAAACGGCGACGGCGGATCGGCATTAAGAGTTATTTCCACTCGAGAAGGAAGCATACCGCTGTACTTTAGTTGCGATAGCGCTGTTATTAATATGAGTTGGGATTTTAGAGAAATAGCGTTATTAAAGAAATCTTTGATATTGGATTTCGAATATCTCGTTAAATCTTCATTCGAGCCCATTTATACTAACCGCACAGCATTTCAAGGCGTTTGCATGATAACTGCAGGGTCATCTATCACATTATCGGATACTGACTGCAAGTATAACTACCCCATCGCCACCTCAGAAACCGTTCAACATCGAAATACAAATACTTTTGATGCAAAGGAAGAACTAAACTATCTTTTAACCAACAAAATATCCAATCAACTATGCGAAAGTCCGAAGCTCGCTATCGAACTAAGTGGTGGCCTGGACTCCTCAACTGTGGCGATAGCGGCGCGACAATCCTTCTGCAAAACTGAAATTAGTACATATGGAATCATCGTTAGCGACCCACTGTTAGCAGATAGCCAAGTAAACAGGCGAAACTGCGTTAGCGAATTTATAAGAAGCCAAGACTACAGCATCAAAATAACTGAATACCTGCCTTCATACACATCATCAGCGAATGAGCGGTACTACCTGAATTCTGAAGCCTATGCAGATGCGTTTGAACACATCTGGAACCAGGCAGCACTGGCTGGACATAACACCCTATTGAATGGCTGCGGCGGTGATGAGCTATTCCCACAATTCGCAGACGAAGACTTTTCATTAGATCGTTTGAGGAGCATAACCGATAAAGCGTGGCAATCATTTAACACGTTGCTAAGTGATAGATTGAGCGCAAGCGGACGAGAAGTACTTGAGTCTCAGTTTTTGTCATGCGCGCCGACAACCGACGCAGATACCGGCACTATGTTGGCGATGGTTCGACGAGCGCCACTACTTCTTCATCTAAATTTAGTTCCTTTATACCCTTTGCGCGACAGTAAAATTATTGATTTTTGTGGACGACTACCTTTTCAGCTTAGGCTAAACAAAAAGTTGCTTGAAGACTCACTTCGTTCAACTTTGAAAAGCAATTGCTTTTCTAATTACCCGAAGGAGACCTTAATGCACGCCGACGAAATGTCATTATTACAAGACAAGGAGGCTCTTTTAAAAATTCACAAGAGACTCAAAATTGTGGAAATCGGTTTAGTAGATCCAGCCTCGCTACGCCGGGACTTAGAACACCTCAACAAAGATACGCCAAGATTTGTCTTCGACTACCTACTGAATATTTTATCCATTGAAAGATTCTTAGAGGCCTACCTATGATGCTGACCTTACCGCGAGAATTTCTCATCTTATTACTAGACAATTACAACCTTAAAGCAAAAGACACACAACTCGCCCACGACGGGACTAACAAAATAATAAAATTTCACTGCAACGACATAAAGTACGTATTAAAACTATTCCCCACCAACTGCCGCACCCCTTACCAAATACAGTACGAACGTAAGTTAATGTCGCACCTTACAGATCAAGAAATAAAATGCCCAGGCCCAATCCCCCAGCCACCCAATAAAAAGGAGCTTGTATTTAAATATTCAAACCAAGAATACTATGGATTACTTACACTCGAATCCAATGGAGTGCCATTTTCGCCAAAGAACGATCATTCACAAATACCCGCTTTTGGCCGAGCGCTAATCAAGCTACATAATTGCCCGCCCTTCCCATTGAAAAACCCATTACCGCATTTGGCTGATTCGACCAAACTCATGGAGAGCGTTAAAAGAGAGGCAAGTTCAAAAATTAAAATCCACCTAGAGAATTTAATACTTAAATTATATAGCAGTATTCAAACCCACCCCACTACGCCACAACCGAACGATACTCGTTGCATATGCCATGGAGACGCCTGGCCTGGAAACGCTCTTTACTCAGAAAAATCTTGCGTACTATTGGATTTTGAGCACTCCAGAGTTTCTACCCCTGCGTTTGATATTTCCACATTCCTTTGGTGGGCCTTGGACCAAGACGACAACTTAGTACACATTGATGCCTGGAGAAAATTAAAAATTGGTTATGGTGATAGCTTAGATCTTCTACTCAACAAAAATACATCTCGCTATATAAAAACAAACGAATTACGCAGTCTAATATTCATCCTCAACCACATAGATGTCACCGACGAGCTTTTCGAGCACATCAGTAATCGAGCGATTTGGATTATGAAAGTCCTGCCATCAGCCTCAAATTCTATAAAAGCATTGGAACTACCATGACGGAGCTAAAATTTCAGATCCGAGCTGCAACATTAAGCGACATAACGCCAATCTCATTTATATACCAACTAACAAGATCCTTAACCTATACTAAATCCACCATTGAGGACACCATAAAATTCCACCTTCAAAACACTATAGCTGAGAGACCCACCTTCTTTAATGTAGCCGAGCTTAACGGCGACATAATTGCCTTTTCGGTAGCGCGCTACAGTTCGCATGAAGATGCATACGAGTTGGAGTGTAGTTGCCACTCCGCTTTTCGAAATCAGGGGCTGGGCTCCACCCTTTTAAAGTATCAAATAGACGAATGCCATACAAATGGGATTTCGCTCTTCTTTGCAAGTGTTCAGCCTGATAATATCACCTGCCTCAACATGTTAAAAAACCTTGGATTTGAAGCTGAGCAGATAAACCACCATCAGAAAACCGAATATTTAAAACTCGACTTAAACGTACCTCGATGAACACTTCCAAGCAAAGAGCACTACAAAAATACAATTGGAGCTGGGCTCTATCTCCCCTTAAGGGGCAGAAGCAGCTTGTTAGAATACTAATATTTTGCACTCTGGCGTCCTACGGCGTGAGCTTTGCTTTTCCGTTAGCATTGCAACAAACCGTAGACGCCGTCACCAACAAAAATACTGAGAACTTTTTATGGTTACTTTCGCTATCAGTCGCCCTATCGGCACTTGAAGTGATGTTGAGCAACAAACGATTAAAAACAATAATAACCCTGAGTGCAAGGACAGAACTAAAATTACAAGGGAAATTCTTACGGGCGATATTTTCCCTACAATACAACCAGAAACTATATTCACCCGGCGAGCTTCTAAATGCAACAAAGCAGGTTAGCTCGGCAAACGATTTCGTTTTGCAAACTGCTCCGCAAGCGGCTTTAGATTTTGGACAGATCCTTATATCATTTTCTATCATCGTATACTTCAGCCCTCCCGTCGCGGCAATACTCGCAGTTATCTTATTAATAGGTTCCCTCTTTATGAATCGACACTCGTCGAGCCTGTCGAATCAAACACAAGAACATTTTCAAGCAGAAAGTCGCAAGCAAGGCACCCTTTCCAATATTGCGTTTTCGTTGAGATCCATAAAAAGCAATACCATCGAAAGCTATCTTTATAAGCGTTTCATTCATCAGAACAAGCTGGCGCTTGCTACTTATAGCAATGCATTAGAGAGCAGCCGAAGTATTCAATTATGGGGGATATCCACGGCTCGAGCTTTGACTATATGCTTGATCATTTATGGCGGGTACTCGCTCAGCAACAACAGCCTAACGCTCGGGGAATTTATCACCATACAGATATTGATAAGCCGGATGATTTCCCCCTTAGCGGGGATTGGTGAATTATTAAAAAAATACCACGAGGCCAATATTGCTCTCAAGCAAATTGCTAGGCTTATAAATCTTCCACCGGAGCCTTACTTCAAAAAAACGAAAAAAGACGCAATTATCGATAACGATTTTGCACTCCCCAAATTAAGTTTCAGCCACTCACACAAAAATTGCATACTCCAGAACATATCGATCCAATTTCCTCAAACCGGATTAATAGTCCTAGCTGGTGCGAATGGCTCGGGGAAAACAACTCTAGCTTATTCTCTCCTAGGCATATCTGGCGAACCCTCGGGAGATATTCTATATCACAACAAAGAAATCACACCCATAGAGCTGCGATCAAAGATCAGTTTTATGGAGCAAGACAGTTATATCTTTCCCGGATCAATCAGGGAAAACCTAAGCTGCGGGAAGGAAATTTCGGACTATGAACTTCATCAAGCACTAACCTCTGTGAGCCTCAACGAGTTTGTTGATAGCCTGCCGAACCAGTTGGATCATCAGATTCTAGGAGATGGAAAGAGCCTTTCTGGCGGTCAAAAGCAGAAGCTTTGCCTAGCACGCGCTCTATTATGCGAAAACTCTTTTTATATATTGGATGAGCCCACATCAGCAATGGACGGCACTTCATCCGTAAAAATAACAAACCTTATACTAAGACTCAAACTTAACTGCCTCGTTATCTGTATCACACATGATCCGTACATAATTCAAGAAGCTCAGAATATTTTATTCATGAGTAGAGGAACCGTTATCGCATCCGGTAGCCACAAGCAGCTAATCGATTCATGCGTGCCTTATAGAGAGATGTATTTCCCGAATAGCATTTTGAGATAATGCAGCTTCCGTGGAGCTGGCGAAACTGTATGGCGATGACAAAAAATGCATGACCTGCGACCTACACGAATTGATAACTTTTCTGAATATCAACCAAGTCGATACCGTCGGTCACACAAGCGTAGCGGGAACGATGTTCGCGGGCGAAAAAACCGGTTCAGCGGCTCGGCTGGCTTGCGGTGCAGCGCCGGCTTTTCTGTAAGTGGCCGAGAGTAGCGATGGAATCAACTGAGTGTTACAAGGGCAACTGCTGACACTGTCCAGCGTGCCGGCGTTACGCCGGCCATTGCTGGTCATGCCCGAAATGCCACCCACAATCTGATAAGTCTTCCCATCCTTGCCACAGGAAACCGGATCACCTTCACGGGCACGAGCGATACCATTCATTCGGTTGTGTGCGTTCCCATCCAGAACCTTCCCACCACAGGTGGTTTCGTCACCGACTCCAATGTAATAACCCCGGTTCATTGGATGGCATCCTTCATTTCATCCGACTGTAGGCCGACACCTTGCGCCTGTTCGATCAGGCGACGGAGATATTCAGCGGATGCTTCGTTGGTATAGGCGAGTTGCAGGGATGCGTGCATTTTCAAGGCTCCTACTAGGGATAATTGTTCGCTTCGCCTCTGCCAAGCCGAACAAATTTCAGAGCCCCGAATAAGACGTTGCATCACGGGCAAGCCGCAGTCCCGAGGGGTACGGATTAAGAGCGAATAGGAAACGTCCTAGGCAAAAAAAAAGATTCTTCCTACGCTTTTTGAGGGCTCCATCGTAGGGTTTGCTCGGAAAGCGAGGGACGGCGGCGCGGAAGTTACGGGTACACCGCCTTCGCGAGCAGGCTCGCTCCCACTGGGATCCGTAGGCCTGCCAGGTTTGGTCAGTTGCCTCTTGCCGCTTGTCGCAACTGTCATCTTCGACAGTAGCGCTGAAGTTCTGGATGACTTCAGGCTTGTGGTATCTGAAGCGATACCGTCATGGGGACCATTCGGTATTAACCATGACCACACCGTTTGGACGAAGCGCAGCAATTCAATCTCCAGGGAAACAAGCCGGCCCGAAATGGATAAGAAACTGCACGACACCATAACTTGGTCGGGAACAGTTAAAACCGGTTCCCAACCTCTTCCTCAATTGACGGTAGCCCCAGGCAGAGTCTTCGGGAACGGTGTGTTGTTCAGGCCTGAATCCGCAGAGGTGAGTGGTAGATGCCTTCACTACCTGATTGGCGGGGACGGTGAACACCCGGTCTTGCTGGTACATGGTTTTTCCAGCAGTTGGCTTGATTGGAAAATATTGCTGGAACCATTAGTGCGTGCCGGGTTTACGCCTATCGTTCTCGACTATCGTGGAGTTGGCGAAACTGTATCTTGGGAAAGTGGCGATGACAAAAAATGCATGACCTGCGATCTACACCAACTGATAACTTTTCTGAACATCAACCAAGTCGATATCGTCGGTCACACAAGCGCAGGCAATCCGCGAGGCAATCCTGGCACGCTTGACGAAACGAAATGACGGCGGTCCATTTCAAAATCTACCCAACCCCCCTGAATAACCCGGCGTCACGGGCCACTTGCGACATTCCACCAGCCCGCGCAATGGTTCCGAGGGCTTTTGCAATGAATGCAGGATCGTCTCCCGCCTCCTCCATGCATGCATCCAGATAACTAGCCATGTCCTCTTCGGTCTTGAGGTACTCGGCAGAGTCCCAGCGAGTGAATTGTTCGGTCATGGGTTTTGCTCCTGCCAGGATTTCGCGATGAGCCTGGCTTGCTTGATATCGCGTGCTTGACTGCTTTTATCGCCACCACACAGAAGAAGGATCAATTGTCGGCTGCATGAAATAAATTCGATAAGCGCGGGCCGTAATCAATACGGGCTTCAGTCAACCCTTCACCCAGCGCCTTGACGTCTCCCAGATTCCCATCGGCCATACGATCGACTCGGACCTGAATATGTATCCTGGCACGGCTATCAGCCAGCTTCGAGAGCCAGCCGGAAAAGGTAGAGCTTCGAATGATCTCCGTCATGTAGCGCATTGTAGCTCCTGCGCTACACCCACTCGAGCTTGTATCACGTCATCCTTCTTCAACGGTCTTGGGAAGCTCAGGTGACGGACTGATCGTCATCAGGCTATATCACGAAAAAGGGCGCCTTTCGGCGCCCTCTCAAATAGCCCGGATCAGAGAAACCGGGTTATTGGGCTTGAATCAACTTGCTCTCCGCCACCCCGGCGCGGCCGGTTTTATCATCGACGACCTGCAGGTTGTTAC
>Ga0307412_10001974_pt1 | contig 11362 bp, 10 predicted proteins | sample DK1Cmetagenome_3_FD_203823 | JGI IMG/M metagenome (GOLD analysis project Ga0307412, IMG submission 203823) | Maize rhizosphere microbial communities from greenhouse at UC Davis, California, United States - DK15-C-1 | ecosystem: Host-associated > Plants > Roots > Rhizosphere > Soil | place: USA...
GTGAACGCCACGACCGCGGCGCCGATGCTCATCAACACGCCGGCCACCTGGTGGTCGGCGTGCGCGGTAATCCCGGGCAGCGGCGGCGCCAGCTCGAAGACGCCGTAGAGTGGAGTCGTGGAATACACCAGGAAGGCTACCAGGCCGAACATGATCGGGCTGAACATGAGCCCGAGCACGAGATATCCCATCTTGAGCGGGTAGTTGAAGCGGGGCAGCGCCGGCGCCGACCTAACGACGGGCCACCAGAAGATGAATCCGGCGAAGATCCAGAGCAGGTCGATCACCATCGAGCCGACCTGCGTGGCCATCAGGACGTCGACGAGTGGCGGCAGGTGCGTCAGCAGCACGATGGCCGAAAAGAGCACCAGCGCGGGGCCGGGGGAGAGCAGCCACCGCAGGACGGCGTAGCCGCGCCCCGGACGTTCGAGCAGCGCGACCGCGTCCGGTGATGGTCCCATCACCAGCATCGGTGGCGCGATCAACGCCATCATCAGGAACTGCAGCATGTGCACGCTGGCCAGGTAGCCGGCGCCTAACGCGCCGATGGGCCAATCGAGCGAAAGCCAGAGAATGACCAGTCCGCCCCCGAAGAGTGGATGGGCCGGTCGCGTCCGCCTGTTGGCGGCGCGAGCGCCGGCGCGGTTCCAGGCCCACATCCCCAGCGCCAGCAGAATGATGAAGAGCCAGACACCGGGATACGCTCGCCATTGCCAGGTCCAGGCGGCGCCGGTGGCGCTACACCAGAAGCTCATTCTGGATGTGGGATGTGGGACGTGGGTTGCGCGAGACTGCTCTCACGTCACTCCTTCCTGCTCATCCCGAGGAACTTCTCCAGTTCCGAATACGGCACGACGGGGGCACGGACCTGGACGGCACCGAGGCGCGCCAGCGAGAGATACAGCGTCACCGAGTCGCCGGCGACGACCTTTTTCTTCAACTGGACGAGCATGATGTGATGCCCGTCAGGCGCGAGCTTTGTCTCCTTTTTTGTCGGGATCAAGAGCGTCGCGGTGGCCATCATGTGACGCGATTCGCCTTCGCCCATCGTTTCGTGGACTTCGGCGCGGACCGCGACGTCGGCGGCGATAGCCACGAGTGTGTCCTCCTGCGGCGTGTTGTTCCGGAACGTGAGATAGGCGGCGGCTTCATCCATACTTGCCGGTTCGGCGACGACCGCGTTCGTGATCACCATCGCGTTCTCTTCCGCGGTTGAGGCGGCGGCCTGCGCGCTCAACTTGTCGGATTTGGCCTGTGCCGCGAGGTCACGCCGGATCTCGGCGCCGCTCGCCTTGACGAGGCGAGGCAGATCGTTTGACCAATCCTCCTGCCGGATGCCGAACGGATAGATCGTGTACGCGTTCCCGTCACGAGCAAACGCGAAGACCTGTGCGCCGTGCGCTACGAAGTAGTTCGCCGAATCGGTACCGACGAACTCGCGCATGGCCTCGGGAAGTCCGAGCATCTGCTGGACACGGGCCAATTCAGCGCGCGAGCCCGTGAGGCCAACGAACGTCGGATCGAAGTTGCCTAACCAGGAGCGCAGACGCTCGGGCGTGTCGCGCTCGGGGTCGGTGGTGACGAACACGGTCACGACTCGCGCGCGATCCTCGGCGGGCATCCGCCGTAGCACGGCCGCGATATTCGCCATGTGCAGCGGACACACGTCGGGGCAGTGTGTGTAGCCGAAGAAGAGCAGCCCGACCTTGTCACGCGTTTGCGCCGCGAAGTCGTAGGGCTGCCCATTGAAGTCGGTCAGCGTGAACGACGGCGTGGGCATGGGCGCCGGCAACGGCACGCCGCGATAGCGGGCGTCACCATTTCCGTCGCCCGCGCAGGCGACAAGCACCAGGGCAGCGATCAGCGACCAGCGATGAGCAATCAACGGCAACATTGACGGAAGAACGGGGAACGAGCAAACCACGTCCTACGCGGACTCGCGAAGGCGTGCAGAGAAAGAGAATGAAGCGGACTTGTGTTCGAAAGTCCTTGTGAACTCCGCAGCTCCGCGCTTCCGGGCGAGAACCGGCCGCGCAAGACGAGGATGCTCAGCGCGGCAAATACCTCTTCGGGAACTTGGCGAGCACCGTGTAAGCGGGATCGACGATGTTCGCGACGGTGTTTTCGGCGAGTTGACCGAGCAGCGCATACGCGTCCCACTTACCGAAGCCGTATTCCTGCAGCCACTCGACCAGTTCGACATGCGCGATGCGGAACGCGTCGATCAACGGCCGTCCACTGCCGGCGACCATGATATGCGTGGCGTCCTCGAGGCGCGGCCAGTCGATCCGTTTTCCCTTCACGACGTCGATGTGCAGGATCACGGACATCGACGTTTCCAGTCCCGTGCCGGCGACTTCACCTTCGCCCTGCCTGGCGTGGCCGTCGCCGAAATACAGGTACGCGCCGTCGTGAAAGACCGGGAGGTACACCGTCGTGCCTTCCCGAACTTCAGGCGCGTCCATGTTGCCGCCGAAGTCGCCCGGCCACAGGCCGGCGAACGCTTCCTGACCACGCGGCGCGACGGCCACGCGGCCGAGCATCGGCTTGAGGTCGATCTCGATCGTGTTGGGACGTGAATCGGGAAGCGTCGTGCGCCCGACCATACGCGTCGTGTCGAGTTCCCAGAGATAGCGACGCGCCGGAATCGGGTCGTTGAGCAGCCGCAGCCTCGAGTCGCTCTGCAGCCCGCCGAAGCCACCGCTCACGTTTGCCGCGGCCAGGCCGGTGTTAGGCATAACGCGGAGGATCTTCACGACGAGCATGTCGTTGGTCGTGGCGCCCTCGACGTAGAACGGCCCCACTTCACCGGGAAAGGCGCCGCCTTCACGCGTGTAGTACGCGCCATGCATGGTGTTCGAGATCAACACGGTGTTCGGCTTGATGCGCAACACCGGATCGCGAACCGCGAACGTCGGATGCCCGACGGTAGGCGTGAAGCGGATGGTATCCTGAGCGGGGGCCAACTGAACGTGCGACGCGCAAAGGAACCCGGCGGTCAGCCAACGGGAACGAATAGACATATCGGAGACAGGAGACAGGAGACAGCAGACAGGAAACAGCGGTATCGCGACTCAGCTCAGATGTGAGACGTCAAAGCCGCGCGCGCAAGCCAGTCCCCATAGTTCTGTCTCCTTGTTCCTGTCTCCTGATTCCTACCGCAGCCGAATCGACACCATCACCCGGTGTTGGCCCGATGAGCCCCCATCGAAGGAAAGCGGACCATTGGGCGGAACGAGGACGCTCGGATCAGCGGCGGGAGGAGGCGCGCCGACGGACACATCGTCGCCTCCGCCAAAAAACGGTAGCGTGAAGCACTGAGTCGCACAGGTACGGCTCACTGCATACATCACCGTCATGCTTTTCGAGCGAAGGTTGATGGCGAACGTCGGCGTCCATTCCGTCCAACCCTCATCCTGGTTTCGCGAAAGGCGCGTCACGTGATTCGTCTGGTCCAGCGTGTAGTTGATCGAGCGCATCGACACGCCGAATTGGAGTCCGAGCGTCGTAGCCGAGTCGGTCGCACCCGGGAAGTCGTGCGCAATGCCGACGTTGATCCTGGAGTTGGAAAACTTGAACCGATTGTCGACCGTGTGCGCTCCAGCGCGAATCACTGCCCCGTCCACACTCACCGTGTCGCGCGCGGCGTCGGCCCAGGTGTGGCTCGACATGGGTTCGCGGATGACGTCGATACCAAACGTTGAATTGCCCATCGCGCGCATCGCGCCGAAGCCGATGTTGAATGCATTCGTGTTGCCGGGATCCCGTGGGATGCTCTGGACCGTGGGCAACTGGTAATCGGGCAGCTTGGGGTGTGACAGACGATTGGCTGTGAGCAGGTAGCCCATCCTCCAGCCACCTGCTGTTTTCGGTGTCAGGAACACGGCGTGCGCGCCGGAGATGTTGCTTCGATCTTCGTGGTGCTCGTCACGCTCAGGCACTTGCGTGGGAGTGCACGGCGGGCATGGCGCGATCGCCACGCATGGAGGGCAGTTCCCCCAACGCCACTGCATGGGAAAGTGCACGTCATGGGTCATCTTGTACCGATTGTGCACGCCGACCAGCTCGAGGGTCGAACCGGCAGCGAAGTCCTTCGTCACCCCCACTCGCAGATCGAGCGAGCCACCAGACTGCCTGACGCGATCATTGCCGTCGTATAGCGCGGAAACGCCATCCACGCCGCGCAGGTCAGCACTCGAGATGCCGACGCCGACCGAGAGTCCGTCAGTGAATCTTCGCGCGAGGAGGCCGGTGAAGTACTGGTTGGATGCGCGACGATCACTGAGCGGTGCGTTCCAGACAGCGTTTCTGAATTCGACTTCCTGCATCGAGAACAGCGCACCGCCGGCGTAGCTGCCGCCGGTCTGAAGAATGCTCACCGGTAAAGTTCGGCCGCCGCCAGCCGTCGCATGATGCGTAAACGGCATGACTTGCATGGAACCACTCGTGAGACGCGTGGCCTTGGCAGGATTGCTCCAAGGGTCGCCGAGGGTGTCGACGAGCGCGATGGAAACTCCACCCATCGAAGGCCATAGCGATGGGTAAATCCCGAACTGCTCACCCTGATGAATGGGAACGGTCTTGGGAGTGATCAGCTGAGCTTGCAACGACGTCCTGATGCCGGCGAGCAACCAGGAAACGACAACAATCCCGCGAAAGAAGGTGAGCGTAGACATTCGGGCTCCATCGAACGGGGGGAGGGACGGATCAGTAGACGCGCATCATGAGAGACGCTGGTCCGGGCACCACGCCCTGACGCCCGTCGGTCGGTCCCGCGATTCCCAAGCCCCTCTCCCAGGGGACTCCGGATTCACCCAACCAAGTCACTGTTGGTTGACAGCCATCTGAATTCAGAGTTCAGATTGCAGAGTTCCGAATTCAGAATGACCACGTGCTGACCCACGATTCACGAATCGGCTCATGAAACGGACAATCCTCGCCTTAGCGCTACTTGCTGTTGGGGCCATTCCAGCTGCAGCCCAACCGTCCAAATGGGACTCCGTTGCGCGCAGCCTCTTCAAGGAGCTCGTCGAGATCAACACGACGGAGAGCAAGGGAAGCACGCTCGCCGCGGCTCAGGCGATGGCCGCTCGACTCAAGGCGGTCGGCTTTCCCGATTCAGATGTCGTCGTGCTGCAGAACGCCGAGAAGAAGGGCAATCTCGTCGCGCGATTGCGAGGCCGGAACACCGGCAAGAAGCCGGTCCTGTTGCTCTCGCACATCGACGTGGTCGAGGCAAACGCGGAGGACTGGACGCTGCCGCCATTCCAGTTCATCGAAAAGGACGGAACGTTCTTCGGCCGCGGCGTCGCCGATGACAAGGACGAGGGGGCGATTCACCTGACGGTGATCATGCGGATGCGCGAGGAGAAGTACGTTCCTGACCGCGACATCATCGTCGCGCTGACCGCGGACGAGGAAGGTGGCGGAGCGAACGGCGTGAGCTGGTTGCTGCAGAACCATCGCCAGCTCATTGACGCCGAGTACGCATTCAATGAAGGAGGAGGCGGCCGCGTCCGCGGTTCGAACATCACCGACACGGTGAAAATTTCGCACGACGTGCAGGCGAGCGAAAAGAAATTCCTCAACTTCCGGTTCGAGGTCACGAATCCCGGCGGCCACAGCTCGGTGCCGCGCGTCGACAACGCGATCACGCAGCTTGCGGCGGCGCTCACCAAGGTCAATCCGACGATCATGCCCGTTCACCTCAACGAGGTGACGCGGGCGTACTTCACGCGGCTCGCGGGCGTGGTCGAGGGCGAAACTCCGAGGCTGGCGGCCGCGATGCGGGCGATCGTCGCCAACCCTAACGACGCAGCGGCCGCGGCGACCCTGTCCGCCGACCCGCGCTACAACTCGCAGCTCCGCACGTCGTGCGTGCCGACGATGCTGGAGGGTGGACACGCCACGAACGCCCTGCCGCAGCGGGCCCGGGCCAACATCAACTGCCGGATCCTGCCTGACGAGACGCCGGAGCAGGTCCGTTCCGTGCTCGAACGCGTGGTCGGCGACACGGGGGTCAAGGTCACGTTCCAGGGCAACGCGACGAACTCGCCGCCGTCACCCCTCACCCCCGCCCTCATGGGCGAGATCGAGCGGGTGACGAAGGAGATGTGGCCGAACGTTCCGGTCATTCCGACGATGAGCACTGGCGCGACGGATGGACTTCGGCTGCGGAACGCCGGAATCCCGACGTATGGCGTCTCCGGTCTTTTCTATTCGGAGACGTTCTCGCACGGGATGAATGAACGGATACCGGTACGCGCGTTCTATCAGGGGCTCGAGTTCATGTACCGGCTCGTCAAGGGAGTTACGGGAGCGCCCAAACCCATCAGCTGAATGCTGAGTGCTGATGGCTGATTGCTGCCGCAGACTGCTGCGTGCTTGAGTTGGAGCTGCGTGAGGATGCCAGAGCGACTCCAGCACCAGCGCGCTGCCTTTCAGCCGCAGCAATCAGCCATCAGCACTCAGCACTGAGCACGCAGCCTGTCAGTGGATGTCATATGAACGTGCAGTCGCTGCCACTCATCGGCATTCCTGAATCCACTGCAGCGCCGACGGCGGCGCCGGCCGATCTGCGTGCGGCGTTGGAACGGCACCACGCCGACTCTCTGGGCTGGGCCATGGCCTGCTGTGGGTTCGACAGAAGCGAGGCTGGTGACGTGCTCCAGGATTCGTACCTGAAGGTGCTCGACGGACGAGCCGTGTATCGCGGCGACTCGACCTTTCGCACGTGGCTGTTCGGCGTGATCCGGCGTACGGCCGGCGAACATCGGCGCAACGTCGTCCGGCGGATCGCTCGGCTCTGGCGCGTGCAGCACGAAGTCGACGTGAATCGTGAGGCGCCCGACCCCGATGCGACGATCGATGGACGTGCCGTCGCGCTGAGGCTTCGTGAGGCTCTGCGGCAGCTACCGGCGCGGCAGCGCCAGGTCCTGCATCTCGTCTTCCAGGAAGGTCTTGCCGTAGAGGCAGCGGCGGGGGTCATGGGCTGCTCAGTGGGAAGTGCGCGGACGCATTACGCGCGAGGGAAGACGCGATTGCGCGAGCTCCTCACCGAGCGAGGCTCACGTGCCTGATCTGCGCGACGACGAACTGCGTGACGCGTTTGGCGTGCTGCACCGCAGCATGCAAGAGTCTGCGCCGACGTTCGCAGCGGTTGCTTCTCCCGCGGGGTTGCAGGGAGCACGCCTTCGATATCGAACACGACGTGCGTCCCTGCTCGTGGCTGTCGTGGTGATTCCGGCGGTTGTCATCGCGCGCGCCCGTGCCACCGCGACGTTCGATTTCGAGCGCTTCTCGACGTTGACTGGACTCGATCCCGGCGCCGTTTCCTGGACGGCGCCCAGCGATTTCCTGCTTTCCCTGCCCAGTGCGGAACTGCTTCAGGGCGTGCCCACCATCGATGTCCGGGTGCCCGTTGGTGGAGACGTCAAGCGATCCGCGCCCGCATCCACTTCGACTTCCCGCAGGAGCCCCGACTCATGAAAGTGGTTCTCATCGCCGCCATTACGCTGGCAAGCGCCTTGCCTTCGTTAGGCACGTCCCAGGATACGGTCCGTGCCTCGGGGAGGGTCGGGGCCGCCGGTCGCGACACGACCCGGAGGGTTCGCCGTGACTCGGTACGTTTTCTGATCCCGAGAGACTCGGTGCGATGGCCGGCCGACACGGCGCACTGGATCGTATCCGACTTCCGTTTTTCGCGAAGCGGTTTCGATACCGTGAGGTATCTCGAGGGTCGCCGGGGAGCGATGCCCATATCGTACCAGAATGGAAACGCGTCGTTCGCCCAGCACCTGTTTGCGCCTGAACTCGTTATGCAGCACCAGACGCGCCTGAAGCTGACCGAGCAGCAGCGGACGGCCATCGTGCAGGAGATCAACCGCCTTCAGACGAACGCGGTGAACGTGCAATGGCGCGTCGCCGAGGAGTCGGAGAAGTTATCCGAACTGCTTTCGCAGGATGCTGTGTCGGAAACGGCCGCGCTCGAGCAGGTGAACAAGGTGATCGAGTTCGAGACCGCGGTAAAGCGCGCCCAGCTCTCGATGCTCATCCGCATCCGTAACGTCCTGACGGCCGAGCAACGCGCGATCCTGCGGAACCTGCAGAAGCCAGCCCGGTAGCGAGACCGGAAATGATCGCTGTCGAGACTTTGACCGCGAAGGTGAGAAGACACGCGAAGGACCGCCCTCACCAGGTTCTGCCGGAATCTGTTTTCCTCAACGAATCGATTCACCTACGGGAACCGCGACTGAAAAACCAACACACGGAGCTAACGGACCAAAAACGGAATTGACGGAGAAAATCAGAGCTCCGTGAAGTCCGTAGAATCCGTCCACTCCGAGTATCTGGTTTGAGGGAATCTGGTGAAAACCCGAACGCCTGTTTCAGGGCTCCGAGGCACCGACCACGCTTCTCTCTTGTTTAGAGCCCACCGCGGCTCCGCGTGAAGCCACTCGGCGCCTATTTCCCGAAATTCCGTGAAGGACTTTTTAAGCGACGATCACGGCACACGAGTACCGCGAACGCGGCCGCGGAGCACGGAGTCCCCGCCGGCCAGGGCGTACTGCGACTCGAACTTTCCAACGAGCATCCCACCCTCGAGGCGGCTCACGGCGTGCGTAGTGACGTCGACGTTCGGCGGCGAGGCGGCCTTGTACGGACCCGCGTCGAGCTCGAGACTGTCGCCGGCCACCGCCGCACGTATCGGAATGGGCTCGCGTCCGGTTGGCGTCAGCGTCCAGCTCGAACCGTCGGCGGTCGCATTCAATTCGTACGCCGCCAGGACGCTATCGCTCATGTCGCTGAGCAATTGGATCGACCAGCGGCCGGCAAAGTCCGCGAACGTCAGCGCCGGCGCCGCCGCGGCCGGGCTGTCCGCAACGACGCCTTCGTCCCCGCGACCGCACGCCACCAGCGTCATCGCGCCAAGGATCAGGTAAGTCCTGCGCATGGTGCCTCCACTTCCGAGAACAGCGATCTGAGAGGCTAACCTACGAGCACGGGTCGCTCGATGCTAATGAGATCGCCGGCTGGCTCGACCGTTAGGCGGTTCCACACGGCGGACCCGTGCGTGCGCGAGTGACTGACGTCACATTACTTCCGCCGGATGTGCGCAGCGCCCATCAGCGCGCACCAGAGTGGCAGTGGATAGAACGCGACCCGCTCCATGCCGCCCAGGCCGATTCCCAGGTCGACGTCATTAAGGAAAAGGAGGGTACCGACGATCCCTCCTGTTCCCAGGATCAACGAACCGATCGCCAAACCACGCATTGCGCTCCACATCGCAAGCCCGGCAACCACAATGCCGGGATTCCCAAGGACGAGAATCACGCCCGCGCCAAGCATGTGCATCGCAGGACCGGTATCCGATGGAAAGAGTCCCACCGCGACGTGACCCGGTGCGGTCAGCGCGATCATGAGCAGGGCAACGTGCATCAGCCGTTTCGCGGGCCACGCCCTTCGCGTTAGGTAGGCACCGGCAGGAATCAGGAACCCATTCAGGATGATCGACGCGTTCATGATCGCGTGCCACGGTGAACAGGCGACGTCGATGCCGGGCGCGCGGAGCAGGGGCCCACACGTCACGCGCGCCAGGTCGCTGATCATGTTGTGCGCGAGACTGAACGGTGTCGTCCAGGAATACTGTACGACTCCCTGGGCGACGAAGAACTGCAACGTCAGGATCCAGGCGAACGCGCCTATCGATTCCCTTCGGTTCATCGCGAGATCGTACGTTCCCGATCTTCGCCGAGCCAGACGTCATCTGCCATAATCAGCGCGTCGCGGTCAGATGGCTGCCGCGAGGATGCACCCGGTGGTGACAAGCGCCGAACCGACGACGCGCGGCGCCGTGAGTTGCTCCTGCAACAACTGCCAGCCAAGAAGAACGCCGATCGGAATGCTCAGCTGTCTCACGGCAAGCACCTGGGTGGCCATTTCGGTGCGCAAGGCCATCAGGACCAGCATGTACGAGCCCGCATTGAGCAGTCCAATCATCGCGATGGCTACGGGATGCTTCCGCACCTGTTCACGTATTTCGGACCGTGGTGTTCGCGCGAGTACGCCACTGAACCAGATCGCCAGCAACAGCGTATAGCCGTAGAAGTAGAGGATCAGGTCGAGGCGGCCGACGGCGTACTTGTCCCACACGGTATAGCCCGCGGTCGCGGCCGCGGCCATCAGCGCGAACACCATGAATCGCTCGCGCAGGTGCCCCATGGCGCCTAACGAAGAGCGGTCGAAGGCCGGCAGTGGCAGAAGCAGGATACCGCCGACGATCAGCGCCAGCGCCGACCAGCCGAGTGCGTCGAGCCGTTCATCGAAGACGATGAACCCCAGCAGCGGCAGGAAGAGGAACACGCCGCCCCGCGCCACCGGATAGACCAGCGACAGGTCGGCCCGGCGGTACGCCGCCGTCAAGGCCGCATAGTTCGCCAGCGCGAGCATCGCGGCGACGACGATCGCCGGGCCGAATTGCGACCACGGCAACGCGCCTGACGAGCGAAATGCAACCAGAGCCAGTGGAAGGAGGAGCACGGCTTCCGTCACCTTGCTCAGCGCGACGACGGCGTTGCTGCCGCCGGCGCGACGAAGCAGGTAATTCCAGATCGCATGCAGCGCCGCCGACAGGATGACGGCGGCCATCGTCAGGCTCGAGGCTCATCGCTCGCGGCCCGAGCGGTCATCGTGGTGAAGCCTTACCCGCGCAAATACGGAGACTCCTCGCGATATGGCGATTCGTCGTCGGGGGACTGCCCGTACTTCTTACGCGGCGCCTTCGGCGGAGCGGTTTCCGGTGGAAGCGGCGGAAGATCGCCGACCATGTGGCGCAGGATGTCCTTGATGCCTTCGCTCAAGTGATCCCCGTACCGAAGCAATCGTTCGGCGCGCGTTCGCTGGGCGAGCAGGAATACCAGGAATGGCTTGTCCGCCTTGGCGGTATTACACCGTTTGCAGGCCAGAACGAGATTGTCCCGGCGGTCGTAGGCTGACTGACCCTTGCGTGGCGTGACATGATCGAGCGTCAGCGAGCGCGGTGAGTACGTCACTCCGCAGTACGCGCAAATCGGGCCGTGACTCTTCAGCAACCACTCGCGCGTTTCACTGTAGGCGACGCGACTGGTAGGCTGCGACGAATGCTGGGGCGCCTGGCGCTTGACTTTGCCGCGCCGGTTTCGGCCGCCGCGCCGTCGTGCTGGAGACATGCGTCAAACTAACAGGAATCAGGAAACAGGAACCAGAAACCAGGGAAGGACGGCGCCTGCGGCGCCAACTGGACATGAAATCTCGAGGGGCCGAAGGCGTAGCCTCCGGACCCCTCAGTCAATCAATCCCTGTTTCCTGCTTCCTGTTTTCTGAT
>Ga0307412_10001977_pt1 | contig 11357 bp, 12 predicted proteins | sample DK1Cmetagenome_3_FD_203823 | JGI IMG/M metagenome (GOLD analysis project Ga0307412, IMG submission 203823) | Maize rhizosphere microbial communities from greenhouse at UC Davis, California, United States - DK15-C-1 | ecosystem: Host-associated > Plants > Roots > Rhizosphere > Soil | place: USA...
CGAACGCATCAAGCTCAAGCTCGGCGGCCTGAGCCCGGTCCACTACCGAACCGGCGTCTTAGCCGCGTAGCTCAAACCGTCCAACTTCTGGGGGTCACTTCACCTACGCCTCCCTGCGGAATCGCTCTGAGAACGGCACCCGACGCCTCTCCCTCCGAACGACGTGGTGGATTGTTGGGCGAGCCGGGCATCGGGTAGGTCTGGGAAATGCGTGTGGCACTAAGGAGCCATGTACTGCGAGGGCGCGCCCGCAATTCGTCAGGGGGTTACGTTCATCACTTGTCGATATGTACCGGTCGTCGCAATTGCGGCACCTCTTTAGCCTTGCCTGTGTCCGAATCACGGGCATGGGAGGAGGTAGAACATGCAAACATCAAGATGCGCCACTGCACTGTTGGCGCTGGGCTGGTGCGCCGAGGCGTCAGCTGCGGTGAAGTGGTTGAGCCGCGCTAACTGCGTCGGCGGAGCCATCAACGAATCGGTCACCTACGACCGTCCGCAGCTGAAAAGTCACTTCATGTACACGGAAAGCCATCACGTGGGTTTCGGTGCTGTCGGTGGCCATGCTGTTGCGGCGCCTTGGAACGTAACCTGGCGCTCATATGCCGGTGACGTGGCTGATTCCACGCGCAATACGGTGCGCGGGTTGCATGTATTCGGCGATGACCTGAGGTTCCTGAGTACGCAGTACACGACCGCCACGAATTGCAACCTGGGAGAGTGGTGACATGTCAAATCATCTCAACAAGTGTGTTTCTCTCGCCCTTTGCATGACGTGCTGTCTGATTCCGGCCGCGCACGCGACGGAAAGTGTTCCCTCCGATTCGCTGGTAGCCAAATCTGGCATACCGGCGAGTGAATTGGAGCGAGCACGAGCCGAAGGGTTCGACATGAGTCGTATGCAGGGTTCCCCCGGCCTTCATATCGTTTCGCTCGACAAGTCGCCATTCGTGGGAGCCATGGCCGGACAGATCAAGCAAGAGATAGCCGAGCATTCCGCGAACGGAGTCGTCGCTGCGCCTGCCAGCGAGGTGCTGGATATGCGAAATGCCCGGCGACTGGCAAAGGGGCATGTGGATCGGTTCACCATGTTCGACAAGGCATACGCATCGGTAGCCGACATTCGGCCCCATCTTCGCTATGAGCCGATCTCCGTGAGCGGCACGATCCTGGATGGGTTGCCTTTGGTGGAAGCGACGGCGGCGGGAGGCTTGAAGGATGGCCGGTGGAGCGGGCTTTCGCGGTCATGGGACGTTGCCGGTCTCGGTTTCGTCCAACTCAGTGAGTCTGAATACCGTGAGAGTGGCGGGTCGATCACCATGGTCAAGGAATGGGTTAACGCGGAGGTCAATGGGCATGCTGCCACCATCAAGACATCCCGCGATGATGAGGGTGTCACCCGGGTCGCCCTCGGTTGGGTGACCGACAGCACCGTTTTCCGCCTGGATCTACAACCAGTCGATGGTGATGCCTTGAAGGGGAATCAGGAGGCACTGCTGGCGATGGCGCGGGCCCTAGGCAGCTGACCGGCGGGGGCATGTCCTTTCGTACCGGGCGGAGCGATGGATCACGTCGGGTACAGGTCGAGATCTAACGGGAAGCGCCGGGATTTACCGGCGTTTCCCTTGTGTCGGCGCCTATGCGCCGACGGGCTCCTTGAACAGCCGGGCGCAGACGAAATCCACGAAGACGCGGATCTTTGGCGACAGTTGCCGGCTGGATGGCCAGATTACCCAGAAGCGTCCCTCGTCCGCGGGAAGGTCCAGGGGGATGCGTAGCAGCTGGCCTTCCGCGATGGCGCCACGGGCGAGGAAATCGGGCATGTAGCCGAGCCCGAGTCCCTCGATGGTCAGGGCGCGAATCGCTTCCATGTTGCTGCACGTCAAGGCGTTGTGTGTCGTGCGGGTGTCGGCGAATGGCCAGTGGCGGATCTTGCCGCTGGTGGGGAAGCGAAACTGCAGGCATTCGTGCCGGGCCAGGGCGGCGATGCCGTCCGGCATGCCGTGGCGTTCGATGTATGAGGGTGCGGCGCAAAGAACGAAGCGGAATGGCCCGAGCAGGCGTGACATCAGCCGGGAGTCGGGCAGGTCGCCGCTGCGGATCACCGCGTCGAATCCGTCTTCGATGATGTCGACGAGCCGGTCGCTGAAATCGAGGTCGAGTTCCACATCCGGGTGGAGGCGGCGGAACTCCGCGATATGCGGGACGAGGAAGCGATAACCGATCGTGGGCAGGCTGACTCGAAGCCGTCCGCGCGGTGCTTGCGCCGCCTCCGAGACCATGGCTTCCGCGTCGTGCAGATCGTCCAGTACCTTGCGGCATTGCTCGTAGAACATGCGGCCTTCGTCCGTCAGCCGAACTGTGCGCGTGCTGCGCTGAAACAGGCGGGCGCCCAGGGACTTCTCCAGTCGGGCGATCGTCTTGCCGACGGCCGATGCGGAAACGCCCAGTTGCCTGGCTGCGCCGACGAAGCTCAGCGATTCCGCGGTCTGGACGAAGACGGCGATACGGGAAAGGTTTTCCGTGGGCTGATTCAAGACATCAAGTCCTTTATGCGTGGAATCTGAGCCTGATTATGTCGGATTGCCTTGTTCTTAGTATGCATTCCTGTGTCATTCCCGGATCGAGCCATGCACGATATGTCCAGCACTTCCGCGTCCCGCAGCCTGCCCGTCCTCGTCGCCGTCTGCCTGGCCGCGGTGATCCTCCCGCTCAATTTCTCGGCCGGGGCGGTGGCGACGCTGGCGATCGGTCGTGAGTTCGGTGGTGCCGATACGCACCTGGCATGGATCACCAATGCCTTCATGCTGACCTTCGGTAGTTCGCTGATGGTGGCAGGGGCGTTGGCCGATGAATTCGGGCGCAAACGGATGTTTGTCGGTGGGGTCGCCGCGCTGACCGTCCTGTCGTTCGGGCTTTGCGTGGCGCCAGGCATCCTCGTGATCGATGTCATTCGCGCACTTCAGGGTTTCGCCGCGGCGGCGGCGCTGGCCGGGGGATCGGCCGCCTTGGCCCAGGTGTTCGGGGGAAGGGCCCTCACGCGGGCGTTCAGCGCCCTCGGTACCAGTTTCGGCGTCGGTTTGGCATTCGGCCCCTTGCTGGCCGGTGCCCTGATCGGTCGCTTCGGCTGGCGTTCCGTTTTTCTCGTGATTGCCTTGATTGGCATCGTGGCGCTGGTTGGCGGGGCGCCGCGCATGCGCGAGTCGCGTGATCCGGAGGCCTCGGGTGTCGATTGGCCGGGAGCGGCGACGTTCACCACGGCGCTGGCGTGTTTCACGTTCGCGGTGGTGCAGGCTCCCCGATTTGGATGGGGCAGCGCCTCGACCATCGGCTTGCTCGTCGCGTCCATGCTCCTGGCCGGCACGTTCGTCTGGGTGGAGGGGCATGTCCGCCGGCCGATGCTGGATCTCTCGCTGTTCCGCTTTCCGCGCTTCGTCGGCGTGCAGGTATTACCGCTCGGCACCTGCTACTGCTACATCGTGCTGTTGGTGATGCTGCCGCTTCGCTTCATCGGCATAGACGGCCTGAGTGAACTGGACGCGGGCATGATGATGCTGGCGTTGAGCGCGCCCATGCTCGTGGTTCCCTCGTTGGCGGCATCGTTGACCCGGTGGGTCGCGCCAGGGGTGCTTGCGGCAGCGGGGCTGACGGTCGCGGCGCTCGGTCTTTACCTGATGAGCCGTATTCCGATGGGAGGCAGCCCAGTGACCCTCATCCTCGCCATGCTCGTCATCGGTTGCGGCACCGGGTTGCCGTGGGGCTTGATGGACGGCCTGTCGATCACGGTCGTGCCGACCGATCGGGCCGGGATGGCTACCGGCATCTTCAGCACGATCCGAGTCGCAGGAGAGGGCGTGGCGCTGGCGATCGTCACCGCCGTCCTCGCCTCGCTGATACAGGTTCGAATGTCGGCTACGGGAGTGATGGCGGATCATGTGCGAGAGGCCGGCGCCCAACTCGCCGCCGGTGACCTGGCGCAGGCGCAGCGGTGGCTTCCATCGGCATCGCGCGCCGTACTCACCGGCTATTACACCGAGGCGTTTCGCATTCTGTTGCTCGTGCTGGCCGCCATCACCGCGCTGGCCGCGATCGTGACTTTCTTTTGCCTGACTGAAGTAGCCGGGCGCGCTCGTTCGTCGGAGGCCGGCGGGCTGCCAGACCTGCCATAATGCGGCCATGTCAGAGCACCGCATCATTTCAGCCGCTGCCGCCATGGACGACGAGGCGCTGGAAGCCAGCATTCGTCCGAAGCGGCTGGCCGAGTATCTCGGCCAGCAGACGGTGCGCGAGCAGATGGCCATCTATATCGAGGCCGCCCGGCGACGGGGTGGGGCGCTGGATCACGTCCTGATCTTCGGGCCGCCCGGCCTGGGCAAGACCACGCTCTCGCACGTCATAGCCAACGAACTGGGCGTCAATGTGCGCTCCACGTCGGGTCCGGTCCTGGAGCGGGCGGGCGACCTGGCCGCCCTGCTGACGAACCTGGAAGCCAACGACGTCCTCTTCGTGGACGAGATCCACCGCCTTTCCCCCGTGGTGGAGGAAGTGCTCTACCCGGCGATGGAAGACTTCCAGATCGACATCATGATCGGCGAAGGGCCGGCCGCGAGGTCGATCAAGCTCGACCTGCCGCCTTTCACCCTGATCGGCGCGACCACCCGGGCGGGTTTGCTTACCGGCCCGTTGCGCGACCGTTTCGGCATCATCCAGCGCCTGGAGTTCTATAGCGTCGACGAGTTGACGGCGATCGTCCGTCGCGCCGCCCGGATCTTCGGCATCGATTGCGAGCTGGACGGAGCCATCGAAATCGCCCGCCGTTCGCGCGGTACCCCGCGTATCGCCAACCGGCTGTTGCGCCGGGTACGCGATTTCGCCGAGGTGCGCGGCGATGGCCGGATCACCCATGCGCTGGCCCGTGCGGCCACCGACATGCTCAAGGTGGACGCCGAGGGCTTCGACGACCTCGACCGGCGGTTGCTCAGCACGATCATCGAGAGCTTCGACGGCGGCCCGGTGGGCGTGGAGTCGCTGGCGGCGGCGCTCAGCGAGGATCGCGGCACCCTGGAGGACGTGGTCGAGCCCTACCTGATCCAGCAGGGTTACCTGATCCGCACCGCCCGTGGCCGCATGGCTTCGGCCAAGGCCTGGCGCCACCTCGGGCTGAACCCGCCGCCGCGCCAGTCGGCCTCTCCGGACCTGTTTTCGGGCGACGCATGAACCCGTTTCGCTGGCCCGTCCGCATCTATTGGGAAGATACCGACGCCGGCGGCGTGGTCTATCACGCCAACTACGTCCGTTTCATGGAACGTGCCCGGACGGAATGGTTGCGTGCCCAGGGCATCGACCAGGTCGCCCTGCGTGAGACCACCGGGCTCGGCTTCGTGGTCCGCGACATGCACCTGGATTTCCACCGGCCGGCCCGTCTGGATGATGAACTCCTGGTGACGGTGGCGATCAAAGAACGCCGTTCAGCAAGTATGCTGCTCGATCAGGAGATCGTGCGGGGGGATACGCCGCTGGTGCGCGCCAAGGTGCGTGCCGCGTGCGTGAACCTCGACACGATGCGTCCGGCACAGATCCCGGCGGGTCTGTTTCCCCCCGAATTCCCCTTTACCTAAGCCCCAGATACCCGGCGGAGAGCCTTCAAGCGATGAACGGTGGACTGAACATTTTCAAGCTGGTCTCGGAAGCGAGCCTGCCCGTGCAACTGGTGATGCTCCTCTTGCTGGTGTTCTCGTTCCTGTCGTGGGTGATCATCATCCGCAAGTACAGCCAGCTGAAGACCGCCCACGACAACGCCGAGACCTTCGAGGACCGTTTCTGGTCCGGCGCCGACCTGGCCGCCCTGTTCCGCGAGGTGGGCAACCGCGACGGGCAGCACGGCATCGAGAACGTCTTCGAGGCCGGCTTCCGCGAATTCGCCCGCCAGCGCCAGCGCCGCGTGACCGATTCCAACCGCGTGATGGAAGGCGCGGAGCGCGCCATGCGCGTGGCCGGCACCCGCGAGATCGGCAAGCTGGAGCAGAACCTCGAGTTCCTGGCCAACGTCGGTTCGATCAGCCCCTACGTGGGCCTGTTCGGCACGGTGTGGGGCATCATGGGTGCCTTCCAGGGCCTGGGCGAAATGAAGGACGTGACCATCTCGGTCGTCGCCCCGCACATTTCCGAAGCGCTGATCGCCACCGCGATGGGCCTGTTCGCCGCGATCCCCGCCGTGTGGGCCTACAACCGCTACGCCAACAAGGTGGAGCGCATCGCGTCGCGGTACGAGGTATTCCAGGAAGAGTTCTCGTCCGTGCTGCAGCGTCAGATCCACTCCGACGAAACGGTCTGAGCCGGAACGATGGCCATGCGCAACGTCTACCGCCGGCACAAGCGGAAGCTGAAATCCGAGATCAACGTCGTGCCCTACATCGACGTGATGCTCGTGCTGCTGATCATCTTCATGGTCACCACGCCCATGATGAACCTCGGCGTGGACATCCAGCTCCCGCAGACCAACGCCAAATCCCTGCAGGACAAGAAAGACCCGATCGTGGTGTCGGTCGACGAGGCCGGCCAGATCTACCTGACCGCCAACGGCGCCAAGCGCGAGCCGGTGAGCGCCGACGAGTTCAGGACCAAGATCACGGCCTTCCATAACGCCAATCCGGAACTCCAGGTCCTGGTCGCGGGCGACCAGCGCGTGGGCTATGGCAAGGTCTATTCGATCCTCCCGATCCTCCAGGAGGCCGGCGTCTCCAAGATCGGCCTGATGAGCCAGCCGCAGTCGGCGCAGAATGGAAAACCGTAACGGTACGCCCCGCGCGGTCTTCCTCGCCGCGCTCCTGCACATCGGCATCGTGGCCTTCCTGGGCCTCGCGATCATTCCGTGCTCGGACTACGAGAAGTGGGCCGAGGCCCTGGGCGTGCCCGCGGAATGGAACCCGTTGAAATGCCCGGCGCCGCTGGAACTGCCCGGCCAGATCATCGAGGCCACCCTCGTTGGTCCCACGGGCAGCCCGCCGCCCAAGGCCACCAAGGTGAAGCCGACCCCGGACACGACGCCGCCTCCGCCGGTCGTGCCGACGCCACCCCCGCCGCAGCCGGAGAAGCCGAAGGTCGAGACCCTCCCGCCGCCGCCGAAGCAGCCCGACCTGAAGGACCAGGAACACGTCGTCGACGATGCCTTGCAGAAGGCCGAGGATGCCAAGCGCCTGCAGGAGGAAAAGCAGCGCCAGCGCCAGGCCGAACTCGACGCCGAGCAAGAGCAGAAGAAGAAAGAGAAGCAGAAGGAAATCGACGACATCTTCAAGCAGCTCGACGCGGCGAAGGCGCAGACCAAGAAGGCCGACACCACGAAAAAGCAGGCCGAGCAGCAATTGAAGGACTTGCAGAACGCCAAGGACGACGGCCTGCCGGACCTGCCGCCCGCGGACCAGAAGCAATCGGGTACCAATGGCCGCGACACCGGCAAGCTGGGCCAGTACCTGGCCGCGATCCAGAACACGGTGACGAGTAACTGGCTGCGCCCGGACAACATGCCCAACGCGTCCTGCCAGGTGCACATCGTCCAGGTGCCCGGTGGCCAGGTGCTCAGCGCCAAGGTCGATTCCAGCTGCCCCTACGATGCCGCTGGCCGGGCATCGATCGAAAACGCCGTGCTGCGCGCCCAGCCGTTGCCCTACCAGGGTTTCGAGGACGTGTTCCAGCGCAACCTAACGTTCACGTTCAGGCCGCAATGATGTAGCGCGCCCCGTCCCGGCGAAGGCCGGGGCGGACCGGTTCAGAATCCGGTCACGCAGCCAGTGACCTTCGCGTTAACATTTCGCCGCCGTCTCCCATTCCCAGGTCGCAATGAACCCGCCCATGCGCAGAACGATTTCCCGCCTCGCCATCCTCCTGGTCGCGCTCACCGCCTTCGTGGCCGGTCCGGCCGCCGCCCAGTCGCTCAACGTGGACATCGTCGGCGGCCTGAAGACGGCGACGCCCATCGCGGTCGTCCCCTTCGCCCAGGCCGGCGGCGCGCCCTTGCCGACGGACGTGGCCGACGTCATCCGGGCCGATTTCAACCGTTCCGGCAAATTCCGCTCGCTGGACAAGGCCGACATCGTCGAGACCCCGTCGCAGGGTTCGGACATCAAGTTCGCGACCTGGCGGCTGCTCAAGCAGGATTTCCTGACCATCGGCCGGATCAACGATGCCGGCGGTGGCATGCTCAAGGTCGAATACGAGTTGTGGGACGTCAACAAGCAGCAGAGCCTGCTGGCCCAGTCCTTCACCGCTCCGGCGGGTGACCTCCGTGGCGTCGCCCACCAGATCGCCGACCAGATCTACGAAAAGATCACCGGTGTCCGTGGCGCCTTCTGGACCCGTATCGCGTACATCACCGCGGTCGGTACCGGCAACAACACCACCTATTCGCTGATCGTGGCCGATTCCGATGGCTACAACCCACAGGTCGTGGCCCGTTCGCGCGAGTCGCTGCTTTCCCCCGCCTGGTCGCCGGACGGCAGCAAGATCGCCTACGTCTCGTTCGAAAGCGGCAATTCGGCCGTGTATGTGCAAAACATCTCCACCGGGTCGCGTAGCCTTATCGCCTCGCACCCGCGCGGCATCAATAGCGCCCCGGCCTGGTCGCCGGACGGCAGCAAGCTCGCGGTCAGCCTGTCCTATGTGGGCAACCCGGAGATCTTCGTCATCGATGTCGCCAGCCGTACCGAAACCCGTGTGACGAACAACTTCGCCATCGATACCGAGCCGACCTTCACCCCCGACGGCCAGAGCATCATTTTCACCTCCGACCGCTCGGGCAAGCCGCAGCTCTACCAGATGTCCGCTTCGGGCGGTGCCGCCCAGCGCGTCACCTTCCAGGGCGGCTTCAACGCCAGCGCCTCGGTGAGCTACGACGGCAAGCAGATTGCGATGGTGCAGGGCAACGGGAACGTGTATCGTATCGCCATCATGGACCGTAGCCTGGGTGGGCAGGTGCGTTTCGTTTCCCCGGGTAACGTGGACGATTCGCCCAGCTTCGCGCCCAACGCCAGCATGCTGCTCTATGCGGCGTCGCAAGGTACTCGCGGCGTCCTGTATGCGGTTTCGGCAGACGGTCTGGTACGCCAGCGCCTCGTCCTTTCGGACGGTGACGTGCGCGAACCGTCCTGGGGACCCTATCGACAGCGCTGATGGCGCGCCCTCGCGGGCGGCGACATCGGCAACGTCCAGGGAAGGGTGCGGCCTTGCCGCACCTTTTCTGCGGACGGAAGGTTTACCGGTGGCCGCCTCGTGCGGTCGCTGGAACGAAGACGCCGGGTGCGGGACAGCGCCCCGTCGACGTAGATGTAAGTAGAAAAACAGCCGGACAACCGGCGGTGCCTGTCCCGAAACCGAAAACCGACTGTCGGAACTCAACTGTTGAAGGAACGTCCCATGAATAAGACCGTTACCGTCACCCTGGCTGCCCTGCTGTGCGTGGGCGCGGCCGCCTGCTCCAAGAAGAACACCAAGCCGGCTCCGATGCCGGAACAGCAGCCGGTCGCCACCAGCACGGCTCCCACCAGCGACGGCAAGTACCAGCCGTCCGATCTCGACACCGACGCTTGCCTGCGTCAGCGCGTCGTGTACTTCGACTTCGACAAGAACGACGTCAAGCCGGAGTTCCAGCAGATCATCGCTTGCCACGCCAAGTACCTGCAGGACCGTCCGCAGTCGGCCATGACCCTCGAGGGCAACACCGACGAGCGCGGTACGCGTGAGTACAACCTGGGCCTCGGCGAGCGCCGTGGCAATGCCGTCTCCAGCGCCCTCCAGGCGGCTGGCGGTTCGGCTGGCCAGGTCAACGTGACCAGCTACGGCAAGGAAAAGCCGACCTGCCGTGAGCACAACGAAGACTGCTGGGCCAAGAACCGTCGCGTCGAGATCGTCTACACCGCGAAGTAAGTAATGAAGAAGACTCTGGCTACCAGCACCATGGCCAGGCTTGGCGTGGCGGGCGCGATTGCGTCCGCCACGCTTTTTGCCCTTCCGGCCACCGCCCAGGACACCCGCCTCAGCCTCGCCGACCGTGTGTCGCGGTTGGAGCAGCAGTCGCAGGGGCAGGCCGGCACGGTATCCCTGGTGAACCAGGTCAACGATCTGCAGCAGCAGCTGTCGCAGCTGCAAGGCCAGATCGAGGAACTGCAGCACCAGAACCAGCAACTCCAGGAATCCCAGAAGGCGCAGTACGCGGACCTCGATTCGCGGCTGGGTCGTCTCGAAAAGGGTGGGGCGCCGCAGGGCCAGCAGCCCGCCGCCTCGGCCACCACGCCCTCCGCGCCCGCTTCGGCGGCGATCGCGCCGGCCGCCGCGCAAGCCACGCAGGCCGCGGCAGCCGCTCCCGGCGCTTCCGCCGCGCCGCAGGGCCAGCCGCCCAGCAGCGACCAGCAGGCCGCTTACGATGCCGCCTTCAAGTCGTTGCGCGCCGGCGACTACGTCACCGCCTCGCGTGGTTTCCGCGACTTCCTCGTGAAGTATCCGGATAGCCCGCTCGCACCGAACGCCTACTACTGGCTCGGTGAGTCGTACTACGTGACCATGAACTACCCGGTGGCCATCGAGGCCTTCCAGCGCCTGGTCAAGCAGTATCCGCAGAGCGACAAGGTCTCCGATGGCCTGCTCAAGGTCGGTTACTGCCAGATCGAGCTGAAGCAGCAGGACGCCGCGATCGCCACGCTGAAGCAGGTCTCCGCCAAGTATCCGGGCACCAAGGCCGCCGGCCTCGCACAGGAACGCCTGCGCCGCCTGCAGCGCCAGACGGCCAACTGATCCCATGAACGGCAGCACCGCAACTCCGGCGGACGTCCCGCCGGTCGCGCCCGTCGCGGAACGCCTGCGGATCACCGAGATATTCCACTCCGTGCAGGGCGAGGCCGATGCGATCGGCTGGCCAACGGTGTTCGTACGCCTGACCGGTTGCCCGTTGCGCTGCGTCTGGTGCGACACGGAGTATTCGTTCCATGGCGGGCAGTGGCATGACATCGATGCCATCCTGGCCGAGGTCGCCAGCCATGGCGCGCACCACGTCTGCGTGACCGGCGGCGAACCGCTGGCGCAGAAGCGTTGCCTGATCCTGTTGCGCAAGCTCTGCGACGCCGGCTACGAGGTATCCCTGGAAACATCCGGTGCGCTCGACGTGTCCCAGGTCGATCCGCGCGTACGCAAGGTCATGGACCTCAAGGCGCCCGACTCGGGCGAAAGCGCGCGTAACCTCTGGTCGAACCTCGACCACCTGCTTGCCCACGACCAGGTGAAATTCGTGATCGCCAGCCGTGCCGACTTCGAGTGGTCGCGCGACGTCGTGCGGGAGCACGCGCTCGATCGCAAGGCCATGGTCCTGTTCT
>Ga0307412_10001979_pt1 | contig 11352 bp, 12 predicted proteins | sample DK1Cmetagenome_3_FD_203823 | JGI IMG/M metagenome (GOLD analysis project Ga0307412, IMG submission 203823) | Maize rhizosphere microbial communities from greenhouse at UC Davis, California, United States - DK15-C-1 | ecosystem: Host-associated > Plants > Roots > Rhizosphere > Soil | place: USA...
GTTCCGGCCGATACGATCTCGGCCAACGGCAACCGGGGCCAGTATGTGATCATCGTGCCGAGCCGGAACATCGTGATCGTCCGCCGCGGCGAGGACCCCACCGGCAAGCGCTTCGACCCCGTCGCCTTCACCCGCGACGTTCTGGCGGCGCTGGACTGAGAGCCTGATCGGCTGAAGTGGAATCGCTACGCGATTTCGCTCTAGGCCGAAATGGCGCGCCCCGCTTGAGCCTGAGCGCGGCCCCGCTATAAGGACGGCGAACTTTCTTTTCCCGAATCCGGACCCTGATCATGGCCGACCCCCACGCGCACGACGACTACGTTAAAGGCTCGATGGAAATCAGCGAGCAGACGTCGACGTTCCACCTGTTCCTGGGCATGGCCAAGTACGGCTCGCTGGCCATCGCGGCCCTGCTGGCCTTCCTGACGATCTGGTTCATGCCCAACGGCAGCTTCTTCGCCGGCGCCGGCGTGGCGGTCGTGATGATGGTCGCGGGCGTGTGGTTCCTGCGCTCGCCGTCGGCGCACTGAGGATCAGCCGCGAACGGCGGCGGCCTTGCGATCCATGAGATTAGGAAGGGCCGGGCTGTTCAGGCAGCCCGGCTTTTTCGCGTCTGCGTAAAGCGGGGAACGGCTGCGAAGCGGGTCCACGGCCCAACTCTCTGACCCATCCGAGGATGAAACCGAGGCCGTTGGGCCGTTTCCCGCCTTCTGAAAGCCCGATCAGCCTATCAGCGGCGAACGCGCGCGCCAGAGGACCGGCCTGAATTTATGCTGCGGCGCAGCATAATGCGGAACGGTGTTGCGCGGATGCACCATGGCGGCGAGACCGCCGGAACGATCAGGCCCCGGCGACGGCCCGCAGCGCCGAAACCTGCTGCGTGCTGGGGATGGTGCTGACGCTGACGCCCGCCTCGTCCGGAACAGCCAGATAGCCGGCCTTGGCCGCCGCGTCGCCCAGACGGCGGCGCGAGGTGAAGACGACCAGCGGGGCGGCGAACAGAAGCGGCAGGACCACCGGGGCGAACCAGGTGATCAGGTCGGGGCGGAAGCCCAGGCCGACGCAGAACAGCAGGCCGGTGATCATCTGCCAGCGCATCGAACGGAAGGCGTCCGTCCAGCTGACGCCGTCGGCGTCGCGATCCTGGGAATGCCAGCCGGCGTCGTGACCGGCGGCGATCTGGATGATGGCCTTGGTGTTGGCGACCATCATGATCGGAGCGATCAGGGCCGACAGCAGGATCTCCATGGCCATGCCCTTGGCGATGCGCTTGCCGCCGCCGAAGGCGCGGCGCTCGCGCGGACGGCTCAGGACCAGCAGGCCGCCCATGACCTTGGGCCCGATCAGCAGCACGCCCGACAGCAGGGTGGCCAGCATGAAGGGCGAAAACTCGGGCTTGAGCAGGTAGCCGAACGACGCCCAGTCGGTCGGATACTGCAGCTGGATCACCATGCCGGCGATCAGCGAGGCCAGCCACAGGGGCGACGAGAAGTAGGCCATGAAGCCCATGGCCATCTGGACACGGTTCATCACGGTCATGCTGCGGGTCTTCAGCAGGCCCAGGTGCTGCATATTGCCCTGGCACCAGCGGTGATCGCGGCGGATGAAGTCCAGCATGGTCGCCGGGGTCTCTTCACAGCTGCCGTCCAGGGCGGCGGTGACGTGAACGGCCCAGCCGGCGCGGCGCAGCAGGGCGGCCTCGACCGTGTCGTGGCTCAGGATGGCGCCGCCGAACGGCTCGCGGCCCGCCAGGATGGGCAGGTGGGCGGTCGAGGCGAAGGCCTCGGTGCGCAGGATGGCGTTGTGGCCCCAGTAGCTGGCTTCCGAACCGGCCCACCAAGCCAGGCCCGCGGCGGCGACGCGGCCGTACAGGCGCACGCTGAACTGCGACACGCGCGCGAACAGGGTCTGGCCCTTGATGATGGTCGGGGTGGTCTGCAGCAGGCCGATGCCCGGATTGCGCTCCATGGCGTCGACCATGCGCAGGATGGTCTCGCCGGCCATGGTCGAGTCCGCGTCGAGCACCAGCATGAACGGATAGGCGCCGCCGAAGCGCTGGGTCCATTCCGACAGGTTGCCGCACTTGCGCTCGATGTTCTTCTCGCGGCGGCGATAGAAGACGCGGCTGTGGGCGTGGGCGCGGAAGCCGAGATAGGCCTGATGCTCCTGATCGGCCGCTTCCGGCCTGGTCGAATCGCTCAGAACGAAGATGTCGAAGGCGTCCGAGACGCCGAGGCGCGCCAGCGAATTGTCGATCACGGCCAGACGCGCGAAGGCGGCGCGGGCGTCCTCATTGTACAGCGGCATCAGCAGGGCCGTGCGCTGGGTCGGCTCGGGTGGATGGGGGGCGAAGGCGAGGTCGTCCTGCTCACGGCCGGTCAGCAGCACCCAGAAGCCGATGGCGGCGCTGGAGAACCAGCAGCCGATGGCGGTGATCAGCACCCCGAAGATGACCAGGGAGGCCACTTCCAGGGCGTCGAAGCCGTGACGTGCGAACAGCGCCACCGGCGCGATCAGGGCCAGGGCTGTAACAATCGCGGTCAGAACGGCCAGCGCGAGACGACGGCCGCCGACGTTCACCGGCGAGGTGGCGGGCGTGGAGACGTCCGGCGTCGCGTCCCAAGCGTTCAGCGACTGGCGCGGCATGGCCATCGGCGCTTCGTCCGGCAGCCAGGTCCAAGCCGGGCGGTCTGTCTGGGCCGACGCAGCGTTGGCGGCGTCGATCCGGATCGCTTGGTTGCTCATTCGTCAGTCCAGGCCTTTGATCCAACAGCCGGCCGGGGCGCCGGGTGGAATTTGCTGCATTGCAACACACCTGCAATGTCGATCACTTCCGCGCGATTTTCAATCACGCAATGGTGAACTGACAAAGAAAAATGGAATGAGGCCCGTTTTCCGGGGCTTCGGCGGCCCATCGAGGCCTTTAATCGCGGCCCGCGCGGGCCTTCAGGCGGCGCTCGATCACGAAAGCGGCGATTCCGACCCAGCCCACGAGGATAATCGCATAGCCTCGCTCCCACCAGCCGACATTGGCGTCGTTGACCGTTCCGGGCAGCACCAGATGGTAGGTGAAGGCGGTCAGGACGGCCATGGCCACGAAGACCACGGCAAGGAAGATCTTCAGCCGCTTCATCTCGACGTGGCTCCACAGGCCCCAGAGCAGCAGCAGGGGCGCCAGCTGGATGCCGAGGCCCAGGTTGATCGCCATGTGCCGGGGGTCGGGCCACGGATACAGGCTGGAGGCGGCCAGTCCGATGCCCGCCAAGGTGAAGACCACGGCGGTCAGGCCCGCGGCGAACCAGCGCCCGGTCAGGGCATGGATGGCCAGGCCGAAGCCGACGCCCGCGGCGATGCACATCGCCCCGGCGATGAAGACGCCGGCGTTGAAGATCAGGGGCATGGGCGCCGAGGCGCCGCCCAGCTCGCTGAGATACTGGCGCGCGTGATCGAAGCCCGGCCAAGTCGCCACGCCGATCAGCACCGCGGTCAGGGCCAGCACCGGTGCGCCCATGCCGATCATCAGCAGCCGTCGGCGGCGATGGTAGCGGGGCCGTCCGACGGGGACGGGGAAGGGCTTGAGGCCCCATAGCGGCCGGATCAGGGGAATGCGGCGCACGATCTCATAGATCAGCAGGCTGACCCCGAAGGTGACGCCGACCAGGCAGGCCGCTTCCAGCGGGGCGGGCAGGTTCGCGGGGCGGACGAACCAGACCGCCACCACCAGCACCGTCTGGTGCGCGAGATAGAGGGGGAAGGTGGCGTCCACCAGATAGGGCAGGGCGGGGCCGGGCGTCTTGCGCAGATAACGGCTGCCATAGCCGAGGATGGCGGTGATCACCGCCCACTGGTCGATGGCAAAGACGACGGCGCGCGGTACGCCGAACCCGGTCCCGCCGCCCGGGTGCGCCGCCTGCCACATCATGATGGGCAGGGCGATCAGGGCCACGATCAGCGACAGATGCCGCCGCCGCTCCAGCTCGGCCCACACGCCCTGATGCCCGACGATCAGGAAGCCGAACAGGAAGGCCCCCAGCGAGAGGAAGTGATTGTAGAAGTCCCACGTCAGCTTGTTCGTGATGCCGAAGAACGGGAACAGGACGATGCGGATGACGATCAGATAGACCAGCGGCACGATCAGCACGCGCCATCCGGCCGTGTTGCGCACCAGCCAGGCCTCGGCCCTGGCCATCAGGGCCGGGCGGGTCATGAGGGCCACGGCGACCAGGCTGTAGACCGCGATATAGACGATGAACCACAGGTGATTGACCGGCACGCCGTCGGCCAGGCCGGCCGGGCCGAACTCATGCCACAGCCAGTCGGCGAAGTTTCCGGTGAAGCCGCCCTTGTCGAGGGCCTCGACCCACGACTGGATCGGCACCAGCACCAGGGCGCCGAAGAGCAGCGGCGGGACCAGCCGCTCGGCGCGGGCCTTCAGGGTCTGGGCCGCCGTCCGCCGGGCGGTCATGAAACGCAGGGCCGCGCCGGACACCAGGAACAGCAGCGTCAGCCGCCAAGGATTGGTCAGCAGCAGCGCTTCGTGCAGCCAGGGAAAGGTGTGGGTGCTGTGGATGTGCCAGTCGTACGGCGCATAGACCAGGGCCACATGGTACAGGATCAGCAGGCCGAAGGCGCCGACCCGGATCCAGTCCAGGTCGTTGCGACGCATGCTCGGGGCGGGGCTGTCTGACACGCGGGCGTCTATGGTCGAGGGCGAGGCCTCTGTCCATGACAGGCGCGCTTTTGACGCGTCGCTCCGGAACAGCCTAACGTCGCTTCATAAACCAGTGAGGGAGGGATTCGCTTGGCTGTCGCCATCGCCGTGACCCGCGAGCGCCGTGAAGGCGAGACGCGTTGCGCCGTGACTCCGGAAACGGTCAGGAAGCTGATCGCGCTGGGCGCGACCGTGACGGTCGAGGCCGGCACGGGCGCCGGCTCCTCCATTCCCGACGCGGACTACGAAGCGGCCGGCGCCGCCGTCGCCAAGGACACCAAGGCCGTGCTGTCCGGCGCCGATCTGGTGCTCAAGGTGCGCGGTCCGACGGCGCAGGAGACCAGCGCCCTGAAGCCCGGCGCGGTCGTCGCCGCCATGCTGGACGCCTATCGCGAGAAAGACACGGTGCAGGCGCTGGCCCAGGCGGGCGTGACGGCCTTCGCCATGGAGTTCGTGCCGCGCATCACCCGCGCGCAGGTGATGGACGTGCTGTCGTCCCAGGCCAATCTCGCGGGCTATCGCGCCGTGATCGAGGCGGCCTACGCCTACGGCAAGGGCTTCCCGATGATGATGACGGCGGCGGGCACCGTCGCCGCGGCCAAGGTCTTCGTCATGGGCGCCGGCGTCGCGGGGCTGCAGGCCGTCGCCACCGCCCGGCGTCTGGGTGCGGTGGTTACCGCCACCGACGTGCGCCCGGCGTCCAAGGAACAGGTCGAGAGCCTCGGAGCCAAGTTCGTCGCGGTCGAGGACGAGGAGTTCAAGGCCGCCGAGACCGCCGCCGGCTACGCCAAGCCGATGTCGCCCGAGTATCAGGCCAAGCAGGCCGAGCTGACGGCCTCGCACATCGTCAAGCAGGACATCGTCATCACCACCGCCCTGATCCCCGGCCGTCCCGCGCCGCGGCTGGTCACGGCGGCGCATGTGGCCTCGATGAAGCCGGGCTCGGTCATCGTCGACCTGGCCATCGACAACGGCGGCAATGTCGAGGGCGCCAAGCTGGGCGAGGTCGTCACCACATCGAACGGCGTCCAGATCGTCGGCTGGTCCAACCTGCCGGGCCGGATCGCGGCGGACGCCTCGGCCCTCTACGCCCGCAACCTGTTCGCCTTCGTCGGCCTGCTGGTCAAGGACGGCGCCCTGGCGGTCGATCTGGAGGACGAGATCCTCAAGGCCTCGGTGGTCACCAGCGGCGGCGCCGTGGTGCATGAAGGAGTGAAGGGCTGATGGAACACGTCGATCCCACCATCTTCCGGCTGGCCATCTTCGTGCTGGCGATCTTCGTCGGCTACTATGTCGTCTGGTCGGTGACGCCGGCGCTGCACACGCCGCTGATGGCCGTGACCAACGCCATCTCCTCGGTGATCGTGGTCGGCGGCCTGATCGCGGCGGCGGCGGCCTCGGGCGGCGACGGCTGGATCGCCAAGGGCGCCGGCGTGGCCGCTGTGACCCTGGCCAGCGTCAACATCTTCGGCGGCTTTATGGTCACGCGGCGCATGCTGGCCATGTACCGCAAGAAGGAGAAGCCCAAGGCCGCGGAGCCCGCCGCCTCGTGACCTTGGACGCCCACACGCTCGCCTTTGCAATCTCGCTGGTCGGACTGGCGGTGGGCGTGGGCCTGTGGGTGCGTTCGATCTTCGAAAAGACGCCGCTGCGCCGCCTGCGTCAGGTGGACTGCGGCACGGTGCTGGTCTTCTCCTCCATCCTGCTGCGCTTCGTCGGCCAGACGAAGCCGCTGGGCATCATCGAATGGGCGTTGGCGCTGATCTCGCCCCTGTTCGTGGCGGCGGCGCTGTGGCGGCTGTCGCGCACGGCCTGCCCGCCGTCGGGAGCGGGCCGATGAAGGCGCTGCCGCTGATCGCCCTCGCCGCCGTCATCTTGGCCGCCCCGGCGGCGGCGCAGACCTATGTCGGCGAGAACATCGAGGGCGGACTGCACTGGTCGATCTCGGCGCCGCAGGGCGCGTCGTGGCGGCTGAACTGCCGCTTCCCGCCGGTGACCTATTTCCGCAACAACTATGACCGGGAAGCCTGGATCAACCAGCTGACCGACGAAGGTTCCGGGCCGTCCCGGGGCCGTCTGCCGCTGGACACCGGGCATTGCCGGGCGACCAAGACGGGCGGCGAAGGACCGGTGGCGATCGCCGTCGGCCGGCCGGGCAAGGTCGAGACCGCGGTCGTGCGCGCCGCCGGTGAATCGGCGACGGCGGGACTGTTCTGATGACGAGTGGGGGAACGGAATGAACGCATCCATCGCGGCCCTGGCCTATCTGGTCTCCGGCGTCCTGTTCATCCTGTCGCTTCGCGGGCTATCCAGCCCCGAGACCAGCCGGCGCGGCAACACCTTCGGCATGATCGGCATGGCGCTGGCCGTCGGCGTGACCCTGCTGACGCTGTGGGCCAGCAAGGCCATGGATCCGCTGACCCTGGGCCTGATCGCGGGCGGCGTGGTCATCGGCGGCGGCGCGGGCGCCCTGATCGCGGGCCGGGTCCAGATGACCCAGATGCCCCAGCTGGTCGCCGCCTTCCACAGTCTGGTCGGCATGGCCGCCTGTCTGGTCGCGGTGGGCGCCGTCTACGCCCCTGACAGCTTCGGCATCGCCACGGCGGCCGGCGGTATCAAGACCTTGTCGATCATCGAACTGAGCCTCGGCGTCGCCATCGGCGCGGTCACCTTCACCGGTTCGGTGATCGCCTTCGCCAAGCTGAACGGAAACATGAGCGGCGCGCCGATCATCCTGCCCGCCCGGCACCTGATCAACATCGCCCTGGCCCTGGGCCTGGTCCTGCTGATCGGCGTCATGATCGGTTCCGGCGGCACGGCGACCTGGGCCTTCTGGGGGGTGTTCGCCATCGCCCTGATCCTGGGCGCGACCCTGATCATCCCCATCGGCGGGGCGGACATGCCCGTCGTGGTCTCGATGCTCAACTCCTACTCCGGCTGGGCTGCGGCGGCGCTGGGCTTCACCCTGGAGAACATCGCCCTGATCATCACCGGGGCCCTGGTCGGCAGCTCGGGCGCGATCCTCAGCTACATCATGTGCAAAGGCATGAACCGCAGCTTCATCTCCGTCATCCTGGGCGGCTTCGGCGGTGGGGACGCGGCCGCCGGCCCGGGCGGCGCGGTCGAGACGCGGCCGGTCAAGCAGGGCTCTGCCGAGGACGCGGCCTTCATCATGAAGAACGCCTCCAAGGTCATCATCGTGCCCGGCTACGGCATGGCGGTGGCTCAGGCCCAGCACGCCCTGCGCGAGATGGCCGACAAGCTGAAGGAGGAGGGGGTCGAGGTGAAATACGCCATCCACCCCGTCGCCGGCCGCATGCCGGGCCACATGAACGTCCTGCTGGCTGAGGCCAACGTCCCCTATGACGAGGTGTTCGAGCTGGAGGACATCAACTCCGAGTTCGGCAGCTGCGACGTCGCCTTCGTCATCGGCGCCAACGACGTCACCAATCCGGCGGCCAAGACCGACCCGACCAGCGCCATCTACGGCATGCCGATCCTGGACGTGGAGAAGGCCGGCACCGTGCTGTTCATCAAGCGCGGCATGGCGGCGGGCTATGCGGGCGTCGAGAACGAGCTGTTCTTCCGCGACAACACCATGATGCTGTTCGCCGACGCCAAGAAGATGGTCGAGGGGATCGTGAAGGCGCTTTGACGGCGACTTTCAGGTTCGCGGCCGCATGACCTCCAGAGCTCCCATAAAGCGTTTCGAGACCGCCGCGTTGGCGGCCGCCATGACGGTCGTCTTTCCTGTGATCGTGCTCATGATGGGAGGCGGCCTGCGCCGGTCGTTCACGCCGGACGATCCCGAGGTCCTGCTGTGGTGGGCGGATGCGCTCAACGACGTCACCGTGAGGGCGCTGGGGATCGCCGTCGTGGCGGGGCTGGCCCTCCTGATCGTCATCCTGCGGCGCCCGAACATCGCCTGGTGGAAGATCGCGCGGTGGTTCTGGGCTGGAAGCGCGCTGCTGGCGCTCGGAACGCTCGTCGTTTCGGCCCGGGCGCAGGTGCGGGTCTATGCCGACCGCATCGTCACCACGGACATGGCGGGCGCGCAGCTTACGATTCCCATGAACGCGGCGCGGGAAATCGAGGTCTGGTGCGACGTCATCAGCCGGAGCCGGAACTCCGACATCCCTACCATCGGCTACGCTATCCACTTCCCGGGCCGGAGCATCCCCCTCAGGTCGGCGATGGGCGACGACTCCCATGAGGGCGCCCGGCGCTGGTTCCGCAAGGTCGAGGCGCTGGACCGGGAGGTTCTGGCCGCCGTGCCGCACGCGCCCTACGGCACGGCCCATGACATGACCTGCGTCCGGGACCTGCGGGCCGAACTGGGCGAGGCCGACTTTGTCGCCGCCCGCCGCATGCTGGGCATCAACGACGCGGACTTCGCGCGCTACTATGCCGAGCCGCACGAGGCTTGGAACGGAAGCACCCGCGATGCCCGCTGAACCCAAGACCAAGCCCACCGACGTCCCCGTCGCTGACTTCATCGCCGCCGTGGAGAACCCTCACCGCCGGGCGGATGCCGAGACGGCTCGGACCATGCTGAGCGAGATCACGGGTCTCGAGCCGGTCATGTGGGGACCGTCGATCATCGGCTATGGCCGCTATCGCGGGCCGACCGGCGACTGGCCGATCATCGGCTTTTCGCCCCGCAAGGCGCAGCTGGTCTTCTACATCATGCGGGGCTTCACCGAGAGCGGCGACCTGCTGGCCCGACTGGGCAAGCACAAGACCGGCGGCGGCTGCCTGTATGTGAACAAGCTGGACGACGTGGATCAGGCCGTCCTGCGCGAGCTGGCGGCCCAGTCGGTGGCGTGGATGCGCGAGCGGTATCCGTCCGCCGACTGACGCCGAAACAAGGCCCTATCGCGGGACCCAAGGCGGCGCTAACACGCGCCCGTGAACACGCCTGCTCAGCCCGCCAACGCCGCCCACCAACGCTTCGAGGCGCTGGATTCCCTGCGCGGGGTCTGCGCCATCCTGGTCGTCATGTTCCACATGCCGGTGGCCAGCCATTGGCGCGACTGGGGCCTGATCCAGCACGGCTATCTGTTCGTCGACTATTTCTTCGTCCTGTCGGGCTTCGTCATCGCCCACGCCTACAGCCAGCGGCTGAAGACGGCGCGGGACGCCGGGCGGTTCATGGTGCGGCGGCTGGGCCGGGTCTGGCCCCTGCACGTGCTGATGCTGGCGGCCTTCGTCGGGCTGGAACTGCTGCGGCTGTGGACCCATTTCGACAGCGTGACCCCGTTCGCGCGCGACCGCTCGGTGGAGTCGATCTTCACCAATCTGCTGTTGATCCAGGCCTACAATCTGCACGGTTTCCTGACCTGGAACGGTCCGGCCTGGACGCTGAGTGTCGAGGTCGGCTGCTATGTCGTCTTCGCAGCCCTGGTGCTGGCGATCCCGCGCGGCTGGCGCGGGGTCGGGGCGGTGCTGGCGGTGGTCGGTGCGGTGATGGTCCTGACCCTGGCCCCGCGCTGGATGAACACCACCCACGATCTGGCCTTCCCGCGGGCGGTCTACGGCTTCTTCCTGGGCTGTCTGCTGCAGGGGTTCTGGACCCGCGTCCCGCGCCTGAAGGGCGGGGCGGCGACGGCGCTGGAGATCGCGACCGTGCTGGCCATCTGCGCCTTCGTCGGTTTCGCCACAGGGCCGGTGACGGTGCTGGTGACCCTGCTGTTCGTGTTCGCGGTGTGGGTCTTCGCGGGCGAGAACGGCGCCCTGTCGCGCCTGCTGGACGCCAAGCCGCTGGTCACCCTCGGGCGGTGGTCCTTCGCCGTCTACATGGTGCACATGTTCGTGCTGGTGGTGACCCTGATCGTCGCCCGTAAGCTGCACTGGATGCCGGGCGGGCGGCGCATCGACTTCGGCTCGCCATGGCTGAACGATCTGTTCGCCATCGCCCTGTTCGCCGGGATCGTGGCCCTGGCCGTGCTGGCGCACCGCTTCGTCGAACAACCGGCCCAGCGCATGATCGACCGCTGGACCAAGCCGAAGGCCGTTTAGGCGGCCATGCGGAAGTCGGCGGCGGGATCGAAGACCGGGCGGGCTTCGTCCCACAGGGCGTCCTCGTCGGCGTAACGGGCCGACAGGCGGGCGTCGATCACGTCAATCACCTGTTCTTCCAGACGGTCCCAGATGATGGCCAGGCCGGCTTCGGCCTCGCACGGAACGATCAAGTAGCGGCTGGCGGCGATCTGGGCGGCGGGGGCGAAGGCGCGGGCCATTTGGAAACTCCGTGAAGCGGTGTCGCTGTCGATGTTTGTGTTGTAAGACAGCGTTGCGTCATTTTTGGACGTATGGTTTCTGGCGCTCATGAGATTCGACAAGGCGGCCCTCGTTCTGGACCTCGCGCGGCGGATGGCGGCCAGCGCCGAAGGCCTGACGCTTGAGGACATGATGCGCGAAACCGACACCGCCCGGCGGACCGCCGAGCGGCTGCGCGACGCCGTGCTGGTCCTGTTCCCGCAGACCGAGGAAGTCTCCGACCCGCCCTACAAGCGCTGGCGCATCCGCGGCGGCCTGTCGGCCTTCGAACAGGCCCCAACGGCCGAGGAACTGGTCGAACTGAGCAAGGCGGCGCAGGGACTGCGCGCCACCGGCGAGCCGTCCCGGGCCATCTCGCTGGA
>Ga0307412_10001980_pt1 | contig 11350 bp, 12 predicted proteins | sample DK1Cmetagenome_3_FD_203823 | JGI IMG/M metagenome (GOLD analysis project Ga0307412, IMG submission 203823) | Maize rhizosphere microbial communities from greenhouse at UC Davis, California, United States - DK15-C-1 | ecosystem: Host-associated > Plants > Roots > Rhizosphere > Soil | place: USA...
ATGGCGCGGCCCAGCGCCGCCTGCGCAACCGCATCCTCATGTTCTCGCTTCCCCTCGCGCTGCTCGCGATCGGGGGGTGGTATTGGCTGACCAGCGGCCAAACCGTTTCGACCGACAATGCGCAGGTAAATGCACAGATCACGCAGGTTTCAGCAGAGGTCTCGGGACGCGTCACCGAAGTGCTCGTCTCCGAGAACCAGCCGGTGCGGAAAGGCGACCTCCTCCTGAGGATAGACCGGCAGCCTTATGAAATCGCCCTGATGCAGGCGGACGCCGCAGTCGGCAATGCCCGCCTGACCATCGCCCAACTCGAGAGCACCTATCACGCCAAGCGGGCAGATACGGCCAAGAGCGCATCGGACGTGAGCCTCGCGCGTGACACCCTGCGGCGTCAGCAGGAACTGCTGGCCAAGGGCTTCACCACCCGAGCGAATTATGACGCCGCCAAGGCAGGCCTCGCCGCGGCGCAGGCGCAGCAGCTATCCGACGGATCGAGCGCTGAATCGGCGCGCGCGGTTCTTGGCGTATCGCGTAGCGGCGGCCATCCGCAGGTCGAGGCCGCGCTGGCGATGCGCGAGAAAGCCGCGCTCGATGTATCGCGCACCGATGTGCGCGCGCCGATGGACGGCATCATCAGCCAGGCGGACAAGGTCGCACCCGGATTGATGGCGGTTCAGATGCTGCCGCTGCTCAACATCGTCAGCAACAAGGCCTTCTGGATCGACGCCAATTTCAAGGAGACTCAGCTGGACAAGCTGCGGCCCGGTCAGCGCGCCGACGTCGAGATCGATGCGATGCCCGGCAAGATCTTTCGTGGCCACGTCGTCGGCATAAACGCCGGGACCGGCGGACAATTCTCCCTGTTGCCGCCCCAGAATGCGACCGGCAACTGGGTGAAAGTCACCCAGCGAGTTCCAGTGCGAATCCAGCTCGATGAAAAGCCCGGCCGGCCGCTGGTGGCCGGCTGGAGCGCCCACGTCACGGTGCATGTCGCCGACTGAACGATTTTACGAGACCCTCCCTCCGAGGAAACTTGAAGCATGTGAAGCCCCCCGGCTTCACATGCTTCACTTTGCCAATCCACGCTGGCGCCGCTAAGGCGCACATCGAATGTCCGATCCACGCATCATCGCCATCGACCTGGATGAGAAGACGATCATCTGGCGCAACGCCGATGTCGAGCAGGAGCGGCGCGTCGCGATCTTCGACCTGATCGAGGAAAATCATTTCAAGCCTTTGCGCGCCTACCCGCACGGTTATGCCGGACCATATCGGGTGAAGCTTCGCGTCGAGGAAGGGCGGCTCGCGATCGACATCGCCGCCGAAACCGGCGAGCTGCTGGAAACGCTGATCCTCGGACTCGCCAGCTTCCGTCGCCCGATCAAGGACTATTTCGCGATCTGCGACAGCTATTTCCAGGCGATCCGGCAATCGACCGCCGCGCAGATCGAGACGGTGGACATGGCGCGGCGCGGCATCCACAATGATGCTGCCGAACTTCTCCGGACCCGGCTGGAAGGCAAGATCGACGTGGATTTCGACACAGCCCGCCGCCTGTTCACCCTGATATGCGTCCTCCACATCCGTGGCTGAGCCGGTCGAGATGAGCGATGTCGCGGGGCGTGTGCTGATCGATGCCGCTCGGGAAGCCGCGCGCAACGCGCATGCCCCTTATTCGCGGTTTGGCGTCGGCACGGCGGTTTTGCTCGATGACGGAGAAATCGTCACAGGCACCAATTTCGAGAATGCCAGCTATGGTCTGTCGCTCTGCGCCGAAACCATCGCTATCGCCACGGCGAGCGGCATGGGCAGGCTGAAGGATATCGTCGCGATCGGCATCATCGGCGGCGCGCTGGCCGAGGACGGGGGCATCAGCGGCACGGCCGCTGTCTACCCATGTGGCCGCTGCCGCCAGGTGATCAACGAGGCGGCACAGATGGGTGGCCGCGACATCGTCATCTATTGCGGATCGGCCGACGGCACCATCGTCGAGCGGCATCGCCTGTCGGAACTGCTGCCCCATGCCTTCGGGCCGGCAGACCTGGGCATGGCCGAGTAATTTTGGGGGAGGACTGACAGCGTCATGTCGATCATGTCGGACAAGTGGATACGCGAGCAAGCGACGACCAACGGGATGATCGAGCCGTTCGTGGAGGCGCAGCGGCGCGACGGCTGCATCAGCTATGGCCTCTCCTCCTACGGTTATGACGCGCGGGTCGCCGACGAGTTCAAGATCTTCACCAACGTCGATTCCGCGACCGTCGATCCGAAGAATTTCGCGGCAAACAGCTTCGTCGATCGCAAGACCGAGTGTTGCGTTATCCCGCCAAACAGCTTCGCGCTCGCCCGCACGGTCGAATATTTCCGCGTTCCCCGCGATGTCCTCGTCATCTGCCTTGGCAAATCGACCTATGCGCGCTGCGGTATCATCGTGAACGTGACCCCGCTGGAGCCGGGCTGGGAAGGGCATGTCACGCTCGAATTTTCGAACACGACGCCGCTGCCCGCCAAAATCTACGCCAATGAAGGCGCGTGCCAGTTCCTCTTCCTCCAGGGCAACGAGCCCTGCGAGGTGAGCTATGCCGACCGCGCAGGCAAATATATGGGCCAGCAGGGCGTTACGCTGCCGAAGCTTTAGAAACAGCGGTCCTCCCGCCACGGGGAGGATTTGCGTCGTGCTATGCGCAGAGCGCCGCCCTCGCCTCCGCATATTCGCGTTCGAACCGAGCGATGCGTTCCGCAGCCGTGACGATGCTGTGAATCGCGCCGACGCCCTGTCCGGCGCCCCAGACGTCGCGCCAGGCCTTCGCCTTTGCCGAGACGCCGCTGGCGAGGCTCATCGCCGATGCGTCCGATTTCTCCAGATTGTCGGGGTCCAGTCCCGATGCAACGATTGATCCGCGCAGATAATTGCCGTGCACACCGGTAAACAGGTTCGAATAGACGATGTCGGCTGCAGTGGAGTCGACGATCGACTGTTTATAAGCCTGGGCGGCGTTGGCTTCCTCGGTCGCAATGAAAGCGGAGCCGATATAGGCGAAGTCCGCGCCCATCGCCTGCGCGGCGAGGATCGAGCGGCCGGTAGCGATCGCCCCCGACAAGGCAATGGGCCCATCGAACCAGGCACGCGTCTCCTGCACCAGCGCGAAGGGTGATTGCACGCCCGCATGCCCACCGGCGCCGGTCGCGACGAGGATCAGGCCATCGGCGCCCTTTTCGATCGCCTTGTGGGCGAAGCTCTGGTTGATCACGTCGTGGAAAACGAGGCCGCCATAGCTGTGCACCGCGTCCGGCACTTCCGGCCGTGCGCCGAGCGAGGTGATGATGAGCGGCACCTTGAAGCGGACGCAGGATTCGAGGTCGGCATCCAGGCGGTCGTTGGTCTTGTGAACGATCTGATTGACGGCGAACGGCGCGGAGGGGCGATCGGGGTGCTTCGCGTCATGTTCGGCAAGTTCGCTTGTGATGCGGTCGAGCCAGTCATCGAGCAACGATTGCGGCCGCGCATTAAGCGCGGGAAATGCCCCAATGATTCCCGCCTTGCACTGCGCGATGACGAGATCGGGATTGGAGATGATGAACATCGGTGAAGCGATGGCGGGCAGACGCAGGCCCTTGTTCAAAGATGACGGTATCAATGTCGTCCCCTTAGCGGCGGCGGCCGTTGTGGCGGATATTGGTGGGACGTCCACGCCGCCCCATGATTTTCCGGTCCTTGCCGCCACTTCGGCGCATCGGCAAGTGGCTTGCGCCCTCCTCCAACTCAAAACGCAGCGAGCCGGTGACGGGGTTGGCTTCGACCAGTCGCAGGCTGATCCGTTGGCCCGGAACATAGCGATCACCGCTTTCCTCGCCTTCGAGCGCCCGTGCTTTCTCATCATAGCGGAAGCGCTCGGCGCCAAGTGTAGAGACGGGGACGAGGCCGTCGCCCCCGAGCCCTTCAACGGTCGCGAAGAAACCGAATGACTGGACGCCGGTGATGCGGGTTTCGAGCAACTCGCCGACCTTCGTCGACAGATAGGCCGCAACATAGCGATCGACGGTCTCGCGCTCGGCTTCCATCGCGCGGCGCTCGGCTCGGCTAATAAGTTCGCCGATCGCGGGCATATGCTCGGCCTCTTCGCCAGTGAGCGCGGTGGCCGCCGGGATATCGCCGCTCCTTCCGGGACCATTCAGCTTCGGCTTGCCGCATTCGAGATCATAGGCGCCGATCAGCGAGCGATGGACGAGCAGGTCCGAATAACGCCGGATCGGGCTGGTGAAATGTGCATAACTTCCGAGCGAGAGGCCGAAATGGCCAGTGTTGGCGGGCGCATAATAGGCCTGGGTCTGGCTACGCAGCACCTGCTCCATGATCTGTGGACGGATAGTGTCGTCGGTGACCTTGGCGAGGATCTGGTTGAAGGTCGAAGGCTGAACGACCTGACCGAGCGCGAAAGCTATGTCGAAGGTTTCGAGATAATCCTTCAGCGCGACCAGCTTCTCGCGGCTCGGTGGCTCATGATCGCGATACATGACCGGGCGCTTCTTCGCCTCCAGCGCTTTCGCCGCCGCAACATTCGCGGCGATCATATAATCCTCGACCAGCCGGTGCGCGTCGAGCCGTTCGCGCGGCGCCACCGACAGGATGCGGCCCTTTTCATCGAGGACCACGCGGCGTTCGGGCAGGTCGAGGTCAAGCGGCTCACGAGCGTCGCGAGCCTGCGCCAACGCCTTCCAGCAATCCCATAGCGGCTTGAGAGCACTATCGGTTAGCGGGTGATCGAGCGTACCGTCGATCGCCGCCTGCGCATCCTCATAAGCGATGTTCGCGGCGATGCGGACGACAGCGCGGGTGAAGCGCCATCGGGCCAGCGTGCCATCGGGCTTGATCACCAAATGACAGACCAACGCCGCGCGATCGACGCCTTCCTTGAGCGAGCAGATATCGGCGGACAGCGCCTCAGGCAGCATGGGAACGACACGATCGGGGAAATAGACGCTATTGCCGCGCTTTTTCGCCTCCCGATCGAGCGCAGAGCCAGGGCGTACATAATAAGCGACGTCAGCGATCGCCACCACCGCGACAAAGCCGCCCTTGTTGGCTGGATCTCCATCGGGCGCGGCCCAGATGGCGTCGTCATGATCGCGCGCATCGGCGGGGTCGATGGCTACGATGGGGAGGTGGCGCAGATCCTCGCGCCCGCCCTTCTCATCGATGGCGCCGAGGTCCAGTCGCGGCACGAGTTCGGCTTCCTCGAGGACGCTTTCGGGGAAGATATCGGGAATGCCGAACTTATGGATCGCGACAAGGCTGAACGAGCGCGGCGCGAAGGGATCGCCCAGCCGCTCGGTGACACGGGCCGTGATCCGCGGTGGTCGACCCGCCTTTTCGGCCAGGACGAGATCACCCACCTGCGCGTCGCCCGCATCGGATATGAGCGTATCGCGCTTCTCACGCTTATCGACCGGCTTGAGCCACAGCCGGTCGCCTTCCCGATGGATGACCCCCAGCATGAGTTCTTCGCCACGTGCAAGACGCTTCATCGGATGCGCGATATAGCCGCGCCCCGCTTCTTCGGTGCGCGCGAGGATGCGATCGCCGGGACCGAGCGCCGGACCGCCTTTCTTGCCCCGCGCCTCCTTCACCCTGATCTGGGGCGGCGGGATATCGGCATGCCAGACCTCGGGCACGGCCAGCGGCGTACCTTCGGGCGTGACGTCGGTGATGCGCAGCACCGTTACCTTCGGCACGCCGCCCATCTTATGAAAGGCGCGCCCCGGTGCGCTGTCGATCAGGCCTTCATCGGCCATGTCCTTGAGCAAGGCCTTGAGCGTGATCTTCTCGTTGCCCTTCAGCCCGAAGGCACGGGCGATCTCGCGCTTTCCGGCGGGAGTATCGGACTTCGTGATGAAGTCGAGGATCTGTTCACGGGTGGGAAGGCCCGGGGGATGGGAATGAGGCATGAGCCACAGATAGGGACAAGCGAAGGCGTCGTCACCTGTGCAGGCTCCGCAAATCGCGGTCGCCCCCACATACATGATCAAACGCTATTGCGATTGATTTGCACTAAGATTGCCTGTAGCTACCTCCACCGAGGGAATCAGGCAATGACGATGCATGCGGCATTAAATCGCGGATCGACCGAGAACTCGGGGGAAGCCTTCTTCTTCGTCGAGATGCCTGACGTCGGCCGCGAGCCGCTCGCATTGCCCACCGCGACCGTCACGAGCAGCAACTATGGCGAGCGCAGCGGACCGAATTGGATCGCGATAGCGGTCATCCTGGCGCTGCATGTCGCCGCGCTCATTGCTCTGGTGAAACTCGACATTATCACCGTGCAGAAGCCCAAAGCGCATAATCTTGTGGTGTTCGACCTCACCGAGCCTGCGCCGCCACCGGTGGACCGGACCGAACCGAAGAAGGTCGTGGAAAAAGTCGAGGCCCAGGTCGTCACGCCTGTCGCGATTGTCCAGCCTGTGGCCCCGCCCCCGCCGCCCGTCCAGGTCACGAATACGCCACCACCATCGAGGCCCGTGGTCGCGGCCCCTGCACCGCCCCCGTCAGGGCCGGTCGCCGTCACCAATCTCGACGAACGGTTGATCGCGGGCAGCCCACCGAAATACCCGATCGAATCACGACGGAAGAAGGAACAGGGGACTGTCGTTCTCCGGCTGATCATCGGCAGCGATGGTCGGATACAGGATATCTCGATCGCGCAATCGAGCGGGTTTGATCGGCTCGACAAGGCCGCGCTGGGCGCCGTGCGAAACTGGCGCTGGCAACCTGTGCTGCAGAACGGCGTCGCCGTGGTCGTTCGAGGCCTGCTGCCGATCCCGTTCGTTCTCGCCGAGAAAGCCTGACACGCACATGATGGTCGCGATTCCGGGCGTCCTGAGCAATGACGTCCTCGCCCATTGTCGCGCGAAGCTGGAAGCGGCCGAGTGGATCGACGGCAATGCGACGTCCGGATATCAATCGGCACTTGCCAAGAAGAACCGCCAGTTGCCCGAGGACAGCCCTGCCGCGCGCGAGGTCGGGAATGTCATCCTCAATGCCCTTGGCAGCTCGCCTCTGTTCATCGCAAGCGCCTTGCCACTCAAGGTCTTCCCGCCGCTGTTCAACCGCTACGGCGAAGGTGAGAAGTTCGACCTGCATGTCGACAATGCGATCCGCCTCAAGCGAGGCAGCGATTTTCGCATCCGCTCCGATCTATCCGCGACTCTCTTCCTCAGCGACCCAAAATCCTATGACGGCGGCGAGCTCGTCGTCGAAGACACGCTGGGCACCCACAGCGTGAAACTCGCGGCGGGCGACATGATCCTCTATCCGGCATCGAGCCTCCATCAGGTTACGCCGGTGACGCGCGGCGAGCGGCTCTGCTCCTTCTTCTGGGTCCAGTCGATGGTGCGCGATGACGGCGCCCGGCGGACGCTGTTCGATCTCGACAGCGCAATTCAGGCGGTCGCAACCGACCGCGGACAGGCTGACCCGGCCATCATCAAACTCACCGGGGTCTACCATAATCTGCTGCGCCGCTGGGCCGACGCATGATCGCAGTTCTGCGTCGTTGATCAGAAGGCTTCAGGCCGTCCCCGCCAGCATCACGCGATTGTCGCGCACCTGCAGCAGCCCATCATATTGCTCTGTCCTGAGCGGCTTTTCGAACGCCAGGCCATAGCGTGAGCCGCGACCCCACGCGATGCGCGCGAATACGTCGAGGCCGTTGCGGAGCAACCATATTTTGTCGCCAGACGGCAGCTCGCCGTCGACGTGGATCAGCGCGCCGTCGATCGACAGATCGAGCATGTGGACGGGGAACGACTTGCCGTGGATCACGAGCGTCGCAGGAATATAGACTTGGACACGGCGCGTGCGTCGGGCCTCGTACTGACGATATAATTGCCGGGCGGCAGCAAGCATTGGAATACATCCCATGACGTCGAAGGCGCCTCGTGCTCCTTCTTCCGTTCAGGGCAACCTAATGCCGATGCCGTGTTGAAACCGTTCCCGGCACTGGTTAACGCGGGCTTTGCACTCTCGCCGGACGACCAACTTCAGGCAGCGCGGTTCGCGCGGCGGGCCTTTTCCAGCTTCTTGAGCACCATGTCTCGCTTCAGCTTCGACAGATGATCGATGAACAAAATGCCTTCGAGATGATCCATCTCATGCTGAAGACAGGTGCCGAGAAGACCATCGAGGCGCGCTTCATGCTTCTCGCCATTTTCGTCGAGCCAGCGGGCATGGACCGCCGCCGGCCTTTCGATATCGGCGAACTGATCGGGAACCGACAGGCAACCCTCGTTATAAACCGAATGCTCCGCCGACGGATCGAACAGCTCGGGATTGATGAACACTCGCGGGCTGCGGATCGGCTTGCCCTCCTCGTCCTCTTCTTCCTGCAGATCGATCACCAGCAGGCGCAACGGAACGCCAACCTGGATCGCAGCCAGACCGATGCCCGGCGCATCGTACATCGTCTCGAACATGTCGGCGATCAGTGCGCGCAAATCGCCATCCACGCGCTCGACCGGCTTGGATATTTGACGCAACCGCGGATCCGGTGCTTCGAGGATAGAGCGAATGGCCATGGCGTTCAGCTAGGTATTGCGGGCCGAATCGTCAAGCTCGGGCGGCAGTCGAAGTCACGCTATAGGGCGTCGCGCGCGCAACGCCTGCGCAAGAGTCCCCTCGTCGAGATAATCAAGTTCTCCGCCGACCGGCAGGCCATGCGCAAGTTGCGTCAGCCGGATCGGAAAGCTTTCGAGCCGGTCAGCGATGTAATGCGCGGTCGTCTGCCCCTCCAGCGTCGCATTCATCGCGAGCACGACCTCATCGATCCCGCCTGCCGCGATACGCGCGACGAGACGGTCGACGGTAAGGTCCTCGGGTCGCACGCCTTCGAGCGCGGACAATCGCCCGCCAAGCACGTGATATCGACCAGGGAACAGCCGGGCACGATCAAGCGCCCAGAGATCGGAGACTTCCTCGACGACGCAAAGGCTGCGTGCATCGCGGCGGACATCGGCGCAGACAGCGCACGGATCAATCGTGTCGACATTGCCGCAGATGTGGCATTCGGTCAGCCGTTCGTTCACCGTTTCGAGGGCGCGCAGCAGCGGCGACATCGCGGATTCGCGCTTTTTCAAAAGATGCAGCACCGCGCGCCGCGCCGATCGCGGGCCAAGGCCGGGTAACCGTGCAAGGGCCTGCGTGAGGGCTTCGATCTCGGGAGATGCCATGCGCTTAGCGATATGGGCTTGCATAGTCCGAGCGCAAGCGTTTCAGAGGGGAGATGCGCATTGCCTTCATGGGAACACCCGATTTCGCCGTACCGACGCTCGATGCGCTCGTCGACGCGAGGCACGATGTTGTCGCCGTCTATTGCCAACCGCCAAGACGCGCTGGGCGCGGTAAGACGCTGACCCCCTCACCCGTTCAAGCTCGGGCGGAATCGCTGGGGATCGAGGTGCGTCATCCGGCTTCGCTGAAGGGTGAGGATGAGCAGGCCGCCTTTGGCGCACTGAACCTCGATGTGGCGGTGGTCGCGGCCTATGGCCTGATATTGCCACAGGCCATCCTCGATGCACCGGCGCGAGGCTGCCTGAACGTCCACGGCTCGTTGCTGCCACGGTGGCGAGGCGCGGCGCCGGTACAGCGCGCAATCCTGGCGGGCGACGATCTTACCGGCGTCACGATCATGCAAATGGAACGCGGACTGGATACCGGGCCGATGCTGGCAACCGTCGAGACGCCAATCGACAAAAAGACGACTGGGGAGCTGACCGCCGAGCTCGCGACGAAGGGTGCTGCATTGATGATCGAGGTGCTGGCGCACGACGCGGCGTACCCGGCGGTGGTACAGCCCGAGGACGGCGTCACCTATGCATCGAAGATCGACAAGGCCGAAGCGCGGCTCGACTTCACGGTGGACGCGATCCAGGTCGAACGGCAGGTACGGGCCTATAACCCAGCGCCGGGCGCCTACTTCGAATTTCAAGGCGAGCGCATCCGCATCCTCGCAGCCGAAGTGGTTGCGGCAGATGGGGCGCCGGGCGAGGTGATCGACGAAGACCTCACCATCGCCTGCGGCAGCGGAGCGCTGCGACCTGTCCGGGTCCAGCGAGCGGGCAAGTCGGTGATGACGCCCGCCGAATTGTTGCGCGGCTTCGCCATCCCCGCTGGCACCCGCATCGCGTGACCCGCTTTCGCCTGACCGTTGAGTTCGACGGCCGCCCCTTCATGGGATGGCAGCGTCAGGCGCATGGACCGACCGTGCAGCAGGCGATCGAAGAAGCGGTGACGGCGCTCAACGGCGAGACCGCTATCCTGCACGCCGCCGGACGAACCGATGCAGGCGTGCATGGCCGCGCGATGGTGGCACATGTCGACATCGAAAGACCGATACAGCCGTTTCGATTGAAGGAAGCATTGAACGCGCTGCTGAGACCTCACCCGATCGCCATCCTCGAATGCTCCGAGGTTACCGACGACTGGCACGCACGTTTCTCCTGCATTGGCCGGCGTTATGTCTATCGCATCATCAATCGCCGCCCCCCACTGACGCTCGAAGCCGGGCTTGCCTGGCAGGTCGCCGCGCCACTCGATGGGATGGCGATGCACGCCGCAGCGCAACGCCTCGTCGGCCTGCATGACTTCACGACCTTCCGCTCGGCGCATTGCCAGGCACAAAGCCCGGTGAAGACGCTCGACCGGCTCGACGTGCGCCGCACCGGCGACATCATCGAGATCGAAGCCGCCGCCCGCTCCTTCCTCCATCATCAGGTCCGGTCGATGGTCGGATGCCTGATGCTGGTCGGCCGCGGCAAATGGAGCGCCAAAGATCTGGCGACCGCGCTCGCGGCCCGGGATCGCGCGCAACTCGGCTTCAACGCGCCGCCCGACGGGCTCTACTTCATGGAAGCAGTGTACCCCGAAAACTAACGGCCAGCGCCGAACACCAGGCCGAGCGAACGATCGAGCATGGTGAGCTGCCACAACAGGCGGCCATGTTCGACCGCCCCGCTCTGATGCTCGACCACGATCTTCTCAATTTCGGCGGGATCGAACCAGCCCGTCTCCGCCAGTGCGGAACCGTGCGCGATGCGGCGCGCCTCTTCAGCCAGCGGGCCGCGAAACCAGGCGCCGACAGGCGTCGAGAAACCCATCTTCCGCCGAAACAATATGTCGTCCGGGAGGTAGCGACGCATTGCCTGCTTCATCAGCCATTTGCCGGTGGTACCGCGCACCCGCATCGCCGTCGGAAGGCGCGCCCCAAATTCGATCAGCTTGTAGTCGAGCAGGGGCTCGCGCGCTTCCAGGCTGACCGCCATGCTGGTGCGATCGACCTTGGTGAGAATATCGCCGGGT
>Ga0307412_10001981_pt1 | contig 11346 bp, 10 predicted proteins | sample DK1Cmetagenome_3_FD_203823 | JGI IMG/M metagenome (GOLD analysis project Ga0307412, IMG submission 203823) | Maize rhizosphere microbial communities from greenhouse at UC Davis, California, United States - DK15-C-1 | ecosystem: Host-associated > Plants > Roots > Rhizosphere > Soil | place: USA...
GTACTGGCCCATGGCGTTGGGCAGGCCGGCGTTAGGATAGGCGGCGACCAGGGTGTCGGCGACGCGGCTCAGTTCGGCGATGAACGGGCGCATCAACTCGCCGCCGAGGGCGCAGTTGAAGCCGATGGCGAAGGGCTTGGCGTGGCGAACGCTGTTCCAGAAGCCCTCGGCCGTCTGGCCCGACAGGGTGCGGCCCGAGCGGTCGGTGATCGTGCCCGAAATCCAGATGGGCAAGGGCTCCAGGCCTTCGTCTTCAAGGTCCTTGATCGCCTTGATGCAGGCCTTGCAGTTCAGCGTGTCGGTGATGGTTTCGATCAGATAGAGGTCGACCCCGCCTTCGTGCAGCGCCTTCACCTGGTGGCGATAGGCCTCATAGACCTGATCGAAGGTCACCAGCCGCGCGCCGGGATCGTTCACGTCCGACGACATCGACAGCATCTTGTTCAGCGGCCCGATGGCGCCGGCGACGAAGCGTGGCTTGTGCGGCTCCTTCTCCGTCCAGCGGTCGGCCGAGGCGCGGGCCAGCTTCGCGCCTTCCAGATTGATGTCCCACACCGCCTGGGCGTCGAGGTGATAGTCGTCCTGGGCGATGACCGTGGCCGAGAAGGTGTTGGTCTCGCTGATATCGGCGCCGGCGGCGTAATACTGGTCGTGCAGGTCGGTGATGACGTCCGGGCGGGTGATGCACAGGATGTCGTTGTTGCCCTTCATCTGGCCGGCATGACCGATGAAGCGGTCGCCGAGGAAGTCGGCCTCATCCAGTTCGCGGCGCTGGATCATCACGCCCCAGCTGCCGTCCAGCACCAGGATGCGTTCCTTCGCGGCGGCGTGAAGGGCGGCGATGCGTTCGGCGCGGGTGAGGGGAGAGGTCACGCGGGGCGGCTCCCATAGACGACCAGCGGGCGGGTCGCGCTCACCGGCAGCAGGCGGCCCAGCGTCTCGGTGACCCAGCGGCAGCCGGTGCAGGACAGGGAAAACAGGTCGGTCACGCGTCGGCTCTCTGTTCGCGCACGCCCAGCACCCGGCAGATGGCGTAGACCAGATCGGCGCGGTTCAGGGTGTAGAAGTGGAAGTCCTGGAAGCCCTCTTCCTGCAGGCGGGCGCAGGTTTCGGCGGCCACCGAGGCGGCGATCAGCTTGCGGGTCTCGGGATCGCCGTCCAGCCCGTCGAAATGGGCCGCCAGCCAGTCGGGGATCGAGGTGCCGCACGACCCGCACATGCGCTGCAGGCCGGCGAAATTGGACACCGGCATGATGCCGGGGATCAGCGGGATGGTCACGCCCGCCGCCCGCACCCGGTCGCGGAAGCGCAGGAAGGCGTCCATGTCGAAGAAGAACTGGCTGACCGCGCGTGTGGCCCCGGCGTCGACCTTGGCCTTCAGCACCTCGATGTCGTGCTCGATGGAAGGGCTTTCCGGATGACGCTCCGGATAGACGCCGACGGTGATGTCGAAGCCGCCCATGCGGCTGATGGCGCGGGTCAGTTCGGTGGCGTTGGCGTAGCCGTCGGCGCGCGGCTGATAGACGCCGCCGATGCCAGAGTCGCCCGGCGGGTCGCCGCGCAGGGCCACGATGTGCCTCACCCCGGCGGCCTTGTAGCCCTCGATCACCGCATCGACCTCATCGCGGCTGGCGTCGACGCAGGTCAGGTGGGCGGCGGGCCGCAGGTCGGTCTCGGTCAGGATCCGCTCGACCGTGCGGTGGGTCCGTTCGCGGGTCGAGCCCCCGGCGCCGTAGGTGACCGAGACGAAGGCCGGGTTCAGCGGGGCCAGCCGTTGGATCGCCTTCCAAAGATTGGCCTCGGCTTCGTCGCTCTTGGGTGGGAAGAACTCGAATGAAACACGGGGACGCGAGGCATCCTGGCCCGCGCGGGCCACGGGGCCCAGCGGCGACAGCAGCAGGGCGCGGGCCTCGGCCAGGCTGACGGGACTGCTCATGCCGCGCTTACCTGGGCCAGGGCCGGGCGTTCCCCGGTCCAGATGGAGACGGTCAGGCCGTCGGTGTCGGGGGGCAGGGCGACGGAGGCGCTGGTCCGCAGGCCCGCGCCGGCCAGCCAGCGGTGCATCTCCTCGTCCGCGAAACCGAGCCGCCGGTGCTGGTGCTCTTCGCGCAGATGCTCCAGCCGGTGGGGGGCGAAATCGACGATCAGCAGGCGGCCGCCCGGCGCCACCAGCCGCGCCGCCTCGGCCACGGCGGCGGCGGGATCGGCCAGGTAGTGCAGGACTTGGTGCACCAGCACCAGATCGGCGCTGTGCTCGGGCAGGCGGGTGGCGAAGATGTCGCCGTGGCGCAGCTCGACCTTGTCCAGCCCGGCCTTGGCGACGTTGGCGCGGGCGATGTTGAGCATGTTGTGGCTGAGGTCGAGGCCGACTGACATGCGGGCGTTCTTGCCCAGCAGGGTCAGCATGCGGCCCGAGCCGGTGCCCAGGTCCACGACCCGGTCGAACGGACCCTCGCCGGCCGCCTGCAGGATCGCCGCCTCGACGGCGCTTTCACAGACGTAGAGCGAGCGGATGCGGTCCCACTGGGGCGCGACGCGTTCGAAATAGGCGCTGGCGGCGGCTTCGCGGTCGCGGCGGACGTCCTCCAGCCGGCTATCGTCGTCGGCCCCGGCGGTTTCGTCCAGCAGGTCCAGCACGGTGTCGATCAGGCGGCGCGCCAGAGGGTCGGAGGACAGGCGGTAGAAGACCCGCGCCCCGTCGGGAAAGCGCTCGATCAGGCCGGCGTCTGCCATCAGCTTCAGGTGCCGGGACACGCGCGGCTGGCTCTGTTCCAGGATGCGCGACAGTTCCATCACCGACAGTTCTTCCCCGGCCAGCAGGGACAGGACGCGCAGCCGGGTCGGTTCGCCCGCGGCGCGCAGGGTTTCAACGGTCTGATCGGCGGTCAACGACATGTCCTTATATAAGGACATCCTTATATGATTTGGCAAGGAAAAACGGGCCGGCAGAAACCGCTGGCCAGACGGGGCGTGCGGGCACACTCTGACGCCGTCGATAACCCTCGTATCCGGAAGCTTTTTCGATGCGTCTTCGTCCGATCCTGATCGCGGCTCCGGCCGCCGGCCTCCTTCTCCTGGCGCCCGCCGCCTTCGCCCAGACCCCGCCGCCCGGTGCGCCTCAAGGCCTGCCCCAAGCCGGACCGCAGGGCGGTCCTCCGAGCGGCGGCATGGCCCGCGGCGGCGGCATGGGGGCCCTGCCGCATTCCCGTGATGAGGTTGGAGCGTGGGCCGACCGGGTGTTCGGGCGTCTGGACGCCAACGCCGACGGCGCCGTCACCGGCAATGAGCTGACCATCCTGACCCAGGAACCCGTGGCCTCGATGGGCGGCGGCCGCCTGCGCGCCCTGGTGTCGCAATCCGACGCCGACCGCGACGCCCGCGTCAGCCGCGAGGAATTCGGGGCCGGTGCTCTGCGCGCGTTTGACCGGATGGATGCGAACGGCGACGGTCAGCTGTCCGAGGACGAGCGCCCGCAGCCACCCGCGCCGCAGCGTCCGATGGCCATTCCGATGCCGCCGCCGGCCAATCCGATGCCCATGCCCATGCCGATGCCCGACGGGTCGGGCGGCTGATCAGGCCGGCTCGCCGCTCCCGGAATCCGGCAGGGCGCCCAGGCGGCGCTTGTTGACGTGTCTGTCGGGCCGGGCCTCGGCCGCATCCGGGAACTCGCCGCGGAAATAGTAGCGCTGCCACGCCTGTTTCATGGCCGCCGGGTCGCCGTCGGCCATGCGGGTGTTGAAGTCGGTGCGAACCTCCTTCCACATCTCGTACTGGCGCGACAGGTCGCCGTCGGTCGACAGGGGCGCGCCCACCGGCTCGAAGGCCTCGACGTGGTGATGCTGGATCGGCTGGATGAAGCAGAAGGGCTCGTCCTTCTCGAACCGCACCCGACCGGGCGCGGTGAACCGCCAGTTCATGGTGAAGGGGTAGGGGAGCCAGTCGGTCTCGACCAGGCCCTCCAGCGGCGCCAGGCCGTGCTTGAACCGGTTCGGACTGCCGGACGCCCGCAGCGCCCAACCCGGCGGCGTGCGGAACAGCCAGCCCACATGGAATGTGATCACCCCGTGGGTGAAGTGGGACACCACCAGGTGATCCAGCGGCGTTCCCTCGACCAGCGGCCGGAACCGGATCGAGTCCGCGTCCAGCCCACCGTTCCATTCGGCCTCGAAGCCGAACGGGCACAGCAGCTCCCAGCCCGTCGTATTGGCCATGGTCAGCGGCAGGCAACGATAGGGATGGCGCGCCGCGAAGGAGTCCATCCAGTCGCGTTCGGGCCGTCCGGGAACCAGCTGCGGCGGGTTCGGCTTGGTCGGGAAGCACTCCAGACGCAGGGGTGCGATCGGGGCCACGGGTTCAATCAGAGGCTGGCTCAAGCGAGGTCTCGATTCAGGCGGAACGATCCGGATATCTGACCGCAGAACCGAGTTGGGCGCCAGCATCTGAAAGCTGACAAAAAGGTCAGGAGGAGCCTCATGGCGTGCAGGTCTCAACCCATAACGCGCACAGAAAAGGCGCCGAGTGCTCTCGCGCCCGACGCCTCTTCCAGACCTTAACTGCGTATAGGTGCGGCTTACCGCCCGAACTTCTGGAACTTGATCCGGTGCGGGATCAGGCTTTCGACGCCGAGGCGGCGCTTCTTGTCTTCCTCATAGGCCTCGAAGTTGCCTTCGAACCATTCGACGTGGCTGTCGCCCTCGAAGGCCAGGATGTGGGTGGCGAGGCGGTCCAGGAACCAGCGATCGTGGGAGATGACCACGGCGCAGCCGGCGAAGCCTTCCAGGGCCTCCTCGAGGTTCTGCAGGGTCTCGATGTCCAGGTCGTTGGTCGGTTCGTCGAGCAGAATCAGGTTGCCGCCGGTGGCGAGGGTCTTGGCCAGGTGGACGCGGTTGCGCTCACCGCCCGACAGTTGGCCGACCTTCTTCTGCTGGTCGCCGCCCTTGAAGTTGAAGCTGCCGACATAGGCGCGGGTGTTAATCTCGCGCTTGCCGACCATCATCACGTCGGTGCCGCCGGAGATGGCCTGCCAGATGGTCTCATCCGGCTTCAGGTCGTCGCGCGACTGATCGACGTAGGCCAGCTTCACGGTTTCGCCGACGCGGATCGAGCCGCCGTCGGGCTGCTCCTGGCCCGTGATCATGCGGAACAGCGTCGACTTGCCGGCGCCGTTCGGGCCGATGACGCCGACGATGCCGTTGGGCGGCAGCTTGAAGGTCAGTCCGTTAAACAGCAGCTTGTCGCCGTAGGACTTCTCCAGGCCCTCGACCTCCAGCACGACGTTGCCGAGGCGCGGCCCGGGCGGGATCTGGATGACGGCGTGCGTCTGGGCGCCGCGCTGCTGGTCCTGCTCGTCCACCATCCGCTCATAGGCGGCCAGACGGGCCTTGGACTTGGCCTGACGGGCCTTGGCGCCCGAGCGGACCCATTCCAATTCGCGGGTCAGGGCGCGCTGGCGGGCTTCGGATTCCGACTGCTCCTGCACGACGCGCTTGGTCTTGGCTTCCAGCCACGAGGAGTAGTTGCCCTCGTGCGGGTGGCCCTTGCCGCGGTCCAGCTCCAGCGTCCACTTGGTCACCAGATCCAGGAAGTAGCGGTCGTGGGTCACCAGGATGACGCAGCCGGGGAAGTTCTCGAGGTGGTGCTGCAGCCAGGCCACCGACTCGGCGTCGAGGTGGTTGGTCGGTTCATCGAGCAGCAGCATGTCGGGCTTGCTCAGCAGCAGCCGGGCCAGCGCCACGCGGCGCTTCTCGCCGCCCGACAGATTGGTGACTTCCCAGTCGTCGGCCGGGCAGCGCAGGGCGTCCATGGCCATTTCGATGCGGCTGTCGATGTCCCAGACGTCGCCGGCGTCGATCTTCTCCTGGAGGGCGGTCATCTCCTCCATGAGTTCGTCGGTGTATTCCTCGGCCATTTCGAGGGCGATGGCGTTGAAGCGGTTGACCCACTGCTTCTCTTCGCACCAGGCCTCGACGTTCTCGCGGACGTTCAGGGCCGGATTGAGTTGGGGCTCCTGCTCCAAGTAGCCGCGCTTGATGCCGTCGGCGGCCTTGGCCTCGCCGGAGAATTCCTTGTCCAGCCCGGCCATGATCTTCAGCAGGGTGGATTTACCCGAGCCGTTGACCCCGACGACGCCGATCTTGGCGTCGTTGTAGAAGCTCAGCCAGATGTTCTCGAAGATCTTCTTGCCGCCGGGAAAGGCCTTGGTCAGGCCCTGCATCTGGAAAATATATTGTTGCGCCATGAGGTGCGGTGCGCCCTGTCGTCTGATCGGATGGGGAGGTTGGCGCGGGATGTAGCCGCCGCGCCGCTTCAGGGCAAATGACTAGCGGACGGGCAGGGCGGTTTGATGACCGCGCCGTGCATCCATTTGACCGTCCGGGAGCCTCTACCCGCTGCGCCCCCTGTCAGGGCGAAGGGAGCCTCCATGTCATCGCGCTTCGCCTGTACGGCCTTCACCGCCGCGATCCTGCTTGTCTCGCCGGCCGCGGCCGGGGCCCAGGACCGCGCGGCCTTTCCCGCCGCCATGGACGCCTTCGCGCGCCGGGCGCTGGCGCGGACCGAGGCCGTTCCGGGCATGGCGGTGGCGGTCGTGGACCGGCAGGGCGCGATCTACACCGGGGGTTCCGGCGTCGCGGATGTCGCGACCGGCGCGCCGGTGGGCGCGGACACGCGCTTCTACATCGCCTCGGCGACCAAATCCTTCACCGCCCTGGCCATCGCGGCGATGGCGGAGCGGGGAGAGGTCGATCTGGAGGCGCCGCTGGCCGTTTGGTCGCCGGACTCGGGCGTGCCCGCCGACATCGCCGGGCGGATCACCCTGACCGACCTGCTCAGTCATCGGTCGGGCGTCGAGAACGGGCCGATCGCCTTCCGCGCCGCCTTCTCCGGCGACTGGACCCCGACGCTTATGTGGGGCCTGACCGCGCAGACCCGGCCGGCGGAGGACGGCGCCTACGGGACGTTCGACTATACCAACTCGGGCTACAACCTGGCCACGGTCCTGCTGGAGCACGAACGGGGCCGCGACTGGCGCGCGCTGGTGCAGGGCGAGGTCCTGACGCCGCTGGGCATGACCGAGACCACGGCCTTCATCGATGAAGCGCGGACCGGCGGCGCGACCGTCGCCGCGGGCCATTTCGGCCGCATCGCCGGACAGCCCGAGCGCTCGTACCTCCAGAAGACCGACGCCACCATGCAGTCGGCGGGCGGACTGGTCTCCACGGCGCACGACATGGCGATCTGGCTGGAGGCGCAGGTGACTGATGGAACGGTCGGCGGACGCCGCGTCCTGCCCGAGGGCCTCATCGCGTCCACCCATGCGTCCCGTGTCGCGCAGGAGACGACCTTCGGCCCCTATGCCCGCACCGGCTACGGCCTCGGCTGGCAGGTGGGGCGATACGGCGACGACGTCCTGATCCACCATTTCGGCAATTTCTCGGGCTCGCGCGCCCATGTCTCCTTCATGCCGGAGCGCCATCTGGGTGTGGCCGTGATGGTCAACGAGGATGCCTTCGCGGGCGAGCTGGCCGATCTGGTCGCCAACTACGCTTATGACTGGTTCGCGGGCGTGCCGGACGTGGACGCCGTCTATGACGCGAAGTTGGCCGAGCTGGCGGTTCGCCGGGACCGGCGGCGCGAGGGGATCGCCGGCAACCTGGCCGCCCGCGCGCAGCGGCCCCGCACGCTGAGCCGACCGAACGGCGCCTATGTCGGCGATTACGTCAGCCCGGCCTACGGGACGCTGAGCGTGAGCGAGGACGGCGACCGCCTGCGGCTGACCATCGGCGTGCAGTCGGCGTTGGCCGAGAACTTCACCGATCCGGAAAGCCTGCGGGTCGAGCTGACGCCCTACGCCGGCCAGGGCGTCACCTTCCGGCTGGACGCCGACGGACGCCCCGCGTCGCTGGACTACGACGGCGAGACCTACACGCGGCGCTGACGCGGGCCTTGGGGGCTGGCGACACCGCCGTCAGGGCGCGATGCGACCGACGCCGCGACGGATCACGACCCCGCCGACAACCAGGGTCAGGCCGAGGCCGATCAGGAACATCGACAAGGCGTCGCCCGCCACGGTCGGATCGGTTCCCCGAAAAGCGCTACGTTTGTGCCGGTAACAGGGCCATCAGGGCGCGGGTGGCGCCGACCGGGGCGACGGTCAGGTGGTCCTCGTCCTCCAGCACCGTCGACCGGACCCGAAGACCGGGATAGGCGCGCGACTTCAGGATACGTTCCATGGTCCGCACGTCCCCGACCATGTCGGCATCCGTCGTGTGGCGCGGGCCGGGGCCGGGGGTCTCATAGGCGCCGATGTACATGAAGACCTCGGCCGGAAGGTCGCGATGCGTGCGGGCGTATTCGGCCTCCATCGACATCATGTGCCGCTGGTCGAACCAGAAGGACGGGCTGCCCAGCACATAGCCGTGGAACAGCGCCGGGTCGGTGAACAGGATCTGGGCGCCCAGCAGGGCGCCGTAGGAATGCCCCAGCAGCACCCGGCGCGCGGGATCGGCGCGGAACCGGTTCTCGATGAAGGGCAGGGCCTGTGTCTTCAAATAGGTCTGATAGGCCGGGCCGCCGCCATGGACGGTCGACCTGGCGCGCCGAGGCCCGTTCGGCGTCGGCGTATAGTCGCGGTTGCGGCTGGCCGTCGGGGTGTCGCCCCGCGCATAGGATAGGCCGACCAGGATGAACTCCTCGATCACCGGACCGTCCAGGTTCACCCGCCGCGCGATCTGGCGAATGATGGGAAAGGCGTAGTCGGCGTCGGTGACGTACAGCACCGGGTAGCGGCGCTCGGGACTGGTCTCGTAGCTGGCGGGCAGGCTGACGAAGACCTCGTAGTCGCGACCGGAGACGGGATCAGGCACGGTCCAGACCTGGGTGCCCGCCAGCACATAGGGCGCGCCTTCAGTCCGGGCGGGCGTCTGCGCCGACTGGGCGTCAGCCTTTTCCGTGCAGGCGGCGACGGACGCCGCCACCAAGATCATCGCCAGACCGAACGCCTTCATTCCCCAACTCCCTCGAAGCTTCACTGCAAGGGAGCCTAGGGCGGAATGTGGCGATGAGGGGGCCGGGCGGCCCCCTCATCCTCCGATCAGGCGCCGATGCCGCCGTCGACCAGGATGCTGGTCCCGGTGATGTAGGCGGCGCCCGGGCCGGCCAGGAAGGCGACCGCCGAGGCGATGTCCTGCGGCTGGCCGAAGCGGCCCAGGGCGGTGCCGGCCAGCAGGCCGGCGGCGTTGGGGCCATCGGCGGGGTTCATGTCGGTGTCGGTGGCGCCTGGCTTGACCAGATTGACGGTGATCCCGCGCGGTCCCAACTCGCGTGACAGGCCCAGGGTGAAGGCCTGCAGCGCCGACTTGGTGGCCGAGTAGACGGTCACGCCGGGGAAGGGCACGCGATCGGCCAGCACGCTGCTGATCGAGATCACGCGGCCGCCTTCGCCGAGATGGGGCAGGGCGGCCTGGGTCGTCAGCATGACGCCGCGGATGTTGACGTTCAGCAGGGCGTCGATCTCCTCGGCCGACTGGTCGGCGAACATGACGCCCCCCGCGATGCCGGCGTTGTTCACGACGATGTCCAGACCACCCAGTCCGGCCACCGCGCCTTCGACAGCCTTCTTCGGTCCGTCGGTCGAACCGGAATCGGCCTGTACGACGACCGCCTTGCGGCCCAGGGCGCGGATCTCGGCGGCGACGGCTTCGGCCTTGTCGGCCGACTTTTCATAGGTCAGGGCGACGTCGGCGCCGTCGGCGGCCAGTTGGCGGGCGATGGCGGCCCCGATGCCGCGGCTGGCGCCGGTGACGAGGGCGCGTTTTCCGGAGAGGGGGAGAGAGGCGGTCATGTTCTGTTTTCCATTTTGTAACGATTGCTACAGATCGCCAGATGGAAAGCTTGCCTGCCGTCGTCAAGGGATTATGTATCGCTCGCTAGGAAAAGAGGTCCGAAAGACGCCATGGCCGGCCGTCCCCGCAGTTTCGATCGTGATGAAGCCTTGTCCTGCGCCCTTCAGGTGTTCTGGGCCAAGGGCTATGCGGACGCGTCCATGACCGACCTGACGGGGGCCATGGGGATCAATGCGCCCAGCCTCTACGCCGCCTTCGGCAGCAAGGAGGACCTCTTCCGCGAGGCGGTGCGGCTCTACACCGACACCCAGGGCGCGACCCTGTGGGCGTCGATGACGCAGGCTGCGACGGCGCGCGAGGCCATCGGAGGGCTGTTGCTGGCCACGGCGATGGCCAGCGGAGAGTGCGACCAGCCCAAGGGCTGTCTGCTGGCGATCTCGAGCGCCAACCTCGATGCCCTGCCGAAGGGCGCCTGCGGCGATGTCGCGGCGATCCGCGAGGATGCGTTGGCGGCGATGCAGGATCGGCTGCGCGCCGGTCAGGCGGCGGGCGAGATCGCGCCGGACGCCGACCCGGCCGCCATGGCCGCCTTCTTCGCCACGGTCCAGCAGGGCATGACCTTCCGGGCCCGCGAAGGCGCGACGGCGGACGAACTGGCCGGAACCGCCCGCGCCGCCATGCTGGCGTGGGACGGGCTGGCGGGGCTTACGCGTAGTTGAAGCTGATCGAGATGCGCTCGGACTTGGCGGCGTTGACCGGCACCTCGTGGCGCAGCCAGCTTTCCCATATCAGCACCGTCCCGGCTTTCGGAGCCAGATAGACGAAGGGCTGTTCGGCCTCGGACGCATCCGGGCGCACGCCGGGGCGGGCCATCATCATCGGCAGGCGCGGGTCTTCCAGCTTCAGCGCCGAGGCGCCGTCCGGAACCTCGACATAGACGGTGCCCGACAGAAAGGCGTGCGGGTGGATATGCCCCGTGTGACCGCCGCCGGGCTTGAGAATATTGACCCACAGATTGTCCAGCCGCGGCTTGCGCGCCAGATCGAAATTCAAAGCCTTGGCATAGGCTTGTGCATGCTTGTCGAGATGCCGCTTCAGCTCCCCGAACTCCGGCAGCCGCACCGGCAGGTCGGTCAGGGAGCCGTAGGAGGTGTAGCCGCGATAGCCGTGCTCGCGGCACCACTGCCGCCCGGCCATGTCCTCGGCGGCCAGCATCCGGCAGGCGTCGCCCAGTTCGGCGTTGAAGACCGCGAAGCCGGCGGAATCGGCCAGTGAGGCCTCATAGACCTGGGTGACGAAGAGGGGGCGCAGGGACATTCGCGTGGCATAGCCGGTCGGGCTCACTGGCGAAAGCAGGGACGGCAAGTGGTTGGTGGCTAGTGACTGGTGGTGCTGAGCCACCTGGAAGGCTCCGGCGAACGACCGGGTTCAGGCCCGTCCAGCCACTAATCACTAGCCACTAACCACTTCCCCTCAACCGGCGGATACCGGCGACACCTCAGGC
>Ga0307412_10001982_pt1 | contig 11343 bp, 10 predicted proteins | sample DK1Cmetagenome_3_FD_203823 | JGI IMG/M metagenome (GOLD analysis project Ga0307412, IMG submission 203823) | Maize rhizosphere microbial communities from greenhouse at UC Davis, California, United States - DK15-C-1 | ecosystem: Host-associated > Plants > Roots > Rhizosphere > Soil | place: USA...
TCTGCGATGCCCGCGTGATGGCGCGCCAGCGCCTTGCGCCACGTCAGGTAGCCGATACGCCCTTCAGGGTAGGACTTTCTGGTGATCTCCCAGCGCCCGATATGCTGGCAACGAGAGGCCAGGATCAGCGGCTCGGACGCATCCGGCGCCAATTTCAGCACCCATTCGTGCAGCTTTTGCGCCAGGAACAATTCTTGGGGACAGGTTTCGCCCTGCCACGAAAACAGATTGGGGTCGGCGCTGTTGTACTGGTCGAACCGAAGCAGCGCCTGTTGTAGACGGTCGTTCATGCGTAGCGTATCCAAGAAGGCGCCGGTGGCCGGCGGAAGTCCGGGGTGCATCCCGAAAGGAAATCATCATAGCGCCGGGATGGCCCGCGCATCGCGGCGAAGCGGGATCAATATGCCCCGCCCTTATTTGGCCGGGCGCTGCGAAGCGCGTCATACTGACGGCATGCGAGCACTGGAATTTATATGAGCAACGCCACCTTCACCCCTACCCTGGCCGCCGACGTGCTGGCCGCGCAAGCACTGGCCAAGCAGCACGGCGTGGGCACGCCCAACGTGCTGACCACGCCGCTAGCCGAAACCCGCGAGCAAAGCCGCGCGTATCAGCAATGGCTGAGCCAACCCGCTCCGCCCGTGGGCCGCGCGGTCGAACATCGGCTGGACCATTTGCCGGTGCCCGCGACGTTGCGCCTGTACTACCCGGAAGGCGCCTCGGACGCACCGCTGCCGCTGTATCTGCACCTGCACGGCGGCGGCTTCGCGCACGGCGATCTGGACACCCTGGACCGCTGGAAGCGAGAAATCGCGGCCGACGCCGGCATTGTGACCGCCGGCCTGTCTTACGCGCTGTCGCCTGAAGCCCGCTACCCCGTGGCGCTGGAACAAGTCCTGGGCGCGCTGCGCTGGCTGCGTGACCAGGCGCCATCCCTGGGCCTGGACGCGAAGCGCCTGTCGGTCGGCGGCGAATCGGCCGGTGGCAACCTGACGCTGGCTGCGTTGCAGCGGCTGCGCGACGAAGGCGACGCATTCATCAAGACCGGCGTTGTCATCTACGGCATGTTGTCGGCCCGCCGCGACACGGCCTCGCACGAATCATTTGGCGACGGGCGCTTCGGGCTGTCCACGGAAAAACTGGACTGGTTCTGGCGCCAGTACGTGACCGACTCCGCCCAACTGACCGATCCCGGGGTTGCGCCGCTGCACGCGGACGTGGCCGGCCTGCCTCCGCTGATTCTGCAAGCCGCCGCCCTGGACCCTCTGCTGGACGACACGCTGGACCTGGCCAACAAGCTGTTCGCCGCTGGCGCCGCCCCGAACTTCATTGTGTACTCGGGCGTGCCGCACAGCTTCATCGGCATGACGCGCCTGCTGCCCCAGGCGCAAGAAGCCCGGGCCGACCTCGTCCAGGCGCTGAAACGCAATCTGGCGGCGTAGCAGAGCGCCCTCCGCCAAAGGCCCCACGAGACTCCGATCCGATGGGGCCTTTTTGCGTCGGCGGCAACGCCGGCCAACAGCCGCCGTCAGCTGCGCGCCGGCTTGTTGCCGTGCGACACGCTGGGCGTATCGCGGAACAGCGACATGTGCGTATGGGTGGCGACCCAGGGTTCGCCCACGGCTTCCCGCGCGAACGACACGGTGGCGCGGCCAACGCGCTCGAACGGCTTGCCGTCCGGGTGGTAACCGGTCGAATCCCACACTGCCATGCCCACGGCGAACAGCCGGTCGGGCGACACGAAGTTCTGCACATCGTCCAGCCGCCACACGAAGTCGTCGATCGTGAACCAGACGTTGCGCCACTGTGTCTTTTCCGCATGGTCGCGGCCACTGACGAAATTCGTATACGTGCCGAAGGCGACGAAATCGTCGGCGAACAGGTGGCGGGCCGCCGCGTAATCCACGGCTTGCACGTGGTCGGACAGTTCCTTGAACCAGGCGCGCACGGCAGCGGCGTCAACGGGGTCGACAGGAACCAGGGCTTGCACGGACATGGGTATCTCCTTTCGATGCGGCAACAAAACCAATGAGAACTAGCGGCGGCGTGAAGGCGCCGGCCCGCCGAGCATGCGCAGACAGTCTTCCGAGACACGCTGCGCGAACGCCGTACAGTCTTCCAACCGGGCCGCGATGGCATCGTCGCTGACGCCATGCACGCCCGAATAGATCAGCAAAGCGGTGATCCTGGGCTGCGGCAACGACCAGGCGCCTGCCGCCTTCCCGCCCTGCAAGATTCCCAGCAATTGGTCCAGGATGGCGTTCTTGTCGCGGTTCTGGCGGTCGTGATGGTGATGGTTGCCGTAGACGATGTCATGCGTGCGGTAGGTATCCACGTAGGTCTGGATGCTGGCGTGGATCCAGGCTTGCAGCTTGCCCGTCCAGTCGTCGTCCTCGCAGGCGGCCACGGCGCGCTCCAGCGCGTCCAGATACTGGCGCGTGTAGCGGGCGGCCAGTGCCGCCAGCATGTCGGTCTTGGCCGCGAAGTAGTGGTAGAACGTGCCCTTGGCGACCTGGGCCTCTTCCACGATGCTGCTGATGGTGGTGGCCTCCACGCCGTTAGCCAGGAACAGCTTTTCGGCGGCGGCCATCAATTCCTCCAGGCGCACCTCGGCGGGCTTGGTCCGAGGCGGACGCGGCTGGGAGGCCGGCAGGGGCGCTTTGACGCGAGGTGAAGTCATGGGCGAATCGGCGAACGGATAAAGACGCCAAGTGTAGGGGACGGCGGCCCCATCGCGGCTATCGTGCCCCTCGCGCGCCCTCGGATCGGCTTCGCGGCGGTTCGCCGCCCGGGTCCGGGCCGCGTGAGCACGTCCGTCGTCCTAGTGGTTTTCCCTGAAAACGGCGGAAAACGGGCCGTTCCCGATTCCCAAGGCGAATTCCGTCCGGTACATTTCGTCCAGTGGCCTGACCACTGGACCATCAGACCCCTGAACCGCATTTCCGCTGTCCTTCGATCCCGCGCAAGACATAGCCGCCCCGGACCTATTACGCTCTACCCCCCAAACACTCCTTCCCCCGCCACAATGACTTCCCTTCAGGCCGTAGCCTCGACCCGCCTCTACCGCATGATCGCCGACCAGATCGCCGCGCGCATCAAGGCGGGCGACTTCCCCGCCGGCGGCAGATTGCCCGCTGAACGAGAGTTGGCGGAACAGCTGCAAGTCAGCCGCGCGTCGGTGCGGGAAGCGCTGATCGCGCTGGAAATCGAGGGGTATGTGGACGTGCGCGTCGGCACTGGCGTGTTCGTCTGCCCGCCGCGCGAAGATGGCGGCTACCAGGACGCCCCCTTGCCCCCTGCGGCGGACAGCGTCGAAGCCACCGACATCGGCCCCTTCGACCTGCTGGAAACTCGCCTGCTGATCGAACCGGAATGCGCCGCGCTGGCCGCGCAAAAGGCCTCTCCCGCGCAGATCGCGGCGATTCGCGTGGCACATGAAGGCATGTCGCTGACCGAATCGCCCAGCGTGCACGACCGCGCCTTCCATAGCGCCATCGGCGCAGCCTGCGGCAATGCCGCACTGGCCGCGGCCATCTCGCACATCTGGCATCTCAGCACGCTCAGCCCGGTCTTCCACCGGTTGGAAGAGCACTTCGTGACCACCAAAGTGTGGAGCGAAGCGCAGAAAGAACATGAACGCATCCTCGCGGCCATCGTCGACCGCGATCCCATCCGCGCGCGCCATGCCATGCACGACCACCTGGTCGGCATCCTGGCGCGTTTGCGGGAAGACTTCGGCAACGCTGGGATCCGATGATTCGATGACCCGTTAACCCGCCGCCTGCGCCTCAGGCCTCTCTCTCCCTACCGACCGTGCGTGCACCGCCGGCGCGAAATGCGCCGCCTGCGGCAAGGGGAGCGGCTTGCCTGCGATGTTGCGCGGCACGACAAGATTCCGCAGTCCATCAAGACCCGCATTACCCGCATTACCCGCAGTACACGCAGTGCCCGCAGTACCCGTACGTCAAATACTTAAAACATCTCAAGGTGAAAACATGCAGCTGACCCGTACCGTGAAGCTAGTGAGCGCGGCGCTATTGGCGCTAGGCGCCCACGCCGCCCAGGCCAATAAGGCTGACAACTCCCTCAACATCGCCTTCGACGCGGCGCCGGCCACGCTGGACGCGTACAAGGAATCGGACCGTCCCGGCCTGGCGCTGGCGCGCATGGTCTTCTCGGGGTTGCTGCAAAAGAACCAGGACACGGGCGAATTCGGCCCGGCCATCGCCACGGGCTACAAGTTCGTGGACGACACCACCATCGAACTGCCCATCCGCCGCGACGTGAAGTTCCACGACGGGTCGCTGCTGACCATCGACGACGTGCTGTACACGCTGAACCTGGTGTCTTCCGATGGCTACAAGGCACGCTTTCAGAACCAGGTCGCATGGATCGCCCGCGCGGAAAAAGTGGGCGACGACACCGTGCGCATCAAGATGAAGACGCCCTACCCGCTGGCGCTGGAAATGCTGTCCGAGAACCTGCCGATCTACCCGCGCAAGTACTACGAGGCCAACCAGTCCGACATGGGCGCCAAGCCGATCGGCACCGGCCCCTACCGCCTGACCGACAGCCAACCGGGCAGCCGCTACGTCTATGAGCGCTTCGACGACTACTTCGGCGCCAAACCGGCCGTGAAGAAGCTGGTGGTGCGCGTGCTGCCCGACGCCAACACCCAGTACGCCGAATTGCTGTCCGGCGGCCTGGACTGGATCTGGCGCGTGCCGCCGGACGTGGCCCGCCGCATGGAGAAGACGCCGTCGGTCACGGTCAAGAGCAGCAGCATCATGCGCATCAGCTATATCTCGCTGAATCCGCGTTTCGACGACGGTAAGTCCCCGCTGGCCAAGCAGGAAGTGCGCCAGGCCATCAACTACGCCATCGACCGCGAAGCGATCCGCCGCGCGCTGGTGGGCGGCGCGTCCAAGGTCATCAACGCGGCGTGCAACCCGGCCCAGTTCGGCTGCGCCGCCGACGTGCAGACCTATAAGTTCGACCCCGCCCGGGCCAAGCAGTTGCTGGCGTCCGCCGGCTACCCCAACGGCATCACGCTGGACCTGGTGATCTCGGCGCCGCCGCGCAGCATCCTGGACGCGGCCGCCGCGCAGATGGCGCAGGCCGGCATCAAGCTGAACCTGGTTGAACAGCAGTACGGCACCGCCATGACCAACTGGCGCGACGGCAAGATCGCCATGCTGTCGTCCAACTGGGGCTCTTACGGCATCGCCGACGCGGCGCTGTCCACCAGCAACTTCTTCCGCGGCGGTCCGGACGACCAGGCCCGCAACCCCGAAGTCATCAAGTACCTGGAAGCGGCCGACACGTCGGTAGACCGCGACCTGCGCGCCAAGAACTACGCGGCGGCCCAGAAGATCGTGGCGGATCAGGCGTACTGGGTGCCGCTGTGGAATCACTCGCTGAACGCCGTGCAGGCCAAAGACCTGAACTTTTCGGTAGACGGCGACGAATTCCCGCGCTTCTACAAGGCCACCTGGAACTGATCCAGACGGCCGCCGCGCCGGCGCAATGCCTGTTCCGGCCGGGGCGCTTCGGCGTCCCGGCGGGGCGGCGCGCGCCGGTGCATCGCGACAGAGGTTGACCCATGATTGCATTCCTGTTCCGCCGTTTGCTGGTTGCCGCCTTGCTGGTGGTGTTCGTGTCGCTGATCAGCTTTTCGCTGGTGTTCGCCTCCGGCAACCCGGCCGCGCGCCTGGCCGGTGAAGGCAGCGCCGCCGACGCCGCCCGGCTGTCGCAGCAACACGGCTTCAGCGATCCGATTCTGGTGCAGTACGGCCGTTGGCTTTCCGGCGTCGTGCGCGGTGATTTCGGCGACAGCCTGTACTTCAGCCGTCCCGTGGCCGAATTGCTGGGCCAGCACTTCCCCGCCACCGCCAAGCTGGGCCTGGCCGCGATGGCGTTCGCGCTGTTGCTGGCGATTCCGCTGGGCGTGCTGGCCGGATTGCGCAAAGGCTCGCTGATCGACCGCGCGACCATGCTGCTATCGGCCTGCGCACAGGCCATGCCGCCGTTCTGTCTGGCTTTCCTGCTGATCATCGTGTTCAGCGTGCGCAACCAATGGCTGCCAGCCTCGGGCTTCGACAGCTGGAAACACTACGTGATGCCGGTCGTGGCGCTGGGGCTTTTTGCCATGCCCGCCATGCTGCGCCTGATGAAATCCGAGATGGAGACGGTGCTGGCCACCGACTACATCCGCACCGCCCGCGCCATGGGCCTGGGCGGCGCCAGCGTCGTGCTCAAGTACGCGCTGCGCAACGCCCTGCGCCCCCTGGTGTCGCTGGCGGCTGCCCAGATGGGCACCCTGCTGGCCGGTTCTGTCGTCATCGAAACCGTCTTCGCGATCAACGGCGCCGGGCTGCTGGCCTGGACGTCCATCCTGCGCGGCGACTTTCCCACGATGCAGGCGCTGATCCTGATCTTTGCGCTGATCTACATCGTCCTGACCCTGGCCGCCGACCTGATCAACGGTTGGCTGGATCCCCGCGTGCGAGCCGCCTCATGAGCACTATCCTCTCTTCTTCCCTGCCCGCCGCGCCCCGCGGCGAACGCGCGGCCCGCGCCGGACGCCGTATCGGCCTGGCCGTGCTGGCCCTGCTGGTGCTGGCCGGCCTGATCGGCCCCTACCTGATTGCGCACGACCCGTACTCGCAAGACCTGCTGGCGCGCTTGCAGGAGCCGGTGTGGGCCGAGGGCGGCGACTGGAACCACGTTCTGGGCACCGATCAGCTGGGCCGCGACGTGCTGGCACGCGCGCTGTACGGCGTGCGCGTATCGGCCTTGATCGGCCTGTCCGTCGCGCTGATGGGCGGCCTGATCGGCACGACGCTCGGCGTGGTCGCGGGCTACTTCGGCGGCGCCGTCGACCGCGTCGTGTCGTTCCTTATCACCGCCCGCCTCGCGCTGCCCATCATCCTGGTGGCGCTGGCCGTGGTGTCGGTGGTGGGCGCCTCGTTGACCGTCGTGATGCTGGTGCTGGGCCTGCTGCTGTGGGAACGCTATGCGCTGGTTGCGCGCACCATGGCGGCCGGGCTGCGCAACGCCGAATTCGTCACGGCGTCCCGCCTGCAAGGCTGCACGCATCTGCAGATCATCTGGCGCGACATCCTGCCGAACCTGGTGGGCAACCTGCTCATCATCGGCACCGTGGACGCCGCCATGGCGATCACGCTCGAGGCCTCGCTGTCGTTCCTGGGCCTGGGCGTGCCGGCCCCGATGCCATCGCTGGGCCTGATGATCGCCGAGGGCAAAGAGAACATGCTGTTCCAGCCGTCGCTCGTGGTCATCCCCAGCATCGTGCTGTTCGTGCTGGTCCTGTGCGTGAACCGCGCGGGCGAGACACTGCGCGCCATCCAAATGAAAAAGGGCTGACGTCATGACCGCCACCCACCATCCCCTCCTGCAAGTCCAGGGCCTGCACATCGATATCCACGCCACCACGCACGTCAAACACGTCGTGCGCGCGGTGGACTTCAGCCTGGAACGCGGCAAGACCCTGTGCATCGTCGGCGAATCGGGCTGCGGCAAGTCGCTGACCGCGCTGGCGCTGCTGGACTTGCTGCCCGCCGCCGCGCGCCGCCGCGTGGCGAAGCTGGAATTCGCCGGCCAGGACCTGTCCGCCCTGACGCCCCGCCAACTGGCGGCGTTGCGCGGGGCGCGCATCGCCATGATCTTCCAGGATCCGATGACGTCGCTGAATCCGGTGTTTCCGATCGGCACGCAGCTGATCGACGTGCTGCGCCGGCACCAGCCCGTCAGTCGCCGCCAGGCCGCCGAACGCGCCGAATACCTGCTGCGCCGCGTCGGCATCGCAAACCCGCAAGACCGCATGAAGCAGTACCCGTTCGAGCTGTCGGGCGGCCTGCGTCAGCGCGTGATGATTGCGATGGCACTGATGTGCGGCCCCGAATTGCTGATCGCCGACGAGCCCACCACCGCGCTGGACGTAACCGTGCAAGCCGAACTGCTGGACCTGCTGCGCGACATCCAGGCGGAGTTCGGCCTGGGAATGGTGTTCATCTCGCACGATATGGGACTGGTGGCGCGCATCGCCGACCACGTCATCGTCATGTACGCGGGCGACATCGTCGAAGGCGGCAGCGTCCAGGAGGTGCTGGAACAACCCCGCCACCCCTACACCGCCATGCTGCTGAATTGCATTCCGCAGCCCGGCCGCACCGCGCCCCGCACCGATCTGCCGACCATCGCAGGCGCGGTGCCGTCGCTGGACACGGCCATCCGCGGCTGCGCCTTCCGTGAACGCTGCCCGGTGGCGGAGGCGCGCTGCGCGCAGCCGGTCGCCGCCCGCGTGCAGGGCGGACACCGCTGCCTTTGCGTCAAACCCGGCGCCATGCGCCCAGGAGCCCCGGCATGAATCCGACCTCCGCCAGCATCAGCCTGAACGGCCTGTGTTTCCAGTACGGGCGCGCCAGTCTTTTCTCGCGCCGGCCCGCGCCGCGCATCCTGCACGACATCGACCTGCATGTGCCCGCCGGCCAGACCATCGGCCTGGTGGGAGAATCCGGCAGCGGCAAATCCACCATCGCCAAACTGATGCTGGGCCTGTTGGCCCCAACGCAGGGCCAGGCGCTGCTGGACGGCCAACCGCTGGCGGCAATGCCGGCGCGCGCACGCGCCCGCCGTATCCAGATGGTGTTCCAGGACCCGTACTCGTCGCTGAATCCGCGCCGCACCATCAACGAAATCCTGACCGCGCCATTACGCGTGCACGGCATGGGCGACGCCACGACGCAGGCGGCTTCGGTGCGCCGGATGATGGACGCCGTGGGCCTGGTTCCGGCCTTCGCGGCGCGTTATCCGCGGGAATTGTCCGGCGGCCAGCGCCAGCGCGTGGCCATCGCCCGCGCACTGATGCTGGAACCCCAGCTGCTGATCTGCGACGAACCCACATCGGCGCTGGACGTTTCGGTGCAGGCCCAGATCCTGAACCTGCTGATGGCATTGCAGCGCGAGCGCGGACTGGGCTACCTGTTCATCAGTCACAACCTGGCCGTCGTGCAGCACATCGCGGACCAGATCGTCGTGCTGCAGGGCGGCCGGGTGGTCGAACGCGGCGACGCGGACAGTGTGTATTTTTCGCCCGTCCATCCCTATACGCGGCAACTGATCGGCGCGACGCTGGCCGTGCCGCAGGCCCAGGAGCGGGCGGCATGAAGCCGGCGCCCCACTTCCTGCTGGTCGGCAACGACGAGAAAGTCACCTGGGACGATGGCCAGATCCGTTTCCTGCCCCCCGGGCGCGACACCCTCAGCATCTTCGATGCCGCCGCCAATCCTGCCGCGCCCGCATGCGTCGCGACCTTGCCGCTGCCCAACTCGCTGTTCGGCCCACCGGTCAACCTGGCCGTCACGCCCGACCAGCGCCTGGCGTTGGTCGCCGATTCCATGGCGTGGCCGGCACAAGACGACGGCGCGGGCTGGCAGCCGACGCCCGGCCGCGACCTGCACGTGATCGACCTGCGCGCAAACCCGCCCGCATTGACGCAAACACTGCAGATCGGGCTGCAGCCGTCCGGCCTGTCCATCAACCGCGCGGGAACGCTGGCCCTGGTCGCCAACAAGGCCGGCCGTTCCGTATCGGTGTTGAAGATTGCCGATGGCCGCGTCGAATCCTGCGGCGAGGTCGACATGGGCACGCCCGTGGTCGCGGTCTCGTTTTCCGCCGACGGCCGCCGCGCCTTCGTCGTCAAGACCGACACGCATCGGCTGGGCGTCCTGCACATCGACGAAGACGGCCCCGCGCCCCGCGTCACGCATGACCCTGCCGACGATCTGACCACCGGCCTCGTGCCGTTCAACCTGGTCGTGTCGCCCGACGGCACGCTGGCGCTGGTGGTGGACATGGGCAGCCCCACGGCGTCCGATGGCCATGCGGACTCCGTCAGCGTGGTTGACCTGTCGGCCACGCCGCCCCGCGTCATTGACCGCCTGATGGTGGAAGACGGCCCGGAAGGCATCGCCATCAGCCCCGACGGCCGGCATGCCGCCGTGGCCATCGTGCAGGGGTCCAACAACCCGGCGTCGGCATGGTTCCACCACCCTCGTGGCCAGATCGTGCTGTTGCGCATCGACGGCCGGCGCGTCGCGCGGGTCAACGCCATCGACGTCGGCGCGCTGCCGGAGGGCGTGGCCTTCAGCCCCGACAGCCGCTATCTGTATGTCGGCAATTTCCTGGATGCCACGCTGCAGGTGCTGGCCGTCGGAGACAACGGCCTGACCGATACCGGCACGCGCATTCCTTTGCCCGGCCACCCCGCATCCATGCGGGGGCAATCCTACTGAGCGGGGCCGCACCCCGCCTTCGACCTCCTATCCATCCATCCCTTTTCGCATCTGGAACCCCACCATGATCCAAACACTCAAGAAATCCAACGTCCTGCTGGCCGGCGCCGTATTCGCCATGGCGGGCCTGGCGCCGCTGTCCGCCCACGCCCTGGACATCAAGCTGGGCCACGTGCTGGCCCCCAGCCACAGCTGGAACAAGGCCGCCGAGGGCTTCGCCGCCGAGGTCAAGGAAAAGACCGCCGGCCGCGTCAACTTCATCCTGTTCCCCAGCGGCCAGCTGGGCAACGAAAAAACCATGCTGGAAGGCCTGCAGATCGGCAGCCAGGGCGCGGCCATCATTGGCTCGGGCTCGCTGCAACCGATCGAGCCCAAGTTTGGCGTGGTGGAACTGCCCTACACGTGGTCCAGCTCGCAGCAAGCCTACAAGGCCTATGACGGCGATCTGGGCGAGGCGCTGGCCAAGCTGGCCGACAAGAAGAACCTGACCATCATTTCCTGGTGGGAAAACGGTTTCCGCCACGTCACCAACAACCGCGGCCCCGTCGCCAAGCCCGCCGACCTGAATGGGCTGAAGACGCGCGTGACGCCAGACAAGATGCGCCTGGACACCTTCACCGCGCTGGGCGCCAACCCGGCCCCGCTGGCGTTTGGCGAACTGTATTCGGCGTTGCAGCAGAAGGTCTTCGATGCGCAGGAAAACCCGCTGTCCATCATCTACACCTCGTCGTTCTTCGAAGTGCAGAAATACCTGTCGTTGACCGGCCACGTCTGGGGCCCCGCCAACCTGATCGTCTCCAAGCCGGTGTGGAACCGCATCTCGGCCGATGACAAGAAGATCGTGCAGGCCGCCGCCGACAAGTGGCGCGACGCCCAGCGCAAGATGATCACCGATGGCGACCAGCAGTTCGTGGCGCAGCTGAAAGAAAAAGGCATGCAGGTCAACGAGGTGGACAAAGCCGCATTCGCCGCCGCCGTCCAGCCCGTGTGGAAGACCTATCCGGTCACCTACGGCCCTGAGCTGATG